>Ga0326727_10014632_pt1 | contig 17038 bp, 19 predicted proteins | sample MB2enrmetagenome_FD_207643 | JGI IMG/M metagenome (GOLD analysis project Ga0326727, IMG submission 207643) | Lab enriched peat soil microbial communities from McLean, Ithaca, NY, United States - MB29MY | ecosystem: Environmental > Terrestrial > Soil > Wetlands > Peat | place: USA: New York...
GCTCGGCAACGATCCCGGGTGCACGAATTACCTGGAGGCCTATCGCGAGGGCGAGCTGGAGGCTCAGCCCGCGTAGACCGTTCCTTCTTCCACGAAGCACAACGGGTTCTTCCAGGGATCCTCGCAATAGAAGGAGCGCTCGCCCCAGGGGCGAACGACGATGCCTCCGCCGGGCGCGTCGTGGACGGATTCCGCCGAGAGGCATTTAAGAGCGCGAGCCCGCTCAAATATAGCTTCGAGATCGTTCACCGTGAAATAGAGCGCCTTGGCGGCGCAGTGCGGCTGGTGCGAGGCGGAGACGTCGAGCACCTGCAGGGTCACGGGACCGCAATCGAAGTAGCAGCGGGCCCCGGCCTGCTTGCGGCCGGCGATGCCGAGGAGCGTCGAGTAGAACGAAATCGCCGCTTGGAGATCGCCGACTTCGATGTTGAGGCGGAAGAATTGGGGAACGTCGTTGGGTTGCGTCGCGGACATAATGGTGCTCCTCAAGTTGCTACGGTTTCTTGAAGAAATGCGCCAGCCAGTCCCTCACCAGTTGGAGACGTTTGTGTTCGATGCGATAGATCCACTTGCGCCCCTTCTTCCGGTGGCTGATCAAGCCGGCTTTTTCGAGGACCCGGAGGTGCCTCGTGGTGGTTTGCCAGGCGTGCTCGAAAATGGCCGCGATTTCGCCGGCGGTCATGGAGCCGCCGTTGAAATAAATCGTCAGCAGCACACGGCGCCGGGCGGCATGCGCCAACGCGCCGAAGACCAGCTCATAAGCGTCAAACCGCGGTTTCGACTCGCGCTTCAGCAATAAGATTATTAAGCCATGCGGCTAAATATCTGTCAAGGAATATTTAGCAATTTGGCTTAATGATGCGACGAGAAGCACCGCTCCCTTGCCGTCGCGGCTCGGAAGACTCGAAAAATCAGCCGATCCGGCACTGCGCCGGGTCCAGAGGGCACCCCGCGGGGGGCGGTTTCCGAAAGAAGACGCGGAATGTTGAACGCACCACACTGGTTGTGCCAAGAACTGCGGGAGTCAATCGCGGCGGCGCGCGAAGAGGCCGGCCGCGGCCCGCTATCCCCGCGACGCTGTCCTGCCCCGCGTCTCCACAGGTAGTGGTGGCGCAGGAGAGCACAAGGCATAGCAGCCCTGGAATCAGTAGTTTATAATTATCAATGTGGTTAAATATTAATGCTATTGACAATTTGCAGAGTAAGGTATTTAATACGTTCTGAGCGCGACGATGAAGGCGCGCAAAAGGAGGCTTTCATGCAGGCCGCAATGCAGGCCGCAATGCCGGTCCTGAGCCGATCTCCTTTCTTCGCCCAGTTCCGGCCCGAACACCTCGAGAAGCTGGAGAGGCTCGGATCTTTGGTCCACTTCTCGAAGGACCAGGTGCTGTGCAGGGAGGACGACCGCGACAGCAAATTCTACGTGCTCCTGTCCGGGAGAGTTGCCTTGGAACGGGAGCCGGGCAGGCAGCCGGCTCCGATCGACACACTCTACCCCGGGGACGAATTGGGATGGCCCGCCATCCCCGATCAACGGAAGGAATTCAGCGCACGCGCCCTGGAGCCGGTGGAGGCATTGGCCTTCGACGCGGGCGAATTGCGCCTGGTTTTCGATTCCAATCCGCAACTCGGCAGGGCATTCCTGGAGAGGCTGTGCGGCTCGCTGGCGCGGCACCTGCTGCTGATCCGGCGCCAGCTGGGCCGTTTAGCCGCCGGCGGCGTTCCCCGTTAGACTGCCATGCCTGTCAGCTCCATTGCCGATTGCGCTGCGCCCGAGAAGTCCTCATGGGTTGTATCTTCGCTACCATGGTTCCTTCTCAGTACGGAGGCAGCCAGCATGGAGAATCGGAGCCGGCAGCAGCAGGTCAATGAACTGCTGGGGAGCGCTCACTTGTTCGTCTCGGCGGTGAGCGGAGTGATGGAGCAGCAGGTGCTCAGCGAGGTGGCCGGGAAACAATTGAGCGTCTCCCAGCTCAAGATCCTCAAGCTTCTGGACCTGACCGAGGCCCACAACGTGGGCGACGTGGCCGCATTCCTGGGGGTGAGCGACGCCGCCGCCAGCAAATCCGTCGACCGCCTGGTGCGCCGGAAATATTTGCGCCGGACCGAGGGGCGGACGGACCGCCGGAGCAGCGTGCTCTCGCTGGCGGCGTCCGGCCGCACCGTGCTGAAACGCTACGAAGCCGCCAAGGACCGGAAACTGGCGGCCATGTTCGGAAATCTCGATGCCGCCGAACTACAGCAGACCACCGCGTTTTTGGAGCGCTTGACGAAGGGTATCGTTCACGAGAGCGCCAATCCGGAAGAGATCTGCCTGCAGTGCGGCATTTACCTCAACAAGAAGCGCTGCCTGGTGCGGGAAGCCGGCCAGCCCGATTGCCACTACCAGCGCCGGAAGGTCAAACGACAAGCGAGAAGCGATGCAACGCGAACTGCGGTTTCAGCGCGAGGCGGATCCGGAGTGGGCCCGCCAGGTTAGCGAGCGTCCCGGGTGCGAGGGACTTTATTCCTGCCTCCAGTGCGGCGCGTGTTCGGGCACCTGCCCGCTCTCCATTTATATGGATTTCACCCCGCGCCGTATCGTGGCCCTCGTCCGGGAAGGTTTTCGCCAGGACGCGTTGCGTTCCAGAACGATCTGGCTGTGCGCGTCCTGCTACTCCTGCGCGGTTCATTGTCCCCGTCAAATACACATCACAGACTTGATGTATAGCCTGAAACGCGAGGCCATGCAGACTCATCTGTATCCGGCGCGATTGCCGATTCCGGTACTGGCGCAGGAATTCCACAAGATGGTGGGGCGGCGCGGGCGCAGCTCCGAGTTTTGGCTGGTTCTGCGGATGGCGCTGCGCACCAATCCACTGGTGCTGCTCGGTATGGCGAGGGCCGGCTGGGACCTGATCCGCACCGGCCGGCTTTCGCTGCGCCGCGAGCGCATTCGCGACATTCGCAGCCTGTACCCGGCAACTCCGAGGGAGACGGCATGATGTCCGGCGTGTACGGTTACTTTCCCGGATGTTCCCTCAAAGGCACCGGCGTGGCCTACGAGGAGAGCTTGCTGGCGCTGTTTCGAGCGCTCCATCTGGGGCTGGCGGAACTGGAGGATTGGAACTGCTGCGGCGCCACATCCTACATGTCCATTGATGAGCGCGACGCGTTTTCGCTCTCGGCCCGCAATCTTACGATGACCCAAAAGGCGGGACATCGGGATCTGATAGCGCCGTGCAGTGCCTGTTATCTGGCGCTGCGCAAAACGCAGGATTATCTCGATCGCTATCCGAAGATCGCCGGAGGCAATGGCAGCCTGACGAGCATTCGCGCCGTCCGCGTGCGCCATCCGTTGGAAGTGCTTTACACGGATGTCGGCGTGGAACGCATCCGCAAGACCGTCGCGCGGCATTGGCACGGCGGCAGAGTGGCCTGCTATTACGGCTGTCAAACGGTGCGTCCCTACAGCGAAGTAGACCGCGATCACGATCCGGTGCGCATGGACGAATTGCTGGGCGCGGCGGAGATCCCCACGGTGGACTACTCGCTGAAGACCAAATGCTGCGGGGGGTCGCTCACGGGGACCACTCATGACGTGGGCGTCCGGCTGGTTTACATCCTCTTGAAGGAGGCCGCCAGGAAAGGAGCGGAGGCTATCGTCACGGTCTGCCCGTTGTGCCAGTACAATCTGGATGCCTACCAGTCTGAGATCCGCAGGAGCAGCGGAGAACGTCTGGATATGCCGGTCCTCTACTTCACGCAGGTACTGGGATGGGCTTTAGGGGCGGAAATCGAGTCCCTTGGGCTGGCGCGGGCCATCTCCGGACGTAAACGGATCGCGCAATGGTTCCAGCCTGCGGAGAAGGAGGCCTATGTCTGAGCGCGAGACGGTGCGTATCGGCGTTTACGTCTGCCACTGCGGCACCAACATAGCCGCTACCGTGGATGTCAAGTCATTGGCCGAATACGCCGGTCTTCTGCCCAACGTAGTGCTCTCCCGGGACTACAAGTACATGTGCTCCGATCCCGGCCAGGACCTGATCCGCCAGGATATCCGCGACCGCCAATTGAATCGCATTGTGGTGGCGTCGTGCTCCCCGCACCTGCACGAGCATACCTTCCGGACCGCCCTGAAAGTGGGCGGATTGAATCCCTTCTATTTCCACATGGTGAACATCCGCGAGCAGGCATCGTGGGTTCACGAGAATCGCGCGCAAGCCACCCGGAAGGCCAAAAACCTGGTTAGCGCGGCGGTGCAGCGCGTGGCCTTCCATCAGCCGCTGGAACGCGGCCGCGTGGCCATTCAGCCGGATGTCCTGATCGTAGGGGGAGGCATCGCGGGAATTCACGCCGCCCTGACTTTAGCCAATGCGGGCAAGCACGTATTTTTGGTGGAACGGGAAGCCACCATCGGCGGCCACATGGCGCGATTCGATAAAACGTTTCCCACGCTCGATTGCGCGGCCTGCATCCTTACGCCGAAAATGTCCGCGGTGCGCGCGCATCCCAACATTACTCTCTGGACTTACTCGGAAGTTACCAAGGTGGATGGGTATGTGGGGAATTACAAAGTGACGGTGCTGCGGCAACCGCGGTATGTGGATGAGGACCTCTGCTCCGGATGCCTGGAGTGCATCGAAGCGTGCGTCTACAAGCAAGCCAAAGTCCCCGACGATTTCAACCTGGGGCTGAGCAAGCGGCGGCCGATCTACATTCCATTCCCGCAAGCGGTGCCGCAGGTGCCGGTGGTCGATCCCGAAACGTGCATTCAATTCAAGTCGGGCAAGTGCAAGACCACGTGCATCGCGGCCTGCGGCGATCGTCATGCCATCAACCTGCGTATGGAACCGAAAGAGGAGCGGATCGAGGTGGGGACGGTCATCCTGGCCACGGGTTTCCAGACGTTCGACGCGCATCGCGTTCCGTACTACGGTTACGGCAAATATCCCAACGTGTACACGGCGCTCGAAGTGGAGCGCCTGGTGAACGCCTCGGGACCGACGGCCGGAGAAGTGGTGCTGCGCGACGGGAGGCGGCCGGAGGCGGTAGGAATCGTCCACTGCGTCGGTTCGCGCGATGAAAATACTCACCGCTGGTGCTCCCGGGTTTGCTGCATGTACTCTCTCAAGCTGGCGCACCTCATCAAGGAACATACCGGCGCGGAGATCTTCAACTTCTATATCGACATGCGAACGCCGGGAAAAGGCTTCGAGGAGTTCTACCAGAAACTGCTGACGGAACGGGTGCACTTCATTCGGGGGCGGGTGGCGGAAGTCACCGATTGGGCGCTCGATCCCACCGAGGAGGGCAAGCTGGTCATCCGCGTGGAAGACACTCTGGCCGGATTCGTGCGGCGAATCCCCGTGGATATGGTGGTGCTGGCGACGGGTCTGGAGCCGCGCACAGACGCTCCCGAGGTTCGCCGCCTGTTCAACATTTCCTGCGCTTCCGAGGGTTTCTTTCTGGAGCGGCATCCCAAGCTGGCGCCGGTCAACACGTTTACCGACGGCATCTTCCTGGCCGGCTGCTGCCAGGGCCCGAAGGACATTCCCGACACCGTGGCACAGGCCGGGGCGGCCGCCGCGGAAGCGCTGGCGCTGATCGACGCCGGGTATTTGGAGACGGAACCCAACACGGCGCACGTCGAGGAGGAAAAATGCTGCGGCTGCAAGACCTGCATCTCGATGTGCCCATACCACGCCGTGGCGTTCGTCGACGAAATTCATAAATCGCGCGTGAACGAAGTGCTCTGCAAAGGATGCGGCACTTGCGTGGCCGCCTGTCCTTCCGGGGCAATCCGGCAGAATCTGTTCGAGGATGACGAGATCTTCGCCGAGATTGAGGGAGTGTTTAGCAATGCCTGAACCATTCGAACCGAAAATCGTCGCCTTCTTTTGTAATTGGTGCACCTATCTCGCGGCCGACCTGGCCGGAACCTCGCGTATCAAATATTGTCCGAATGCCGAAGTGGTGCGCGTGATGTGCTCCGGACGGGTGGACGTCCAGTTCGTGCTGAAGGCCTTCGCGAAAGGGGCCGATGGGGTGCTGATCGGCGGATGTCACCCCGGCGATTGTCATTATCAGGAAGGCAATTACAAAGCGTTGCGCCGCTATCGGCTGCTGCGGCGGCTCATCCGCCAAATGGGCATCGAAGACGAACGGCTGCGCCTGGAATGGATTTCGGCGGCCGAGGGCGATCGCGTGCGCGCCGTGATCAACGACATGGTGGAGACGTTAAAACGATTGGGCCCGCTGCAGAAGTCGGAAGAGGAGCGAGCGCACTTACTGGAGGTGGCATGAGACCCAAGGTCGCCTTTTATTGGTGCGCCTCGTGCGGCGGCTGCGAGGAGGCCGTTCTGGACCTGGCCGAAGGAGTGCTGAACCTGGCCGACGCCGTCGACATCGTTTTCTGGCCGGTGGCGCTGGACTTCAAGGAGAAAGACGTCGAGGAGATGGCGGACGGTGAGATCGCGGTGAGTTTTGTGAACGGCGCGGTGCGCAGCAGCCATCAATTGAACATGGCGCGCCTGCTGCGCCGCAAGTCCAAGCTGGTGGTGGCGTTTGGCGCGTGCGCGCAGATGGGCGGCATCCCCGGACTGGCCAATCTCACCACCGCGCGGGACACCTTGCGCGAGGTCTACGGTGAGGCCGACCCTCCGGCGCTGGAATTCCGCGACAACGGACACACCTTGACGCTGCCCAAACTTTTCGACTCGGTGTTTCCTTTGGACCGCGCCATTCCCGTGGACTATTACGTGCCGGGTTGCCCTCCTTCCCCCAAAATCGTCAGTGACATGTTCGATGTGTTGTTGAACGGAGAACTGCCGGAACCGGGCGCCGTTCTGGCTCCCGATCATGCCATGTGCGATGAGTGCCCAAGGCGGGATAGCCGGCCGCAGGAGCTGAAGCTGGATCGTTTCCACCGCGTACAGGAGACCGCAATCGATCCGGAGAAATGCATCCTGGCGCAAGGAGTGCCATGCCTCGGTCCGGCAACACGGGCCGGCTGCGGCTCGCGCTGTATCGCGGGCAACATGCCGTGCAGCGGCTGTTTCGGCCCCACCAGCCGCATGCGCGACTACGGAGGCAAGGCGCTCTGTTCGCTGGCGTCGGTGGTGGAGGGAAATGAAGTGGCCGAGATCGACCGGATTTTCGAGGGCCTGGTGGATCCCGTTGGGACCTTCTACCGGTACAGCCTCCCGAGTTCTTTTCTGGAGCGAAAGCGTTGGGAGTGACTCACGTGGAAATCGCAACTGCAACCGCGGGCAAGCGGAGGATCACCATCGATCCCGTGACCCGGCTGGAAGGGCACGGCAAAATCGAGATCTTCCTCAATGAGCAGGGAACGGTAGACCGGGCCTACTTCCAGGTGCCCGAACTACGCGGATTCGAGAAGTTTACGCAGGGGCGTCCGGCGGAGAGCATGCCGCAGATCACGTCGCGGATCTGTGGCGTCTGCCCAATGGCACACCACATGGCCTCCACCAAAGCGCTCGACCGCGTATACAAGGTGGAGCCGCCGCCTGCCGCCCGCAAGATACGCGAACTGGTCTACAGCACTTTCATGGTGGAGGACCACACGCTGCATTTTTACTTTCTGGGAGGCCCGGATTTCGTGGTTGGGCCGAAATCTCCCGCGGCGGAGCGCAACGTCCTGGGAGTCATCTCCCGCGTAGGAATTGAAACCGGCCGGAGAGTAATCGAGATGCGCCGCAAACTCCGCGACCTGATCGCGCTGGCGGCGGGAAAGGCAATCCATCCGGTGTTCGGCGTGCCGGGCGGAGTATCCAAACGGCTCACCCGGGAAGATGCGGCGCAGTTCCAACAGGTAGCGGCGGAAGCGGTTGACTTTGCGCAGTTCACGCGGAGCACGTTCGAGAAGCTGGTCCTGCAGAACGGGGAATATGTGGACCTGATCAAGTCGGACGCTTTCACCCACGAGACTTACTACATGGGGATGGTGGACGCGGGGAATCGGTTGAATTTTTACGATGGCGCCCTGCGCGTGGTAGCGCCCGATGGCCACCAGTGGGGAAAGTTCGACCCGGCCGATTACGCGCAACATATCGCCGAGCACGTGGAGCCATGGAGCTACATGAAGTTCTGCTACCTGAAGGAAATCGGGTGGCGGGGATTTACCGACGGTCCGGAGAGCGGTGTGTATTGCGTAGCTCCGCTGGCCCGGCTGAACGCCGCCGAGGGGATGGCGACACCGCAGGCTGAAGAGGCGTACCTGCAATACTCTGGCGTGCTCGGCAAGCCGGTACATCATTCACTGGCCAACCATTGGGCGAGGGTGATTGAGCTACTTTATGCGGCTGAGCGTATGAAGGAACTGGCCGGCGACCCGGAGATCACCGATCCGAACGTGCGAACGTTACCCACTGAAGTGCCGGTAGAAGGGATCGGTGTAGTCGAAGCTCCGCGGGGCACGCTGATCCACCATTACCGCACCGACAGTCAGGGCTTGATCGTGAAATGCAACCTGATCGTGGCCACGCAGAACAACGCGGCGCGTATCTCCATGGGGATCGAGAAAGTTGCGCGCGCGCTGGTGACCGCTTCCAAAGTTGACGAGGGCATTCTGAACATGGTGGAAATGGCGTTTCGGGCATATGACCCCTGTCTGGGATGCGCCACCCACGCACTGCCGGGAAGCCTGCCCCTGGCGATTCGCGTAAGCGACTCGCGAGGCAATTTACGAAGCGTACTGAGGCGCGAACGTGATGGGAGTATCCATCGAGAATGATCCCGGCGTAAGGGTGCTCGGTCTCGGCAACGAGATTCTGGCCGACGATGCATTTGGAATCGTGGTGGCGCGGGAGGTGAAGCGCCGGTTCGGCCATCTGGCCGATTGCGTGGAGAGCTGCGAAGCAGGCTTCAACCTGCTGGATCGGCTACTGGGAGTCTCGCGGCTCTTAGTGGTCGATACCATTGTCACGGGCACGGCAAAACCGGGAACCCTGCATATCTGCAGGGCCGACAATTTTCCCTCGGCAGCCAATCTCTCGCCGCATTTTCTGGGTATTTTCGACGTGCTTGCGGTGGCGGGGAAGCTTGGTCTGCCGGTACCACGTGAGGTAACGATCCTCGCCGTCGAGGCTGCGGATTGTTTCACGGTTGGCGGTGCCATGCACCCGGACGTGTGCGCTGCCGTTGCCGGGGCGATGGACTTGGTCGCCGATTTTCTGAAGGACGGATCATGCACGATCCCCGGACATTCTGGCTGACGTTAACCAACATCGTTCTGGGGCTGGCGGTGGCCGCGGTGACCTTCGGAGTGGTCACAGGAATCATTTTCGACGGTGTCGCCAGGTTTAGAAAGCGCCGCCGGGTATCGCATGAGCTCGATCGGGAAATGCGGCGGATGTTTCACGGTTCGGGACGAAATATTCGGCCCCATCGCTAACGGACGAGGACTGCGCCGGCAGTGTGGTTGCCGCCGCTACCCCACCGATTCTCCAACCGGGCGCGCCGAGGCGAAATGGTTTCCCGCTAATGGCCCGTTGTCATGCCGCATAGTTTCGCCGGACAGGAATTCTGCAGAGATGGTGGGGCAGACCCCCTGGTCTGCGCGGCACGCCCCGTGCCGCTTTTCGGTAGCAGAAGAGACCCTCACCATGGAAAAGGCCGGCCAGGGGGTCCGCCCCAGTACGTTGCGGTATTAGGCTAAACGGACGCCAATCCCGCACTTATGCGGCCGGAAAAGGGGGTCTTCTCTTTTCCAGGGAGTAGGCGCATAATGAGGCCGTACGAGACCATTCTTGGAGGTGTCTCATGCCGATTCCGGAGCTTCTCGGATTGACCCGGCTGGCCAAGCCTTTGACATCTGCGGAAGGTAATCGGATCCTCGATCGCGATCGGTATCGCTGCCAGTACTGCGGGCTGGACGGGCTGGCGAACTTCGAGAATTCGCTCATCATGACGGTCGATTTCCTTCATCCGCGGGCGCGCAAAGGGAAGAAAGTCGCCACCAACCTCGTTACCGCGTGCCGGCCCTGCAACGTCATCAAGGGCCACCGCACGTTTGACAGCTTTGAGGACGCCAAGGCATACGTCCTGAAGCGCCGCATGGAACTCAGGACCGAATGGGAGTCCAAAACCGCTAAGCTCCGAACTGAATCCGCGGCCGTTTGACCCTGTCCGGTAAAGACTACTGGAATACGGCATGCCGTCTCCGAGGACTCCGGCACTTCGCCGGAAGAGGGAGAAAAGCATGGCAAAGCAAAAGAAATCGGTTGGCGGGGGCGGTGCAGATTCGCCCGAATCGGCGATCTCTGTTGCCCATCCCGATGAGGCAGGCATTGCCGCACTGGCCTACCAGCTGTGGTTGGCCAGAGGATCTCCGGTCGGGTCGGACCAGGAGGATTGGTTTCAGGCGGAAAGCATGCTCAGTAGGCAAAGCGAAGAAGAGCCTCCCGTTTCGAAGTAGGTTCTTCCGAGGGTAGAAATGTGGAGTGGAAAACTATGTTTGACAGCCTTGAGGATCAGATCAAGCTCGACGAACATATCGAAGTCTCTCGCAAAGAGCGAGCCGTAAGAATTCTGGCGATGACAGCCCTTTCGATTCTCCTGTTCGGCGGGCTGTATTTCGCCATCCGAATGATCGGTTAGGCGGGCGCGGATTGCTCCCGGCAGCCGGGAACCCTCGCAGCCGTGGCTCAGTACTGCTTCAGGACCTCGAGCGCCAGGAGTTTGCCGGTCTATCCGTCGCGCACCTTATTGACGATGCCCGTCCCGCCGCGCCCTAGCTCGCCGAGCATAGCATAGCGGGGAGGCAAAGCCGCCGCCTGGACAGGGGCCATGAATCTGGTCGTCGTCGGGAGTAGGCACGTTGAAGTCTATACCAGCGCGCGGTTCGGGAGCCTGATCCGCCGGCGCGTTATGCTTTTAGTGTCGGCGGCCTAACCTGACCGAAACAGCCGTCCGGTGAACTTTTCCGCAATCAGACTCGTAGCACCACTGAAAGGATTTTCGACTTCATGAGATTGCATCGCTCGTTGGCAGTCGGCCTGGTAGCGTTGGCGCTCCTGGCTAACGCCCAGACTAAGCCGGACCGGACACTTCAGGTGAAGCTGAACTACACCGGCGCCGGGAAAGTGGACCAGAATCACAAGATCTTCGTTTTCCTGTTCGACTCGCCGGATTTCATGCAGGGCAACGGAATGCCGATCGCCAGCCAGGCTGCCACGGCAAAAGACGGGACGATAACCTTTTCCGACCTTTCCGCCGCCACCGTCTATGTGGCGGCCGCGTTCGATCCGAAGGGCGAATACGATGGCATGTCGGGGCCGCCGCCTGCGGGTTCGTCCATGGGCTTGTACTTCAAGGAACCCGGGACGCCCGCGCCGATAAACCTCGAGGCGGGAAAGACGGCCCATATCGATCTGGCCTTCGACGATTCCGCCAAGATGCAGTAGCGGCCGGGCCGGCGCCAAGTAGAGCGACTACAGCCCGACCAGTGTCTTGAACCGGGACTCCTTAACGAGAGCAATGCGGTGGCCCCGCTCGGCTTCGTGGTCGACGTCGAGGAGCTTCTGCCCCTTCTTTTCCGCCTTCCAATGCGGCGACTGATCGCCGAGCACAACGATATCGGTGGTGTGGCTTACTTGTGTCTGCATGATCGCACCTGCTTTGCGGGCAAGCTTTTGGGCGACCGCGCGGCGCATGGAAAGGCTCCCCGTAAACACTACCCGTTTGCCGGCGAGGGACTGCACCCGGGAAGGTTTTCGCGCAGGCCCATCCCGTATTTCGAGGGCGGCGAGCATCTCCGCGGCGCTCAAGAAACACTTTCTTCGCGGTCCGATGCAACGTTGCAGGACCGACTTTGTATGTGCGCTGCAGGGGAGGTCCTTCACCTCCTTGGCGGTGATTTTGCGGGAAGCGACGCCGGACAGGAGAGCGGCATATAACTGGCCGATCTGGTGGACGTCGTCCGCCTGACGCCAGTGTTTGGCGCCTTCCTGGATTGCCCGGGGCGCGAATCGCGGGGCAAAGGCGTCGGCCGCGACCTCCTTGCGCCCAAGGCGATGCAGCGCGATGCCGAAGTCGCCGAGCTTCAACGATCCGTTGGACGCTACGAATACGTTGCGCGGGGTGATGTCGCGATGGACGGCGCCACTGGCATGCGTCATGGTGACGGCGCGGAGCAGATGGACAATCTCGCGGCGCGCGCGCGACTCGGACCAGGGTCGGGGATTGCGCTGGAGGTAGCCGTCCAGGTCCCCTTCGTGCATGTACTCGGAGATCAGGCAGTAGAGCGGCTTTCTGCCGCCGCCCGGGGCCCAGGCGAAGGAGTCGTATACGCTGACCAAGGCCGGCACGTGGCGGAGCAGATGGCCGAAGTATGCCTCCCTGTGCCAGGTTGTGCCGTCAACGGTTACTTTCAGGACGCACAGTTTGGGACTCGCAGTCGCGCCAGTCAGGCGGAAGGCCTGGTAGGCTGCGCCGAAGCCTCCCTGACCGAGGAATTTGTCGACGCGATATTCCCGGCCACGAAAGGCGTCCTGCACGACCAGGCCGGGGCGCAGCCACAGGACGGAAGCGAGCGTCGCGTTCATGGTCACCGTGGTGCGCGTGGATTGTGACACTCTCGATTTTATTCGGTTTCGAGCCGGGCTGCCGCCAGGCCCTTTGAGTTTGGTTTTTTTTGTGCGGGCATGCTTCAGCTTGTCAGGCGAGCGGAGCTCGCCCAGCCGGGCAAGCTAAGCATAATACCGCATAGCGGTGGGGCGGACCCCCTGGTCCGCAGCCGGCCCCCTGGCCGGCCTTTTCCATCGTGAGAGTCTGTTCGGCCATGGAAAAGCGGCACGGGGGCGTGCCGCGCAGACCAGGGGGGCTGCCCACCTAGCGCTGCGCCCAGTAACGCTTGCGGGCCTGCACCTGCAGCCCCTTCTGCCTGGCCGCCAGTTGAATGGCGCGGAATTCCGAAAGAGTCACCGGCTTGTCCGATACATAGCCGATGCTGTACTGATTGCGCAGCTCCTCTTCCAGGATGGCGAACATGCTGTCCACGGTCTGCTTCTTGGAGACTTCGAAAAAGCTTGCGCCGCTGTCCTCCGACATGCGCTCGAGGACGCGCCTGCCATCGTGGTCGCCGCCGAAAATCCCGTAGGCGCCGGGGTCGGAATAGAGAATCGAATAGATCAAGGTATCGGCGCGTTGCGCCGCCTCCACGGCGTCGTTGATCGAAGCTTCACTGCCGAAATCCACACCGTCCGAGAGCACGATCAGCGCTTTCCGGCCGGTCTGCTTTTTCATAATCTCGGTCGAAGCGCGCGCCACAGCGTCGTAGAGCAGCGTGCCGCCGCCGCCCTGCATGCGCAGCTGGCGCATGGTCTCGCTGTCGACGTAGGCCATGGCGTCGTCCAGCTTCTTGATGGACCCGGTGAGCGGCTGGCGCAATTGCACGCTGGTATCGAACTGCATGATGAAGGCGTGGTCGATGTTTTCGCGGAAGACGCGGTCGAGGAAGCGCAGGCTGGCGGCGCGTTCCTGATCGAGCACCTTCACCTGGCTGCCGCTGGTATCCACCATCAGGCCGAGAATCAGCGGCAGGTTGCTCTCGTGCTGGAAATAGCGGATGGTTTGCGGGCGGCCGTCTTCAGAGAGCGAAAAATCGTCCTTTTCGAGATTGCCGACGAGCGTCCCCGTCTTGTTGCGGACGGTGGCCAGGACGTTGACCACTTTCACTTCGGTGGTGAAGGTAGGCTGGTCCTGAGCGGATGCCAGCCGCGCGCCCCAAAATGCCGCTGCCGCCTGAAGCATCCCGCGCCTGGTCATTACTCATACTTTAACGCGGACAAGCTGACTGAAGCATGTCCCACGCATTACTCATACTTTAACGCGACCACGGGCTCGATCCTGGATGCGCGCCATCCGGGAACCAGCGCGGCGGCGACGGCGACCAGTGCGAGCAGCGCGGCGCCGGCCGTGAAGACTGCGGGATCAGCCGCCTTCATGCCGTAGAGTTGCGATTCCACATAGCGGCTCACCAAGAAAGCGGCGACGAGGCCGATGGCGATTCCCACGCCTGCCATGCGGGCGGCCTCCCAGAGGATCATGCGCAGCACCGCCGCCGGCTGCGCGCCCAGCGCCATGCGCACACCGATTTCAGCCGTGCGGCGCGTGACCGCGTGGGCGATTACGCCATACAGCCCGATGGCCGCGAGGAGCGTGGCCAGCAGGCCGAATGCGCCGGAAAGCATGGCTATGAGGCGATCGGTGTAGATGTCGTTGCGGATGCGCACGTCCATCGGCTGCAGCTCGCCCATGGGCACGTTGGGGTCGGCTGCGCGAACTGCCTGGCGGATGGTGTTCGCCAGGCCCCCGGTATCTCCCGCGGTGCGCACATAGAATTCCAGGCGCCCGGGCCTGTTCCACTGCGCGTAAGGCAGGAAGAACGTCTCCACCGGCTTGGTGCGCACATCGACGTGCGTATCGGCCGCCACGCCCACGATCTCGTGGTCGAAGACCGGGTGGCTGCTTCCTCCCACCATCAGATGGCCGCCGATGGGATTGCGGCCGGCGAAATATTTCTTGGCGAAGGTCTCGTTGATGACTACCACCTTGGGCGCGGCGGCGTCGTCGCGCTGGCTGAATTCGCGGCCCGCGCGCAACGGGATGCCCATGGCTTTGAAGAATCCCGGGCCGACGGCGATTTGTTGCGAACCCACGTACTCGTCGGGCTTGGGCTGATAGCCTTCGATGGTCAGATTGCCCCCGGTATTGCCACCGCCGAACGGTCCATCTGCGGCAGCGGCGACGCCGATGACGCCACCCAACATGCTCAGCCGGTCTTGCAGATCGCGATAGAAACTCACGGCGGGTGCCAATTGCGGACGGGTGGAAGCGGCGTCCACGTTGAACAGCAGCAAACGTTCGGTGCGGAAGCCGAGGTTCACTTTGCTAAGGTTGATGAGGCTTCCGGCGAACAATCCGGCGCCCACCACCAGCAGCAGCGAGAGCGACATCTGCGCCACCACCAGCGAGGCGCGGAATCGCGCCGCGCCGCCGGAAAGCGTGCTGGCGGAGCGATTATTCATGGCGCCGGACAGGTTGGGGCGCGTGGCTTGCATGGCGGGAACCAGCGAGAAGATCACGCCGCAGCCAAGCGTTACCACGAGCGTGAAGCCCAGCAGCGGAAGACTGATTTCGGCGGTGAGCCATGGGCCGGCGAAATCGGACGGCAGCACGCGCAGCAGCCCTGCCATACTCCAGTGAGCGATCAGCAATCCCAGTGCGGCGCCCGCGATGGCCACCAGCAGACCTTCGGCCAGGAGTTGGCGCAGGAGGCGCGCGCGTCCGGCGCCGAGGGCCAGGCGGATGGCGATTTCGCGCTGCCGTCCGGCGGCCCGCGCCAGCATGAGGTTGGCCACGTTGGCGCAGGCGATCAGCAGAACTAGCCCGACCATCGCCATGAGCACCTGCAAGGGCTTGCCGAACTGCTCGTTCAGCCCATTGATACCCTGCGCGGCGGGTTTCAGTTGCGCGCGATGATTCAGGAATTCAGCGCGGTTCTTGGGGTCGCGAATGCCCTTGCCGTTGGCCAATTCCTGCTCCAGGATGGTGTGGTAGGCGACGTCGGTCGCGGCCTGCGCCTGCGAAAGTGTGATGCCCGGCTTGAGGCGCGCGAAGACATTCAGCCAGCGGAATTGGCGATCCTCCATTCCGTCCCAGGTGGGGCGGACCGCTTTTTGCATGGAGATGGGCACATAAAGCTCGGGCGTATTTCCGGGGCAAACACCGTGAAAGCGCGCTTCCGCCACACCGATGACGACCATGGGGTGGCCGTTTAGGGTCACGTTCCGGTTCAGAATCGCCGGGTTGGAGCCGCACTTGCTGGTCCAGTAAGTGTGGCTGAGCACTACCACGGGATTCGCATCGGGCGCAGTGTCGTCCTGCGGAGTCAGCACGCGCCCGATGGCCGCGCCGACTCCCAGCACCTGAAAGAAATTACCGGAAACCATTTCGGCGAAGGCCCGCTCGGCGGCACCCTGGCGGGCGAGCGTGACGCCCGCTCCCATTCGGGCAATCACGCCGCTGAACGCCGGGTCGCGATCGCGCAGATCGCGATACATGGGGTAGGAAAAGACAGTTTCGTTGCTGTCGCTGGTGGCGCTTCCGGGGGCGCGGTACTCGGTGTGGAGCACTACCAGGCGCTCCGGGCCGGCGACCGGGAGCGCGCGCAGGGTCACCTGGTCGAGGAGGGAAAAGATAGCGGTATTAGCGCCGATTCCAAGGGCCAGAGAGAGCACCACGACGGTGCTAAAGAGCGGACTGCGCCGCAGCGTACGCAGCGAAAACAGCAGATCCTTCCACATGACTCAATAGACGGATCGGGAGCGCGGAACGTTGGCTCTTTGTATTTGCCGGTCGAGGCAGCTGCAGTGGTGGTTGAGGCGATCGAGAGGCCGGTGCGGCGACCCAGCGCACGGTTCAGGAGGCATGGAGGACGCGTGGGAACTCGACGGCGGGGAGAAAGCTGGTGGCTCATGAAGAAGTCGCTGACGGATCCGGCGACGTCGGCGCCGGATTGGCAGACCCCTCCTGCACAGAACGGTTGCGGTCGTGGAGGAGCTCTCGGATGACATAGCGCGCCGGCCGGCGAATTACAATCGATTGAGGATAAAGTGGTTGGATGGTAGCGCTAACGGGAATCGAACCCGGATTTTCCGCCTTCTCGTGGTTTCTATAACTTACTGAAACCGCAATCGCAGGAACCACTTTGTTCGCAGGAATCTCAGGCCGTTTGTACAAAACATGTACACGGATTTGGGCAACGTTTCCGAAGTGAGGGGAGCCGAGTCTAGACTCCGCTCCGAGCAACCCGGCGGAAAATGGATGGATGGCCAGTATCGCGAGACCGCCCTGCGACGAAGCCGCACTCCGCAGTAGTCGATGCTTTCAGAGCGCCTCTGCGAAAGGACCGTGGATTTTGGCCGCGACGATCCTCGGTTCGCCAAACGGCTGATAACGGTGCGGCTTCCCGCCTGCTGTTTGCGGGCCTTTTCCCTTCGGCGGAGGCCCAGGAGAGCATCACGAAGATGCCTCC
>Ga0326727_10014633_pt1 | contig 17038 bp, 16 predicted proteins | sample MB2enrmetagenome_FD_207643 | JGI IMG/M metagenome (GOLD analysis project Ga0326727, IMG submission 207643) | Lab enriched peat soil microbial communities from McLean, Ithaca, NY, United States - MB29MY | ecosystem: Environmental > Terrestrial > Soil > Wetlands > Peat | place: USA: New York...
GGCCCAGGCCGCGATGGCCTGGGCGCAGGACGCCGGCGCCAAGGACTCGCCATCGGGCGAATTCGCCGAGACGCCGATCGGAGCGAGCGCGACTGCGGCCCCGACGCTCACGCCGGCCGGTTCGGGGGAACTCGTCGAGCAACCCGTCGACGCCGCCGCCGCGCCTTCCCCCGTCGGCGGCGGCGCAGGGCCTTTCGGGTTCTTGAGCGCCGCCTCGCACAGCTCCAACCTGCTCGGCGACATGTGGGGACTGAGGCCCGCCTTGAGCAAGTACGGCATGACGCTCAGCGTCATCGAGAACAGCGAGCTGTTCGGCAACATGAGCGGCGGCGTTCGCCAAGGCTTCGAATACAACGGCCTCACCACCGCGACTTTGCAGTTGGACACCCAGCGCGCGTTCGGCCTCAACGGCGGCCTGTTCAACGTCAGCGCCGAGCAGATTCACGGCGGCAATCTCAGCGCCACCAATCTCTACACCTTGCAAACGGCGAGCGGCATCGAGGCCGATCGCGCCACCCGGCTTTGGGAACTCTGGTATCAGCAGAAGTTCGGCGACGCGCTCGACGTCAAGATCGGCCAGCAGAGCCTCGACCAGGAGTTCATGGTCAGCCAGAACGCCAGTTATTTCATCAACACGATGTTCGGTTGGCCGATGTTGCCGTCGGCGGATCTGCCCGGCGGCGGCCCCGCCTACCCGCTTTCGGCCTTAGGCGTCCGCGCCAGAGCGCACGTGTCCGATACGATCACCGTTCTCGCCGGCGTCTTCAACGGAAACCCGGCGCCCAACACGATCGGCGACCCGCAGAAGAGCAATCCCTCGGGCGTGAGCTTCCCGCTCAACGGCGGCGTGCTGGCGATCGCCGAACTGCAGTTCACCTATCCCGGGTCGGGCACTCTGGTGAAAGCGAACGAAGAGGACCCGCTCGCGCGCAACTACAAGATCGGCGTCTGGTGGGACAGCGAAAGTTTCGCCGACCTGCGCTACAATTATCTCGGCCAACCCCTCGGCGATCCCTCGAACAACCAAACGCCCGCAAGCCATCGCGGCGATTATGCGATCTACGCGGTCGCGGACCAGATGATCTGGCGCGCCGAGGACCCCGACCGCAACATCAACGTCTTCGTCCGGCCGATGTTCACCCCGCTCCCGGATCGCAACCTCATCAGCTTCAGCTTCAACGCTGGTCTGGCGATGCACGAACCGATCCTCGGCCGCGACGACGACACCGCCGGGATCGGGGTGAACTTCACCCAGGTGAGCAGCAGCGCCACCGGGCTCGACCAGGATACGGCCTTCTACAACCCCGGCGTCTATTCGCCGGTGCGTCACAATGAGACCGTGCTCGAGGCGACCTACCAATATCAAGTCATGCCGTGGTGGCAGATTCAGCCGGACGTTCAATACGTCCTCAATCCCGGCGCCGGAATCGTCAACCCCGACGTTCCCACACAGAGGATCAAGAACGAACTGGTGGTCGGCCTGAGAACGAACATCACGTTTTGAGAAGGGAAATCAGAATGCTGAGCTCTCGACGATTTAGCGAAGCGGGCGCGCTCGGCGGCATTGCGGCGGCGTTGATCTTCGCCGCGGCGCCCGCGCGCGCGGACAGCGTTCTCGAAGGCTTGCGCCATCATACGACACTATCCTCGACCATCCCCGACGACGGCGACCTCAACCCCTACGCCGTCGTCGTCGCGCCGGCGACATCCGGCAAGATCCGCAAGGGCGACGTGCTCGTCGATAATTTCAACAATATCTCGAACCTCCAGGGCACGGGCGGATCGATCGTCGACTACAACCCTTCCTCGCGCTCGACGACGCTGTTCGCCAAATTGCCGCAGAACCTGCCGCAATGTCCCGGCGGCGTCGGCCTCAGCACGGCGATGACCATGCTCAGCAGCGGTTGGGTGATCGTCGGCAGCACGCCGAGCCGCGACGGCACCACCGCCACCAAGGGCCCCGGCTGTCTCCTGGTGTTCGATTCCAACGGCCAGCTCGTCACTGTCTGGTCGGGCACCCACATCAACGACCCCTGGGGCAACATGGCCGTCGTCGACGACGGGTCGAAGGCGACGCTGTTCGTCAGCATGTCGGGCTACGACGTGCCCGGCCCAGACAAGCTCGATCCCGCGACCGGCCTGCCCGTCGTCGTCAACGAAGCGACGGTGCTGCGCATCCAGCTCACGATTCCCGCCAGCGGGCCGCCGAAAGTCACCGGCCAGACCGTGATCGCCAGCGGCTTCGCCCAGCGCGCCGACAAGGACGTCTTCCTCATCGGGCCAACTGGCCTCGCCTTGATCGGCTCGACGCTTTACGTCTCCGACGCCATCCAAAACCGCATCGTCGCGATCCCCGACGCTCTGACCCGCACCGGCAGCGCCGGAACCGGCCGCACCGTCACCAAGGACGGCCAATTGCAGCGCGCGCTCGCCCTCTGCGTGACCGCCGACGGCCATATCCTCGCCACCAATGGCAAGAACGGCGAGGTCGTCGAGTTCGATCCCATTTCCGGCAAGCAGTTGGCGGCGCAATGGGTCGATTCCAACCAGGCGCAGTCGCCGCCGGGCAACGGCGACCTCTTCGGTCTGGCGATGGCGCCGGACGGCAGCGGTTTCTATTACGTGGAGGACGACGTGAACATGCTTGCGAAGGCGACGCCGTGACGAAGCGCGATTCGCCCCTGCCGCAAGCGACGCGACGCGGCTTCCTCTCGGCGACGGCGGGACTGGCCGCCCTCGCCGGTTCGAGTCTGGCGCCGGGCGCGGCTCGGGCGCAGGGCGCCGAAACGGCCAAAACGAGCGAACCGTTCTGGGGCGAGCATCAGGGCGGCGTCGTCACCCCGGCGCAGGCGCATGCCTACATCGCCGCCTTCGACCTGGCGGCGGCGACGCGCGCCGACGTCGAGAAGCTGCTGCGCCAGTGGACCGACGCCGCCGCGGCGCTGAGCGAGGGGCGGCCGGTCGACATACCAGGCGAGGGCGATTACGCGGCGCAGGCCGATCCTTCCGACGTGCTCGACCTCACGCCGTCGCGGCTCACCGTGACCTTCGGCTTCGGCCTCGGGTTGTTCGAGAAGGACGGCGCCGACCGCTATGGCCTTCGCGCGCTGCGGCCGGCGGCCTTTGTCGATCTGCCGCATTTCCCCGGCGACCAACTGTTCCCTGCGCGAACCGGCGGCGATCTGCTCGTGCAGGCTTGCGCCGACAATCCGCAGGTCGCCTTCCACGCCGTTCGTCAATTGGCGCGCCTTGCCTACGGCCTCGCCAATATCCGCTGGGTTCAGGCCGGATTTGTCTCCGACTTCGGCGCCGGGCGCACGCCGCGCAACCTGATGGGCTTCAAGGACGGCACCGGAAATCCCGCCGCCAACGACCCCAAGGAGATGGACGCCGTCGTATGGGCGGGTGAGGAAGCGCCGCCGTGGATGCGCGGCGGCAGCTACGTCGTCATCCGCCGCGCGCGGATCGCGCTCGAACATTGGGATCGCATGAACGTCTCGTTCCAGGAACAGACGTTCGGACGCGAGAAGCTTTCTGGCGCTCCGCTCGGCGCAACGAACGAGTTCGATCCGGTCGATCTCGACGCCAAGAACGCCAATGGCGACCCGATCATCCCCGAGAACTCGCACGTCGGGATCGCCCATCGGATGGCCAGGGAAGGCTCGAGAATTCTCAGGCGCTCCTATTCCTACAATGACGGCGCCGACGTCACCGCGGAGCGATGGCCTCCTTGGCGTCAGGGCATGGAGTTCGACGCCGGGCTCATCTTTGTTTGCTACCAGCGCGACCTCGGCAACGGCTTCATCAAGATCTTCGAGAAGATGTCGCGGTTCGACATGATGAACCAGTTCGTCACCAACGTCGGCGGCGGCCACTTCGCCCTTCCCGGCGGCGTCGCCAAGGGCGAGTTCATCGGCCAGCGCCTTTTTGAAGCGCCTTCGTGAACCAGCGGCGGGCCGGCGACTTCGTATGACCAGGAGAGAAACGTGACGCCCATGCTTCGCGCCGCCATCGCCGCGGCCTTCGTCGTCGCCTCCATCGGCGCCGTCCGCGCCGAGGATTTGGCGACCTATTCGATCACGCTCAAGAACCATCGCTTCACGCCGGCTGAAATTCACGTGCCCAGCGGCAAGGCGTTCTTCGTCAGCGTGAAGAACCTCGACGACACCGCCGACGAGTTCGAAATGCACAACCCGGCGATCGAGAAGATGATTCCGCCGGGCGAAGAGGGCAAGGCGAGGATACGCCCGCTCGGCCCCGGCCGCTTCCCCTTCTTCGGCGATTTCCACCAGGACACTGCGCAAGGCGCGTTCGTCTCCGAGTGACGGGAAAGGACGGGCGATGCTCGGCGCGCTGATCATTGTATTCCGCGAAGCGATCGAGGCCGGCATCATCGTCGGCGTCGTCATGGCCGTCACCAAAGGCGTGCGCGGCAGCCGGCTGACGGCGGGCGCCGGCGTTGTGGCCGGCGTTCTCGGCGCCTGCCTCGTCGCGGCGTTCGCCGGCGCCATCGCCGACGCGCTCAACGGCGTCGGGCAGGAACTGTTCAACGCGTCGATCCTCAGCCTCGCCGTCTGTATGCTCGCCTGGCACAACATCTGGATGGCGAGCCACGGCCGGCAACTCGCGGCCGAAGCGCGTCGGCTCGGCCAGGAGGTGCGCAGCGGCGCGCGCTCGCTCGCAGCGCTGGCGATCGTCGTCGCCGTCGCGGTGATGCGCGAAGGCTCGGAGGTCGTGCTGTTTCTGTATGGTCTCGTGGCCGCCGGTGGTACGACTGCGCGCGATCTTCTCATCGGTTCGCTGCTCGGCCTCGCCGCCGGCGTCGCGGTGAGCGCGGCGACCTATTTCGGCCTGGCGACGATCCCGGCGCGGCGCCTGTTCGCAGTGACGAGCGCGCTCATCGCGCTTCTCGCCGCGGGGCTCGCCTCGCAGGCGGCGAGCTTTCTTCAGCAGGCGGGCGTCGTGACGATCGGCAGCCAAACGGCGTGGGACACGTCGGCGATTCTCTCCGACGCCAGCCTCTTCGGCCGCGTGCTGCATGCCTTGGTCGGCTACGCCGACCAGCCCTCGGTATTGCAGGTCGTCGTCTACGCGGCGACGCTCACGGCGATTCTCACGCTGTCGAAAACGTTCGCGGCGCGTTCCTCGTCGCGCCGAACCGAGGCGCCGGCGCCGCAGCTCGGTTGAGCGCGGGCGCAGCGAATGTCATAATTCGGCGTCAGTTTCAGCCGAGACTTGTGCCCCGTCGGCAAAGATCGCAACGTTCGACGCCCTAAACCCGGAGGACAAAATGGCCCGTTTCATTCCCTCGCTCGCCGCGGCCTTCGCCATCGGCGCGCTTTCCCCTCTGGCGATCGCCGCCGGAGCGGGCGTCGCCATCGCGCAGGCCCAGTCGCCCAATGCGCAGGACGAAGCGCTGAAACAGGTCGCTCTGAGCGAAGCCCAGGTGCAGGCCTATATCGCCGCGCAGGCGGAGATCGAGCCGATCCTGGAGAAATTGCCGGCGACCGCGTCCGATCAGCCCGACCCGAAGACGATGGCTGCGCTCGATGCGATCGCCAAGAAATACAAGTTCGCCTCGTTCGACGAATTCGACGAAGTCGGCGCGAACATCGGCCTGGTGATCGACGGCGTCGATCCGCAGACCAAGAAATACGCCGGCGCCGACGTGCTGCTCAAGAAGCAGATCGCCGACCTCCAGGCCGACAAGAAGACGCCCGACGCCGAAAAGAAGCAGGCGCTCGAAGAAATGAACAACGCTCTGAAATCGTTCGAGCCGATCAAATTCCCCGGCAACATCGACCTCGTGGTCAAATATTACGACAAGCTCGCCGCCGCCATGTCGTCCGAGGGAAAGTGACGGGCGTCTCGTTCAGGGGCTTGTTAGCGCGTCCATGACCCGCCGGATCGCGTCGCCGCCGGCGAGCGCCGCGAAGGCGGCGGCGAGGCCGGCCAACAGGCGCTTGTTCATCGGCGAGGACTTTCTTGTTCCGCGACCGCGCTCTGGATGGCGCGAATTTGCGCGGCGAAGTCGCGCGCGGGCGCAAACACGCCCTCGATCGCCGCCGAGCCCACGGTGAAACCCGCCGCGCCGCTGCTGGCGACCGCGGCGATGCGGTCCGCGTCATCGATCGAGCCGGCGACGATCACCGGCTTGTCGACCGCGCCGACGATCGCGCGCATCAGCGCGGCGACGTCGCCCGCGCGGCGATAGGCCAGGAGATCGAGCCCGGCGACCCCCTCGATCCTCGCCAGCGCGCGAGCGCTCGTCTCGATCTCCTCGATCGACCCCAGAAGCGCGCTGGGGTGGCCGACGACCTCGCCGGGAAACGGCGCATAGAGGAGGCCGGCGCTCGTCGCCATCGGCGCGACCTCGCCCGCGCGCACGCCGCCGAGCAGCCAGTCGACGCCGAAATCGGCCGCCGCCGCCGCCGAAGCGAGCTCGCTGTCGCGATCGAGCGAAACGACCTCGAAGAACGCCCGCGCGCCACCGGCTTTAATCGCTCGCGCCAGCTCCGTCAGCGCCGCGCGCGGCAGGCCCACGTCCTTGAAGCCGATGTTGGCGACGCCGAGCTCGAGCGCCTCCTCGATCAGCGCGCGCGCCTGCGGCACGGTGCGGTCCTTGCGCGTCGCCATGAAGATGAAGCCGATCGACAACGACATAAGGGCCGCACGCTCCCGCGGCGTCCGCCTTCCGAGGCGACGCGTCCGAACCCCAATGTATCGCGATTTGTGATCGCCGCGAAGCGATTGCCGCGGCGGGACGCTCCCCCCCTCAATTCATCAGCGGGCCCCACGAGGGGTCGCTGGCGTAGCTCGGCGTCGGCACCACGAATTCGCCGTGGCCGAAAATGTCGGCCATGTAGATCTTGGCGCCGGATTCGCCGCCGGGGTCGCGGAAGAACATCAGGAACAGGCCGTTGGGCGAGAAGGTCGGGCCTTCGTTGTGGAAGCCTTCGGCGATGATGCGCTCGCCCGATCCGTCCGGCTTCATCACGCCAACGGCGAACAAGTCGCCCTTTTGCCGGGTGAAGGCGATGAGGTCGCCGCGCGGCGACCACGCCGGGGTCGAATAGCGCCCTTCGCCGAACGAGACGCGATTGGCTGCGCCGCCGCTGGCGCTCATGACGTAGATCTGCTGCGTGCCGCCGCGGTCGGATTCGAACGCGATCTGCGAGCCGTCCGGCGAGAAGCAGGGCGAAGTGTCGATCGCGCCGCCGTCGGTTAGCCGCGTCGTCGCGTGCGAACGCAAGTCCATCATGTAGAGATGGGACGAGGAGCCCTCCGACAACGACATGACGATCCGCTGGCCGTCGGGCGAAAAGCTCGGCGAAAAGGTCATGCCGGGCAAATTGCCGACCGCCGTGCGCTGGCCGGTCTCCAGATCGAGCAGCGTCACCTTCGGGTCGGCCTCGGCGAACGACATGAACGCGACTTGTTGCGCCGAGGGCGAAAATCGCGGCGCCACCGCGAGCTTGTCGCCGTTGGTCAGATAGGTGACGTCGGCGCCGTCCATGTCCATCACCGCCAGACGCTTGCGCCGCTTCTCCTTGGGGCCGCTCTCGTCGACGAACACCACTCGCGAATCGAAGAACCCCTTCTCGCCGGTGATGCGCGAAAAGACCGCGTCGGCGATGAGATGGCCGACGCGGCGCGCGTTGGCGGCGTCGGTCGCATATTGCTGGCCGGCGACCTGCGCGCCGGTCGCGGTCTCCCAGAGACGGAACTGCGCGGCGATGCGCCCGCCGGCGGCGCCCGTCACGCGCCCGGTCAGCACGAACTGCGCATTGACCGTCTTCCAGGCGTCGACGTTCGGCCGCGCGTCCGGATTGGTCACGTTCTCGGGAAAACTCTGGGGATTGAGCGGCAGCAGGAAGACGGAATGGGCGAAATCGTTAACGATCACCGCGCCGATCTTGACCGCTCCGTCGTCGCCGGCGAGCGGCGTGACGGCGATCGTCACTGGCGTGAAATTGGCGCCGGCGTGAACGAAGACGTCGCCGGCGGCGCGCGCGAAGGAGCCAGAGAGGCCCAACGCCAACAGCGCGGCCACGAGGGGGGAGAACAACTTTGCGATCATCATGACGGTTCGGTCTCGCTGGTTTCGGTTTGGCGGCGGCGCGCCTCGGTCAGCCCAGGGCGCTCTGCGGGTCGAAATGGACGGTCTTCGTTCTCCATTGCTCGTAATAGGGAGCGTATTCGGGCGGCACGTGCAACGGATTGCATTTGAGCACCGCGCGCATCGCGCTCTCCGCATGCGCCCGCCACGCGGGATCGGAAGGCGGATTGAGCAGTGCCGGCGCGGACGCCAGCGTGCCGTCGGCGTTGAAATCGACGCGCACTTCCGCCACGTAGCGCTCGCCCTCCGGCATCGTCGGCGGCGGCGTCCAGCAACTGAAATAGGCGTCTTTGAGCCACGCGTCGAGCGCGGCGGAAAGCGAGGGCGACATCCGCGCCGCGTGCTGATCGGGCAGCCCCTGCGGCGTCGCCGCGCCGGGCGGGGCCGGATCGGCCGAGGGCTTGCTCTGGTCGATCAGCTTGGCGATAGCGTTGGGATCGTAGACCTTCGGCGGCTTGGCCGGCTCGTCGGGCTTGGCCTTCTCCAGGAACTTGGCGACCGCGTCGGGCTTGAACTTCTCCGGCGGCGGCTCCTTGGGCTTGACCGGGGGCGTCGGCGCGTCCTCGGCGACGGCTTTGGGCGTCGGCGGCGCGGGCTTCGGCGGGAGAACGGGCGTCGGCTCCTCGGCCTTGTTGAGTTCGGGCGGCGCCGGCGGTGGCGTCGGGACGGCCGGCGGTTCGATCGCGGCCTGTGGCGTCGTCGGCGCGGCGGGAGCCTCCTTCGCCGGCTTGGCGTTGCGCTCGCCCTTCATGATTTCGTTGAATTGCGACTGCGTGACCGTGTCGACGGGAATGGATTCGGGAGCGTCTTCGAATTTGGGCGCCCACGCGAAACCGAACACGATAAAGGCGAGCAGCGCGGAGTGAAGCGCGCCCGAAACGTAGAGCCCTATTTTCGACGGCTGGTCGCTCACGCCAGGCCTCGCCTCACCGCTTATCGGGTTCCGTGACCAGCGCCACCTTCTTGTAGCCGGCCGCGGTCACCGCCCCCATGATCTCGGCGACGCGCCCGTAGGGCACGACCTTCGAAGCGCGCAGATAGATGCGGTGATCGGCGCCGTCGGCGGCGAGCGCCTGCAATTTGTCGACGAGTTCGGCCTCGGCGATCGGTTGATCCATCAGGAACAATTGCCCCTGGTCGTCGAGCGCGATGGCGATCGGCTTCTGCTCGACGTTGAGCGCGCCGGCCTTGGCCTGCGGCAGGTCGACAGCGACGCCGCTGGTCAGCAACGGCGCCGCAACCATGAAGATGATGAGCAACACCAGCATGACGTCGATGAAAGGCGTCATGTTGATGTCGGCCATCGCGCCGTAGCGCGGCACGCCGCGCCGCCCCCGTCCACTCTTGCGCCCTGCGGCTCCCACCGTCATTCCCATCGGCCCGCTCCTTAACCGTTCCGCCCGGCCTTAGGCCGCTTTGTCGCCCGAAACGTGCTGATCGATCTGCCGCGACAGGATGGATGAGAATTCGTCGGCGAAGCTTTCCATGCGCGCTTGCGCCCGGGCGACGTCGCCCTGCAACTTGTTGTAGGCGATCAGCGCGGGAACGGCGGCGAACAGTCCGATCGCCGTCGCCAGCAGCGCCTCGGCGATCCCAGGCGCGACGACCGCGAGCGAAGTGTTCCTCGAGGCGGCGATCGAACGGAACGAGGTCATGATGCCCCAGACCGTGCCGAACAGGCCGACGAAGGGCGCCGCCGAGGCGACAGTGGCCAAGAACAACAGGTTGGATTCAAGCCGCTCGATCTCATGCGCGATGGAGACGTCGAGCACCTTGTCGAGGCGCGCGTGCAGGCCGCGAAAGGAGGCGGTCGGGGTCTGGAACGAGCGCTTCCATTCGCGCATCGCCGAGACGAACAGGCTGGCGGCCCCTGCAACGGGCCGTTGCGCCAGCGATCCGTAGAGCTCCTCGAGCGATTCGCCCGACCAGAAGATCTGCTCGAAACCGTCCATCGCGCGCTTGAACTTGGCGAACAGCAAAGTCTTGTTGACGATAATTGTCCAACTCCAGAACGAGGCGGCCAGCAAGCCGATCATGACGATCTTGACGACGACATGCGCGGACCAGAACATCGCGAGCAGCGTGGTCTCGGGATTGGCGGCGACCGTTGCGGCGGCGTCTGTGTTCATGATCGGGGCAACCTCTTGGGGGAGCGGGTAGGACCGGCTTCATGTTCGGCGGGACGGCCGTCGGCGCGTTTCGGGCGGGTCTGCGCCGCAAATGGGCCAAAACTTGGGCTCGCCCAGACACGGATTTTATCGGTTCCGTTAAGCCCGCGATAGGGTTAATGCTCGGTCAGCGCGGGGCTCGAGCGGGTCGCGACAAAATCGGCCACGGCGCGTCGCGGCCGAGGCTAGATCGGTTCGGGGCATGTTGCTTTTCGCCGCTTTGGGCTTCAGCATGGACGCCGCGCTGCGCCGAGTCGATTGGGATTCGCCCTTGAAATTCGCTCGGCCGGGCTAAACCCGAACGTCGAAGGCTCACATGAAACGACCGCCCCCCACATTCGTCGTCGAGGTTCGGCGGCAGCGCCAATCGACGCGCGCGGGCGCCAAGACCTGGTCGGCGGCGGCGCCGCTCGCCTACCCGGCGTCGAAACCGGAGCGCCCTTCCGGCGAGTCGGCGCTGTTCCAGGCCGAAGCCAAGGCGCCGCCCGCTCCCGAAGCGCCTCCGCCGCGCCGCCAGGGCCGAATTCTTCCCAGTCTCGCGGACCTCGAGCCGGTCGCGCCGCCATCCGAGGAGGCCGCGCCCTCGCCTCGGCGCAGGCGGGAACCTTCGACGCCGAAGCCCGGGCGTAAGGTCGAGATCGGCTCGCCAGGCGCGAGGCCAAAGCGCGAAGCCGCCCCAGCCGAGGCGCTGGCCAGTCTTCTCGCGGCGCGCGCGCTCGCCGAGGCTCCATCCGCCGTCCCCGACGCGGCGTCGGAGAGCGCGACGGCGGAGGGCGCCGGGGCGCGTCAAGCCCGGCATCGCCGCATTCTGGAGCGTTACGTCCTCGGCGCCGAACTCAAGCCGGGCGAACGTTGGAAGCGACGATTGCAAAAGGCGCGGTGAGCGGGGCGGCTCCGGCGGCGACCGCGGACATCGGCGAACCGCGAATCCCGGATGCAACGGGGAATCTCACCTGAACTCTCACCCCGCCTCTCCCTGCGCCTTCGCGGGGAGAGGAAAAGAAAAGGGCGTCGTCGTCGCGCGTATCTACTTCCGCTTTAGCGCGACGCCGCGCCCCGCCAGCGGTGGGGCTTCGAGGCCGCGCTGCGCATGGGCCAGGGCGTCGAGCGCGGCCTTGGTTTCGGCGCGCCAGGGCGCGGCGCGCGCGCTCGTTCCGCCCTGATCGACCGAGATCAGCAGCTGCTCGCTGGCGGCGAGGCTCGCGCCCTCCCGGCTCCCGAGCATTTCCAGCCAAACGCGTATGCGCTTGTCGTCGTGCTCCAACAGACGGCAGCGCACGGACAGGGCTTCGCCCTGGTTCGTCTCCTTGAAATAGTGCAGCATGACTTGCAGCGTATAGAGCGAGCGCCGATGCGCCTTGCGCGCGGCCGCGTCGAGGCCGATGCGGTCCATTAGCGCGTCGAGCGCGCGGCTGAACACCACGGCGTAGGCCGCGTCGTTCATGTGGCCGTTGTAATCGATCCAGTCGGCCGCGACTTCGGTCTCGTAGATCAGCAGCGGCTCGCCGCGATGCATGACGCCCTCCCCCGATCAGAGCCGTTCGGCTTGCCCTTTCGCCTGCGGCCGATATTTTACTCACCCTCGCCCGGAGATCGACGAGCAATTCGTCGCGCCCGGCTCGCCGCGCCCGATCCTCGCAGTCTTCGGCCATTTTGTCGATGGAGATTATCGGCGGGCCGCAAATTCGCCTCGCTCAACCCCGAGCAATGGGCCTAAGACAGCGCGAGCAAGGAAGGAGAGCGCCGCTTCATGACGCGCGACGACGAAGGCGATCGATTTTCCGCCCGCGCCCGGCGCTACGCCAACCTCGGCGTCAACGCCGGCGCCTTCGCGGCGCGCGTCGGCGCCGGGCGGCTAATCGGCGGCGAGCGCGGCGGCCCCGCGCGCGCCCTGACCGAGGCGCTCGGCTCGCTCAAGGGCCCGTTGATGAAGGTCGCGCAGATGATGGCGACGATCCCCGAGGCGCTGCCGGCCGACTACGCCAGCGAGTTGATCAGCCTGCAGTCGCAGGCGCCGCCGATGGGCGCCGCGTTCGTGCGCCGCCGTATGCAGGCCGAACTCGGCCCCGACTGGCGCGCGCGCTTTTCGCAGTTCGAGCTCACGCCGGCCGCCGCCGCCTCGCTCGGCCAGGTGCATCGCGCGACCAGCCTCGCCGGCGAGAAGCTCGCCTGCAAACTGCAGTATCCCGACATGGCCTCGGCGGTGGAGGTCGACCTGTCGCAGCTCGAATTCCTGCTCAAGTTCCACCGCCGCATGGGGCCGGCGATCGACACTCGCGAAATCGCGGTCGAGATCGCCGCCCGCATCCGCGAGGAGCTGGATTACGAGCGCGAGGCGAAGCTGACGCGGCTCTACGCGACGATGCTCGCGGATAACGAGCGCGTGCGTGTGCCCAAGGTGTTCGCCGAGCTGTCGACGCGGCGCTTGCTGACGCAGGAATGGCTCGACGGCGCGCCGCTGGCCGAATTCGAGCGCGCCGGCGCCGAGGCGCGGGCCGCCATCGCGCTGGCGTTGTTCGAGGCTTGGTGGCGGCCGTTCTCGCGCTTCGGCGTCATTCACGCCGATCCGCACATGGGCAATTATTCCGTCGTCGCGACGGGAGACGGCGAGGCGCGCGAAGTCGAGGCGCTGAACCTGTTCGACTACGGCTGCGTGCGCATCTTTCCCGCCGGGTTCGTCGGCGGCGTCGTCGAGCTCTATCGCGCGCTCGGCGAGGCTGACGAGGCTCGCATCGTCCACGCTTACGAAATCTGGGGCTTTCGCGGTCTGTCGCGGGCGACGATCGCGGCGCTGACCATCTGGGCGCGCTTCATTTACGGGCCGCTGATCGACGATCGCGTGCGCACCATCGCCGACGGGGTCAAGCCCGGCGATTACGGCCGGCGCGAGATCTTCGCCGTCATGCAGGCGCTGAAGGCCGAAGGCGGCGCCCTGAAGGTTCCCCGCGAATTCGTCTTTCTCGATCGCGCCACGATCGGCCTCGGCGCCGTCTTCCTGCGCCTCGACGCGGCGATGAACTTCCATCGCCTGTTCGAGGAGACGATCGACGGCTTCGATGTCGCCGCGCTGGGGCGGCGACAGGCCGAGGCGCTGGCGGAGGTCGATCTCGCCTGAGCGGCGCGCCGCCGCGGCCGTCAGGCGGCTACGGCGGCGAGTCCCTGGGCGTCGAACACGCCCTCGAACAGCGCCGTGCTCAAGTACCGCTCGCTAGAATCGGGCAGCACCACGACGATGGTCTTGCCCGCGTTCTCCGGGCGCTTGGCGATACGCACGGCCACGGCGGCCGCCGCGCCGCTGGAAATCCCCGCGAGGATCCCCTCCTCGTGCGCCAGGCGACGCGCGAAGGAGATTGCTTCCTCATTGCTGACCTGCTCGATCGCATCCACCAGGGAGAGATCGAGCACGTCCGGCACGAAACCGGCGCCGATGCCTTGGATCTTGTGCGGGCCGGGCTTCAACGGCTGGCCGGCGCGCGCTTGCGTGAGGACCGGGCTCGCCGACGGCTCGACGGCGACCGAGACGATCGGCTTGCCCTTCTTGCGCTTGATATACCGCGAGACGCCGGTGATGGTGCCGCCGGTGCCGATGCCCGAAACGAAGATGTCGACGGCGCCGTCGGTGTCGTTCCATATCTCCGGCCCGGTGGTCTCTTCGTGAATGGCCGGATTGGCGGGATTCTTGAACTGCTGGAGGAGAACGTAGCGGCCGGGATTGGAGGCGGCGATCTCCTCGCTCTTGGCGATGGCGCCGCCCATGCCCTTCGGCCCCTCGGTGAGGACCAGCTTGGCGCCGAGCGCGGTCAAGAGCTTGCGCCGCTCGATGCTCATCGTCTCCGGCATGGTCAGGGTCAGCGGGATTCCGCGCGCCGCGGCGACGAAGGCGAGCGCGATGCCGGTGTTGCCGCTCGTCGGCTCGACGAGTTCCTTGCCCGGCCCGAGTAAGCCGCGCTTCTCGGCGTCCCAGATCATCGCGGCGCCGATACGGCATTTCACGGAATAAGAGGGGTTGCGCCCCTCGGTCTTGGCCAGGACGGTGGCGGAGGCGCCGTCAACGACCCGATTGAGACGCACGAGCGGCGTGCGCCCGATGGAGAGCGAATTGTCCTTGTACCAATGCGACATGGCGACGTCCCATTCCTTCTGATTGCGCAAGCGCAGCGCCGGATTGCCCTTTATTCGATCGACTTGCTATACTAATCGGCGGCGTTCGTCAATACGCGATGAGCCGAGCGGCCAGAGCCGCCGTTTGCAGGCGAATGTCGGGAACCGCGATGATCTCCCAAAACGCCGCCTGGCTCATTGGGCCGATGGCGAAGAGGCGCGGCGACGGGCGGCCCTCACGGTCGACGACGGCGCAATCCGCGGCGACCTCGATGCCGATGCGCAGCGGGTCGGCGCGCGCCAGCCCGTCGGCGAACAGCGACGCCACCAGAGGATTGGCGCTTTTGTCGGGATCGCTCGTCAGGCCCTTGCAGATAATGATGCGCGCGACGGCGAGGGTTTCGACGGTCTGCGAACCGCGACGGCGCAGGGCGACGTCGGCGCCCTGGTCGTTCGGCGCGACCTCGACGATTTTCCCCGCGACGATTTCAAGGCGCCCGTCGGCGATCATCGCGCCGATGCGGGCCGCGACTTCCGGCGCCATGCGGTGGCGGTGGATGTCCCACCAGGGCCGCGCATGTTCGAGGAAGCGCGCGCGCCGGCGCGGCGTCATCGCGCGCCAAATCGCTTGCGTGTGCGGACGAAGGCCGTCGAGGACGCTGCGCCAGTCGCCGCCCTTCGCCTCGCGCTCGCGCGCGAGACCCCTGAGCCAACGAAGCTGCGTCGGGATGTCCTGGTCGAACGGCGCGGCGTCGGCGTCGATGCGCATCGGTTCGACGGCGCGGTGCGCATGCGGCGCGAGGCCCCGACGCGACAAGGCGACGATCCGTCCGCGATGGCCCTGCTCCTGCAGCGCCAGAGCCGTGTCGACCATCGTCAGCCCGGTTCCCAGGATCAGCAGCGCGGCGTCGCGCGGAGCGCCCCCGCTCGCGGGCTCGGCCCAGGGGCTGACGGTGAGCGGGTCTTCATCGACGGCGCTCTCATGGCCACAGGCCAATATGGCGAGATCCGCGTGAAGCGGCGCTCCCGCCGCCAGGGCGATCTCGACGCCGCTCGGCGTCACCGTCACGCCGCACGCGACGTCGCGCGCCACCGTCAACGCGCCACGCTTGTTCGGCCCGGACAAATGTTCGAGGACCAGGCTCTCGAGATAGCGGCCATAGAGACCGCGCGAGACAAAGCGGAAACCGGGATCGCCTTCCATCCGCGGTCCGTCCGCCTGCCTCGACAGCCAACGCGCGAAATGACCGGGATCGTCGGCGAAGGCGCTCATGTTGGCGGCGCGCACATTGAGCAGGTGGTTTGGATTCCCGGTCGCGTAGGCGAGGCCGCGCCCGAGCTGCGCGCGCTTCTCGACGATCGTGACGCCGAGGTTGGACGGCTTGCGCCTCAGCAGGTGGGCGGCCATCAGAGCGCCGCTCGCTCCGCCGCCGACGATCACGATGCGCTCCAGAGGAAATCCGGCCATGGGCCACCGTCGGATCAGGGTGGAAAATTCGGAGCGATCTTGGCTCCCGGAACGAATTTAGGTTGATCACTCGACAAATTCAATAGACAATGTTACTCATGAGCCCTGCGGGCGCTCGGCCGCTTTTCCCCGCCCGGCCGGCTGAGATGAGGAGCCAACGACGATGAGCGCAAACCAACTCGAAGCGAACCCCGATCGATCGACTGCGTTCGCCACGGGGTGGCGAGAACTCTGGCTCAAGGAGGATTGGTGGGCGATCTGGCTCGGCCTGGGGATCGTCATCGTCGGCTATGCCCTCTTCGCCAACGGGGCGAGCCTCAAATGGATCGCGGTGACCCCGGAGAAATGGTCGAGCCTCGATCAGCTCGGGAGCCACTTCGCCGCCAACTGGCTGCGCTACCTCGCGCAATTCGTCGCCTGGCTGGCGATTTTCACCGCGGCATTGACGGCGCTGGGCTTTGCGGCGCGCGACTTCGTTCCCTCCTTCGTCTTCCTCTATGCGTTCTCCGCAGTGATCTTCGTCCTCGGCCAATGGACCCAGGCGAATTATTACAACCTGGAGCCGCCGCTGGTTGCGCTGCTGCTGGGATTGCTGATCTCGAACGTCATCGGCCTGCCGCGCTGGATGGACGCGGGCTTCCGCGTCGAGTTCTACGTCAAGACCGGCATCGTGCTGCTCGGCGCGACGCTGCCGTTCTCGCTCATCGCCTGGGCGGGCCCGATCGCGATTTTCCAGGCCTCGCTCGTCTCGTTGGCGACCTTTTTCGTCATCTTCTTCGCCGCGCGAAAATTGGGGCTCGATCGCCAATTGTCGGCGACGCTCGGCGCGGGCGGCGCGGTGTGCGGCGTTTCCGCTTCGATCGCCATCGCCGGCGCCGTCGGCGCCAAGAAGGAATACGCGCCGATCGCCATCACGGTGGTGATCTTCTGGGCGATCGTGATGATCTTCGCTCTGCCGCTGGCGGCGCGTTGGCTGCAATTGCCCACCGGCGTCGCCGGGGCCTGGATCGGCACCTCCGAATTCGCCGACGCCGCGGGCTTCGCCGCCGCGCAGACCTACGGCGGCTACGCCGGCCCCGCCTCGGGCGTCGCCGGCGCGCCGGATCAGGCCGTCTGGGCGTTCACGCTGATGAAGGTGGTCGGCCGCGATGTCTGGATCGGCGTCTGGGCGCTCGCGCTGGC
>Ga0326727_10014634_pt1 | contig 17038 bp, 17 predicted proteins | sample MB2enrmetagenome_FD_207643 | JGI IMG/M metagenome (GOLD analysis project Ga0326727, IMG submission 207643) | Lab enriched peat soil microbial communities from McLean, Ithaca, NY, United States - MB29MY | ecosystem: Environmental > Terrestrial > Soil > Wetlands > Peat | place: USA: New York...
CTGCCCCCGAAGCCATGGCGGCAGCGCGAAGCCTCGTCACCACCCTGAAGCTCTCCGATCAGTACAAGGCGCTTCTACCTGTCATTCTGCTTGGTCTGAAGCCCTCTTTGGTGCAGGACCGGCCGGAGATCGAACGTGACTTTGATGCGATGATCCCTGCGATCGCGGATGCCTACACCCCCTATTACAACGCCATGGTCGATGGCATCGCCACCGTCTATGCGAACACTTTTTCGGTCGCCGAGTTGCACCAGATAGAGGACTTCTATCGCCAGCCGGTGGGACAGAAACTGCTGGAAAAGTCGCTGGTCCTTCGGCAGCAAAGCGTGCAGATCGGCGAGGAAGCCAGCCGCAAGGCGACCGAGGATCTGCGGACCAGCCTGACCCAGCTGCTTCGCGAGAAGGGGCATAAGTTGTGAGGACGCGATATGCCGCCGGACCGACGCCGCAATGCTGAATAAGGCCCTCGATCCCCGCCGGATTGCAGATGCTGAGTCCAAGTGACGAAGCGCTACTCCACCGACGACGACTTCGCGGCGTCGATCGAGTCCATCCGGCCAAGAAGAGGCCCCTCGGCAAGGCCGATTTCGCCGGCGGCTGGACGCTGATAGCCCTGGGCCAAGCTCTCGCCGAAAGCTCAAGACGCCGATGCCCGCGAAATCTGCGCAAGTCGCGCTTCGCGCTTTGGTGGCCATGACAAGTCATGGGTTGCGACCGACCATAACATAAAAACGGCGGCCCTCGGCCGCCGTCGCAACTGATCAATGCCTCCGCCAAAGCCGAGGGCAACTCAAATTCAATTATCCAAAAAGCTCCGCAGCTTCCTTGACCTTGACGGATGCTTCAGCTTACGCAGCGCTTTGGCCTCGATCTGGCGGATGCGCTCTCTCGTCACCGAGAACTGCTGGCCGACTTCTTCCAGCGTGTGGTCGGTGTTCATGCCGATGCCGAAGCGCATGCGCAGCACGCGTTCCTCGCGCGGGGTCAGCGAGGCCAGGACGCGCGTGGTGGTCTCGCGCAGGTTACTCTGGATCGCGGCGTCGATCGGCAGGATCGCGTTCTTGTCCTCGATGAAATCGCCGAGATGCGAATCCTCCTCGTCGCCGACCGGGGTTTCCAGCGACAACGGCTCTTTTGCAATTTTCAGAACCTTGCGTACCTTCTCCAAGGGCATGCCGAGTTTCTCGGCGAGTTCCTCGGGCGTCGGTTCGCGGCCGATCTCGTTCAGCATCTGGCGCGAGGTACGCACGATCTTGTTGATGGTCTCGATCATGTGCACGGGAATGCGGATGGTGCGCGCCTGGTCGGCAATCGAGCGGGTGATCGCCTGCCGGATCCACCAGGTGGCGTAGGTCGAGAACTTGTAACCCCTGCGGTATTCGAACTTGTCGACCGCCTTCATCAGCCCGATATTGCCTTCCTGGATCAGGTCGAGGAACTGCAGGCCGCGGTTAGTGTATTTCTTCGCGATCGAAATCACGAGCCGCAGATTGGCCTCGACCATTTCCTTCTTGGCCTGGCGCGCCTCGCGCTCGCCCTTCTGCACGCCGTGCACGATCTTGCGGAATTCGCCGATCTCAAGCCCGGTCAGGGCGGCCAGCGACTGGATCTCGTGGCGCAGCTCCTTGATGCGGTCCTTTTCGTGGTGGACGAAATTCTTCCAGCCCTTGGCGCCGAGCTTGGAGACGCGGTTGAGCCAGCGCGGATCGAGCTCCGAGCCCTGATAATTGCGCAGGAAATCCTCGCGAGCGACGCCGTGGCTGTCGCCGAGACGCAACAGCCGGCCCTCGAACGACACCAGCTTCTTGTTGATGTCGTAGAGCTGCTCGACCAGCGAATCGATGCGGGCCTGGTTGAGCCGCAGCGACTTCACCTCGACGATGATTTCATCCTTCAGCTTCTTGTATTTGCGCTCCTGGTTCGGTGACAGCTTTTCGCTCTGCAGCTGGTTGGCGATGTCCTGCTCCTGCAGGCGGCGCAGCTTCTTGTAGTTGTCGGCGATCTTGTCGAAGATCTCGACCACCTTCGGCTTCAGCTCGGCCTCGATCGCGGCCAGCGACATCTGGTTTTCGAACTCGTCGTCATCCATGTCGGACTCGGCGGACGATTCCGCCGTATCCTTTTCCTCGCCCTCGGGCGCAGCCGATGGCGCGGCACGGAACGGGGTCGGAGCCGGCGGCGCAGCCGGCGGCGCGATATGCGCGGGCGCGGCCTGCACGGCCGGGCCGGTGCCGCCATTGCCGCTGGCGGCAGCCGACAGCGGCTGGCCGTCGGGGCCCAGCGGGGCCGCGAGCAGCGGGTTCATGTTGTTCTTGGCGTCGGGACCGGCATAGGTCGCTTCGAGGTCGATGATGTCGCGCAGGAAGATCTTGCCCTCGTTGAGTTCATCGCGCCAGATGATGATGGCCTGGAAGGTCAGCGGGCTTTCGCACAGCCCCGCGATCATCGCCTCGCGGCCGGCCTCAATGCGCTTGGCAATGGCGATTTCGCCCTCGCGCGACAACAATTCGACGGTGCCCATCTCGCGCAGATACATGCGGACGGGATCGTCCGTGCGCTCGCCGGGCTCGGATTTCTTGACTTCGGTGACGGCCTTCTGGGTGACCTCGACTAGTTCGTTGTCGGTATCGTCCTCGGCCTCTTCCTTGGTTTCTTCCTCGCTGTCGGTGTCTTCGGCCTCGGAGACGTTGATGCCCATGTCGGAGAGCATCGACATGATGTCCTCGATCTGCTCAGGCGAGGTGGTGTCCGACGGCAAGACTTCGTTGAGCTGATCGAAGGTCACGAAGCCGCGCTTCTTGGCCTGCTTGATCATCTTCTTGACCGCGGCATCGGACAGGTCGAGCAACGGCGACGGCGCGTCCGGCGAATCCTTTTCAGGCGCGTCCGCGACCTTGTCGTCCTTGTCCTTGTCCTTTACCTGCAGCGTCTTTGCCTTGGTGGCCATGCATTGCTCCTAAACGCGCTTCAACCAGGATGCGTCGCCGCGCCCGCCCTTGATCTCACTTGCCCGCGACGCGGAAAGGGCGGCGCAAACGTTCGCCACCCCTTCAATTGCGCTCGCCGATTTACTACTCTTGGCCCCTGCTGCACCACTTCCGCGCAAAGCGCATAACGGTTGTGCAATCAGGATACGCACCAGACTTTTCCAACGCATGCCCCGATGGCGAACCGGCCTCGCCTTCGCCGTCAAAATGCTCCAGACCCATTAAGCTTCGCTTAACCCTGTTTTTGCCGCCAAACCATGGATTTGGCGAGTCTTTTTGCGGTTCCGGCGGCCGCCATCCGCATTAATCTTTAATCAAACGCTGCGCTGGAACCGGCCCGAGGATTCGCCGAACCCCTCGATCAAGGCCTCGGTACCATCCACTTCAGCCATCCGGGCCTTGACGTCACGCAGCCAAGCCAGACTGACCTCGCTGGCATCGGCGCCCAAGGCCGCTTCCGCGTCCTTCAACTCCCTAAGTAATGAGTGCCATTGGCGATGCAAGGAGACCAGCTGGCGCCACGTGGAAAGAACGTCCTCAGGCGCGGCCTGGGCTTTTGCCCCCCATACCGCGGCGGTCGTGATCACGAGCTCAACTCTCTGAATAGATTTGGAAAATCCGGCTGCCTCGAGGTCGGCGCGGATTTTCTCGGCCTGTTCGGTCGGTTCCGGGCTGTGATGATGGTCGTTGGCAAAGGCTGTGATGATGCCGGCACGCAGTTTTTGCGCCTCGGGATGGACCAAATCCAGCGCCGACACCTCTTCCAGATGGTCGTGCAGCAGCCAGGGATGGTTCATCAGGGTCTGCAAAATCAGCGCCTCGCGGCGGGAAATCGCGCTGCGCTGGCCCCGCATGATCGGGCTCAAGGCCAGTTGGGGGCTCGCCGCCTGGTATGGCCTGCGGTCAATGGTCTGGCTGGCCGCCGACGCTCCGCCCCTGCCACGGGGCTCGATCCGCCCCGCCGCGCCCGGGGTGAAGGAGCCGCGCGGCGGACGCCGCCAGCCTGATTCGCCGCCGAACTGGCCTGCGCTACCGCGAATTCCGCCCCGCCCAGGCGAACCGCGACCGCCCTCCGGCATGAAGGCGCGCCGCAGCCGCTCCGCCAGATCCCCGCGGTAGTAGCGCCGCACTACCTCATCGCGGATCCCCCTGCAGAGTTCGCCGATCCGCTCCTCCAGCGCGGCGCGCCGCTCCGGCGTGGCAAACGTGCCGCCTGCGATCTCGCGCGACCAGATCACGTCGGCGAGGCCGCGCGCGGCTTTGATGACTTCCTCGATCGCGGCCCGTCCGCCCGAGCGCGCGAGATCGTCAGGGTCCTGGCCTTCCGGCAGGAGCGCAAAGCGCAGGCTCTTGCCGGGCAAGAGATGCGGCAGCGCCAGATCGGCGGCGCGCCACATTGCTTTCTGACCGGCCCGGTCGCCGTCGAAACAGAGCACCGGCTCGTCCGCCATCTTCCACAACAGTGCGAGCTGGTTTTCGGTCAGCGCGGTGCCGAGCGGGGCGACGCTGGCCGCAAAACCCGCGCCGACCATGGCGATGACATCGACATAGCCCTCCACCACCACCAGGATGCTGCCGTTGTGGGCCGCGAGCCGCGCCGGGGCGAGATTGTAGAGATTGTCGCCCTTGTGAAAGAGCGGGGTTTCCGGCGAATTCAGATATTTTGCCGGCGCATCCTTTTCCAGCGCACGGCCACCGAAGGCGATCACGCGCCCGCGCAGGTCGGTGATCGGAAACATCACGCGATCGCGGAAGCGGTCATAGGGCAGCGGGATGTCGTCGCCCGCCACCAGAAGTCCGGCCTCGACCATGTCCTCGACGGGAATGCCGAGCGACCCCAAGTGCTCCTTCAGGGCAAAACGTTCGCCCGGCGCGCCCGGCGCATAGCCGATGCGGAACTGAAGTTGCGCCGCCGGCGAGATCGAGCGGTCGCCGAGATAACCCCGAGCCTTGGCGCCGTGCCGGGAAGCCAACATGTCGGCAAAAAATTTCGCCGCCAGTTCCATGACATCGTAAAGCGTCTTGCGGCGCTGCTCATGGCGTGCGGCATCCGGGGTCGAGGCGGGCACGGGCATGCCGGCCATCGAGGCCAGCCGCTCGACGGCTTCAGGAAAGGAGACCCCCTCGGTCTCCATCACGAAGTCGAAGATGTTGCCGTGCTTGCCGGTGGAGAAATCGTGATAGAACTGCTTCTGGTCATTGACGGTAAAGGACGGCGTCTTTTCCTGCTGGAATGGCGACAGTCCCTTCCACTCCCGCCCTGCCTTCTTCAGCTTCACGCGGCGGCCGACCACTTCCGAAACCGAAAGCCGGGCGCGCAGTTCGTCAAGAAATTCGGGCGTGAAGCGCATCGGATCGAGTTTCGGTGAGTCGGGGAGCCAACCGGATAGGGATACAGGGGCGTCGGATTAAAGTACGAGGATTGTTGGATTCTCCCGGCTATTCACAGGGGCGGAGGGACAATGCGTGCCGCGCGCTCCATTACGAGAAATACAATTGTAATTGTGCTGATTCCCGTCGTGCGCAGAACGACCAAGCCCATCATACCACAGACACGGGGCTCTTACTGCTCCAGGAATCGCCCCGATGCAATGCGCGGCAGCTGGGCGACCGGCCAGTTGTAGATGTAGGTCCAGGCCTCGCCCACGGTGCCATCGGCGGATGTCACGGCCAGCATCTGCCTGACATATTCGGTCGGCTCGGCAAAACCCTCGCCGCAGGCTTCATACATGTCGAGTTCGCGCAGCAATTCAGCAGCCGAGCGCAGCCGGAAGAGTTCGCCGAACACGATGTCCGCGGAATCGTCCGACGGCACCAGACCAGGATAGTGTTTCACCAGATAGAGCCGGCCCCGGCAGCGCGCGGGCGAAAGAAAATCCGCGCCGCGCGACAATAGCTGCGCCATCGGGTGATCGAAGCCGCGCATCAGCGTGCCGTAGACGAACAGACGATCGGACATTCTTTAACCGGCCGAAACCACGTTGATGCTGACCTCCATGCCGACGAAGGCATCGGCCGAACCGAGATAGGTGCCGTGCAGCGGGATTGCCTGGCTGGGATCGCGCGCCACCGCGACCCGGACCAGGTCGCGGTTGCCGACGATGCCGTTGGTGGGATCGAACTCGATCCATCCAGCGCTCGGCAGGTAGACCTGAACCCAGGCATGGGTCGAGCCGCCGCCGACATAGCCATGCTCCCGATCGCCATGAACGAAGATGTATCCCGAGACGAAACGCGCGGCGATGCCGAGCCGCCGTAGCGCCTCGATCATGAAAAGCGCGTAATCGCGGCAGGAGCCGGAACCGGTCTGCAGGGTGTCGAGCGGGTGCTGGGTACCCTGTTCGTGCCGCTTGCGATAGGTGAATGTCCGGCGGATGCCGTGCGTCATTTCGCTCAGGATCTTGAAAGTCGGGGTCGGCCCTTCCTCGTCGAGGAAGTTACGCGCCCAGGCGGAAAGTTCGCCTTCGGGATCGGCATATTGCGGCGTAATGAACTGCACGAGATCCGGGAACTCCTCCTGGTCGTACATGAAGGGATAGAAGTAGGCCGGATCGTCCGGGGTCAGCGCGAACTCCTCGGCGGGATTATGATCGACGGTGGCGCTCGAGACGAACGACAGGACCTCGGCGCGCTCATCGAAGGTCGCAATCGCGACGCTGTTGCCGAACACGTCGTGGATCCAGCGCAGCGACATCGGCTGTGGCGCGATCTTCAGGCCACCCGAGAGTAGACGCAGATCGTGGCTGTCGCGCGGGCGCAGCATGATGCGGTGCTCGCCAAATGCCACCGGATGCGCATAGTGATATTCGGTCTTGTGATGAATGGTCAGCAGGGGCATCGTCGGCGTAATCATCCTGATTTTAGGCTATCTAATCTATACCGATCCCAGCTTATGTCTAAATCGGTATGCTGCTTCGATAGGCAATGCGCAGAAGGAAATGACGTTGGACCGCCACGACCAGGACACCTCATTACTACTTGACAGCCACGATGTCGCGCCGGTGCTTGAGAATAATGTCCTCGGCCGCTCGCCGTTCCTGTTCTGCTGCGATCATTATGGGCGGGCCATCCCGCGCCGGCTCGGCGATCTCGGGCTGCCGGCGCGCGAGCTTGACCGGCACATCGCCTGGGATCTCGGCATCGCGGGCATAGCCGACGCGCTGTCGGACCATCTCGATGCCGCACTGATCGCGCAGCGCTACTCGCGGCTGGTGATCGACTGCAATCGCCCGCCGCTGGCCGCAAGCTCCATCCCGCAGGTCAGCGACGCCACCGTCATCCCCGGCAATGAAGGTCTGACGCGCGAGGCGGCCGAGGCGCGGCGGCGCGCGATATTTGATCCCTACCACCTGCGCATCGCCGAGGTGATCGAGCGGCGCCGACGCGAACAGCTTCCGACGGTGCTGGTGGCACTGCACAGTTTCACGCCGGTCTATGCCGGCATCGTCAGGCCCTGGCATATCGGCACGCTCTATCATCGCGACACCCACCTGCCGCCGCGGCTTCTAAAATTGTTGCGGGAGGAAAGCGATCTGGTGGTCGGCGACAACGAACCCTATGCGGTCAGCGACGACACCGACTACAGCATCCCCGTGCACGGCGAGGCGCGCGGGCTGTTGAACACCGGCATCGAAATTCGCCAGGACCTGATCACCGCAGCGGCCGGACAGATCGCGTGGGCGGAGCGGCTGGCGCGGATTTTTCGCCAGATCGAGCAGATGTTGCGGGCCGAGCAGCTCATCTAGCCTCACCGCGTCCGGACCAGCGCCAGCCAGATGCCGCCGCCGATCATGAAGCCGCCGGAAACGCGCGACAACAGCCGCGTCCGCCGCGCCGAGAAGAACAGCCTCACGCGACCGGCCAACAGCGCATAGCCGGCGTCGGTCATCCCCGCGATCACCATGAAGGTCAATCCGAGCAGGGCCACCTGCGGGACATGGTCCTGGTTCATGTCCACGAACTGCGGAATGAAGGCGCCGAAGAACACGAGCACTTTGGGGTTACTGAGCAGCACCAAAAATCCCTGCAGAAAAAATCCGCCGCGCGGCGGGGACGGCGGCATATCGGCCGCGACGCCCTGTACCGGCGAGCGGATCAGCCTGACGCCGAGCCACACCAGGTAGGCGGCGCCGGCAAAGCGCACCCAGTCGAACCAGTAGCCCATGGTCGCCATCAGCGAGGTCAACCCGACGGCGACGATGCCGATCACGATCGCAAGGCCCGCCTGCGCGCCGAGGATGTTGATCAACGCCGCGCGGGTGCCATAGCGCAGACCATTGGCCACCACCATCGTCACGATCGGCCCGGGCAACAGCGCCAGCGCGATGCAGGCGGCGACGAAGGCCAGATAGAGTTGCAGGGACATGATGAGGACTCGCCAGCACGTCGTTATGGTCGGGTTTGTTCCGGTCATCCACGTCTTATCTGAACTCGCCTCGATCCAAAAGACGTCAATGCCCGGCCACGATGGAGAACTCAGCTTCCGGCCAAGACCGACTTCAACCATTGCGTGAGCGCATCCGAGCCCAGAAATTCCAGCGCCACCCGCTGAACGACCGTCGCCGTGCCTTGGCCCTGCGCCGCTGCGACCACGAGGTCGCAGCGATGCGACACCGCGATGCCGACGGCGGCATGCCGCGAACCATCGGGCATGTTCAAGTCATAGGCCCTCGATCGCCCGCGCATGTCGGCAAGGCGGATCACCCGGCCCGCTTCAAGCGGCGCGAAGCGCGGGCTGATCATGTCGAGATCGGCGACGCGATCGACTTCGTCGTCATCGGCAACGCCGCTGTCACAGTTGCAAAAGCCGAGCTTCGGCCGCACATAGACCTCGACCTCCTCGCCGCAGGCGGCCGCGGCGCAATGGAACGCGCGCCCCGACGGCCAGCCATCGCGCGGAAACGGCCAGGTGATTTCGCGCCAGCCATCGGTGTTTGACCGCGCATGCCAGCTGCCGGCGGCGCCGATCAGCGCGGCCATCGCGACACTTACCGCGGCCAAGAGCTTGCGCATGTCGCACCTCACTTGGATCAGGGCAGGCCCGCCACCGCGCGGGCGGCGCCGGTCAGTTGCAGGATATCAAGCCCGGTATTGGCGCGATCGACGATATAGATATAGCCGCGGTCGTCGGTTTCGACATTGTTGGTCTGGATCGCGACCTTGCAGCGCTCCTTGCCTTCGATGGTGACGCAGCGCTTGTCGGTCGCCGCCGTGATCGAGGGAATGAAATAGCCGACCTCGGCCGGATGATAGGGATCGCGAATATCGAGCGCGCGAACGCCGGCATTGAAGAAGGCGATAAACGCCATCTTCTTGTAGTAGACCGGCGCCATGCTCTCGTTCGAGGAATGCGAGCCGAACCGCCCGCCGCGTTCGCAGAACGAACCGCTGGCCTCGGCAACGGTATAGCTCGAAATCATCATCGGGCGGTTTTCCACCGTGACATCGGCGAACCAGACCATCTGCCTGGGCTCGCCGCATTCGTTCAGGATCGCCTCGTCGACGATCATCACGATATCGCGGACCTTGCCATCCTTGTCGTGGGCGAATTCGGCTATCGGCATCTGCGGCATCGGAAAGGTGGTGTGGGCGCCGTTGAAGGCGGACATCGTCAGCCGGGAAATTTCGGGAGCGCGGAGGTTTTCCGGTGTCGGCTCTGTTGGCCCATGGATCAGTTTGTCGCGGTCGACGATCTGCAACATGCCGCCCTTGTTGGTGCCGTAACCGAAATAGACACGGTTGCCCTGCGGGCCGGTCGAGATCGGTCCGTGCAGTTCGGTCGGTACCGCGCCGGTCGAGCCCGGCTCCTGGCCGGGAAGCCCGAAATCCCTGATCTTGACGGGGTGCGCGGGATCCGAGAGGTCGTAGACCTGGGTCATGCGCCGGGTGCGCCAGTCGGGTGCGCCGGAGACCAGGAAGGCCACGCCAGTGTCGCATTCCCACCAGCTCTTGTGGGTGTCCTTCAGCCCACCGAGGTGGGTAATCAGCACCGGATTGGCGGGATCGGCGACATTCCAGATCTCATGGGCCTCGCTGCCGAAGGTCCGCAGCAGGTAGACCGCATCAGGGTCGCCCTTGGGCAGGGTCTTGCCGTCGCAGATCCGCGCCATCTGCGCGCCGCCGCCCTCGTACTTTCCTTCCTGGCCCGGAATATGGTGCAGATATTTGGGATGGGCTGGATCGGTCACGTCGACGATCGAGGTGCCGTTCGGCTCGGCCTTGCCGGTCATGGGATTGACGGGATCCGGAACATCGTCGGTGCCGCCGTGGTGGCCGATATAGGCAATCCAGCGGTCGCCCTGATGGTGGATGGTCGGCTGATAGGCGCTGCGCGCCTGCAGGTCGTTGGTTCCGACCAGTTTCATGTTGGAGGCTTCGGGCGGCGCTCCGATCACCTGCTGTTGCGCCGACGCGCCGCCGCAGGCCGCCAAGACCAATCCAACACAGGCTGCCAGTTTGACGCGACCGGACATGTTTCTTCCCCGAGGGCTGTCGAAACTGATCTTCGTCAGCTGCTCGGTAACCCTAGCACAGCGTGGTGCGCACGCCAAAGGCATCCGCTTGACATGCAACCTTTTGGTTGCCTATAAAGCCCGATGTTGGATGAGGTCTTCAAAGCGCTGGCCGATGCTTCGCGACGGGCGCTGCTCGACAGGCTTCATACCAAAAACGGACAGACCCTGAACGAACTCTGCGACGGCCTCGCCATGACGCGGCAGGCCGTCACCAAGCACCTGGCTATTCTCGAGGTCGCCAACCTCGTGACCACGTTCAAGCACGGCCGCGAGAAGCTGCACTATCTCAACCCGGTTCCGATCCATCAGATCGGCGATAGGTGGATCAAGAAATTCGAACGCGGCAAGCTTGCCGCGCTCAGCGAACTGAAACGGCAATTGGAGACCCGCGATGAGTAACCCCGCGAACGCCGCGCGCGATCCCGCCTCAACCCAGGGACAGGCCCCATGAATATCGATCAATTCAGGCCGTCGCTGGTCTACACCATCTACATCGCCTCGACGCCGGAGCAGGTATGGCGGGCGCTGACATCGGCGGAATTCAGCCGGAAGTATTTTTTCGGCAACTCAGTAGAGGTCGATCTCCGGATCGGCGGGGATTACGTGGTGCGGCCTCCGGATGGTTCGGTTCATATCCGTGGTGAGGTGATCGAATGCACGCCGCCACGCAAACTCACCATCACCTTCAACGTCAACTGGCCGGAACTGATCGAAAAACTCGGGCCGACGCTCGTGACCTTCGAAATCGAGCCCGCCGGCGAAGTCGTCCGGCTGACCATGACCGAAGCCCATGACCGGCCGATCGACGACGACATCCTCTCCGGCGGCCGTCAGGGCTGGCCCGCGATCCTGTCCAGCCTGAAAAGCCTGTTGGAACGAGGCGAGCCGCTGGTCATCGAGATGGAGCCGCCGCGGCGGATGCTGGAGGCGCTGAAGAAGCTCGGCATCGCGACGCCGTAAGTTCCGCGCCGAAGAGCAAGCTGCGCGCCAGCGCGGCGGCGGTTAGGAGAGCGCCACCGGGGCCACAATCCGGCGATAGAGATGCCAGGTGGCGTGACCGAGCACCGGCAGCGTCACCAACAGGCCGAGGAAGTAGGGCAGCGCCGAGACGGTCAAAAGCACGACGATGATCGCGGCCCATCCGATCATCGGCAGCGGGCTCGTCACCACCGCCCGCACGCTGGTGATCATCGCGGTGACGAAATCGACGTCGCGATCGAGCAGCAGCGGGAACGACACCACGGTGAGCGAAAACAGGATCAACGACAACGCCGCGCCGACGGCGTTGCCGACCGCCAGAAACACCAATCCTTCATTGGTGGTCAGCACCACCGTCATGAATTCCCGCAAACTTGAAAACGAGGCGTTGAGCCCGATCAGCAGTGCGATCAACAGACGCACCTGGTACATCCACATGATAAAGATGAACAAGGTAACGAACGCCATCCAGCCGATTTCCCCCCGCGACGTCACGGTGGTCCAGATGCCGGAAAGCGTGGGCTTCTGGCCGGCTTCGCGCTGCCGGCTTATCTCATAAAGGCCGATGGCGACGAAGGGGCCGATCAGCGCGAAGCCGGCGGCGAGCGGATAGGCCAGATAGACCAGGCCGAACGCCGTCAGGCAGAGCAGGATCGCGATGCCGCCGGCGGCATAAAGCGCGCCGAAGGCCAGCCCGAACAGCGGCATGGCCTGAAAATCGCGCAAGCCCTGGCTCAGCGCCTCGGCAATGTCGGTGGTGGTGATGCGCCGCACCACCGGATCGATCTTGCCGGAGATGGATGTCATCGGGCTCGCCTCCTCCAGATAGTTTTGACTATTGGGGCAGGATGTGGCTCCCATCGTGTTGATCTGCGTCAATCTTCACCGGCGCGCGTTACATCACCCCGTCAGCGCCGCCTTCACCAGGCCGCTGGCCTTGCCGAAGTCCATCTGCCCGGCATATTTTGTTTTCAGCGCCGCGATCACCTTGCCCATGTCCTTCATCCCGGCCGCGTTGGTCTCGGCGATGGCCGCCGCAATCGCCGTCTTGACGTCGGCTTCCGACATCTGCTTCGGCAGGTAGGCCGAGATGATGGCGATTTCCTCGCGCTCCGCTGCGGCAAGCTCGGCGCGGCCGCCCTTGTCGTACAAGTCGACGGATTCCTGGCGCTGCTTTATCATTTTCTGGAAAACCCCGAGCAGGTCGGCGTCGCTCAGCGGCGGTTTGCCCTGGCCGCGTGCCTCGATGTCGGCGTTCTTGATGGTCGAGTTGACCATCCGCAGCGTCGAGAGCTTGCGCTCGTCCTTGGCCCGCATCGCGTCCTTGACCGCGTTGTTGATGTCGTCGCGCAGCATCGCTTGATCCCCTCGCGGCCGCTCCGGCCGCATCATCATGAGCCCTGATCTAGGCCGAAGGCAGCCACGAGACAACACCCCGCGCGTGGCGTTGGCGGCCATCCCCGACGACCGGGCCAACACCCCGCCGGGGTAGCCCGACGCGCAACTAACAAAAACGGACATTCCAGATCTGGAACCGGCAAAAGGCCGCCATGGCCCGTCAACACGTTCACGAACGGTATGTGCATCCGCGCGTTTCGGGCTTTGACGCCTGCACCGGCGGCGACTATGTAATGCGCTCATGACCCCGACAGAAAATGCCCTGGCCTGGCCGGACCATGTTCCGACCGCGCTGCTCGTGCTCGCCGATGGCACCGTGCTGGAAGGCTTTGGCCTTGGCGCGGAAGGCCAAGCAGTCGGCGAGGTCTGCTTCAATACCGCGATGACCGGCTATGAGGAAATCCTCACCGACCCCTCCTATGCTGGGCAGATCATCACCTTCACCTTTCCGCATATCGGCAATGTCGGCACCAACGACGAGGATATCGAGACGGTGAACATGGCGGCGACGCCAGGCGCGCGCGGCGTGATCCTGCGCGCCGGCATCACCAGCCCCTCGAACTACCGCGCCAGCCGCCACCTCGACCACTGGCTGAAGGCCCGCGGCATCATTGGCCTATGCGGCATCGACACCCGGGCGCTGACGGCCCGGATTCGTGAGAAGGGCATGCCGAACGCGGTCATTGTCCATGCCAAGGACGGCCAGTTCGACCTGCACGGGCTCAAGCAAGAGGCCCGCGAATGGCCCGGCCTGGAAGGCATGGACCTGGTGCCGATGGTGACCACGGGCCAGCGCTTTACCTGGGACGAAACGTCGTGGGCGTGGGAAAAAGGATTCGGCCGCCAGACCGATCCCGAGTTCAGCGTCGTTGCCATCGACTATGGCATCAAGCGCAACATCCTGCGGCTATTAGCCGGCGAGGGCTGCAAGATCACGGTGGTGCCGGCGACCACATCGGCCGAAGAAATTCTCGCCATGAAACCGGACGGCGTGTTCCTGTCGAACGGCCCCGGCGATCCCGCCGAGACCGGAAAATACGCCGTGCCAGTGATCCAGAAGGTCATCCATTCCGGCACGCCGACGTTCGGCATCTGTCTCGGTCACCAGATGCTGGGCCTGGCTGTGGGCGCCAGGACCCGGAAGATGCACCAGGGCCACCACGGTGCCAATCATCCAGTCAAGGACGAGACCACCGGCAAGGTGGAAATTACCTCGATGAACCACGGTTTCGCGGTCGATGCCGCGACCCTGCCGGAGGGCACGCTGCAGACCCATGTCTCGCTGTTTGACGGCTCCAATTGCGGCATTCAGCTCAGGGGACGGCCGGTATTCTCGGTGCAGTACCACCCGGAGGCCTCCCCTGGCCCGCGCGATTCGCACTATCTGTTCAAGCGCTTCGCTGATCTGATGCGGGCAAACAAAAGCGCCTGACAACGAGAGGCCCATTTGCCCCAGAGCGCGGGCGGATCGAGGCTACGCGGCCAGGACCTCTCCTCGCGACGGAACCGCTGGCATCGTCGGCGATCATTTAGTATGATGCCCATCATCGTAAGGCTGCAGGACGATCCCCATGGACGACCAGACCACCCGCAAAACCGACTACGGCGTGACCCCGACGGAAATCATGGCCGCGATGGCCGGCCTCGATTTCGTCCGCGCCATCCTGGACGGCAAATTGCCGGCGCCGCCGATCATGCAGACCATCGAACCCTTCGATACCAGCGCCGAGCCGGGCATCGTGGTAATGCATAGCCTACCCGGCCTGCGGCACTACAATCCGATCGGTTCGGTCCATGGCGGTTATGCCGCGACGCTGTTGGATTCGGCGATGGGGCTTGCGGTGCATTCGACGCTGCCGCCGGGCACCGGCTACACCACGCTCGAATTCAAGGTATCCTTCATCAAGGGAATGACGGTGGCTACCGGGCCGGTCCGCACCGAGGGCCGCACCCTCAATGTCGGCCGCCGCGCCGCGACCGCCGAGGCACGCATCACCGACGCCCAAGGCCGCCTGCTCGCCCACGCCACCACAACCTGCCTGGTGTTCGAGATGCCCAAGGCCCCGATCGCGGGAACGTGAGCCGCGGCCAACGGTTGATTGAGCGCCATTATCGGCGCGCAGGAGATTGGCCATGTCAGCCATCCGCGAGGACATCAAACCGCTGGTCTTCACCTTTGGGGATGACGGACGGGTGCCGAACAACCCGATGCCGTTTCTGGTCTACCCGCGCGCGATCGACGTCGGCGGCGACCACCCCGAGGAGACGTTCGAGGAATTGTTCAGCGCCAATGGCTGGGGCGATATGTGGCGCAACGGCATCTATGATTATCTGCACTACCACGCCACGGTTCACGAAGTACTTGGCATCGCCCGCGGTCACGCGCGTGTTCGCTTCGGCGGCGACCACGGTGAAGAAATCGAAATGGCTGCCGGCGATGTCGCCATCCTGCCCGCCGGTACCGGACATCAATGCCTGTCGGCAAGCCCGGACCTTTCGGTGGTCGGAGCCTATCCGCCCGGACCGCGCATGCAGGTCACGCTGCCGACCGCTGCCAATCACCAGAAGGCGCTGGCGACGATTCCGCGGGTCAAGCTCCCGAAGACCGATCCGGTGAAGGGAGAAGACGACCCGTTGCTGAGCCTGTGGAAGCAAAATGCCTAGGGTGGGCGTCTTTCAAGCCCCCCTAGGCGGTTGATTCCGAGGGTACCCTGCGAGATCGGCAGATGCCTCACGCCGCGTTGCTGCCCTCCTGACGGGTGGCTTCGAACAAGAACCAGGTGCGGCGCTCGGTTTCGTCGATGAAGGTTTCGAGCAGGCCGGCGGTGCCGGCATCCTCATGCTCGTCGGCGAGCTGGTGGGCCTTGCGCATCGCCGCCGCGATGTGTTTGTTGTCTTCCATCAGCTCGCGCAGCATCTGGCGCGGCGGTACGTAACTCTCATTGTTGTCTTTGATGGTCTGCAGCTTGCCGATCTGGCCGATCGAACGCAACGTGGTGCCGCCCAGTTTGCGGACACGCTCGGCCAGCTGATCGGTGGTCGCGAAAATCGCCTCCGACTGCTGGTCGAGCATCAGATGATAGTCGCGAAAATGCCGGCCGCTGACGTGCCAGTGGAAGTTCTTGGTCTTCAGATAAAGCGCGAAGGCATCGGCCAAAAGGGTGTTGAGCGACACTGAAAGCTGCTCTACCGCCTGCTTCGGCAGATCGGTCGGCGTGTCAAGATCGGGGGAGACTTTGTCGGAGATGGCTTTGCTCACGATGCACCTTCCTGTTAGGTAAGCTGGAGGATTGACGGCACCGACGAGGGTTGCCGGGCAATCCAACGCATCACCTTCATGCCGGTTCCTGCCCCGGAACCCCGTTTTAGCGGGCGGCCTATTAACCATGGATGATTGGATCGACTATTACGATTCCACGCATACAATTTATGCGAGCAAGCTGCATCGCGACCTGCATTTTCAACTGATTGCGAAGGATATCATCAGCTACATCCCGGCGCCCGACGCGGTGGTACTGGATTATGCCTGCGGCGAAGCGCTGTCGGCGGGGCAGGTGGCGGAAGCCTGCGGCCGGTTGATCCTGGCCGAGCCGGCGCCGGGCGTGCGCGGCCGGCTGATCGCGCGCTTTGCTCCGAACATGAAGATAAGGGTGCGTTCGCTGGACGACTTACGGAAAATGCAGGAGAAATCGGTCGATCTCGTGGTGATGAACTCGGTTGCCCAGTACATGACGCCGGCCGAACTCGACGACGCGCTGGCGGTGATCCGAAGGTTGTTGCGCCCCGGCGGCCGCCTGGTTCTGGGGGATGTGCTGCGACCCGACGTTGGCATGATCAGGGACGTGATCGCATTGTTGCGGTTCGCCTTCGCTCACGGCTTCCTGAAAGACGCCCTGATCGGGCTGGTCTCCACGGCGCTTTCCGATTATCGGCAATTGCGCGCACGGATCGGCCTGCACCGCTATGGCGAAACCGAGATGATCGCGAAGCTGGCGGCGGCGGACTTTAACGCCGCCCGCGCGCCCTTCAATATCGGGTACAATCCGTGGCGGCTGACCTTCGTAGCTGAGTCCGGCGCCTGACCGCGACCGACCGACGGAGGTAACCTTAACTGGTGGTACTCGTGGCTTTTCTTGGCCTAATCGATGATGATTGCAGCGG
>Ga0326727_10014636_pt1 | contig 17035 bp, 14 predicted proteins | sample MB2enrmetagenome_FD_207643 | JGI IMG/M metagenome (GOLD analysis project Ga0326727, IMG submission 207643) | Lab enriched peat soil microbial communities from McLean, Ithaca, NY, United States - MB29MY | ecosystem: Environmental > Terrestrial > Soil > Wetlands > Peat | place: USA: New York...
CTGTGTGGTAACGACTCGCCCCGGCAAAAACGCACCCCTCTATGGACAGACTTGAGACGACGGCTAAACCAAAAAGCTAGAAGGCTAAACAACCCATCTGAGGCGACAACTATTCTGACACAGGGGGAACCAGCAGACGCTTGTGATACGGCGATTGTTGAATTATGTTGGTCTGAGGCAAAATCATTTTTACTCCAGCGAACGGCCCCTCGCTGAACCGGGGGCCGCAGGCCCATCTGTTCGTGCGGATTGTTCCCACGGGCGAGTCAGCGCACGTGGGAACAATTCGCCCCGGTTCAGCGAGGGGCCGTTCCCGCCGGGCGCAGCACGGCGGGAACGCTGCTAATCAGCCACGCGGTATTTTGCGTCGGCTGAATTAGCCTTGTTATATGCCATCCATAAATTTCTTCATAATTACCTGGTTCTTTTCCTGGGCCTCTTTGATCTCTTCTTTTGTAATGGGAAGCAAGTGCACACTATTTGGCTTCGCGATATGATCATTGAACCATTTCATGGCGAGTTCATCTGCCTCTTTCTCTTGGGTTTTACACTCCTCGTCTGTGAGATCATCGAGCAATGGTGATTTGTGTTTTCTTATTGCATGAGCTACTTCGTGGAGAACAACATATATAAAGTACCTAGCTTTAGGGTCAGTCTCATAGCATATATTTGTACCTGGCAAAATCCGTTCAGAAATAAGTACTATTTCTCTGGTTTGGCAATAACGCCTGGCTACTCGACAGGCATCCCGAGTGGCCGTTGAGGCAAAAAGTAATTCTTCCCCATTCTCTTCGAGCAGATCCTCGGGCAGGTACTTCAAAGCGGTTTCAAGCCATCGATTGTGCCAATAACCGCAGTCGAGCAAGGCTTTGAAGCCGCCACTCTCGAATAATTTTGGCTTGTTCATCTCGTTTAGGATTGTCATTAAATCTCCAATCTATAACGGGTGAGGCGCAGCGGGTCCACCGCTGACGCCGATGGTTGGGCTCATGTGTTACCGACTGGAAAACCACTCCAAGAACTCGCCAGCAACTTCTGGACTCATTTCCAGTACTGCCTCAGCCACAGAACCGTACCCCTTTGATGCTGCAATAGCGGAGAGTGCGCAACGTAGAAAACTGGAGTCCCATTCGCGATCGGCTGCCGCAGCAACTAGGGAAGGTAACTTCGCTAAAGCAGTAAAGTAATCGTTTTCCAGTTCTTTGGGGATTGGCGTGGCGTTCTTCTGTCGGCAGACCTCTATCCAAACCGGAAACTGAAAGTACGAAAAATCCGCATGTGAGGGGGCCAATGACAGGAAATCAACAACATGAGGGACTGCAGCAAACGAAGCGGAATAAACGTCGCCTTGGTGTGCAAGTGAACTCCAGAGCGAGAACCACGGTTCTTTTTCTCTGTTGGATGGTGGCAAGGTCTGAAGTTGACGCAGGAGATCAGGGATATCCAATGCTTTCCCATATGCATGTTCAAGCTCGGACCACATTGGACTATCAAGGCTTAACATGGTTTTTCTCCGTCCTACGCCCAACGGGCATGGCTTTGACCCGCCAGTCTTTTGGTCGGGTCGTAAGCCTTGTTGGGGTTTCAGTTCTTGGTATTTAGCGACACTATTTTTCCTTCTTTTTATAGAAATACTTATAGAGAACATAACCAATCGGAATAGCAAGAATTGTATCCCGCAAAGCTTTGATAATATTTCTAGCGGAAAACGTAGTACCACCACCGGTCACGGAACTTTGATATAACATAAGAATTACTATGAGTGCCGAGCCGCAAGCTACTGTAATAATTGATTTAGCCTTATTCATTAATTATTTGCCCCAACGGGAGCGGTGTGGGCACTCACTTGTGAAGCGAAGCGAAATCAAGTGCAGTGCCTTGTTCGGTCTTTCTATACATACTTCTTTTGCGATTATTTGCAATTTGGGATAAATCTTAGTTCAGAGTGAAATTCGATTTGTAAATACGTTGGCGTGCCTGAGAACTCCGGACTATCTTTGATAGTACTGGCTTCAACCCGATAAATCCCGGGCTTAAGATCGATAGCCAAGATTTGTCGCAAGAAATTCCCATCCGTTTGCTTTCGCTCAAAACCATGTGCAAAACAATGTTCCGTCAATACTGTGTTTTCATAGATCAATTTTGGTGGTGAGTTTCCAGAATCTTGCTTAACAATTTTCATATGAATTGGAATACTTATCCCTGGATACTTTTTGGATCCATCGCCAACCAGTGTAATAACGCGGTAAAGATCCGCCTCGCCAAAGTAGTTAAACCTGATGGCAAAGTAATAAGAACGAAAATCGCGAATCCGGAACTCTTGATTAACCGTATTATCCTGTCGGCTCACATCAAATGGAAACTGTACAACCGGTACAGGCGGAGACTCCGCAAAAGAAGCCTTTGGAATCCAGGGAAAAAGCATCAGAAAAGCCGCAGTGAGCACCAGCGTAATGCACGTTAAGGCAATAGATTTCATATTTATCTCACTATTTTGACTCACCGAACGGGGCAGGGCATGACTTGCTGGGCGGCACTTTGCCCGGTCACAGTCCGTGCCCTGGTTGGCTGACCATATCCATTGATCGTAAGACCGTTAAACTTCTGGCAATTTCATTCATGCTCTCTTTTTGTTTTGTGAATAGCCACCAAACGGGCCATCAGGTTAAATCCTATTTCCTGGTACTGCTCATCAGTCAACTCTGATCCAAGGGCTTTTTCTTTGACATATGTGTTCCAAGTGTAAAAGGTGTGAAAATCCCATGATATCGGGTTCTCTTCGGTTTTAGACTCAACGTCGTCGAAAATAAGCCGTATTTTGTCACCTTCATCTCTAATGCAAGCAACGACGCCGTCTGCTGCACGCTTTCTATCATCCATTTCCATTTTTCATCTTTCCTTTACAGCCAACGCCACGGAGGTCAGCCAGAGCCCGTAGTTTGGGCAATTGGCTGCACCTCCGTGTTCGGTAGCGCTGCTCTTATTTTTGTATATCTTCAATGAAATAGATCTTCAGGTTATTCGTGGGTACAAAATCAGTTTCATGAACCCGCAATTCCGCCTCTCCAGTTCTTTCGATGGGTCCATGCCAGCAGAATGTGGCTATGTCGTTATCACCACCTTTTACATCTAATTGAAAGTCTTTTATCGGTGTTTTCCAGGTATTTGCTGTAGTGAGGATGTAGCTGACCCACCAGGTGGGGAAAATAGGGGTATGAGCTTTATCATTTTGTTTTACATCGGGTACAATGTGTTTCTTCAATTCGTTGCTTAAACAGCCATCAGTAAGCCAATGTAGGAGCTCTTGAGGGTGCAATTGTTGAAATCCTGTTACAGGTATATACTCATGTCTAATTCTGACCGGCATTCCTGGCGGGAATTGTTGTTTCCAGTGGTACCTGATGCGTACTTCCCATTCTGGCAGATATTGTGCATTTAAGGCCCCAATCTTGACTAATCGTTTGAGAATGCTCGGCTTTAGATGACCCAAATCATTGTCGGTAAAATCATAGCAGTCGATATCACCAAACCGTACAATGTCAATACCAGCTTTTAGGAGGTCCGCTGTCACATCATGTTCGTTTACAAACGCGCGAATTTCCTTCTTAATAGTTATCGGCTTGCCATCAACCCATGCCTTAAAGTCGGCAAAGTCTCTGTCATAATCCTTGTTGTCGCAAAATTGCAAAGTTGGGATTGGAAACGCAACTTCAGTTGATACCGGTGCCTTTGTTGTGTTTAGGAATTCATATTCAACTCTTACAACGTTTGGAGATATAAAGAGGATTTCTTTTTCCATCGAGACGCTGTGTTCTTTGCGGGGAATCAACCCTCCAGCTGATGTTTCAACGGCAGAATCGTTGGCTTGTACCAAAGCAGAGTTTAGAGACGACAGCGTTACGCAGGCAAAAATCAATAGCTTTCCTATTACACTTTTCATAATCTTCTCTCAAACCGAACGTCGTGGGGCGTGTGCGGGGCCGCGTCTTTTGCGGCATCCGACACCGCGCCCTTGTTAGATTGCGATTATTGCAGGTATTGATCGATCAAAACACCAATTATGATCGGGATGATTGCTGCGGCTGCCATGTATAAGCAGAAGCTATAACTCTTATTCATTTCAGACCACTTGTCTGGGGTACGTTCATAATTTAGCTGAGGGAGTTTTTGGTTAAATTTTAGGTTGTATTCACCTGGCGCTACACTCCACCCGCCGAGGGCCGCGAAAGAGCCGATAACAATGGAACCGAGTCCGGTCCATATAAGGACAGCCCCGAATTTAAGGTCAGTAATAAGCCAAGAACAAATGCCTGCGAGGATGAAGATAGCTAAGTCAATGAACAACACAATTTTCAGGAAGTTTTTCATGTAATTAGCCTTGCAATCTAACGGCCCGGGCTTTGACCCGCTAGGCTTTTCAGGCGGGTCGTAAGCCTTGTTGAATCCTCAGTTCTTTCCTAATAATGTTCAGTTGTCAGTAGAGAACCCCTTTTTCCCCCCAGGATTGTATCAATTCTTTATGGTTCTACGCGACCAACCAATCACCATTCTCAAAATTCATATTGTTTGCAATGCTATAATTATCAAAACTTGAAAAAAGAACTATTCATTGCAGATTCTTCAACGCTAAGTCTTTCGTGAAAAATGTTCGGCCGTTTGAATAAGGCACAGTTGAAAAACACTCTTCAACAATTTCATGCCAAGATTGCCAGCCTGATACCCGACAGAAAAGATAGTTGGCACCTTGCTCTAAGGCTTGAATTACCATGGGCTTCATTGGTACTCCATTATGATCATTTCCCGATGGGCCAACGAGTGAGGGCTTCAACTTATCAGAATAAACTGGGTCAATATAATGAGTCAGTGACGCGACGTTATCATTTTGTTTCTCGTGAATACTAACTCTCCGCCATGGAATTCCACCAATTTAACAAAACACCTCGGGCAATATAATGGAAGCAGTGTAGATTTATGGGATTGTCTTCTGGGAGCCAAGTGCCGCCAAGCGAATGAGAAGCAAGGCCTACCTCAGGTTTCTCAGACGGAGATGATTTTGCATCAAAATAAAACGGAGGCTCAAACATTGGTGCAGGAAATGGAATTCCACCATGTAGTGCCCGCGAACGATATTCGTACACTTTATTCAATATGGTTTCCTTGAGTGATTTTTTTGACCAATCAATCCGTAGCCATTCTAAGTGAGGCCGTTCTTCTGGTTCGCTTGGCAGAAAAAATAGTGTGAAGTTGATGAATTTTGTCGTGGCTCCTAAAATCGGTTCGATAAGAGCAGCAACATTCTCCAAGTGGTCTTGGCCACCGGCTTTTTCAAGAACCTTGGCAAGATCAGGTCTCGAGCTTCTCAACCTTTCTTCGGGCGAGCCCTTAGAAACCTTGAATTCGTTTGCAGCGGTTTCGAGAGCCGAAACAAGCATCAGCCACGCAAGGTTAGGCTCCGACTCAGCAACCCATAGGGCATCTTGATACATGTTACACGCTCGTATAAGACTTACGTATTGTGTCGGGCTTATTGTTGGAATTGACGAAATCAGCTTAATTTTGTCTAGTGAATGAGTGCCAACAACTGACGGAAGAATGAGCCTGTTCTTTCTGACATTAACAGTGGGTTTAGGTTTCTCATCCCATGCAACGGGCCGGCCGAGGGGATCTCCTTTTGGTTCAAAACAGCGAGACACGCCGCCAGCACGTATTCTAGCTCCGAGACATAGCGATGCAAGTGCAGCTATCTCATCAATAAATATTCCGCCATGGTACATTGACTCGTTTTTCTGCAACATGCTGGGTCTATCTTGTTCATGGTAAATAGATGCACGTACAATAATTGGTGCATTTACATTTCCAAGACTGTTTTGATGGGGGACGGTATTCAGAAAACAGTATGGTCCTAATCCGGCGGTATACTCGCCAGTTATATGGGTGTCGGTGTAGAGCGGATACTCAAATGCACCAAGTAATTCGGCACCAGATAGCATGGCTTGCCAATTGCGTTGAGAGAAGAGAGTGTTCTGTGTCGAGCTATCGAATTCAGTTTGAGACATTTTAGAATCTCTCTTTATCCTTATCTTCAGGACATCGACCCCGCGAGTCGCGAATTGGAGGAGGTCCGCAAGGAAGTGAAGATGCTCTCTGAAGAGGTGGACGATGAATTGGTGGCGTAGATCGTCGCCAAGTGTACCGGTATCCCTGTTTCCCGGATGCTGGAAGGGGACTCGGAGAAACTTGTAAAGATTGAAGGCAGGCTGCGGAAGAGGGTGGTGAGGCAGGATGATGCCCTCTCCCTGGTCGCCAACGCCATTCGCCGCTCCCACTCCGGCTTTGCCGACCCCAATCGCACCATCGGCGCTTTCATCTTTCTCGGTCCCACCGGGGTAGGCAAGACCGAAACCGCAAGGGCACTGGCATCCTCTTCAACGACGACCAGGCCATTATCCGGATAGATATGAGTGAGTACCAGGGAAAACATACGGTCGCCTGCCTTCTTGGCGCTGGGATATGAAGAGGGGGGCCCGTTGACTGAGGCGGTCCGGCGCCGCCCTTACAGTTTCGTTCTCTTCGACGAGATCGAGAAGGCCCATCCTGAGGCCTTCAACGTCCTCCTTCAGCTCCTCGATGACGGCAGATTCGCCGACGGCCATGGAAAGACAGTCGATTTCCGCAATACGGTCATCATCATGACGAGCAATCTCGGTTCCCAGTAGATCCAGCAGTATGGTGCCGGCGATTACGCGAAGATGGGGAAAAGGTCATGGAAACTCTGAAGAGGAGTTTCAAGCCCGAGTTCCTTAACCGGATCGATGAGGTCGTCATTATCATTCCCTTCCCCTGGATAGAATCAAGCAGATCATCGAGATCCAGATCAAAGCATTGGAGAAGCGCCTGGCCGAGCGCCACATGATGCTGACGGTCACAGACAAGGCCTGCGACTACCAGGCTAAGGAAAGATAGGCCAAAGGGATGACCGCATTGTGGTAGTGGTAAAGGAAACTACCTGCCAGGGTAAGGGCCAAAGGTAGATCTCCCAATTCACTGGCTATGGCGTCTGCCTCAGCCGGTATGGTTCACGATTCGAAACCGATTAATGACTATTGGGGGATTGATCGTTTAGGCCACCTTGACAAGCCACCCGCTAAGGTCGCCAAGATTCTCGAGCCGCATCCCTTCGGCAATTTCTATATTGGCTATGGTAATGGATTGCCTTGAAAGAAGATCGACAAGTGTTTGGCAATCTATAAGCTCGATACCGCGCTGCTTGCACTTCAAAGCAAGTGATCTTGACACCTTTGCATTCGTGGCAAGAACCGGATTTAGCGTGTAATTACTACATCTGAAAAAATGCGCCCGGTAATTGTCAAAACCATAAATGGTTTCGTTAATAACTTCAGGTTCAAGGTCTGCCTCAGTCCTCGTATGCTTGCATTGTATGAGCCTAACGACATTACCCTGAACGGATACAACGTCTATTCCCATGTCACCAGCCCGCGGCGTAACGACTGACCTCCTCCCAGTACCTTCTTCAAGCAAGCTGATCAGCGATTCAAAACGATCCCAGGTCAACATTCTCAACCCTTCAATTGTGAGGGATCTGACTGGTTCACTTGAAGGGGCCGATTCTCCGAAGATCTCTCGATACACGGCACCGGCCAATTCACCTTCTTCAGGAAGAGGAAGGAGGAAATCCCTAGCCATTTTCATACGGCGATCAATCAAAGCATCAAGTTTTTCATCAAAAGTCCGAAATTCACACTGCGGATCCTTTGCTATGAGGTAATAGACATGGACATCTCGTTCCTGTCCAATTCGGTAAGCCCGGTCAGTCGCTTGTAACTCTTTGGCCGGATTCCACCAACGACCATAGTGGATAACGTGATTGGCTTCAACAAGATTAAGTCCCACGCCGGCAACATCCGGTGAAAGGACGATAAAATTAACGCTGTCTTCTGTCTGAAAGCGTTTGATCATGGATTTACGGGTAGCAGAGGAAGTCGCAGTCTCGCCACCTTGCTTTGCCGCACCATTCACGATATCGATCCGCTGCCCGAAAGCTTCACGTATTGCTGCGACAATAAGCTGCTGCATGTCGAGGCTTCGCGTAAAGATGAGAGCCTTCTCGCCAGCTTGCTTTACGTTAGTCAAGATGCCAATAAGCTTCTCAAGTTTAGGGCACGATGCGGTCATCTCTGCAAGCCGGCCCGGGCCATAGGGATCATATGTTGGATAGATGGCCGGGTGCTGATACAGCTCCATGAGACTGTGGATGACGGAAAGATAGATACCTCTTTGATCGCTTTTGTATACACTGTCAATGTATTCGAGATGACGCTCACGCTGTTCGGCGGAAAGGTCGCATTCAACTTTGTGTATTTGTTTTTCTGGCAGCCCTTCTAAGACCTGCGACTTCTCACGTCGGAGAATATAAGCTGACTCACTACCAAACTGCAGCCTTTCGCGCAACGAATTGAGGATTTCCTCGGCTCGTTCCGGGTTATCTGCTATGGGTTGTTCATAATTTTTGGTGAAATCCTGGGCACTCCCCAAAAGTTCCCCAGGCTGTATGTAATCGATAATATTCCAAACGTCGAGCAACCGAGTCTCGACAGGCGTGCCCGTGCAGGGAATTTTGAACTTGGGGGACATGCTCTTGAGTGCGAATGAACGCTTGGTCTTTGGTGTTTTATGCGCCTGTGCTTCATCTGTTACAACGACCGTCCACGCTGATTTCAGGTTTGCAAAAGAAAACTGATAATTGACCAGCGTTTCGTAGTTTGTCAGTATGATCCTGTTGAGGCGGAGCTTATCCGGATCGAGCAAGGCTTTCGATACTTTCGTCTCTTGCCCTGATGCTCCAGCGATCCTCATCTCGTTTATTCCGCGTTTGTAAAGGATATGCCAAGGCTGAAATACGGCGCCATTATTTTTGAAAAATTTTCGGATATCCTGCAGCCAGTTTTCATTTTCCAACAGTATAGTTGGAGATACTATAAGAATTGGGTTCCAAGGAGCTGCCTCAGGATTTGCACTGTCTTTGGGCGCGATATCACCACGTTCTATCAGCCAGGCAATGAACATCAGCACTTGAAAAGTCTTACCAAGCCCCATGTCGTCGGCGAGCAGGCAGCCTCCTCGTCCGAGCAGATAATTATGTTGCATCCAGCGCAGGCCTTCAAGTTGATGAGGCTTTGGCCTTTTGTCGTCACGAACTGATTCAGGAATGAAAAAAAGCTCAGGATCAATCCCGGCAAGTTTCTCTTTTTCAACATAATCGAGCTCTTCCTCGTTCTCGTAGATGAGCAGGTACTTTCTATCATCGTCTCCAGCATGACAACGGAGAGGAACTTTTTTCGTTACTCGATTTGCAAGGGCCTCAACTCCGGCTACAAAATCCCGGTCGACTACAATCGATCTCCCTTCGAGGTCAACGGTTCCTCTCCCCTGTTCATAAGAAGCCCGTACTTCATTGTAGAACCTGACGACTTCGTTGGCATTAGCAAAGTTCACGGTTTCTTCGCTGCCATCAGAGTATCTGCACTGGATGCCGGCATCAAATTTGTGCGTTTCCCGGGCTTCTCCATTAAGGGGACTATCTTCGAAAATACCTGTTCCGCAATTTCTGATAACAGGTTGGGCAATAGCTGGAAAACTGCCAATCCCTTTTACTCGTGGGCCAAAGTCGCCGAGCTCAAGGTCGACTGCCCCTGCAACGCCGTCAAATACAGCTTCTGGATTACGTAAAACATCGGCTTTATCACGACCACCGAGGTGCCTTACACGTGACATCCTCCGTAACGCCTCTTCCTGGTCGGCATTGAAGATGAGCCTTATCCGACCTCCGCGGCCGTCATCAAGATGTAAGCTCGACATATCTTCAGAACTGGAAAAAACCCGCCTCAGTTCTTCCTGAGGAACGCCCTCTACAAAAGGTGCAAATGAAATGCGGCCGTCTCCTTCGTCGATGAGGTCTATGCCGAGCGCGGGCGGTATAAGCACGCGGTTGCCGAGGATGAAATTATCGATCTGGGCTCCGACTCCTTCCGCCAGTTCACGTATTGTGGCAAAAGAAATCATTCCCTGGGTTGCCGTCTTCTCTTCTGGCGAAAGGGAGCGGAACGTGTCTACAGCATTGACAAGCGAGTAGGTCTGCTTGTCAAGACAGTAGATTGCATCACCAGTTTTTACAAAACTGCCTATTCGTTCTAAATGAATACGGTTACGGCCGTTATAGAATTTAATGTGATAATTGAAGTCCGGTATGCCGAGTGAGCCATGTGAGCTTATTTCGCAATAGAAAGGAGCCCAGGGGGCGAGCTCTTCCAGAGCATATATTCCATATTCAGGCAGGCAGACCAGATCTTTGTAAGGAATTAATATCGAGGAACCTTCTGTGCTGGCGAGGCCAAGTTCAAGAAGCTGCGGGACAAGGGAAGGAATATGCCTGCCGAGTGGCGAGAGAGGCTCTGGAAATATGATTTCAGGCGCCGTAATATCGATGGTGTCCGAATGAATACGGAGACCCTCTTCCTCGGCGGTGACGAAGACATTACTAAAGGGTTCGGATAAGACCCATGTCATTGACGGATACCCTCTCTGGCAAGGATGTTTACAACCTTATACTGCCAATTTACGTGACGTATCATGCGCTCATCAGGCAAGTGCTGATTTTTGAGACGATCTTCTCTGATTGGAGATGCTGTCCACATGTCTTCGATAAATCGCTCGAACTCAGAAAGCTTATAGATGTATACTTTCCCAACATCGCTAAATTCAACAGCCACGATCTCTCCAAAATGGAGGACAAAAGCAGCTTTATTTGTACCGGCAGATAATCTGCCAAAGTTGACGTCTTTGTTGCCTCGAAACTGGAATGCAGTGCTATCTGAAAGGAGTGGTCGAGACGCAACCATCCTATCTACGTATTTTAGCCAAAAATCCCGCCTGCCATGGGGATCATGACCTTCCAAAACGTGATCGAAAAAGAAAACAATGTCACGCCGGGCAAGCCATCCGATAAAACGTTGCCTTGCTCTACTGTCAACTCCCAACCACTTGTTTCTATTAGCCGGCAGTCGCGGGTCCCCCAACAGCCTGTGTCTTAATATATTGCTTCTTAGTTTTTCAATGATACTGTGAACATTGCTATGAAGAATCAATTCTCTCACTATGAACATAAACCCATCAGCGTCAATATTCCACCCATTCCAAAATAGCAGTTTATTCAAGACGTAATCAGTTATTGCTAAATTTTGTCCTATCCTATCTAAGCATTGTTCGGCTGCATTAACTACGACATAACGCATATATTTCGAATGCTCGCTTATAGCCCAGTCATCTGCGGCAACTTTCGGTTCAGCACAAGATTCCAGGAGCGCTTTATTCGCAAAAAGCGCAGGGCCGTTTGTCCCAAGAAGCATGTTTGTTCCTGTTTTCCATTTCGATAGAGTGCGATCTTTTCCTGAAAATATCGATAATTGCTTTGACGTAAAACGGACTATTTCCTTATTGGGTGAATCCTTTTCCCATTTAAGGTGAATGGACCCCACTAATCCTTTTATTATACGAGCGTTAGGGTCTTTTATGTTTTGTATTAGGTAGTCACAGAAAACAGGATCATCAAGGAGATCGCATTCCCAACATAGATATTTTAGCGCGGTAGATTCAAGGTTTGCTATTTTATTTTGTCTATATAATTGCCACTTTTGAAGGTAATATTCGGATCGTGGGGGTGGTCGTGGCGTAGACGGCTTAGCGAGCTTGTCTATTAATTTCTTGATTTGTTGAAAATTCTCTTCCTGGGGAATATCAATGATCATCTTGGCTTGCGAGTCCAACAGCCGTGGTAAATATTTCAGATCCTGCAATACGTTGTAAATATCAGGCATTGTCTAACCTTTTTTCAATTTTCTTTTCTTCAAATGAACGGACCCGAATCTTAAAAACTACCCTGCGGCTTTGTTGATGATCTTCCTTTCCGTTAATAGTCATCAGATCCTGCTTGCCCCGGCCACTAGCGGAAAGCACGCGCAAGAAATAATCCTTCTTCTCGTTACGATCTCCAGCATTATCTTGTTCTTCTAATATGTTTATACACTTGCTTACAACAGCCATAGACCTGCTTTGACTTAGTTCAAGATTATGAGTATCAGACCCCCAGGAATCAGTATGTCCCTCAACCACAACTGAACTGATATCATTTCTGAATTCTTTGTCGTAAATTGTATCTGTCAGCTTAGGGATAAACGCACCCAGAAATTCAACCCCTTTTGCCGGGATTTCAGAGCGATCCAGCTGAAATTCCAGAAGTCCTTCAGGAACCAAGATAAGCAACGCCAGTGGGTCATTCGGATCTGCTTCAACCTTTACCCCTTTAACGAGATAGTCTTTAAGCTGTTGCTCAAGTTTTTGTAGTATCTTTATCCTTGTATTTTGACCCTCTTCAAAGGCGTTATTCATAAAAGCACAGAGCAGTAAAATAAAGATGACCGCAAGCGATGTCATTAAATCTGTAAACGAATTAGCGATTCCAGAATCTGCATCTTCGTGCATACGAGAACTTACCTTTTAATTTTTGAATTTATCGCGTTTATTTCTGTCACAACATCACTCAGATCCTCCAGTTTTTCACTTAACTCTTCTATAGAGGTCCCAAGCTTGCCGACAGCCTCATTAACATGTTTATTAGCTACACTAACTGTAGCTGTAAAGTGATCTTGAGTCGCTTTTGAAAACTGCTGCAGGTGCGTAGATATCTGAGAAAGCACATTTGAAGAACTTCCTTCGACCTCATGGAAAACCTTCCTGTAATTATCCATTGACGACTCAATGCCCACCCAAATCTCTTTTTGTTGATCTTGTGATTCACAAATGCTTGCGACTTGATTACCAGTTACTTCCGCAAGTTTAGTAAAAGTATCCTGACTTTCTTTCATTTTTTGAATCGACTGTGAAAGAAGTGCCATTGCAGTCTTTACATCTTTAGAAACATTACTCATGCCATCGTTTATTTCATTGTATCCGGTCACATACTCGCCGAATCCATCGACCGCGTCAGTAAGGGTTTTCTTTAACAAATCAACTCTATCCAGCTGTTCTTCATGTCTAGCCAGTACTTCGTGGAATTTCTGTACGCTTTGCTCGTTAAGGTTCCTCACTTCAGTTATAATTTCTCCAGCTGCCTCTGATGATCTCTCCGCGGTCCCTTCAATTGTGGTCGACATCTTATTGCTCAACTCGACTATTTTCTGCTCCATTTCTGTCAATGTCCCACCAAGCACATTTACCATCTTATCTACAAGCGATGAACCATTATTAATTTGATTCTCTGTTGATTGTTTGGCTAAGGCGATAACCTCCTGCAAGGCTAACTGCGTGCGTGCGAACTGTTCATTCATGCCTCCGAGTATTTCAGCCGTTGCCCCGACTGTTTCAGCGACTCTGCCAAACTGGTCCTGCGTTGTTCCAGTTAGAGTGCGATTAAATTCTTTACTCAATTCTTTCATAGAAATGGCCAAGGATTCTTGCAGACGTTCCAGTACGGCCTCAATTTTGCCTGTTATTGATTCCTGCTTTGTTTCCTCAGACTGCTGCAGCAAGGAGTTCATTTGACGAATTGCATCAAGTAATTCAGTCTGAGATCCGCGAGTCAGCAGGTTGAGGCTATCAATTGCCTCAACCATACGGTCTAGAGTTGGCCCCATGCTTTCGCTAAAACTATTACGCAACTTGATGGATAAATCAGAATTAAAGGTACGGAACGCTGTTTCTTGACTTTTCATTGTCTGGCAAAGCTCAACTAGCAAATGAGCTTCCGTTCGAATCGGTATAAGTTTATCTAGCGATGCTATGAGTAACAATCTGGCTCTGTTTAAGCGGTGGAATGCCCATTTTTCAAGGATCAAAAAGACTGTTGCCGCCAGAAGAGCCGCGACGGAGGATATAAATTTCCCCGACAATCCCCCAATAAGGCTTTCAAGGCCATGAACTTTGTTATCAAGAATTCGAACATCCAAAAGCCCGACAAGGATTGCTGCAAATGTCATCAGAAGGCCAATACCTGTGACAATGCCGGGAATTGCATGGAAGTGGCGTTTGTTGAAGTTATTTCCCAAAAAATAGTCTTCAGCAAATACATCCAAGGAAGACGCCGTTATCCATACTTGCTCTTCATCGCTATCTGGCGAAACTAGTTGATAAATCAATTTACTTCGTAAGGTGTTCCACGGAACTGACAAAAATGGAACTTCGGAAAATAACTCACTTAATCGATCTATAGCTGCAGCAGCGACTCCTTGACTTCCTTTACATGAGTATTGCTGAAGTAGTGGCTCGATATCTGATACTAGTTTCCTGGTTATCAACTTGTTACGTCTTGAAAGCCTCATGAATTTGAAGATTTCCGATGCAGGCCAAATAGTAAGGCCCAGAGCCGCAGCCCACGAGAACCAAGGGGCTTTGATACCTAAAAAAAATATTGAATACGTGTACAGTTCCCTCACGACAATAATTCCTTTCGGCAACAAGCATATTCTTAATTAAATAGGGGAGAAAATAAGGATGGGTTAGAGTTTCGGAAATCTTGCAACTCAACAGATCATCTGAAAAAAAGAAAGGTTCTCAATATGTAAATATCAATTCCCGCACGAACTGAAAGCTGCCCGTAAGCAAGTTGCTTACTCGGGCGGATCTTTTCTAAGCCTCCTGTTTTCCCATTACATTATCGCATCCCTTTAACATATTAAAATTACGTATTTTTAATACATCTTTTCGTCATCTATGTCAACTAAGAAAACCCTCAGTGGGATCTATTGATATCCACGTTCATAACCACACTTATTGTTTTCTGAAATAGCTATTACCAGCTTCCAGTGTATTTCTAAGAGTCGTGTGAAAAGTGGTCTGGGGTTACGATCTCCATCTAAGTTTCTTAACATTCCCTTCTTGCTCGTTGGTCTGAATTGAACCTGGACGGGCATACCGCACCGCGGCTATGGCTGCACGAGGGTCCTCCGTAAATGTAACCCTCACAGATGTTACACGGTTGATACACACTTGAAATTATTACATTTGCCCCAATGTAGCAGATAACATCAAAAATCTCCTAAAAATGCTTAATCCTAAGCCGGCCGAGCCGGAACCAAACAGGGTATAATGCTGATAAGACTTCAACGATGAGGAGGCTACTGTCATGGCTGAACTGCTCATTACTCGTTATCACGACCAACTGTCTGGGGTATTATCTTGCTATGACCGAATACTCATAACCGGTACTATACCTACTATCTGCAATGCTGCTGGAATGAAAACCTTTCTTTACATGAGCGAGATAAGTATTTTTGATTATGCACGATTTGCCGAACCTTTACGGGAGCGTATTCGCGAACAAGCACAGGCACTTGCTAAAGAAGCTGGAGTGACAATCCAGCACGTTGCCAAGGCTAATATCCGTAAAGAAGATCTGGTCGCTGGCGTCTTGAAAGAGCGGGTTTAAGCGCCAGGCCTTGTTCATATTATTTCCGCCATGGAGGCTTGTGATGCCTATGAACCCTGGCGCAACAAGCAGAACCACAAAACGTATGTTCGCTCTACGTCAGGCAAATGCCTGCACTACTACTTTTATTTCCTGGATGAGGAACTACGGCTCGTTTATCTGCGGGTACCCACTTGGTGTCCGTTCCGACTTCAGTTCTATTGTAATGGCCACAGCTGGCTTGCCCGAAAGCTCACATCCCAAGGCATTGGTTAGAGACTAACGTACGTCTGTTATATGTTAAAAGCTCCCCTGCTTGCTGCCCTCGTTGCGTTTGGTTGAATGGATATCCCTCTTGGTCATGCCGTCGGAAAGCTACCCGACCTGATTTCACCCTGATCAAGGTACATTATACTTTCGATCTCCGGCTTCGTGATGAACTTGAGGTTTGAGGTATGGTGAAGAAAAATGTCTGAACTATTGTGGTTCTACATGATTGAGTGCGACGGAGGCGGGATCTACGTCGGGATTGCAAATGATGTGGAGGCCCGTTACCAGAAGCGCGAGCAGGGCAAGAGCGCTCTTTATTCTATACCAAGTCCGAAGGCCGGTAAGACTCTCTTTGAGAAATTCCCCCAAAATGTTCCTCAGATCAAGGACAAAGAGTGGTAATCGTATCCACCAGTATCGGCTTACATGATTGATCCACGATGCTGAAGACCTGATGAAATGGTGGGGACTTTTCCTCAAGGTACGGAGTCATACCATCACCTGTGATATCAACTAGATGAATAACCTGTTTCCTTCTCAAAGGGCTTACCATTAGCTTACCGCCCCCCCCCCCCCAACCGTCTATTCCAAGTTTGCCATTCATGGCACGCCTGAGTGAGGTGGTCAAAATATCGATCATTTGGACACCAAGGTTACTATGAGACTGTTCAAAACAAACATTCTCACCTAACACTTCTCGGATCGATATATATTCAAATGGGGAAGGTGTCTTAATAAACGGTCTTATATGTTCAGGAGCTAAATCAGTGGTTTCACAAAATCTAGAAAAATAAGAGTAATCAGCTCCAACCAGTTGTGCGAAAGGTTCTGAAAACGACTTTGACTGTATCATAGGAAGCACGATGGTAGTCCAAAGTCTTTCGTATGGCGTGACCTTCTTATCCTTTGCATCAATACGCCATTTAAAGTCACCCAGTTCCTCAGGCGACCTCTGAACATAATATAGAGTGGTCGTCTGCAATAAGTCGTTCAGCAATTCAAATGTACACACTGCTTGGACATATAGCTGAGGGGGCAAATTTTCGAGATCACTTCTTAGTTTCTTTATCCCTTCTATCAAACCTTGCTTATGCTCTGGTATGAGGTTTTTGGTTAAGTTCCGAGCTTGTGCAAATTTGTGGTTGGATATGGCTTTACTACTCTGTAGTGGTCAAGTAAAAACGTACACCTGGTTAAGCCGCTTTTTGAAATTTCCAGTATTGCTCTTCAAACTCAGCTGGGGACAGGTATCCCAAGTAGGAGTGAAGACGGTCACTGTTATAAAACATT
>Ga0326727_10014637_pt1 | contig 17033 bp, 15 predicted proteins | sample MB2enrmetagenome_FD_207643 | JGI IMG/M metagenome (GOLD analysis project Ga0326727, IMG submission 207643) | Lab enriched peat soil microbial communities from McLean, Ithaca, NY, United States - MB29MY | ecosystem: Environmental > Terrestrial > Soil > Wetlands > Peat | place: USA: New York...
AGCGCCATGCCGGCCGGCATCGGCCCGGTGGCGGCCAAGGCGCGCAGCCTGACCCACCGTACGGTCGCGCTGGTCAGCGAAGACCTGGATCGCTTCCATTTCAACAAAGCCGTGGCGCGCATCCGCGAACTGAGCAATGCCCTGGCCGAGCTGTCTGCCGGCGAAGACGGCGCCGGCTGGGTCCTGCGGGAAGGCTTGGAGGCCCTGGTGCGCCTGGTCGGGCCGATGATGCCTCACCTGGGCGAAGAGTTGTGGGCCGAACTGGGGCACCATACGCTGCTGGCCGACAGTGCCTGGCCCGAGGCGGACACCAGCCTTCTGGTCGATGACACGGTCACCGTGGCGGTTCAGGTGAACGGCAAGTTGAAGGGCACCGTGACGCTCGCCAAGGACGCCGATACCGACAGCGCCCAGGCCGCCGCTCTGGCCCTGCCGGCCATCGCCGCCGCCCTGGCCGGCAAGCCGCCGCGCAAGGTCGTGGTGGTTCCCAACAGGATCGTCAATGTGGTGGTATAGCCAACACCGGACAGGAAGGCTGGCGGCCCTGCGGCTGGCGTTCGCGGTCGGCCTGATGGCCCTTGGGCTGACCGGCTGCGGCTTCCATCCGCTCTATGGCAAGTCGGCCGCCGATCCCGAGGTCCTGCAGAAGTTGGCCTCGGTCCAGGTCACGCCGATGCAGGACCGACAGGGCCAGCTGATGCGCAATGCCCTGGTGACTGACCTCAATCCATTGGGTGAACCGGTCCATCCGCGCTATCGGCTGGTCGTCACCCTGACGGTCACCGAAACCCAGCAGGCTCTGCGCACCGACGACACCGCCACACGCGATATCGTCAACTATACGATCGTCTATTGGTTGTATGACGGAGAGACGCGCATTGCCGCTGGCTCCTTTACCCAAATGTTCAGCTACGATTTCCTGGAAGAGCATTACGCCAATATCTCGGCAGCCGACGATATCCACCATCGCGCCGCCCAATCGATCGCCGACGAAATCCGCAATCGTCTGGCCGCCTATTTCGACAAGGCAGCAGAGGTAAAGGCCCAGACGGCAAGTCCCGCCAAACCATGAAACTGGCCGGCAACCGGATCGAAGGATTCCTGAAGGCCCCCGATCCGGCGGTCCGCCTGGTCCTGATCTATGGACCCGATACCGGGTTGGTCAAGGAACGGCTGGATCGCCTGACCAAGGGTGTTTGTCCCGACCTGGGTGATCCTTTCCGCATCGCCGATCTCGGCGTCGCCACCCTGAAGGACGATCCGGCCCGGTTGGCCGACGAGGCCCAGGCCATCGCCATGACGGGCGGCCGCCGGGTTGTGCGCCTGCGCGATGCCGGCGATGCCATCACCGCCCAGGTCCAATCCTTCCTGTCCATCGTCCCGGGCGACGCCCTGGTTCTTCTCGAGGCCGGAGACCTGGGTCCGCGATCCACCTTGCGTAGGCTGGTGGAAGGCGCCGACAACGCCGCCACCCTGCCCTGTTACGCCGATGCCGGCGGCGGTCTGGAAGCGGTCATTCTGGAGACCTTGCGGGCGCGCGGGCTGGGTGCCGAGCCGGACGCGGTGGCGTGGCTGGCCGATCATCTTGGCGGAGACCGCCTGTTGACCCGCTCGGAGTTAGAAAAATTGGCCCTTTACATGGGCGCCGATGGCCAGCCGGGTAAACGGGTCCGGTTACAGGACGCCATCGAATGCGTCGGCGATACCGCCGCCCTGTCCCTGGACGACCTGGCAATGGCGACCGCCGGTGGCGACCATCCAGCGGCCCAGCGCGTGCTCGAGCGGGTGTTCCGCGAAGGCCAGAACGCCATCGCCGTGCTGCGCAGCCTGCAACGGCACTTTCTGCGGCTTCATCTGGCTGCCGGCGCCATGGCCCAGGGCAAAAGCCCAGACCAGGCCGTCGCAACCTTGAAGCCACCGCCGCATTTCAGTGTCGCCGATCAGATGAAGGCTCAGCTGATCCGCTGGCCGGCCGATCGCATCGGCACGGCGCTGGATCTGCTGCTGATGGCCGAAATGGATTGCAAAACCACCGGCATGCCGACGGAGGAAATCTGCAGCCGCACCGTCATGCAGCTGGCCCAGGCGGCCGGTCGCAGGACGCGGCGGTAAGGGCCTGTCCCTCAGTGGGTCAGGCGTCTCCGCCTGACCCGGGCAAAGACAGGCGCGAAGGCCTGTCCCACTGACCGAATTTCCAAGAACCCCTCACGCCGGCTGGCGACCATGGACACCGCCGCTCAGGCGATGCAACAGGCCGTCCAACTGTTCCAGGGTCATGTACTGAACGGTTACCTCGCCGCCTTGCTCGCCATGGGAGATGGAGACCTTCAGGCCCAGCAGATTGGACAATTCCCGTTCCAACGCCATCAGATCGGAATCCTTGCTCGGCGCCGGCCGGGCCGAGCCCTTGGTGGCCTTCGGCTTGGCGTCGCCGTGCTGGGACAGTCGTTCGGTCTGGCGCACGTTCAGTCCCTTGCTGACCACCTGGTTGGCCAACGACACCGGATCCTCGGCCGTCAGCAGGGCCCGCGCATGCCCGGCCGTCAGGGCGCCATTGTCCAGCATCTCCTTGACCGGGCCCGGCAGGGCCAGAAGGCGCATGGTATTGGCGACATGGCTTCGGCTTTTTCCGACGGTCTTGGCCAGCTCTTCCTGGGTGTGGGAGAACTCTTCCATCAGGCGGCGATAGCCTTCCGCCTCCTCCAGGGGAGACAGATCCTGGCGCTGCAGGTTCTCGATCAACGCGACTTCCAGGGCCTCGCGATCGGTCAGGCTGCGTACGATCGCCGGAACCTCGTGAATGCCGGCGGCTTGGGCGGCGCGCCAGCGCCGCTCACCGGCGATGATCTCGAACGATGGTCCGTCGCCATCCACCGGGCGAACCAGAATCGGTTGCAGGATCCCCTTTTCCCGCACCGATTCGATCAGGTCGTCGATGGCCGCCTGGTCAAAGACGCGGCGGGGCTGGAAGCGCCCCGGCCGCAGAGTCTCGATGGGAAGATTGCGCAGGCCTTTCAGCGGGGTCCCGGCCGGTTCAGCGGACTCTGCGGCGGCAACGGCGACAACCGGATCGCCCAACAGGGCGGACAGGCCACGGCCCAGGCCGCGGCGACGAGTATCCTCGGCCATGCTTACGCCACCCACTCCCGTTCGCGTTTCAGGACTTCGCTGGCCAAATGGATATAGGCCTCGGCGCCGGCACAACGAACGTCATACAGCAAAACCGGCTTGCCGTGGGAAGGAGCCTCGGAAATACGCACGTTTCTGGGAATCACCGTCTTGTACACCTTATCGCCAAAGTAACCGCGAACATCGGCCGCCACCATGTCGGACAGATTGTTCCGCTTATCGAACATGGTCAGCACGATCCCGTGCAGTTCCAGTCCGGGATTGAACGCTTGCTTGACCCGCTCGATGGTCTTGACCAGGTGGCTGACGCCTTCCAAGGCAAAGAATTCGCATTGCAGGGGCACCATGACCGCCTGCGCAGCCACCAGCGCGTTCAAGGTCAACAGATTGAGCGAGGGCGGACAGTCGATCAGAATGAAGTCAAAGCCGCTCTGCTGGCTCAAGGCATCGGCCAGGCGGTGTTCCCGCCGCGGCTCGTCCACCAGTTCGATCTCGGCACCCGACAGGTCAACCGATGACGGCACCATCGACAGATTGGGGATCGACGTCTCGACCACGCCTTCGGCCAGGCTGGCCTCGCCAATCAGCACATGGTACGAGCTGACGGCCCGCGCCGCCCGGTCGATGCCCAGGCCGGTGCTGGCATTGCCCTGCGGATCCAGATCGATGATCAGGACCCGCTTCTTGGTGGCGGCCAGCGCCGTTGCCAGATTGATCGCTGTCGTGGTCTTTCCCACCCCACCCTTCTGGTTGGCGATGGCAATGACGCGCGGTGACGCCGACGGACCGTCCTTAACGTTCGCCTGGACCACGATGAACCCCTCTGAGGTGGAAAATAAGCCCCGACGGATCGGCAAGACTGGGGATCCGCTCGGCCGCCATCATCCAATCTTTGCCGGCCTCGGTCAATTCATCTTCGCCGGTTCGCCCCTTCAGGAAGAGGCAGTGAACGTCGTCCGTCAGAAAAGGCTCGGCCATGGCCAGCAAAGACGCCAACGGGGCCAGCGCCCTCGCCGTCACCACCCCGATGGGAAATGGCGCCAAGGTCTCGATGCGGCAGGTATGAACGATGGCGGGAGCCCGGGTCACCCGGATCGCTTCCCGCAGAAAGGCCCCTTTGCGACCGTCGGATTCCACCAGATGAACCGGGTCGCCACCCGCCGCACCTCGCAGGATGGCCAGCACCAGACCGGGAAATCCCGCCCCGGAGCCCAGGTCCAGGATCGGACCGGCCGGCAGATGGGGATAAAGCTGGGCGGAGTCCAGCATATGCCGCCGCCACAGGTCGGGCATGGTCGCCGGCCCAACCAGGTTGATCCGGGGCTGCCAGCGGGTCAGCAGCTGGGCGTAGGCCAGCAGTTGGGGCAAGGCCGGGGCCGCGGCGGGAACCAGCTGTGCCAGGGCGTCGGGCTGTAAGGGACCAGCCATTGTTTCACGTGAAACGGTCACGCCGCCTGATCCCGGCCCCGCCGCCTGACATGGGCCAGCAACGCGGTCAGCGCCGCCGGGGTCACTCCCGGAATGCGTCCCGCCGCCCCCAAGGTGGCCGGACGCGCCGCCGCCAATTTCAGCCGCACTTCGGTGGACAGGCCACCGACCTCGGCATAGTCCAGATCCGCCGCCAGGACCAATTCCTCGTCACGCCGGAACGCCGCGATGTCGGCCACCTGCCGGGCCAAGTACCCGGCGTAGCGGCCTTCAATCTCCAACTGCTGTGCGACATCCTCGCGAATTGCCGCCAACTGCGGCCACAGCGCGCACAGCCCTGCCCAGCTGAGATCAGGCTGCGACAGCAGCGCAAAGGCGTCCCGTCGTACCCCGTCCTGGTTGACTTGGATGCCCCGATCCCGAAGCGCCTTGGGCGTCGCGGACAGCTGGTGCATCAGCCTTCGCCCATCGTCCAAGGCGGCCGTCTTCGCTTCGAAATGGGACTGCCGCTCGCGGCCGACACAGCCGACCGCCATCCCCCGCGGAGTCAGGCGCAAGTCGGCGTTATCCGCCCGCAGCACCAGCCGATACTCGGCCCGCGAGGTGAACATGCGGTAAGGCTCGTTGGTTCCGCGCGTGACCAGATCGTCGATCAGAACCCCGATGTAGGCCTCGGCACGATCCAGCAGAAACGGCTTATCGCCTCCGCCCGCCGCCAGCGCCGCATTGATGCCGGCCATCAGACCCTGCGCCGCCGCCTCTTCATAGCCGGTGGTCCCATTGATCTGTCCGGCCAGGAACAACCCGCGGACGCGCTTTGTTTCCAGCCAGGGATGTAATTCCCGCGGATCAACAAAATCGTATTCGATGGCATAGCCCGGCCGCAACATGACCGCGTGTTCCAGGCCTGGGATGGTCTTCAGCAGGGCGCGCTGCACGTCCTCCGGCAGCGACGTGGAAATGCCATTGGGATAGACGGTGTGGTCGTCCAATCCTTCCGGTTCCAAAAAAATCTGATGTCGATCGCGCTCGGCAAAGCGGACCACCTTGTCCTCGATACTGGGACAATAGCGCGGACCCACACTGCCGATCTGACCCGAATACATCGGCGCCCGATGGAGGTTGGCACGAATCAAGGCGTGCCCGGCCTCTGTGGTCCCGGTGATGCCGCAGCAGATCTGCGGCGTCGTGATGCGCTCGGTCAGGGTCGAGAATGGTATCGCCGGATCATCGCCCGGCTGGCTTTCCAGCGACGCCCAGTCGATGGTCCGTCCATCCAGCCGGCAAGGTGTGCCAGTCTTCAGCCGTCCCAATGGAAAACCCAATCGTTGCAGGCTGTCGGACAGACCGATACTGGGATTGTCCCCCATTCGCCCGGCCGGAAAAGTTCGCTCGCCGATATGCACCAGGCCCCGCAGAAAGGTTCCGGTGGTGACCACCACGCAACCGGCCATCACGGTCTGCCCCGACGCCATGGTCACTCCGGTGACCCTGGTTCCATCGAACAACAGATCCTCTACCGAATCAGCCTGGATGGCGAGGCCGGGCGTCGACTCCAGAACATCACGCATGGCCAGGCGGTAGAGTTTTCGATCAGCCTGGGCCCGCGGCCCCTGCACCGCCGGTCCCTTGCTGCGGTTCAGCATGCGGAACTGAATACCGGCCCGGTCAATGACCCGTCCCATGACGCCGTCCAGAGCGTCGATCTCGCGCACCAACTGACCTTTGGCCAGGCCGCCGATGGCCGGGTTGCAGCTCATTTCGCCGATACTGTCCAGCCGATGAGTCACCAGAAGTGTGGATGCGCCCTGGCGCGCCGCGGCAGCCGCAGCCTCACAGCCGGCATGCCCCGCTCCAATGACGACGACATCAACCTTGTTCATCACCCGATTCCCGATTGTCCGCCGCCTGCTCTGCATCGGCGAAGACGGGGACATACCATAAGCCACGGGAATGTTCCACGTGAAACAGACTCACTTGCCGATGCAGAACTCACTGAAAACCAGGTCCAGCATGTCTTCCACATCAACCCGGCCGGTGATCCGCCCGATGGCACGCACCGCCAACCGCACATCTTCGGCAGCCAGCTCGGGCAAGGACGCCACCCTGGCCCGACCAATGGCCGTCACCGCCTCCTGCAGCGCTGCCCGGTGCCGGGCGCGCGTCACCGCCGGCGCCCCACCACCATCCAGAACCGCTCCTGCCCGTTCCTGCAAGGCCGCCAGCAGGCGCTCGACCCCTGCTCCCGTTGCTGCCGACACACCCAGCACCGGTTGTCCCCCCACCGCCCGCGGACAGCCGGCCACCACGCAGTCGACCTTGTTGACCACCACCAGGCTTGCATCATCGATCATAGCCACGCTGTCCGGATCCAACTGCGGCAGGCAGGTCCCGTCAAAGACCACCAGGCGGAGGTCGGCATGATCGGCGCGAAGACGGGCCCGCCGCACCCCTTCCCGCTCGATCTCCTCGGTGGTGTCGCGCAACCCGGCCGTATCCGCCAAGGTCACAGGATAGCCACCCAGGTCCAGATGAACCTCAAGAACGTCCCGGGTGGTTCCGGCGGTGGCCGACACGATAGCCACATCGCGCCCCGCCAGGCAATTCAGCAGGCTGGATTTCCCCACATTGGGCGCTCCCACAATGGCTACGTGCAAGCCATCGCGCAACCGTTCTCCCCTCCCTCCGTCGGCCAGATGAGTCGAAATTTCGGCGGCAACCTCTTGCAAGGCCCGGCTCGCCGCCAACCCCAGCCCCCCGGGAAGATCCTCGTCGGAAAAGTCGATCTCGGCCTCGACGTGGGCCTGAGCCCGCAACAGTCGTCCCCGCCAGTCTTCGTACAGCCGACCGAGGGCCCCCCCCATCTGGCTCAAAGCCTGCCGTCGCTGCGCCGCCGTATCCGCATCGACCAGATCGGCAATCGCCTCCGCCTGGGTCAGATCCAGCTTTCCCGCCTCGAACGCGCGCCGGGAGAACTCGCCGGGTTCCGCCGGCCGTAGGCCCAAAGCCACCAGGGCATCGGTAATGCCTTGCGCGACCGCCCGACCGCCATGCAGATGCAACTCCACCACATCGTCGCCGGTGAAACTGGCTGGCCCGGGAAACCACAACACCAAGCCATCATCCAACGGTTCGCCGGTAACATTGCGCAGCAGGCAGCGGCAGGCCCGCCGTGGCGCCGGCAGCGCCCGGCCGCTCAACATCTGCAGAGCCCGACCGGCGTCGGGCCCCGACAGGCGAAAAACCGCCACCCCCGCCCGTCCGGCCCCGCTGGCCAGCGCGAAGATCGTCGAACCGTTCACGTCGCTTGCCACCCTTTAGATCGGATTTGTCGCCCAGTCTCCGGGGCGCAACATCAGTCGCGGCACCCGTCTGCCTTCGACAAGATGGGTCAGCAGAATCTCGTCAATGTCATCCGCCGATCGGAAGCCATACCAGACACCTTCGGGATAGATCACCAGGGTTGGGCCCAACTCGCAGCGATCAAGGCAACCGGCGCTGTTGATCCGCACATTGACCAATCCCAATTCCTTGACCCGGGCCTTCAGATAATCGCGCAGGGGCTCTGATCCCCGCGCCGCGCAGGACCCTCGGGAATGGTTATCCGGCCGGCGGTTGGTGCAGACGAAGACGTGCAGGCGGTAGTAGGGCGGCGGATCGTCGGATTGAGCTTGGGACACCGGGAATTCTCTCAAGTCTATGGCATCAGGACTTCTCGGACTTGGAATGCGTCTTCGACGCCTGCAAGCCTGCCCAGAACATTTTTTGCAATTGCTCAATGCCCTGAACACTGGCTGGTAGCCAGGTCTTCAATAACGCCTCCGGACTGGTGGCGTCCAGATTACCGACCATTCTCTCCTGAATCTTCTTCATCAGGACGTCCTGCATCGGCTTGACGTCGGGAAGCCCAAAGAAAGTGCGCGCCTCCTCGGGAGTACAATCCACATCGACGGTAATCTTCATACGCCCCTCCCAACCTGGCGAACGGTTGCAACCCGCTGTTCGGCTCCCAAACTAAGCTTTCAACCTGTCTTCCGCAACGGCCCTTCCCCGCCGCCGCGCTTAGCCCCATTTGACTCCCGCCAGATCAAGGACCTCAGCATGAGCCGCAACCAGCTAGACCAGGAAACCAGCCCCTACCTGTTGCAGCACGCCGAAAACCCGGTTCACTGGCGGGCCTGGACCCCGACCGCCCTCGCCGAGGCCCGCGACCAGGGAAAGCCGATCCTGCTGTCGGTGGGCTATGCCGCTTGCCATTGGTGCCATGTCATGGCCCATGAAAGCTTCGAGAACCGACAAACGGCCGAAGTCATGAACAGCCTGTTCATTCCCATCAAGGTCGATCGCGAGGAACGGCCTGATCTCGATGCCATCTATCAGGCGGCACTGGCCAATCTGGGTCAGTCCGGCGGTTGGCCTTTGACCATGTTTCTGACCCCTGACGGTGCGCCCTTCTGGGGCGGAACCTATTTTCCGTCCGAACCGCGGTACGGGCGTCCTTCGTTTCGCGATGTTCTGACCGGCGTCGCCGATGCTTTTGCCAATGCTCCCGATAAGATTGCCGGCAATGTCACGGCCCTGCGCCAGGCCCTGCAGGATCTGGCCCGGACCACCCCCGGCGCCCTGCCCGACGTGGCTCGTCTCGACCTTGCCGCGGCAACTCTGCTGCGTGCGGTCGATCCTCGCCATGGCGGTTTGACGGGCGCCCCGAAGTTCCCCCAGACACCGCTGTTCCAACTGATGTGGCGCGCCGGACTGCGCCGCAACGACAGCACCCTGCTGACGGCCGTGCGAACCACCGCCGTCGCCATGTGCCAGGGTGGTATCTACGACCATCTCGGCGGCGGATTCGCCCGCTACTCCACCGACGAGACCTGGCTGGTCCCCCATTTTGAAAAGATGCTCTATGACAACGCCCAGATGATCGAGCTTTTGACCGCCGTCTGGCAGCATGACCATAGCCCCTTGCTGGCCAACCGGGTTGCCGAGACCGTGACCTGGATTCTCGAGGACATGATGGCCGAGCATGGCGCCTTCGCCGCCACCATGGATGCCGACAGCGATGGCGAGGAAGGAAAGTTCTATGTCTGGTCGGCCAAGGAGATCGATCGGCTGCTGACACCCGGACAGGCGTCGCTGATCAAGACGCTTTATGCCGTCACGCCCGGCGGCAATTGGGAAGGACAGTCCATTCTGCATCGCAATCACAGCCAGGGTGATCCCGACGATACCTTGGCGACAGCCATCGCCGAGGCCAAAAGCCGCTTGCTGGCGGCTCGCAACAAGCGGGTACACCCCGCTCGCGATGACAAGATTCTGGCGGACTGGAACGGCATGATGATTGCCGCGTTGGCCCACGCCGGCTTTGCCTTTGACCGCTCCGACTGGCTATCCGTGGCCCAGGGAGCCTTCGCCGCCCTATGCCGCCATCAGCAGCGCGACAATCGCCTGTGCCATGCCCAGCGACAGGGCCGCCGGCTGGATCAGGCCATGCTCGATGATTATGCCCAGATGGCTCGCGCCGCCCTGATCCTGTTCGAACTGACCGGTCGGGCCGACTATCTTCAGCAGGCGGAACGGTGGGTTTCCGTTCTTGACCGGCACTATTGGGACCAGACCGACGGCGGCTATTTCTTCACAGCCGACGACGCCAAGGATCTGATCGTTCGTACCAAGTCGGCGTCCGACAACGCCACCCCCTCGGGCAACGGCGTTATGGTCGAAGTTCTGGCCAGACTTTACTACCAGACCGGACAGGTGGCGTACCTGGACCGCCTGGAGGCGCTGGTTCGCGCCTTCTCCGGCCAAATGGACCGGTCCTTTCCCGGACTGGCCGCGCTCTTGAATGGCTGGGATCTGGCAAGCAATGCGGTTCAGTTGGTCCTGGTCTGCGGACCCGATGATCCCCTGTTGGACGCTTTTCTGGCCGTCGTGCGGACCATCTGCCTGCCCACTCTGGTGATGACGCGGCTGTCTCCTGGTGCCATTCTTCCTCCAGGTCATCCTGCCGCGGGGAAGATCGCCGGTACGCAAAGCCGGGCGTTCGTCTGTCGTGGCCCAGTCTGCTCCCTTCCCCTTACCGATGCCAATGCTCTGCAGCGCGTCCTGATCGAAGGTTTGTCATGAGCTATCTCACTGTGCCCAGTCCCTTGGGCGATCTCACCCTGTTCGAAGACCAGGACGCTCTGGTTGCCCTGGAATGGGGCCGCGTTACCGGCGGTGCCGAAACGCCGTTGCTGGCCCGCGTTCGCGACCAACTGGATCAGTATTTCGCGGGCCGGCGGCAACATTTCGACCTGCCCTTGGCGCCCGATGGCACCGCCTTCCAAAAGAAAGTCTGGGAAGCGATCCGGCGTATTCCCTTTGGCAAGACGGCCAGTTACGGCGCGATCGCCCATGATGTCGACAGCGCGCCGCGCGCCGTCGGCGGCGCCTGCGGCCGCAACCCGATCCCTATTATCGTGCCCTGCCATCGGGTTCTGGGATCGGGCGGTGCCATCGGTGGCTATTCCGGCCTGGACGGGCTGGAGACCAAGCGATTCCTGTTGTCGTTGGAAGGCTATCAGGCGTCCTGACATCCCCTCCAACCGTTTTCCAAGGGAGACAACCGTGACCAAAGCCATTCTCATCCACCAACAAGGCGGCCCCGAGCAGATGCGGTGGGAAGACATCGAGGTACCTCCGCCCGGTCCCGGCGAAGCCTTGATCCGCCATACTGCCGTCGGTCTCAACTTCATCGACGTCTACCAAAGGTCAGGCGTCTATCCGCTCGCCAAGCTGCCCAGTTCGCTGGGGTCGGAGGGTGCCGGCATTGTCGAAGCGATTGGACCCGGGGTCACCGAGGTGGCGGTCGGCGATCGCGTCGCCTATGCCGGAGGACCGATTGGGGCCTATGTCGAGAAGCGGGTCATTCCCGCCAACCGTCTGGTACCCCTTCCGGCCACCATATCCGATATCCAGGCGGCGGCCATGATGCTGCAAGGCATGACCACCCGCTACCTGCTACGCACCATCTACGCCGTGGGGCCGGGCGATACCATCCTGTTCCACGCCATTGCCGGCGGTGTCGGCTTGATCGCTTGCCAGTGGGCCAAGCATCTGGGGGCCACGGTGATCGGCACGGTGGGAAGCGCCGCCAAGGCGCTGATCGCCAAGGCCCATGGCGCCGACCACGTCATCGACTACAGCAAGGAGGACTTCGTCGCCCGGGTACGGGAGATTACGGGTGGCGCCGGGGTTCCCGTCGTCTATGACTCGGTTGGCAAGGACACCTTCGACCGATCCCTCGACTGCCTGCGCCCCCGGGGATTGATGGTCAGCTTCGGACAGTCCTCCGGGGTGATTCCGCCCTTCAATATCGGAACCTTATCGGCCAAGGGATCATTGTTCCTAACAAGGCCCACCTTGGGTCACTACACGGCAACGCGGGAGGACCTGGTGGCCAGTGCCAACGACCTGTTCGCGGTCGTCGCCAGTGGCGCAGTGAATGTCCGGGTCAATCAGACCTATCCCTTGCAGGAAGCCGCTGCCGCGCACCGGGACCTGGAATCCCGCAAGACCACCGGCTCGACGGTGTTCACGATCGACTGATTGTCGGCACAACACGGAAAACGGCGGTGTTTCACGTGAAACGCCGCCGTTGAAACCTTCGATCAGTCGGACAGGCCTCTGTGCCTGTCTTTCCCGGGTCAGGCAGGGATGGCTGCCTCCCGGATGCCGTGCCCAGGCGACTAGCGCCGGTGTCCCTACCGGCCCCACGCCATCGCTCCTAGTCGGTCGATTCACCATAAGTGAAGGTGGTCGGTATTGTCAGTAGCGCCGGCGTCCCCGCCGGTATTGCCGGCACAAAGGCCGACGCTACTGCAGTCATACAACCCTTCAACTTAACGGAAGCGGCCGACTAGCTGTTCATCGCTTCGAAGAAGTCCGAATTGGTCTTCGAATGCTTCAGCTTGTCGACCAGGAACTCCATCGCATCGACCACGCCCATCGGCATCAGGACACGACGCAGCACCCACATCTTGGACAACACGCCCTTGTCCACCAGCAGCTCTTCCTTGCGAGTACCCGACTTGGTGATGTCGATCGCCGGGAAGGTGCGCTTGTCGGACAGCTTGCGGTCCAGGATGATTTCCGAGTTGCCGGTCCCCTTAAACTCTTCGAAGATCACTTCGTCCATGCGGCTGCCGGTATCGATCAGCGCCGTGGCGATGATGGTCAGCGAACCACCCTCTTCGATGTTGCGGGCGGCGCCAAAGAACCGCTTCGGCCGCTGCAGCGCATTGGCGTCCACACCACCGGTCAGCACCTTGCCCGAGCTGGGAACGACGGTGTTATAGGCCCGGGCCAGACGGGTGATGGAATCCAGCAGGATGACCACATCCCGCTTATGCTCGACCAGGCGCTTGGCCTTCTCCAGGACCATCTCGGTCACCTGGACGTGGCGGGCGGCTGGTTCGTCAAAGGTCGAACTGATCACCTCACCTTTGACCGAGCGCGCCATGTCGGTCACTTCCTCGGGTCGTTCATCGATCAAGAGGACGATCAGATAAACTTCCGGATGATTGGCGGCAATGGCATGGGCGATGTTCTGCAACATCACCGTCTTACCGGTTCTGGGCGGCGCCACGATCAGTCCGCGCTGTCCCTTGCCCAACGGCGAGATCAGATCGATCACCCGGGTCGTCAGATCCTTGCTGGTAGGATCCTCGATCTCCAGATGCAGCCGCTCGTCCGGATAAAGGGGCGTCAAATTGTCAAAGTTGATCCGGTGACGGACATTGTCCGGCGGCTCGAAGTTGATGGTGTTGACCTTCAACAGGGCAAAGTAACGCTCGCCATCTTTCGGCGCGCGAATCTGTCCCTCCACCGTATCGCCGGTACGCAGCGAAAACCGCCGAACCTGGCTGGGCGAGACATAAATGTCGTCGGGACCGGGAAGATAATTGGCTTCCGGAGACCTCAGGAACCCAAACCCGTCCTGAAGGATTTCAAGAACACCGTCACCGTAGATCGGCGTATCGTTTTCGGCCAATTGCTTCAGAATCGCAAACATCATGTCCTGTTTGCGCAGGGTCGATGCGTTTTCGATCTGCAATTCTTCGGCGTAGGCAAGAAGTTCGGCCGGTGTCTTGGCCTTCAGCTCCTGAAGATTCATGGCGGGTCCACTATGGGAATTGACAACAAATGGGGAATGGCCGGAAACAGCCTGGAGAACGGTAGATCACCCCGAACCGTTCTGGTCCGTGGGATCAGTCAGCGCGTTGGAAGTCAGTCAAACCGCTGGGAATTCCGCAGCATTATCGAAAGACACCAGACAAGTCAATCAAAGTTTGCGTGTGATGGACGAGTTGCGAAACCGCCGATCATTCCCTGCGCCGGCCGCACCGAAACCATCGCTGGTCGCAGACCGGTCCCGACCCGTCGCACCACACGTTCTGTCCGTCCGCCAGGGCATCGCCGACAACCTTGGCCAACCCGGCAATGAACAGCGGATGGCAGGCCAGCGCCGGGACGCGTCGATAGACCGGAACACCCGCCACCTTGGCCAGATGGGCATATTCGATGTCCAGTTCGACCAGGGTTTCGGAATGTTCGGACACAAAGGCGATCGGCTGGACCACCAGCGATTTGCCTTCCGACCCGGCCCCTCGGATGGCGTCGTCGGTTGCCGGTCCGATCCACTCCAGCGGCCCCACCCGACTTTGGTAACTGACCTGCCAATCCAGGTCAGACTGTCCCAGTTCGGTAACGATGGCTTTGGCGGTCCGCTCCACTTGTGATTGGTAGGGATCGCCGGCATCGACGATCTTCTTTGGCAGCCCGTGGGCCGAAAACAGCACGCGCACCCCCGGTCCCGCCGCACCCAGGGCTGTCCGCAACAGGTCCGCTTGAGCCCGGATCATTCCCGGTTCAGTGGGAAAACAGCAAATGCGAACGGTCGGAATCGCCATGCCGGCTTTGGCAGCTGCTTTCAACCAGGCATCCACCGACGATCCGGTGGTCGTAGTGGAAAATTGCGGGTAGAGGGGCAACAGGACGATTCGATCGGGGGCGTAATCGCGAACCGCCTGGACCGCCGCCTCGGTCAAGGGGTGCCAATATCGCATGGCGATAAAGCAGCGATAGTCGGCGCCCAAGGCGCCTTCCAGGGCATCGGCCTGCTGGCGGGTCAATTCAAGCAACGGCGAGCGTCCGCCCAGATGCGCATAAATTCCCGCCGCCACCTTGGCTCGGCGTCCCGACAGAATCCAGGCCAGCAGCCGGCGCATCGGCCCCGGCAGGGCGATGATGGCCGGGTCGTTGAACAGGTTGAACAGGAATGGCCGGATTGCCGCGGGCGAATCCGGTCCGCCAAGATTGAACAGGACGATCGCGGTCCGCATGGTCTCAGCCCCGCCAGGCGCGGACACGCTCGACCAGACGGGCCACATGCTCCGGCGGCGTCATCGGCAGAATTCCATGTCCCAGATTGAAGACAAAGGGCCCTTTCGTGCAGGCGGCAAGAATCCGGTCGATCGCTCGCTCCATGGCGTCGCCGCCGGTGACCAGCAGGACCGGATCCAGGTTGCCTTGCAAGGTTACCTTCGGCTGCAAGTGGGTGACCGCCCAGCCAAGTGGAATGCCCGTATCCAGACTGACCGCGTCGACGCCGGTTTCCTCCACAAAGGCCTGATAAAGGGCGCCGGCGCCACGGGGAAAGCCGATGATGGGAATGCCGGGCCGGGCCGCTCTCAGCCTTTCGACTAAACGTTGCGTCGGGGCGATCACCCATTGCCTGAAGCCATCCTCGGGAAGGGCGCCGGCCCAGCTGTCGAACAGCTGGACGGCTTCGGCCCCCTGGTCGATCTGTTCGATCAGATAACCGGCGGTAGCTTCGACCAGAAGATCGATCAGACGTCCGAACAGGACCGGGTCGCCATAAGCCATGGTTTTGGCGGCGACGAACTCCTTCGATCCGCGTCCCTCCACCATGTAGGTCGCGACGGTCCAGGGCGCGCCGGCAAAACCGATCAAAGCCGTGTCTGTCGGAATAGCCGTCTTCAGCTTGGAGACGGTTTCAAAAACGGGCCGCAAGCGATCCTGAAAACCATCCAACGTCAGGGCCTCGAGATCTTTGGCCTGACGAATCGGCGTCAGGCTGGGTCCTTCGCCTTCCTGAAAACGAACCGGCTGCCCCAAGGCATCGGGGACCACCAGGATATCGGAAAACAGGATCGCCGCATCGAAACCGTAACGGCGAAGGGGCTGCAACGTGACCTCGGTGGCTTTGTCGGGCGAGTAGCACAGGTCAAGAAAGCCGCTGCTGGCGGCGCGCAATTGACGGTACTCGGGCAGATAGCGACCGGCTTGGCGCATCAGCCAAATCGGAGGCGATGACAGGACCTCTCTAGCCAGACTGCGCAGGAAGGGCTTCTGGGATCTGATCTGGGTCATTGGCTGGTCACTTTCCTGGCTGAAATTTGATCCCCGTGAAGATCATTCATTACAAGTCTTATCCGATTAAGGAAAGGTGGCTGTGGTGGTGGATGCCTGTGGATATCGGGGATCCGATTCCATTCGCAACTCCTTCGCCGACTTATCCCCGGAATCGAAAGCCTTTTTCGAGCTGTGGATAAAAAATGGGACACTGTTTATAGTCATTTGAATTTCAAAGAAGAAATAGGTGGATGATTTTGCGTCTCTTCGGGTGTCCGTCCCGTCCTTGGCCCTCTTCTCCCCATGACTCTTCCGCGTCCGCCGCGGTTTGTCCCGAAGGGCATGGCAAGGTTCATTAGGCCGTGGTCAGCGGGGAGCAAAAAAGGCACAATCCCATCAGGGGCCCGGTTATCCCCGTTATCCCGGCTTATCCACAAGGATCCTCACCGTGCCGACCCATCGGTTCCATCTCCATCTGGTCTCCGATGCCAGCGGCGAGACCATTACCTCGGTGGCTCGCGCCTGCCTGGTCCAGTTCGAAAACATCGAGCCGATCACCCATCAGTGGTGGCTGATCCGCACGCCCGCCCAGGCCGAGCGTGTCATCGACGGTATTACCGCCGAGCCCGGCGTCGTGATGGTGACCTTGATGGATGCCGCCGTTCGGCGCCTGCTGGAGGAGGCCTGTCGGCGCCTTCAGGTTCCCTACATTCCGGTCCTCGATCCGGTGATGGCCTCGCTGGCCGGCTATCTGAAGGCCGACTTCGGGGCCCAGCCCGGCCGCCAGCACGCCCTGGATGCGGCCTATTTCCAACGCATCGATGCCATGCACTTCACGCTGTCCCATGACGACGGACAGTTTCTGCAAGATATCGACAGCGCCGATGTCATTCTGGTCGGCGTATCGCGGACCTCGAAGACACCGACCTGTATGTACCTGGCCAACCGCGGCCTGAAAGCCGCCAACATTCCCCTGGTTCCGGACATTCCCCCGCCGGCCGAGTTGTTTACCGCCAAACGACCGCTGATCATCGGCCTGACCAAGGAGCCGAAAAGCC
>Ga0326727_10014639_pt1 | contig 17031 bp, 14 predicted proteins | sample MB2enrmetagenome_FD_207643 | JGI IMG/M metagenome (GOLD analysis project Ga0326727, IMG submission 207643) | Lab enriched peat soil microbial communities from McLean, Ithaca, NY, United States - MB29MY | ecosystem: Environmental > Terrestrial > Soil > Wetlands > Peat | place: USA: New York...
CCCGCCCATGGAAAGGCATCAGCGCATTTTCGACCTCTCCGGCCGCGTCGCCGTCATTACCGGCGGCAATGGCGGCATCGGCCTTGGCATCGCGCAGGCGCTCGCGGCCGCCGGCTGCAACATCTCGATCTGGGGCCGCAACGCCGACAAGAACGCACGTGCCGTGGCGACCATGGCGGATGGCCCCGGCAAGATCGATAGCCGCGTCTGCGACGTCAGCGATGCGGGTCAAGTGAAATCGGCGATGGCGGCAACGCTGGATACGTTCGGCCGGGTCGACGGCTGCTTTGCCAATGCCGGCATCGGCGGCGGCGGACGGCACGCTTTCATCGACCGCACCGAAGAACAATGGCGCGGCATGTTCGCCACCAACCTGGATGGCGTCTTCCATGTCTTTCAGGCGGCCGCGCGCCACATGACCGAGCGGGCCGCATCCGGCGATCCTTTCGGCCGTCTGGTCGCCACCTCGAGCCTGGCGTCGCTGTTCGGCACTGCCCGCAACGAGCACTACGCCGCGACCAAGGCCGCCATCAACGCGCTGGTCCGCGCGCTCGCAGTCGAACTGGCGCGACAGGGCGTCACCGCCAACGCCATCCTGCCCGGCTGGATCAAGAGCGACATGACTGCTGATATCATGGCCAACGAAAAATTCGTCGCCAATGTGATGCCGCGGATACCGATGCGGCGGTTCGGCGAAGCCAGCGATTTCGGCGGCATCGCGGTCTACCTGATGAGTGGAGCGTCGTCCTACCACACCGCCGACTGCTTCGTGATCGATGGCGGCTATACGGCGTTTTGAGTCACCTCGCCCGCTTGCGCACCCCAACCTTCTCCCCGCGATAGGCGCGGGGCGAGGGAGCGCACCGGCACACAAGAAACATTTCAACCGCAGGATCCAGCAACATGCTCCCCTCGCAGCGCGCGTTGTTCGAGATACCGCGCCAGATCTGCTATCTGAATGCGGCCTCCTACAGCCCGCTGCCGCGGCGGACCCTGGAAGCCGGCCGCGCCGCGGTCGGGCGCAAGGGCGCGCCCTGGACTCTCGACGCCGCGTTCGCCAACAGCCAGCACGAACGCGCACGGGCCGCGGCCGCCCGGCTGGTCCATGCCGATGCCTGTGATATCGCCTTGATCTCCTCGGTCAGCTACGGCGTCGCTACGGCTGCCAAAATCCTGACCATCGAGCGCGACACGCGCGTCCTCGTGCTGCAGGACGATCATTCCTCTCCGGTGCTGGAGTGGCACCTGCGCGCCGGTGCGCAGGGGTTTGCCGTCGAAACGGTTCGGCGGCCCAATGACGGCGACTGGACATCGGCCGTGCTCTCAGCCATCGAGCGATCGGGCGCCGCGCCGCTCAGCCTGGCCTCGATTTCATCCGTGCACTGGTCCGACGGCGGCCTGATCGACGTCGAAAAAGTCGGCACCGCGCTGCGGCATCGAGGCGCGAGCTTCCTGATCGATGCGACGCAAGGCGCTGGCGTGCTGACACTCGACGTGCGGCGCCTCGATCCGGATTTCGTAATTTTTCCGACTTACAAGTGGTTGCTCGGGCCTTACGGCCGGGCCTTTCTCTACGTTGCCAAACGCCATCAGGGTGGCACGCCGCTGGAGCAGACCGCGTTCGGCCGCCGCAACGTGCGCGCCGAGAATGCGGTCTATTTCGCGGATATCGGCTATGTCGGCGATGCCCGGCGGTTCGATATGGGCGAGCGCGACCATTTCATCTCGATGGAGATGGCCTCGATCGGCATGGAAATGATGGCGGACTGGGGCTCGGCGCAAGTATCGCAACGTCTGCTGATGCTGACCGATCGGATCGCGGCGGGCTTGCGCGGGTTCGGCATCGGCGTGCCGGAATCCTCCGTCCGCGCACCGCATATCCTGAGCCTCGGCTTCAGAGACGGCATGCCGACGGGCCTCGTCGAGGGACTGGCAGCGGAGGGCATCTACGTCGCGCCGCGGCTCGGCCGACTGCGGATCTCGCCCCATGTCTATAACGACGAGGAAGACGCCGACCGCCTGGTGGCGGCGTTGGGGCGGCGGCTGCGAGGCTGAAAGGACGGCAACCGTCGTTGACAGAACAGCCGCTTGTTCTATGGTATGTAACTAGATAGTTAAGGGAATTGTCATGATCACCGGAACCACCCGGCTTTACGTCATTATCGGCGACCCGATCGCGCATGTGCGAACGCCGATGGCCTTCAACGATTATTTTTCGGCCCGCACCATCGACGCGGTATGCGTTCCCGTTCATATCGTCCGCGACGATCTGCCGAGAGGCTGGGCCGGTCTGCAATCGATGGTCAACCTCGACGGCTTCATTGTGACCGCACCCCACAAGGCCGAGTCGGCGGGGCTTTGCGACCGGCTCGAGGGCGATGGCGTTCACACCAAGGTCGTCAACACGGTGCGGCGCGAACCCGACGGCAGCTTCACGGGCACCTTGTTGGACGGCCGCGGTTTTGTGAGTGGATTGATCAAGCAGGGTCACGAGGTCAAAGGCCGGCGGTTTTATATGGCCGGCGCCGGCGGCGCCGCCACCGCGCTCGCCTATGCGCTCGCGGACGCCGGTGCCGCCGCCTTGACCATCCATAATCGGACCCGGTCCAAGGCCGAAAGACTGGCCCGCGACGTCGCCGCAGCCTACCCTTGCATCGACGTGCGGCTCGGCACCGCCGATGCCGCAGGTCATCACATCGTGGTCAATGCAACGTCGCTCGGGCTGAAGCCCGACGACGGCCACGCCTTCGATCTCGCCACCGCCGACGCTTCGGCGCTGGTCGCCGAAGTCGTCATGAAGCCCGACATGACCCCGCTGCTGATCGCCGCCGAGAAACGCGGCCATGCCATCCATTTCGGCATCCACATGCTCAACAGCCAGCTCGATCTGATGATGCAGTTCCTGGGGCTCGACCGCTTGAGCGCGCGATAGGGCGCCGCGACAATATATCGATACGGCAAGACTTATTGCATCCAAGCTCTCCGCCCTCATCCTGAGGAGCGAGCCTTCGCCCTCCGGGCGAAGCTCGCGTCTCGAAGGATGACCGCTTGCACCGTCGTTGCGGCCATCCTTCGAGACGCATCGCTTGCGCGATGCTCCTCAGGATGAGGACCGGGAGCAAGAACGCTGAGCTAAAACTTCGCGTCGCGTTTTTCCTGGAAAGCCTTGATGCCTTCAGGCCGGGCCTTGTCGGACATGCAGATGACATGGAGTTCGTTTTCGTAGCGCAGGCCGGCTTCCAGCGGCGTCGACAACGCGGCGCGGACCGCGGCCTTGATGGCCTGCGTCGCAATCGGGCTGAAGGAGGCAATTTGGGTGGCCATTGCCATCACCCGCGCCGCCACCTCGGCATCGTCGACCACCTCTTCGACCAGGCCGAGACGCAGCGCGGTTTCGGCATCGACGGGATCGCCGGTGAGCAGAAGCCGCATCGCCTGCCCGACGCCAATGAGGCGCGGCAGCATCTGCGAGGCGCCGCCGCCGCCAAGCCAGCCGCGCGTCACTTCCGGGCCACCGATCCTGGCGCTGCGCCCGCAGATACGGATGTCTGCGGCAATGGCCATCTCCATGCCGCCACCGAGCACCCAGCCCTTCAAGCCGGCGATCACAGGCTTCTTGATCTCGCGCACCAGCGCCGCGTAATCGACCCGGTCCCGGAAGGCGGCGAGGTCCGACAGGTCAACCAGCGTATTGAGATCGCTGCCGGCCGAGAAGGCGCGCTCGCCGGCGCCGCCGATCGTCACCACGCGGACGTCGCGGTCCTCATCGACGGTTCGGCAGATGCCTTGCAATTGCCGGGTCATCTCCGGCGTCATCGCATTCATCTTGTCGGCGCGATCAAGTAAGATCCGCCCGACGCTGCCTTCGATGCTGAGCGTGACCCGGCCAGTCATCCCGACACCTTGGCAGCGCCCGAGCGCCGCTCCACTTCCTGAAGAATTCCAGCGACGTCAAGACCGCTGCCGAACGTCTCGATCATGTCGCCGAACATGCCGACCAGACAATCGAGCAGCGTCAAATGCAGGCCCGCGCGAGCGGCGAGTGCCTGCGCCGTCCTGAGATCCTTGAGCTGGTACTCCGCCGGTCCGCCCGGCACGAAATTGCGCTCCACCATGCGTTCCCCGTGGATGGTGAGAATCCTCGAATCGGCAAAACCGCCCATCAGGGCCTTGCGGACCGCGGCCGGATCGGCGCCGCCTTTTGTCGCAAAGTGCAGCGCTTCGGCGACCGCAGCCATGGTGGCGCCGACAATGATCTGATTGGCGAGCTTGGTCATCTGTCCGGTGCCGACCGGACCAATATGTGTGACGCGCCCCATCGCGGCGAAGACGTCGGCGATCTCTTCCACCACGGCGACGTCGCCGCCGGCCATGATCGCAAGTGTGCCGTCGCGGGCGCCGGGCTCGCCGCCCGATACCGGCGCATCGATATAGTGGATGCCCCGCGCCGCGAGCTTCTCGGCCTGGGACTGGCAAGTCTCCACCGGGATCGAGCTCATCACCACCAGCACCGAGCCGGCTATCATCACCGCCGCCGGCGTCGTGCCGGTTTGGTCCGGTGCAAAAAGAACCTCTTCCACCACGGGGCCATTGCTCAGCATGACGATGACGACATCGGCATCGGCGCAGGCCGCTGACGGACTGCCGGCAATCCTGACGCCAAACGGCGCGAGCCTGGCAGCCTTGTCCGCGCTTCGATTCCAGACCGTGACGGAAAACCCCGCATGCGCCAGCCGTCGCGCCATATGGCCACCCATGATGCCGGTGCCCAGTAACGCGATGCGGCGGTCGGAAACGGTCGGCATCTTCTATCCCACTTCTATCCAACTTGGGCCTTTTTCAGCACCGCGAGCTGCTTGAACTCCGGCGATTTCTTGTAGTGCGGGTCCAGCGGATAGCAGCCGGACACGATGCCGTTGCGCGGCGCGGTGGTGCAGTCGCTGAAGGTACGGCAATAGCGCTTCTTGTTGACCGGCCTGCCCTGCAGGATGTCGAGCGGCAGTTCGGGATAGGCCAACACCATCCGCCCCAGGCCGACCAGGTCGACCCACCCCAAGCGCACCACAGCCTGCGCCACGTTGGGGAAGAACTCCTGCAGGTAGGTGTAGCCCGAGCCCATCAGGCAGAAATCCGGAAATTCGGCCTTGAGCTCGCGTACCACCGAAAGCTGGCGCATGACGCCGACGAAGGGATCCTCAGGCGGATAATAGCCGTCGGACGGCGGATACAAGGCCGGACGGATCAGATGCGGATTGTAATAGGGGCTAGCCGCCGTCAGATTGACGAACCGCACGTCCAGTCGGCGCATGATCTCGAACAGCGCCTTGGTTTCCGTGAGGTCATATTGCAGCGGATTGTCCACATTGCCGCCGAACGCATACCGATAGGGCGTCGCATGGCTTTCCGGCACGCCGGGTCCGAGCGCGCCGGGCACCGAAAGCTCCGGGTCCGGCTTGAAGGGTACGGAATCGAAGGCGGAAAGCCGCACGCCGATCTTCAGCCGCGGCGCTTGCGCGCGAACGCCTTCGATGATCTCGCGCATGAATCGGGTGCGATTTTCAAGGCTCCCGCCGTAAGGACCGGGGCGGTCGACCGCGCTCAGGAATTCGTGGCCGAGATAACCATGACAGTGTTTGATATCGACGAAATCGTAGCCGCAGGCCTCGGCGCGCTTCGCCGCGACGACATAATCATCGATCAGGCGCCTGATTTCGTCGTCGCTGATCACCGGCCGGTCGGGCGGGTAATTGAATTTGCGATCGAGCAGCGGATGGTTGTAGGCGATGACGGACTCGAAGCGGGTATTATCGTTCGGCTTGCAGAAGCGGCCCGAATGGGTGAGTTGCAGGCCGATCACGAGATCGTCGTCATTCCCGGTCGCTTCCCGGTGGGCGGCGATCGCGATGTCGCGCAGGTCCGCGATCTCGCGCTGGCTCTCGGCGGTCATGGTGAGCTGCTTCGGATTGGCCCGTCCATCGGGTCGCACCGCGCAGGCCTCTCCGCCCCAGATCAGCTTGCCGCCGCTCAGCCCGAAGCGGCGCCAACGCCGCCTGGTGTTCTCGGATGGCCTGCCGTCGCGCTCGCAGTCCCAGCCCTCCATCGGCTGGATCGCCAGACGATGGCCGATCTTCATGCCATCGATGGCAATCGGCGCTGCCAAAGGCGAGTTCGGGCCATGCGCGACGATGTCGTCGCACGGCATCTCGATGCCCAGGGATTGCATGTAGTTGCGAAAGCCCGTGACGCCGTCGAGCGAGCCGGCTTTGGGATAGTCGCCAAATTTCATGTCCTTTTGCCTTCCTGCAAGAGCCGGCGGGTCAGGTTCGGTTTCAGGGCGCTTTCACGTAGGCCATGATGACATCGACGGCATGCGCCCGCCGAAGCGCCCGCTCGGCCGGGCTGCCCAGCTGCCGCGCGAACGCAACCGACAGCGTGGCCGAATTGGAGAAGTAGAAGTAGCTCAAGGCCGACATCGAGATGTACAGATGCAAGGGATCGATCCCCGGCCTGATCTCTCCCCTTTCCACGCCGGCATCCAGCACGCTGCGGATCACGTCGACCAGCGACAGATTCATGTCGCGTAGCCGTCGCGAACGCTTGAGATAGGTCGCGCCGAGCATGTTCTCGCCGGCCAGTAGCGCGATGATCTGCTGATGTTGCTGGCAGTAATCGAACTTGAATTCGACCAGCCTCCTGATGGCTTCAAGCGGCAAGAGATCGGTCAGGTTGAGTTCGCGCTCTGCCCTGCGCATGGCGCTGTAGGCCTGCTCAAGCACTGCGACATACAACTCTTCCTTGGAGCCGAAATAATAGTAAAGCATGCGCTTGTTGGCTGCGGCCTGCTCGGCGATCACGTCGACGCGCGCACCGGCAAGCCCCTTGGTGGAAAATTCGACCTCCGCGGCGGCCAGCAGGGCCTGCCTGGTTCGTTCGGCATCCCGGATAGGCTCCGGCACCGCTTTTGTCTTGGCAGAGGGCGCCTGCCGCCTGGTCCTGGTGGTCGCTACCGCCATCACCGCACCGCCTTGGTTAGAGACCGGTTCAACCGCTGCGAACGAACGGGGCGCGCCTTGGCGGCGATGATAGCGGCTAGTCCCATGGGCTCAGGACGAAAAATGCGCGGGTCCATCTCTTTCAGGTCAGGCGAAACGTCCGGCTGAAATTCCATCTGAGCCAGGATATCGCGTTTCAGATCCATGCCCGGTGCGATCTCGATGAGTTCCAGACGGCCGGCTTCGTTGCGACGAAAGACCGCGCGCTCGGTGATATAGAACGCCCGCTGACCATTCTTCGCCGCCAGCGCGCCGGAATAGGTCACCTGCTGCACCTCGCCGACGAATTTCCGTTCGGCGCCTTCGCGGCGGATTCGAGCGCGTCCATCGGCCCAGTCGATCTCGAGCCCGCCGGCGGTAAAAGTCCCGCTGAAGATCATCGTCTTGGCGTTCTGGCTGATATTGATGAAGCCGCCCGGCCCGACGATCTTGTCGCCGAATCGGCTGACGTTGACGTTGCAGGCCTCGTCGACTTCGGCGAAGGAAAGAAAGGCCAGATCCAGTCCGCCGCCGTCGTAGAAATCGAACTGATAGGGCTGGTCGACCATCGCCTGGTAATTGCGGCCCGCACCAGGCTCGTTGCCGGTGGCGGGCACTCCGCCGATCAGGCCCTGTTCGTTGGTGAGCACGACGTCGTCGATCGCATCCTCCTCGGCGGCCAGCGAGGCAATTCCGGTCGAGATCCCGGAACCGAGATTGCAGATCGCACCGCTGTAAAGCTCAAGCGCGGCGCGCCGCGCCACGATCTTGCGTACCGAAAACGACAATGGCGCGATGTGGCCGAGTGGCACCCTGATCTCGCCGGCATAAGCGGGGTCATGCACAGTAAAGAAGGTTTGGGTTTGTCCGGGATCGACCACGAGCAGATCGACCAGCATGCCCGGGATCTTCACCTGCTTCGGCGGCAGCGTGCCGCGCAACGCCATCCGCTTGACCTGGGCGATGACGATGCCGCCGGCGCGGCGGGCGGCCTGCGCCATCGAGATCATCTCGCCGAACACCGCCTCGTGTTCCATCGTGATGTTGCCATCCTCGTCGGCGCTGGTCCCTCGTACCAGCGCGATGTCAACATGGAAGGACTTGAAAAACAGATACTCCTTGCCGCCGACGGTGGTGAGTTCGACGAGATCTTCGGTCGCCCGCTCGCTCTGCCTGCCGCCTCCGAGGCGCGGGTCGACGAAGGTCTGCAGGCCGACATGAGTCGTGAGGCCGGGTCGGCCTGCTGCCATTTCACGCGTCAATTGCGATAGGCAGCCTTGCGGCAGCGTATAGGCTTCGATCAGGTTGGCGGCCGCCATCCGCTCGACCGGAGGCGAGTCCACCAGCGTGCCGCAGACCACGCGCTTCAACAGCCCAGGATGCGCCAGATGACCGATGCCTCGGCCGGCGCGGTCACCCAGGCCCACCGGATGCACCGTTGTCAGGTTGCGCGGCTCGCCTTCGGCCAGAAAGCGCCTGGCGATCGCGGCGATCAGCGTGTCGGGCACGGAATGACCTGCGCCGGAGCCGCCGATCAAGAGCGTATCGCCGGTAGCGACCAGGGTTGCCGCTTCATCGGCCGTGACGACGCGCGGTGCCATGGTCGCTACGCCGCCACGCCGTGGACGCGCAGCACATCGCGCAGGCGAGAGGCCGCCAGATCGGGATCGCGCAGCAGGCCGGCAGCATCCGCCAGCCGGAAGGCCTCTACCAGATGCAGTAAAGATCGGCCGCTCTGCTGGCCGCCGACCATCACGAAATGCGATTGATGGCCGTTGAGGTAGGCGAGAAATACGATGCCGGTTTTGTAAAACCGGGTCGGCGCCTGGAACAGGTGGCGCGACAACGGCACCGTCGGTTCGAAGATCCTCCAGTATTCGTCCATATCGCCTCGCGCATGGGCGGCGAGCGCCGCGGAGGCGGCCGGCGCGATCGCGTCGAAGATTCCAAGCAACGCGTGCGAATAACCGTGTTCGTCGCCGGCGATCAACTCGGCAAAGTTGAAGTCGTCGCCGGTATAGCAGCGCACGCCCCGCGGCAGGCGGCGGCGCATCCTTATTTCCTTGTCCTCGTCGAGCAGCGACAGCTTGACGCCGTCGACCTTGCCAGCGTGGTCGGCGATGATGTCGACGCAAACGTCCATCGCCGCCATATGATCGGGCTTGCCCCAATAGCCCTGCAGAGCAGGATCGAACATTTCGCCGAGCCAATGGATAATCAGAGGCTCGCGCACCTGTCGGAGAATGCGACCATAGACTTTGGCGTAATCATCCGGCGATTTCGCCGCGGCCACCAGCGCCCGGCTCGCCATCAGGACGATGCGGCCGCCACAGGCTTCCACCGCTTCGATCTGCTCCTCATAGGCGCCAATCACGTCGTCGATGGTGACCGACGATGCCGGCAGCAGTTGGTCGGTGCCAACGCCCGAGAAAACGACGGCACCCGGGAACTCGCGGGCCGCCGCCACGGAGAGGCGGATCAGCTGCAGTGCGCTGGGCCAGTCGAGCCCCATGCCGCGTTGCGCGGTGTCCATGGCTTCGGCGACCCCCAGCCCCAACGACCAGAGATAGCGACGATAGGCAATGGTCGCATCCCAGTCGACGGCCGCCGTCAGCCAGGGATCGGCTGGAGATAAGGGGTCGGCGACGAGGTGCGCCGCCGCGAGCGCCACGCGTCGGAATTCCTGCCCGGCGCTGCGCTTCCAGGTGCGCGGCTCGGCGAGCCGGTAAGGCTCAAGCCGGCCATCCCTATCGGGCAAATTCACCACCGGCATCGCGGACAACCGACCATCGCCTTCCATAATTATCTAGTTAGTTATATCTCAGAAGCCCGCGCCGGGTCAACGCAACGTCGCGGCGACGCGTCAATCCATCGCCAGCACACCCTTCGACTTGAAGATGTTGCGGATCCGGGTGGCATAGTCGTGAAAGCGTTCGGGCAGCCGGTCCAGCCGGCGCGGGCGCGGCAGGTCAATGTCGATGATCTCCACGATGCGTCCCGGCCTCGGTCCCATCACCACCACGCGGTCGGCGAGCAGGACCGCTTCCGGTATACTGTGCGTGATATGCAAGGCGGTCTTGCGGGTTTCCATCCACAGCCGTTGAATATCCATCGATATCTGTTCGCGCGTCAGCGCGTCGAGCGCGCCGAACGGCTCGTCCATCATCAGCATGCTCGGGCCGTGTACCAGCGCACGGCAGATCGAAACCCGCTGACGCATGCCGCCGGATAACTCGTAGGGCTTCTTGGTCTCGAAGCCTTCGAGCCCGGTTGCCTTCAAGAGTTCTCGCGCGATCGGCTCGTATTTGGCGCGTTGCAGTTTGCGGATGTCGACCTGAAGCATCACATTGGCGAGCACGTCGCGCCAGTCGAGCATGATGGCCTCCTGGAATACGATGCCGACGTCGGTCTGCGGGCGATCGACGCGCCTGCCCGCAACCGTGATCGTCCCCGACGTATAGGGCTGCAATCCCGCCACCATCTTGAGGATGGTGGTCTTGCCGCAGCCGCTTGGTCCGACGATGGCAACGAATTCGGATTGTTGGATCTCCAGATTGATGTCGCCGCAGGCTTCGATATCTCCGGTCAATGTCCTGTATTTCTTGCCGACATTCGTCAGCCGGATGTAGGGTTCGTTCATGGCCTGCCAGTTCTGCCGTCTGATGACGCGGACGATAGGATCCCCGCAGGCTGCGCCGCGGAAAGATTGGGGATGTGGTGCTACTTGGCTGCGGTCGTGTAGGGCGGCAGCGCCAGATATTCGTTGGTGTAGTATTTGCTGAGATCAGCCTGCGGGCTCAGGCCGGCGTACTTCTCAAGCAGGTCCTGGCTTTCCTGCCAGTCTTCCTTGGCCGACCAGAACAGCGGCTTGCCCTCGGTATGTTTGGTGTTGGTGATGGTGAGGGTGCCGTTGATTTCCAACAGCGCGATCTCGGTGTTGAAGGCCGGCGCATGCTTGATGAAGATCGCCGCCGCCTCGTCGGGATGTTGCCTGGTGTATTGCCAGCCGCGTTGCGATGCCGCCAGGAAGCGCTTGAGTTGATCCTGATGCGTGGAATCCTTGGCCCAGTCCTCGTTGATGATGATGGCGCTGCTCAAGGTCGAGATCCCGGCCATGTCGTAGAGCCTGGTCCAGCCCATCTTCACGCCGCTCTTGAGCTGCATGCGGGGCCCCTGATCCATGAAATAGCCAAGCAAGGCATCGGCCTGGCCAGACAGAACAGCCTGCTCTTTGGCCGCCGGATTGGCCACGGTGACGAGCTTGACGTCGCTGACCTTCATGCCGAGTTTGCCCATGAAGGCTGTGAAGATCGCGAGGCTGGCGTCTCCGGCGGTAATGGCGATCCGGCTATCCCGGATTTCGGAGATTTTGCTCGGCCGTGGATTGTCGGCCCGGTAGATGAACGACATCGGACTTTGCTGCAGCGTCACACCCACGGCCTTGATCGGCATACCGGCATTGATGCCCCGCATCATCGTCGCCGCATCGACATAGGAAACCGGATTGGTGGCGTTGGCGGTCAATTGCGCCACCGTGGTGGAACCGCTGCCTTCGAGGATTTCAACGTCGAGGCCGGCATCCCGATAAAATCCCTTGTCCAGCGCCACGAAAAACGGCGCGTGTTCGCCGTACAGCGTCCAGTTCAGGCGGAACGGAAACTTGTCGAGCGTCTGCGCCCCAGTGGGCGCCGCTAGCGTCATGGCGGTGGCCGCAGCCAGCAGCGACAGTAAAATTTCTCTGCGTTTCATGGGTGCATTCTTCCCTAACGATTTGTCTTCGCCTTCGCGACGAAGCTCTTGTTGTCGATTAATGCGAACTCGCTTCCCGGTTACATGGTGCCCGATTCTACTCGATGAGTGACATGCCACGGGATCAACAGGCTCTCCAGCAATTCCACCAGGTAATAGAAAACCAGACCGATGATGGTCAGCGCCAGAATGGTGGCGAACATCAGCGCCGCCTCCATGTTCGAATTGGTAACGAGCAGGAGATAGCCGAGCCCCTTGTCGGCGCCGACGAATTCACCGACCACCGTGCCGGCGATCGCCAGCGTCGCCGCCACCTTCAGGCCGCTGAACAGATAAGGCAGGCTGGTCGGCAGCCTGAACTGGGCGAATACCTGGATCCGGCTGGCGCCCATCGAGCGCGCGAGATCCATCATTTCCGGCGACATCGAGCGCAGGCCGACGGCGGCATCGATGACGATGGGGAAGAACGAAATCAGGAACGCGACCAGGATTTTCGGGGTCGGTCCCACGCCGAACCAGACCAGGAACAGCGGCGCGATCGCCACCTTGGGAATGATCTGGAAGAACAGCATCGTCGGCATCACGAGCTGATTGAAGCGCCGCGACGAGGTGATCGCGATCGCCAGTGGCAGCGCGATGCCGACCGCCAGGGCATAGCCGGCCAGCATTTCGTAGACGGTAATCCAGCCGTTGCTGAGCAAGAGCGGAAGCTGGTCGATGAAGGCATGGCCGATGGCCGCGGGCGAAGGCAACAGATAAGCCGGCACGCGCCAGACGACGACGAAGATCTGCCACAGCAAAAGGAAGCCCGCCACGCCGGCCAGCGGCATCAGCTTCCTCATGATACGCGCCGCGGCCGCGTTCGCCGCCCCGCTATCGGGCTTTGCCGTATCACTCACCAGAGCCATCGTTCCCTTTCCCAAGCCACATCGTTCGCTGGTGTGGGTTCTTAAAAAGCGTTGCCATCGAGTTTAACTATCTGGTTAGGTCGGCGCGAGTAAAATTATCCGGCAGGGAGAGATTTCCTTACCCCACGGAACTCTCGGGCCGGCCACCATCCGGTGGGGCCCTTCGCGTGACTGAGAGACATGTTAACCCTTAAGCGCTTGTCCGGGCAGCGGACGCAATCGGAGCGCGTGTGCCAGCGCTCGGCGACTCTAGCGTGAGTGCGCCGCTTTTCATCGTGCGCGAAGTCTGTCTCTACGAAAGAGACGTTCGCCTGCGCATGCCATTCCGGTTCGGGGTGGTGACCCTGACCGAGGCGCCGCAGTGCTTCGTGCGCGTTCGTATCGAACTCGCCAACGGCTACTCGCAGTGGGGCGCCGCGGCGGAACTGCTGGCACCGAAATGGTTCGACAAGAATCCGACGCTATCGAACGAGAACAATTTCGAGCAGCTTCGCCTGGCGCTTCGACTAGGGGCCGGCGCCTATCTGGACGGCAAGGCCCGAACGGCGTTCGGCCATTTTGCGGCGCATTACGACGAGCAGATCCAGGCCGGCGCCAGCCACGGCCTCAATTCCTTGGTTGCCAATTACGGCCCGGCGCAGCTCGATCGCGCCATTCTCGATGCGCTGTTCCTGTCGCTTGGCTGTTCTTTCTACGACGGCGTGCGCGGCAACCTGCCCGGCATCGATCCGAAGCGGATGGCAGGCCACGTTGGCGATCTCGCCGAATTCGACGTGTCGCGTTTCCTCTCGCAGCTGGCCCCGGCCGACAGCATCGCCGCACGCCATACCGTCGGCCTGTCCGACGTCATCGACGGCCATCCGGCGCACGTCGGCGATGGCCTGCCGGAATCGCTCGCAGAAGTGGTGATGACCTATGGTCACAGCTACTTCAAGCTCAAGGTCGGTGGCAACATCGACGGCGATGTGGCACGACTGATCGAGATCGCCGCCGTGCTGGATCGCGCAACCGAACCTTATTTCGTCTCGCTGGACGGCAATGAACAATACGACGAACTCTCAGCGCTACTCGAATTATGGCAGCGGATGCGGGGTGCCGCGCGGCTGCGGCGACTGGTTGAGAGCATCCTGTTCATCGAACAACCGATCACCCGCGGCCATGCGCTGGATGACGATGTGTCGGTACTGTCGCGCATCAAGCCGGTCATCATCGACGAATCCGACGACGACCTCGGCGCGTTTCCGCGCGCGCGCGCCCTCGGCTATGCCGGCGTCTCCAGCAAGTGCTGCAAGGGGCTTTACAAATCGATCTTCAATGCCGCGCGCTGCGCGCAGTGGAATGCGCAGCCAGGTGCGCGGCGCTTTTTCATGACCGGCGAGGATCTGACCACCCAGGCGGGCCTCGCGGTGCAGCAGGATCTGGCACTGGTCAATCTGCTGGGCCTGCAGCACGTCGAGCGCAACGGACATCACTATGTGAACGGCATGGCAGGCCTGCCCGCGACTGAGCAAGCCAGGTTTCTGACGGTCCATCCCGACCTCTATCAGCATGCGCATGACGCGGTTCGGCTCAGGATCCACGCCGGCCAGCTGAGGCTCGGATCGCTGGGCCGCCCAGGTTTTGCCTCCGGCGCCTACCCCGATTGGGAAACGCTCAAGCCCATGGGCTAGTGGCGGCCCTCGTAGAGGTCGCGGCCGAGCACCAGCGCGCGAATTTTGCCATCGGCGATGCCGCGCTTGAGCATCCAGAATCCGCAATCGGGATGGATATATTTGACCCGGCCGACACCCAGAACCTTGTCGGCGTGCTCAATCGCTCGGGCAATGGCGTCGGCGGATTCAACCACCGTCTGCTTGATGTCGACGACACCAAGGCCAAAGCCGATCTCCGGACGCAGCTCCTTGAACACCGCGAGTTCCTCGGGCGGCCGATGGGCATTTTCCATGACAATATGGTTGACATGCAGCCGGTTCAAATAGTCGATGAGCCTCCCCCAGCTCCCCTTCTGGATGGTCTGTCCACCGTAATTGCCGAAACACAGATGCACCGCGGGCACGGTCGGGATGGCGTCGAGCACGCGATTCATGGCGTCCGCCGCCCATTGCCATTCCTCAGGACTGCCCGGCAGATTGGCCTCATCGACCTGGATCACATCGGCGTCGATATGCCTGACCTGTTCCGCCAGCACATCGGCGATCGCCATGCAGAGCGCCGCCTTGTCGCGGTAATGGTTGTCGAGCAACATCTTGGCCAGCATGTGCGGACCTGTCAGCGTAAACTTCAGCGGCCGGGTGGCGAGCTTTTTCGCGCGCGCGCAAGCGGCCGGCAGATCGAGCGAGCCCGGACCGATGGCGCCCTCCACCACGCCTGGCGGGCGGCTGCGGAATTGATGATCCGGCGACTGCTTGAACGCCAGCCATTCGGCCAGGCCGATTTCGTTACGTATGCCCGACATCGGTCGCACAAAATATTCGATCATCCCGTTGGTCTCGGGGTGATTGACGTCGAACCGGTAGAGTTCGCCGTCACAGACCAGATCGATCCCCGCCTGTTCCTGGGTATCGATGACCACGCGCGTCGCATCGATCACCGCCTGCTCCGAAGGCAGCGCCGCCAGCCAGTCCGGCACCGGATAGGAGCCGACGGTGGTGGTGAGGATTCGCGCATTCTGGCTGCTCTTTGAGTCCGACATTCTACTGTTTCCCTGGACTGATTGTTGTAGTTGGGCTTAGGCGCGTTGAGCAGTCAGGCGTTTGGCCCGCGCTGCCGCTGACGCCATCCGCGTTCCCTTCACCAGGGCGTCGAACTTGGCCCATACGATGGTTTCGTGGATCTCGTCGTTGCCGGCAAAACTGGCAAAGCCACAGTCGGTCCCGGCGATCACGCGCTCCACGCCGAACGCGTCGATCCAGCGCCCAAGCCGTTGGGCCACCGATTCCGGATGCTCGACCATGACATTCGATTGCGTGATCATGCCGGGAATCATGATGACGTCGTCGGGCAGCTTGGCGTCGCGCCAGGACGTCCACTCGTGCTCGTGCCGCGGGTTCGCGGCCTCGAATGAAAACGCGCCGACATTCAGTCGGGCGAGAATATCGACGATATGCTTGACCTCGATGTCATGCACGCGCGGCCCGAAATTGATTCCATAGCAGGTGTGGAAGCGCACCCTATCGCGCGGGATTCCACGCAAGGCGTGATTGATCGCATCCACCCGCAGCTCGATCCACCTGCGGCAGTCTTCCATGCTCTTGTCCGGATGGCAGACGTAATAGGTCACCAGATGCGGGTCGTCGACCTGCAGCACAAAGCCGGCATCGACGATCGCGCGATATTCCTCTCCCATCGCCTCGGCAAGCCCGAACAGGTAATCCTCCTCCGACTTGTAGTAGGCGTTGCGGTTCCAGTCCTCGATACTCGAGACCGATGTCGAGGGCATAAATGCATCGGCCACATCGAGGCCCGTCAACGCAGCCTTCAGATTGGCCAGATCGGTTTTCAGCGCCTGTCGTCCCCGATATTTCACCGATCCGGTACAGAGATAGTGGGTGTGCCTGGTGTGCACATTGGCCAGTTGCGGAGCGTAGAATTCCGGAAATGCTTTAACCTCGCGGGAGCCGGCCCACGGGCTTTGGTTGCGGTGGGCCCTATCGGGCTCGAACCCGGCCAGACGCTCGTTGATATAGGTAATGAAGCTCGGCTTGCTCATCTCGCCGTCATCGACGATGTCGACACCCAGATCGACCTGCCTGCGAACAATGTCGGCGACCGCCTGGCGCACGCGGGCGCCGTAGGCGGCCTCGTCGATGGCTTGACCCTCCCGGCGCGCGACTCCCATGGCATGAAGATCCGCCGGGCGCGGCAGGCTGCCGACATGGGTCGTGAGAATGCGATCGGCGCTGTGCTTCATGACGCTTCCTCTTTTTGATTGTTAGCGCTGGCAATTCTATGCCTGTTAACTATCCAGTTACAAGAGGGCACCGCTGGCGTAAAGGCTTTGATTTCACCGTTCCCCACTTGGCATCCGCGCCCGCGATGCGCTAGCGTCGACCGGCCATAACAAGCCGCGCGCCCCAAGAGCTGCCGCAGGGAGAGACCCGATCATGAAATCGCCGGTATGCGAAATGCTGGGCATCGAGTTTCCACTTCTCGCCTTCAGCCATTGCCGCGACGTGGTGGCAGCCGTCAGCCGCGCCGGCGGCTTTGGGGTGCTCGGCGCGACCACGCATTCGCCTGAAAGCATCGAGCAGGAATTGAAATGGATCGACGATCACGTCGATGGCAAGCCTTACGGGCTCGATGTGCTGATCCCGGAAAACATCTCGACGTCGGGCGAGAAGGAC
>Ga0326727_10014640_pt1 | contig 17031 bp, 21 predicted proteins | sample MB2enrmetagenome_FD_207643 | JGI IMG/M metagenome (GOLD analysis project Ga0326727, IMG submission 207643) | Lab enriched peat soil microbial communities from McLean, Ithaca, NY, United States - MB29MY | ecosystem: Environmental > Terrestrial > Soil > Wetlands > Peat | place: USA: New York...
ATGATCGGCAGCGTCGCCTGGGGGAATGCGGAGCGAAATGGTATCACGATGACCGATCCACTTCTTTCGTATGCCTCATCGTCGCGCTGGCCAAGACAGCCCGGCCCGATTCATCCTTCCTTAAATTCTTGTAGATCAAGACGTTCAGGATTGCGTTCTTGTTGTCCAGCAGGGCGCCGTCGGTCTGATCACCGGAGCGCGCTTGGAGGTCGACGACCACGAAGCTGCGGCGATTTGCCGCAACCGTGACGGCAAATGTCTCTTCGCCGGTGTTGGTTCCTGCCATCACGGCGAGATGCTGGTCGCCAATCGGATTACCATCTAACGTGCCGCACGGAGCCGGACCGGTAATGTGAAGGCCGCCGGCGACACGTTTGAAATGGTTTGATTCAAGGCGCTCCCCAACCATGGTGCCTTGGAGTGGGCGATAACTTTCTGATCCGATCGCCAGACGTGCATCGCGTAACGCGATGGAAATAGTGCGCGGTTCCTGTCCGTCGTCGGGATCATAGTCGCAGATTGCGGTTCCGAAAAATAGGGTTGCTTTCACGTAGTAGGAGTCCTGAACCTCGTTCCCAGAGTGAGGCGAGTGCAAACGGAGCTCCACGAGATCCGGCATGACCGTCGTCTCCGCCAGCACCCAGTCCGAGCTCCGAACATCGCCTGCTGGCCATCGCTCAGGCTTGGCCAGTCCATCGCGCTTTCCGCGAATTTCCTCATCATCCCTTGCTCTCGCGTCCCGCCAAAGTTTGGCGAGCTCTTGGCCATCAAGATCGGCAGAGTGTTCCCCAAAAAATACATAGAGGATGGCGGTGATCGCCCATTCGCCCGGGATGGCGCCATTCTCCAGCCAGTTCTTGACTGTGTTGCGACGGCTTTCTGTCTTTCGCTGGTGGTTCAATTGCTCGTTTAGCGCTCGATCGAATTCCGGTATCAGCCAAGCTTGTCCGGAAAGTTTGTTATTGCGCGTGCCGTTTTTGAAATGCCAACAAAAGCATTCCGTAAACGACCTGAATTTTCGGGCATCCCCTGGTCTGCCGGAATTTTCACTCATGGCTGCCCAAGAATTCCAGAAGCTTCCGATGCAGTTCTCGTCGGGGTGTGCTGATCAAGAGAACTGCAACGGAGGCCGACATGACCCTTAAACAACTTATTCAACACTACTCAGTCCCCGCGCTCTACTTCCTTATGGCATGGGCTATCCTCGCCGAGGCGCACCCACTGGTCCATGCCGCCATTTGCGGCGTGCTCGGCATCGTGCACGCGGTGCGCAACCGACGCAACGACGAAATCAAACCCGGCCCTCAACCGCCGCCGACGGCCGCATGAGTTACGGACGCGCCCCCCTCGCATTCCGATGCCGGCTTTACTCCGGGCCGAATCCGCTACATCCGCATGCTCCTCCCCGGGCTTCTCTCATGCTGGTGCTGCCGCTGATGGCGCCGGACGTGCTCGTACTCCATCGCTTGGCGGGCCTGCTCCTGACGCGGCTGATGCCCGATCTGCTGGGCCATCCTGATGAGGTCGCGGGTTGTCTTGACGAGCTGGTGCGCCATGTCGCGCACCCTGGCGAAACGGCGGACCGCCAGATCCATCCGGCGTTCCGCCGCGACTTCATGCGCCATCGACGGCGCCTGCCGGCGGGCCTGCTGCGCTTCGGCCGGCGACAGAACCTGCTGGAACCGCTGCACGGAGCCGCGCTTGACCTGACCCACCCGCTCCAGCAAGGCGAAGGCGGTATCCTTCTCCGGCTGATAGCTGAACGACCGGGCCACGTTGGCCCAGGCGTCGTCCGCGGTGACCGGGCGGATGTCGTTCAGCGGCCGGCTCCTGCGGACCTGCCCGCGCTCCGCCGCGTCGCTGGTGACCAGGAAGGCGGCGTGCCGATGACGGGTGCCGGCGGAATAGCCGAGCTTGCCGTCCACCGCCTGGCTGCCGGCGGGCAAGGCGAAGATGTGCTCCCTCGTGGTTGACCCCTGCGCGGTGTGGATCGTCATGCAGTCGCCGTAGGCAAGCTGCACCCGGCCGGTCCGCTTGTCCGCCAGATCGGACCAGGCAACCACGCCGACCGTGCCGCTCCGGGCCTTCAGCGCCAGGCCATCGTCATCGGCGCCGACGACCTCAAGCACGGAGCCGTTGCGGCCGATGGCGCCGCCACGGCCCGCGCCGAATTTCGCGCCGGTTGACCGAAACAGCCGCACCCGGTCGCCCGCCGCCAGCGCCAGGTCATAGCGCCGCTCGCCATCGGTCGCCTTCACCGAGCGAATATCCGGCCCGAGCAGACCGAGCGCGCGCCGCTCCGCCCGCACCGCCTCGCCGATGCGATGGGCGTCATTGTTCGTCGGCGCGCTGATCGTCGGCGCCTCGCCGGTCACCTGCAGCCGTTCGGCATAGAGTTTCGCCACGCGGCCGACGACCGCGTCATAGCCGCCCGGCACCAGCTCGGCGGTGCCGTCCTCGCGCTTGAGGGTGAGCGCCTCGGCGGCGCGGCCGTCGCGCAACAGGCCGACGATCAGCCGCTCGCGCTCGCTCTGCTGCCGCAGGGTCGTCTTGATCTCCGGCACCTGATCCGCGCCGAGCGCCCGCCGCGACAGCTCGATGATGCTGCCCGCGCTCGGCGAGGCGGCCTGCCTGTCGTCGCCCAGGGCGACGATGGAGAAGCCGTGCCGTTCGCGCAGCCGCAGCAGTTCCAGACCCTGCCGGGTGCCGAGCAGGCCCCATTCATCGACGGCGACGACCGCGCTCGCATCCAGCTTCGTGCGGCCCGCCTTGATGCTGTCCGTCAGCACCGAGAAGGCGGCGACGTTGCGCCGGTCGATGCCGGCGTTCACCAGATCGTCCGCCTGCCGCCAGGCCAAAGAGGCGCCGTAGACCGCCCTGCCCTGCTCGCGCCAGGCCGCGGTCAGCGGCTGCAACGCCGCGGTCTTGCCGGCGCCGGCCGCGGCGATGACGATGCCGAATTTGCCGCCCATGCCAAGCCGTTCGATCGCCGCCCGCTGCGCCTTGCCGTGCTCGCCGGACAGGTCCAGGCCCGAGGCGGCGATCTTCTCTTGCAGCAGCCGCGCCGGCAGCGCCGCGCTGCGATCGAGGCTGGCCTCCTTCGCCAGCCGCACGAAATCCCGCTCGTCGGCTTCGTGCAGCGCCGTGGTGACACTCGTATAGCGCCGGCCGTCTTCGACGCCCCAGACCAGGGCGGTGCGCTCGCCGTATTGCAGCACGCCCTCTTGGCGCATGATCGCGGTCACCGCATCGATGTCGCGCAGATCGTCGATCCCGGCCTGCACCAGGCCGCGCGCCGCGGCGACGCGCAGATCCCAGTGCGTCAACGTCGCCTTGTGCTCGAACTTCTCGGCCAGCACCGGCAGGGCGACCTCATAGGCGAGGCGATGGCGCTGCTCGAGGGTCAGCTCCGGCCGCGGCGGCCCGTAGCGTTCGAACGAGTCCGGCTCCCAGCCGGCGACCTCCCTGGCCTGGCGGCGCCAGTCGGCGACATCCGCCACATCGTCCTTGCCGCCCTTCTCCTTCTGCATCGGGCTTTGCGTCGCCATCTTCATGCGCGTCTCGCGCTGCGCCTGCGACAGCTCGTCCCAGGTTTCGCCGCGGTCCGCCGCCTCCTGGCGGGCGATCATCTCGCCGGCATTGGTCCGCTTGGAGAACAGCGTCCGCATCTCGTCCGGCACCGCGGACAGCCGCGCCGCGCCGGTCCTGGCATCCAGTTCGGTTTCGAAGCCGGCCGCGCGCAGCTTCTGGCCCAGCCGCGCCTGATAGAACGCGTCAGCCTCGAAAATGAAGCCGCCGATCGCCGCGGTATCCAGCGAGCCGACCTTGCCGTTGTCGCAGAACACGCTGTTGGGCAGCAGAAAATGCGTGTGCAGATCGGGATCGCCCGGCGCGCTGGCATTCGGGGAAATCCGGATCTCGCCGGCTTCGACGGTGAACTGCGTCCGCCGGGAGGTGTGGTGGGTGAATTCCAGCCAGGCGACATGACCCGGGACAGAGCCGTCCCGCCCCCCCTTCCCTTGCCGCGCCTTACCGATTTCCGCGGCGATGTAGCCGACCGCCTCGCGCGCCGCCTCGATATGGGCATGGTAGATTCGCGCCTGCTCCGCGGGCGGCGCGAACGCCCAGGCGACCGAGACGCTCTTGTCCGGCGTCGGGCAGAAATCGTAGCTGCCGATCGGCGTGCTGACGCGCTGCTCGCCGGTCTTCGGATCGACCGGCAGCCGGCGTTCCGTGGCGTAGTGCTTGCCTTCCACGAGTTCGCCGTCGGTGCGCCGTCCGGCCAGCAGGGCGTTGATCTCGTCGCGGTTGAGCAGGCCGCCCGGATCGATGCCGAGGCCGGCGGCGGCGAGCGGGTGGATGTCCGGCCGCACCACGGCCAGCGGCGCGTCCTGCAAGCCTTCCTGAATCCGGAAGGCGAGATCGCCGAGGCGCTTTTCGATGCGGGCCTCGGCCGCCTCCAGCAGGTCGATATCGCCGCCGTCGCGGAGATAGTCCTGCATCAGCTCCGCGACGCCCTCGGAGAAGGCGATCTCTCCGGCCGCCACGTCGTGCGCGATCTCCACCAGCGCCGGATCGCCGACCATGCCGCGCTCGTAATACGCCGCCAGCCGGGCGTGTTCCGGCGTGAGCGTGTTGTTCAGCAGGTGGTCGGTCATGCCCCCGGCGCCGGACGGCATGCCGCCGGCGATGGAGGCGAAGCCGATCATTGTGTCCCGCCCGTCCGCACCGCTTGCGCCAGCTCGGCCGGCAGGCGACCCACGAGACCGCCGAGGTGCTGGATTTCTTCGCCGTGCTTGACGGTCAGGGTCTGCAAGGCGGTGACGGCCGCGGTGAGGGCCTTCAGCAGTTCCGGCATCTCCGACGAGGGCGGCTGTTGCAGCCACTCCATCAGCTTGCCGAGCATCTCTTGATTCGTCTCGATCACCTCGGCCAGTCCACCGACCGAGGCGATCAAAGCCTCCTGCCGGCGTTCCCAGCGGTCCATGCGGTCTTCCAGCGTCACAGCCATGGTTTCATCCTTGGCGGTTGGGGCTAGCGGTTGGGGCTAACGGGTAGCCGGCGTTTCGCTTGGCGGCGGCGGCAGCATGGTCCAGACGGTCAGCGCGCAGGCGGAGCCTTTGGGCTGCGGCACAGGCCGGCAGGACCGCAGCACCGCCTCCGCATTCGGGTTCATGCGGATCAGGTCCTGCCAGAGCGCCACGTCCTCCGCCCGCATGCCGCCGGGAAAGCCGTCATGCGCCTTGACGATGACGCTTTGCGCCGCTGCGAGCTCCGTCGACGCAATGTCGTGCTGCCACCACGCGCCGGCGACGAAGCCCACCCCGGCCAGGACCAGACCGCCGAGTGTGAGCCAGAGCGTGCTGCGCCAGTTGATCGCGTCCACCGTTTGGCTGGCGTAGCCGCCGATGCCCTTGATCACGGCGCGGCGTAACTCGTCGTCACGCACCGGCTGCCGGGCCGTCTCGATGTGGCGGGCCAGGGAGACGCCGGCATCGGCATACAGCTGGCGCTGCGCGCGCAGGAACGCGGCCAGCGCGGTGAACGGCAGTTGCAGGGGATCGTCATGCACGGCGGCTTCCGCCGCCGCCCTGTCGAGTTGCGCCAGGGCGGCGTCCACGGTCGCGGCGACCTCGTCGCTCATTCCGGCAGCCAGGTCTTAATCGGCTCGAATTCCTCGCCCATGCGGCGCAGCCAGGTCTGCACCGCCGAGGCGGTGAACGGGCCGGCCTTGTCGCGGACCTGGTAATAGCGCCAGCTATTGGCGTCACACTGGCGCGCGGCGTCGCCGCTGAGCCGCGGCATCCAGAGCTGCACCGCGCCGCGCTCGATCGCCGCGCGGACTTCCGCCTGCGCCAGCACCTGATCGAAGCGGTCCCGCCGGCCATGCGCCTCGTTCAGCACGATGGCCGTCGCCTTCGGCTGAAAGCCTTCCGCTTCGGTCACCGCCAGCGGCACGCAGTCATGCGGATCGGAGCCGATGACATGGCAGGCGACCGCCTCAACCCCGCCCTGACCCAGCACCTCGGCCAGATCCGGCATCTCCGCCAGCAGCGCGCTGAGGCTGGTGTTGCCCCCGCCCAGATCGATGATGCTGTTGAGCTGCTCCTCCATTTGGTACTGCAACAGATCGCGCAGCCAGTTTTTGACGTCCTCCGGATCGGTCGAGGGCGGCTCGGCGACGTTGTCGAGGAACTGGCGCAGGCTGCGGTTGACCGGATCGGCGGCGGCGATGACGGCGGTCCCGCCATGCTGGTCCATCGTCTCGGTCAGCCAGCGGGCCAGGGTGGTTTTGCCGATCCGGCCGCGGCCGATCAGGAACCACGCCTTGCGCTTGCCGGACAGGTCCAGGGCGGGCGGGGTTTCAACCAACGTGCGGATGGCGGCCGAGGCGGGCGGCATCGGCAGCACCGATGAGGGCAGCACCGTCCGTCCGGACGGCCGGAACGCGACGACACCTTTGGGTTCTTGATCCATGAGCTAATCATCCTTGTCAGGGGTCTGTTTGAATCGAGCGACTGAAAAGACGTGGCGTGATCGGGCAGGAGCAGCCGGTGCCTTGGCCGGGCCGATGACCGGAGCCGGCCGATCCGGCATGGCCGGCGCGGCAACGGCGGCAGGCTGGTCAGCCCGGGCAGACTGAACCGGCCGGGCAGGCTGAGCGGAGGAAGCCGGCGTTCTCACGGCCGGCTGTCGGTTGAGGTCGCGTTCCAGGGTGTGCCAGGCTTTGCGGATGGACTGCCGGTTCGGCGGGTTGCCGTTTGCATCGAGCTGCCCGGTGTCGCGGGCGGTTTGGGCGAGAGCCTCCCAGGCGGGCCGGGATCGGGTGGCCATGTCGGCGGCGATTTCGGCGTGGTGTGCGTGCAGCCAGCGGTACAGCGGCGAGCGGCCCTGGAGCGCATGGACGGCGAGGATCTTGCCGACATTCTTCGTCATGGCGGCCGGCGATCTCCTGTTTTGGTCAGCGCGAAGAGTACCGTAAGTGTACCAAGAGTGTACGCGAGGTGTACCGCCAGTTAACCGAATGTGGAAAACGCAACGAAAGCGGAGTCACGAAAGACAATTGCACCCAAAGGGTGCTTCCCCGCCGCATCGCTTCCGGCTGATTCACCTAGACCCACACTACGCATTGGCGAGACATTCGCAACCTGTGAGTGTCCACCGGTGTCCGTCAGTGTCTGTTGCAATCGAAACCTCGCGTTTTTGTTAGCCGCTACAGCACGCCGCACGCTCTCCCGAGCCGGATCAGCGCGTCGTCCAGCGGCGATCGGGCGTCGGGCATGACGATCGGCGGCGGCTTGAGGCGATCAGGGTCCGCCACCGCGGCGGCGCGGCGGTCTTTGGCGAACAAAAAGTGAGCCGCGGATTCTACGATCGTTGCCCGAATCGGCCTGACCGGCGATTCGCTGTCCGACATGGGCCGGCCGCTATCCGGCGCAGGTTCCGAATGACGCCCGGCTCCCCGGTCCCTGTCGTCCGTCCCTATTCGTCGGCAGCGCCATCCGCTTCGTCCGACGGACCGGTGTCCCGCTCCATCAGCGCCTGGATTTCCCGGAACTTGGCCCACTGCTTGTCCGAGATCCGCGCCTTGCCCTTGGTCTCGCGCAGGATCTCCGTCATGCCCGTCAGAAACCCCTCCTGCCAGGCGTCGAGCCGCGGCTCGCCGCGCCAGAACCGGCACAGTTCCAGCAGGTCCGCCGCCGTCTCCAGCCGGGTCGCCTTCTCCTCCGGGGGCAGGTCCCGGAACATCACTGTCGTCGGATACCGCTCCGCCATGGTGAGCTGCTTCCTGAGCCTCCAAGGGCCGGTACAGTAAGGCAGAATCCTTCTCTACCACTCCAAAGGATGTCGAAAAAGTCGACTTGCAAGGTGGCAACGAAACCGTGCAGTGGACGATCTCGGGTTCCTTTGGAACATCGCCCGCGTCGATGGACGCGGCCAAGGCTTCCTCGACGGTGCGGAGGTGGTAGCGGTTGGGCATCCGGCGCCAGCGCCCGTCTACCAGGGCGCTCCACCGCTCCCTGACGATCAGGTGCACAGCCTCCAGCGCCCTGATGTACTCGATGATGGTGTCCTTGCATCGGCCACTGCCGGCCAACTCGGCGTAGCCGACGCAGGCGATACGGCCGTCCCTGGGGCGATATTTGAAGATCAGGCGGTGCAGCAGCGCGCAGGCCGCCAGCGGGATCGCGCGCAGGTCGGCAAGCTCATCAGCGTAGCGCATCACGGCGCCCGCTTGCGTGGGTGACATGGCAGTCGGCTCCGGGGTTGTGCCGGAGGCCTGTCGAAGCTGTCATCAGGGCGCAGTTTCCCGCCGCAAGTAGGCCTTGCGTTTTTTCCGGCGATCGCGGAAGCTGGGGTTCTCACACCAGCCATCTTCCGGTTTCGCCGGTATCCCTGAGGCCCGCTTCGGCGGGCCTTTTGGCGTTATGGGGTCCGGGTGGTCGGCATCCTTTCGCGTCGTGGGCGGGGTCTGTGGTCGCAGTTCGCCGGCAGACAGCCGCCTCCGGGGCGGAACTGCTCTTCCCCGGGCCTGCGACTCCGGCCTGTTACGGTACCGTGACGCCGCAGAGCATCACCTTCACAGGCGGGCTCCCGCACGTCCAGCGCGAGATGCGCGGTGCCGGATAAACCGCCAGCAGGTCCTCGATCGCCGAGACCACCAGCGGGTCAACGTCGAACAACTCGCCGGCCGCGACCATGCGCGCCTTGGCGATGACGCCGGCCATCGTGGTGGACGGATGCCGCAACGCCCGCTGCTTGGCCGCCGTCATGCGGTCGAAGATCTCCTCCGCCCGGGGGTCCGGCAGATCCTCGTACAGCTCGCAGAGCCGCGTCAGCGCGGCGGTCTCCGCGCAGTAGGCGCGCGCCGCCGCTACAATGTTTCGATCGCCCGTGTAATAACGGGGTCCGGCATGGGCCATGTGGTCTCTCCGCTTGGCTCGTGTCAGGCCCGGGGCGGGCGTTGCGAGCGCCTGCGTCGGGCCGCCTGTTGGGTGCCTCAGAGGGACCCATTCCTGATGTAGTGGATCGAGGATTGATCAGTCAAGCCGATGCCGGAAAAACGCCTCAAAACTCATCAGGTGAAGTTCCGGGCAACCGAGGAATTTTATCAGGCGATAGAGAAAGCCGCCCGCCTCGACGCCAGAAGCGTCGCCAGCCTTATCGAAAAGCTGCTTCGTGAGCACCTGCGCTCGGTCGGCATCGACCCCGACAAGCCGCCACAGCGCGACCCGTGACGTCCACTTGGCGTCCCGTGCCTGTCGGCATTTGTTTGAACGGGTCGGCGCGAGGGCACAAGCATCAGGGATCTGCCGGGAGTTCATAGAATTTGAACGTCACCTCGTCGCCCTCGATATCGACCTCAAGGACATGATTGACCGGCTCGCCGAACCGGGTCAGTTCGTCCAGCGCGCCGAGGAACAGCCGCTGCTGCTCCACGCGATTGACGTTCGGAATGATGATGACCAGGCCGGCGTGCAGCGGCTGCGTCGCATAGAGCCGGCGGAAGTCGCTGCCGTTATTCGTGACCAGCACGAAATCCCCTTCCGCGGCATGCCGCGCAACGTTCCAATCCTTCCATCCGGTCTTGCCGACACGGGCGACGTGCTGCGCTTCATGCCCGGCCCGGCTGGCAACCAAAACCAGATCAATGCTCAGGCACTCATCAATCAGAAACCTCATCTCACCGGGATCGTCGCCAGCCTGCGGCGGGTGCTCCGGACCGGCGGCTGATCGTGCCAAGGCTGTGCCCGCGGACGTCCCCGGAGCGGATACGCAGCCGCATAAATCGGCGCCAGTTGGATCATCTCGGCCGTCAGGCGCGGATAAGCTTCCAGCAACTCCGTCTCGGTTGATCCCTGCCCGAGCAACGTCGCGATCAGATGCACGGGCACCCGCGTGCCGCGAAAGACGGGATCACCCCCCATGGTGTCGGGATCGCTGATAATGACGTCGCGGGCGCGGCGCAGGGCGCGCAGTGAGGTCGCCAGTTCCCGCCGCGGCTCGCGCAGATCGATGGTGAGAAAACCCCCATCCAGGGAAACCCGGTTACGCGGTGCGGCGGCCAGGGCATCGAACACCTCGCGGCGCAGTTCGGGCGCAAAGCGATCGGCCAGCCGGCGCTCCAGCGCCAGCGACATCAACCCGCGCAGATCAAGCAACCGGGTTGCATGTCCTGCCCGCCGGCTGGCCACCGTCGAGATGGTCTTCTTGTCGATCGCGTTGTTCACGGCCTTCACCGACAGGCGGGTTAAAGCGGCGGCCTCGGTAGGCGTGAACAGCAGGTTTTCACGGGTCTGCATGGCCCACCATAATCTTTCTCTTGTTAGAGAATATATATCCGCCACCAATGCAAGCAAAGGTTTCGGTGATTGCCGATTGCCGATTTCCGACGGCCCGGGGCACAGGCAACCAGGCCCGCAGATGCACCGACCTATTAGGCCAGATAACGCAACGAAAAGCGGACGCAGCTGCTCGTCGGCGCGGCCGTCAGACAGCCGGCCCAAAGCCGTGATGTGGCCGTTTTGAAGGACGCTGGAGGGACGCCTCGCGTATCGCCAACGGACACCTCGCGTATCCAAAGCGTATTTTGAGTGTATTCCATGATCGACGGCTAATAGACCCGATCGTATTCCGACCGAACATTTTATGGCGGCGTTTGCGCGCAGTTTCGGGCTGCCTCAGCAGACCAAGGGACCCTTCGGGTCCAAGGATCGCGGAGGTCGGCGGGTCGCCCGTAACTGGGTGACATCGGTGTTGTGCCCGGGCCGGATCAGCGTCGATGCCGGCGTTTGCCGGATCGTGGGGTCAGATGCCCAAATGCGGCGGCGGCAATTCGTGATCAGTGCCGAGGCTATCGATCCAGGCCGACACCGCTTCGAAGGAGACCACGCGGCCGGCCGCGACTGAGGCGCGGGCTTCGGCGATCATCACGGCCTCACGGGCAATGCGCTCCGCCTTCTCCTCCGCGGTTTCGTCGCCAGGGACGGGGAAGCCGGCACCGGTCATGAAGTCAACATCGGACATGACGCCAAGATAGGCGCATCGGCGGCCGATCCCCAACCCGTATTGGCGGAATCGCCAGTGCCGGCGCCATCCGTTATGTAACGGGGGTTTACGCCCGCCGTTAGCATAACGCAACGGGGTGCCACCTCGCCATGACCAACAGTCGGATGAGCGAACGGCGACCACGGCTGGCCGTCGTCAGGCTTGCGCGGCAATGTGCCCGCCTCCGCGTTTGCAGACGAAGTCTGCCTTGGTCTGAAAGACTAGCCAGAAACTGCGGACAAAATCAGCCGTAAGCCGTCCGGATCGGGTACGCCTGGTGTCCTGTCCAGATACGCTATGGATACGCGAGATGTCCGTTAGCAATACGCGAGGCGTCCGCCAAACGGCCATATCGCGGCTTTGAACCGGCCCCAGGCGGGCGCACCGACGAACCGGCGTGACACGCCATGTGCCAGCCGTGCCCGGGCAATCGTGGTCACACGTAAGCCGTGAGGCTTACAATGGTCTGGAAGCACATTCGCCAACAGTTTGCGGCCTCCCGTGCCTGGGGCTGATTGGGGCTAGTACAGCGTTTCCGTGGAACGACTCCTATCGCGGGCGTCTGAATGGTGGCTCGGCGACTCACCGTTGCGCCTTTCGGTTAGGGTCGGCTTCGCGGAATCGTTGTACTAGTATGGGGCTATCTGCGGGGCGCCTATCAGGCAGCCAGTTCAAAGCCGCGATATGGCCGTTTGGCGGATGGCGCCCGCCGATCGGGCAACGACCGCGCCGTAATGGATTTGCGTCCTGACCGGGCTTGCCGCAATTGCAGCAGCTTGCCCGCGTGCCGGACCGGCGCCGGAAACGGGGGAAGCGGCTTTCGTCACGGCGGCACAACGGCTATCGATGCGGTCGGAGTAGCCGTCATGCCTCGCCCGCCCGCCAGCCGATCAGACGCCGAAAGCCGCTATCGCGACCTGCGCCACGTGGCGTTTCAGCAGGCGCAGGCCGTTCTGGCCGCCGACGGCATCGCCGCCGAGCTGCGCCCGATCGACGCGGCGGCACTCGCGGCGTTCGCAACCTGGCCGCCGCGCAGCGTCGATTGGCCCTGGCCGAAAATGGCGGCCGAGTGGCGCCGGGGACGCCCGGCCCGGTTCGATCTGGCGATATGGAGCGACGACACCCTGTGCGGGCTGGCGCTTGGGCGGCCGGCGCCAAGCGCCGCGCACATGTCGCTGCACTACTTGGAGGGCAACCCCGATCCGGGTCACCCGCTGCACTTCAAGGTGCTGAACGTGGTGATTATTGCGTTGGAAGCCTATGCCACCGTCCTCGGCAAAACCGAGTTGCGCCTGGTGGACCCGTTGCCCGAGGCGGTCTCCGCCTATTGCTCGCCCGTGCTGGGATTTGAACTTGTGAGTCCGCGCGGGGAAGCACACTATTGTCGCAGGAGCATATGACCGTGACGATTTCCCGCCACATGGAGGCCCGCAAACCCCCGCGTCGCACCGCCAAAAGCGGACCTGGCGACAACGTGGGCGAGGCTATCCCGACGCTGGAGGAAGCCCGGGCACGACTGGATGCGGCGCGCGATCGGCCCCGGCCATGGCTGACGCCGGAGGCGTTCGAAGCCGTCAAGGGTTTGCCCGAAGTGATCGGGCCGAAGATCTACCGCAAGTCTTGAAGCGCCCACGACGCAATGGCGGTAGCGGCTGGAGGAGCATCGCCCACCCCTGAATCGGTCTCGAGGTGTGGACTCTGCCGACTGGTCTGCGTCAGCTCTGTTTCAGCAGCTTCCTTACCGGAGGTGGTGAGGGCATCAGCGTCACGCCGGTCTCGGTTATGTCTACCCGCGCTTCCCGATAGACCGCCAGGGCGACGGCTACGCTTTCGGTAAACGCTGGCTTGAAGTGCTTGCGCAGCTTGATCCCCGCCCCGAACTGACCGGCCAACGCGGCCCAACTGATGGCCTTCGGCGCCGACAGGGAGTGCAGCCGATAGGCAAGCCAGCAATACACGTCCAAGGCCATGCTGGAGTTTCTGATGGCGCGGATCGCCGCTTCGTCCAGCGGCACGGCATGCAACCGCAGCTGCTGAAAGAATGTCTCACTGAGGCGGGCGGTTTCGACAAACAGGCTGCCCTGCCCTTCCGTCCCAACCCCGTCAACGAACATCGCCACGTCAACGATGTTCTGGTTGACCAGCATGCTGACGCCACGTGCCGCGCCGTGGAACGTCAGTCGGCAGCGGCTTATGCGCTCCGCTTGTTCCCGGACCAGCTTCGCGGTTTTACCGCCCACGGTGATGCCCAAGCGCCCAAGAAAGGCCCGCAAGCTGCCACCCAACTCGACATCGCGGCTACCGGTCCGGAGCGCCTCGGACTGCAGATAGATCAGGATCAGACGGGCGATCGCCCCGAAAGGCACGCCGACATGCACAGGCTCCCTCCCCGACTGAACCCGCAAGCCAGGTTCCACCAGCAGTGTCATGCTGTCGGTTTCGAGGCGCCACACCGCTGCGTTGTCGGATGGACGGCGATGCGGCAGTGCGGTTTGGCACCACCCGGAATAGAGATAGCCTGTTCCGATATCCTCATCAGCAGACCAGTTGGCAGCGGCTTCAACGATCCGTGGACCGCGGCGACCGTCGATCAGGCCACGGGTCGCCTGCTTGCCGTTCGCCTCCAACAGATCGTGCACCGCCCCCATAAGCCACCGAGTCTCCGCCTATTCGCCGAGGCTGCTCTGACGACCCCCGGTCTGTCCACGTGGACTCTGCCGACTGAGGGCTATTTGGCAGATATTTGGATTCTCTTATTTGATTCACCGGCAGAGTCCACGGGGATAACCGCCGAAAGCCGCGGATCTTCGTTCTGGTCGGTCGGCGGAGTCCACGGTTTGGTCGTCAGAGTCCACGCTTGGCACTGTGAACGATGCGCCTACGAGGATGCCGCGACTCGAACCCCCGGAAGGCGCTCGCCTGCCACAGCTACCGGCCCATATGCCGGGCGTGATCCCCTTCTCTGTGCGTTGGTGCGTTGGTGCGCTTGTTCAGACGCCCGCACCATCCAGGAACCGCGCCAACGCTTCCACAATCAAATCGCCCTTGCCGCGCCGGGTCCGGAAGGCCAGCACGCGCAGCCGTTCGGCCAAGCTTTCTGGTAGTCGGACGGTCAACGCGGTCATCGGTTCCTTCGCCGGCGCCGCCGCGATCGGGTGCGCGGCATCAGGGATCGCTTCAGGCACAGCCCCCTGCCCCTTAGTGACGATATCGACCGTTAGCGGCGCACGTGGTTCCCGGCTCATGGCGCAACCTCCATGCGCGAGGCGACGTAGGACCACAGGGCGGTCATTTCCTCGGCAGCAGGCCCCGCTGGATTGAGTTCCGGCGCAGTGCGCCCGTCCGTCTTGGCGGCGGCGTAGTCCGTCCGATCCGCCACCATCACGGGCGCCACAGTGCCGTGCTGACTAAGCGCAATCGCGGCCTCGCCGGTCAGGCGGGCGCGCGGCTTCGTCCGATTGACGATGAACACCATCGGGCGCTTCGCCCGGTTCACCAGCTCGACGGTGCTGCCGATCGCGCGGAGATCATCCGGCGACGGCTGCACGGGCACCAGCACCAGATCAGCGGCGGTCACTAAGCTGGCGACCGCCGGATTGAGTGCGGGCGGAGTATCAACGAACAGCAGCTTGAAGCCGCGCCCGGCCAGTCCATCGGCGGTTTCCGCCAAGGTTCCGGCGAGACGGACTAAGGCAGGAGCGTCGGCCTTGCGGGCGTCCCACCAGCGGGCAAGCCCCTGCATGTCGTCGGCATCTATCATAGCGACTGGACCAGCGCCCGCCCGTTCGGCTTCGACCGCCAGATGGCTGGCTAGAGTCGTTTTGCCAGCGCCTCCCTTGCGGCTGGCCAGCACGATTACACGCATATTTCGTCCCTTGATTGATTGAGCGCGACGATATCGCACAGGCGTTGGTTTTCGCCAACAGGAAAGCGTTGGTGCATTGGTGTGGGCGTGCGTCGGTGCGAGTGGTCCACCGCGAACCATCTTCCGTCGCGCCGACCGATGGCAGAGATGGCCGCGATGATGCTTGCGATCCTCGCGAGAGTGGTAGACGCAGCCGGTTCGTCCTCTCTGGAAATCCGGCACCCTGACCACCGGTCGAGACAAGCAGATAGACGAGCGGGGCAGGGGAGGGGGTCACACCCGAAGCCTAGTGCACGTTTCGTTCTGTCAAACCTGCGTTTCGAAACATAAACCGGACATCACGCGACACAGCCCTGCGGTGTTCCGATCCCCGGCGGGCATCGGTGCCGCGGCCTGAGCGGCGTGGTCCCGGCAGAGGGCGAGGCACACGGTTTCGTGCCCTAACGGCGAAGCACGCTTGGCCTGCCTGATGCTGGAGCCTGGGACGCGGGTCAGCCATATGGCGGTCGTGTTGGCGGCGTGCGCCGGCACGCTGCTGATCTGGGTGGACGAAGCTGGTGTCCGTCTCTCCGCCGCCGGCCAGTTCGGTGGGGGCACGCGCCGATAGCCTTCCGAAAAGAGTTCGGTCGGTCAGTTGCGCGAGATCAAGGGGGCGTGCGGGTGCAGGAGACATACGAACTGCTGGCCCAGTACCACGGGGTAGGTGGCACGGGCGGCCCTCTGATCCTGATGTTATCACCTATTATATTCGCGGTTTCGTTGGAGAATGCGTCCTTGCGAATAGCAAGGGAGTAGCATCCTTGCCCGTGCGCCAAATTATTGATGAAAAAGGATTTCTGAGGGTCGCAAAGCGTTGCGCCACCCCCGAGATCTTGCCATAACCCGTAACTGTCGTATAACCGAGACCATAGACAATCGCCCATGTCCCCTCATGGGTCGTATGTGCGAGATAGTTCGCGCAACACGGCCCAATGTCCTGTGTGGGATGACGCCGGTGAGGTCGAAGGAGGATGGGTGAGCTTCAGACCGATCAATCCGCAGAACGCCCTCGTAGAGGCTAGCGTAGTCATGCGCTTCAGTCGGCCGTTCTTTGAACCGGAGCTAGCCGCCATCCGCGGTCTGCATGGCCGCTTCGCAAAGGATCTCCCGCAGCTCGCGACGACGCCGGTCAACACCATTTTTATCGGCGCTGCGCCGGTAGGCGGTCTACCCGGTGCGCCTGTGACGATGGCGGCCTACAAGAAGGACGGTACGTTTGAGACAAGGCTGCAAATCCAGGGGGATTTGCTAATCATCAATTTTTTGCTGTACACTCACTGGAGCGAGCTGTGGCCCAAGGCACAGCTATGGGCGTCTTCAGTTTTGGATGCCGCCCGAACCGTAGGTCTGCCGGATGGCACACTTCCGATTCAGATAACGTCAGTACTCCATCAAATGATTGATGCATTCGTATGGGAGGGCGAATCAGCGAACGTATCGGTGCAGGCTCGAGGTTGCCGGGCGCGTCCTGGGACGCAAAGGGACTCGGGTGGTTCGCCGCCCACTCCACGAATGAGGCCATGACGGATGCGGACATACCCCAGTCGGTCCTGGTAGATTGGCTGGCGTGTGATCTTAGCGATGAACCCGGTCTTGGATGGAGGCTCCGACTGGAAAACACGTTGGAGGTCCGCTTTGCCCAATCGCTCCCTCCCTTAGCATTGTTCTCTGGGGATTTGGCCACCAAGCTGATGAACGATCTGCATGCACGCAACAATTTCCTTGTCAAATCGCTCCTTCGCGCCGATATGTTGCGTAGGATTGGGATGGAGGCCCCGCTGTGAACGACAACATAGACCTTCGTCAAGCCATAACGGTGACCGCAGCGGGTGCAATGTTCTACTTCGCCCCGATACCGACCCTGTCGGCATACTCGCCGCCATCCCTTGATTGGAGAGCGCAACCGCCTGCTAAACAAGCGCCGATGCCGCGCGGGACATCGCGGTACTCCGCCGTCCCCAGCGTCCAGGCTAACGATTCGTCGGTCCTTCTGGACCCGAATACGCTATCACTCGGCGCGGAGACCCATCCGACCCGTCCTGCTTTGCTCGCAGCGCTGTGGTCCAAGATTCAGTCAT
>Ga0326727_10014641_pt1 | contig 17030 bp, 11 predicted proteins | sample MB2enrmetagenome_FD_207643 | JGI IMG/M metagenome (GOLD analysis project Ga0326727, IMG submission 207643) | Lab enriched peat soil microbial communities from McLean, Ithaca, NY, United States - MB29MY | ecosystem: Environmental > Terrestrial > Soil > Wetlands > Peat | place: USA: New York...
CTCGCCCGTCGCCCGGTGAATCGAGACGTACTCGCGGATCGTCGTGCGGCTGCCGATGTGCGTGTAGGACAACTCGCCGAAGAACTTGCGATCTTGCGCGGGGGCGCCGATCGAGGTGAAGGGGTGAATCGTCGAGTCTTCGCCGATCGTCGTGTGGCCGTTGACCACGGCGTGCGCGAGCAGCCGCGTGCGCGCGCCGATCTTCACGTTGGCGCCGACCACGCAGAAGGGGCCGATCTCGGCGCCTTCGCCGATGATCGCCTTGGGATGGACGACCGCGCTCTGATGGATCACTCGTGCAGCACCGACGAATCCATGCGGTTGTCGTCGATCGGGGTCAGCGCGAACATCAACTCCGCCGAACAGGCCGGCTTGCCCCCGACGCTGGCCACGGCCGAAACCCAGCCGACGGTCGAACGCGCGCGCAGCAAGGTCACCTCCATGTCGAGCTTGTCGCCCGGCACGACGTACTTGCGGAACTTGGCCTTGTCGATGCCGGTGAGCACGGCGGTCTGCCACTTGTAATCGTAGGGCGCCATGATGATCGTGCCGCCGAGCTGAGCCAGCGCTTCGATCATCAGCACGCCCGGCATCAAGGGCAGATTGGGAAAGTGGCCCTGGAAGAACTCTTCGTTGATGGTCAGGTTCTTGTAGCCGACGGCGCGGCGCATCGGTTCGAACTCGACGATGCGATCGATCAGCAGCATCGGATAACGATGCGGCAGAATTTTCATCACGTCGCGAATGTCGAACGACGTCTGCTCTTCGAGGCTCATCAGCCGAGCGCCGCCAGGGTCGGGGCCGCGGCGCGCAGCGCGCGCGTTGCGACGGCGTGCAAACGGTGGCCGCTCTTGATCGACACGAACTCGCCGCGCGGGTACGCACCGAGCAGGGCCAAGTCGCCGATGAGGTCGAGCGCCTTGTGCCGGACCACTTCGTTGGGCCAGCGCAGCGGCGTCAGCGGACCGTCCGGAGCGAAGACGAGCGCGTTGTCGAGCGAACCGCCGCGGGCCAGTCCCGCGGCCAGCAGCGCTTCGACTTCGTGCAAGTAGCCGAACGTGCGCGCGGGCGCGACGTCGGCGCGATAGCTCTCGGGTGCGACGGCGCTCGCAAAGAACTGGGTACCGACCGGCGGCGCGAAGTCGACGCAGATCGTCACGCGAAACTCGTCGCAAGGCAGCGCGATCAGCCGCGCGTCGCCGTCGGCAAACGCCGTCGGCCGCTCGACGACGAACCTGCGGCGCTCCGCGGGTTGCTCGGCGAGCGCGCCGGCGAAGGCCGCGGCAAACGGTTCGGCGCTGCCGTCGAGCACCGGTATCTCCGGGCCGTCCGCTTCGATCAGCGCGTTGTCGACGCCGCTCGCGAGCAACGCGGAGAGCAGGTGCTCGACCGTCGACAACGTTCGCTCGCCCGACCCGATGACGGTGGCGCGGCGCGTGTCGACGACGTGCTCGGCGAGCGCGGGCACGAACGGCCCGTCGGCGCCGAGCCGGAAGGTCACACCGGCGTTGGCCGGGGCGGGCCGAACGCGCACCGCGGCCGGCGCACCGGTGTGCAGGCCGACGCCGCGGAATTCCACGACGTCGCGGAGCGTGTGCTGCCGCTCGTTCATTCTCGCCGTTCCAATGCGCTCACTCGCTCGTACAACTTACCGAGGCCGCGAATCCGAACCTGCTGACGCAATTCGGCGCGGTGGTCCTGCGCCGGCGCGCCGCTGATCATCGCGCCGTCGGGAACGTCGCCCCAGACCATCGTGTTGCCCGCGATGCGCACGCGCGAGCCGACCGTGATGTGCCCTTTGAAGGCGCTCTGCCCGCCGACTTGGACGTAGTCGCCGATCGTCGTCGAGCCGGCCAAGCCGGTCATCGCGGCCAGCGCCGAGTTTTCGCCGATGCGGCAGTTGTGTCCGATCTGCACGAGGTTGTCGATCTTGGTGCCCTTGCCGATGCTCGTCGTTCCGGTTTGCGCGCGGTCGATGCAGGTGTTCGCGCCGACTTCCACGTCGTCGCCGAGTACGACGTTGCCGACCTGCGGAATCTTGAGCAGCCGGCCGTCGAGAAAGGCGTAGCCGAAGCCGTCGCTGCCCACGATCGCGCCCGCCTGCAGCACGACGCGATCGCCCGCGACGCAGCGGTCGAGCAGCATCGCGCGCGGGTGCAGCGTGCAGCCGCGGCCGAGCCGCGCGTTCGCGCCGACGACGGCGCCCGCCAGCAGAACGCTCCCGGCGCCGACCTCCGCGCCGGGGCCGACGGCGACCAGCGGCCCGACGTGCACGTCGGGGCCGATGCGCGCGGCCGGATCGACGACCGCGCTCGGGTCGCGAAAGGGCGCCGGCGGACGCGGCGGTTCGAGCGCGGCCAGCAGCGCGGCCAGCGCCACCCGCGCCGAGGGCACGAGCAGCAACGGTTTGCGCGCGACGCCGACGCGCTCGGCCAGTTCGGGTTCGGTCAACACCGCAGCCGCGCGCGAGTCGAGCGCTTGGCGTAAGTAGCGCTCGTCGACCGCGAAGGTCAAGCACCGCTCGTCGACGTCGTCGAGTGCGGCCACGCGTTCGATCGGCACCGAACCGTCGCCGCGCACGGACGCGCCGGCGAGGCGCTCGGCATACTCGGCCAGCGTCATCACGTCGACCGCTATTGGTTGGGAGGCGGCGATTTTTCGGTGATCTTGAGAATCTTCTCGACGTCGGTGGTGATGTCGACGCCGCCGTAGCCCGTGAACTCGCGGGTGACCACGAGCTTGAAGTGACGGTCGTTGGCCACCTGTTGCGCGGCGGCGCGCACGTCGCCGGTCACTTCGTCTTGCATGCTGACGAAGCGGCGGCGCAGGTCGGCGATCTGCCGGTCCTTCTCGCGCTGCGGCGCGCGCGAACGGTTGATCGCCTCGGTGTCGGAAGCCAACTGATTGTTGTAATTGATGAACTTCGGCCAGTTCGACGTGATCCGCGCGATGTCGACGGTCGCGATGTCGCTCGAGGCGGCGCCGCCGTTACATCCGGCGAGTGCGAACAGCGCGAGCAGCGCCGGCAGCAGTGTTCGTTTCATTCGTGCAGAGTCTCGATGTCTTTCTCGGCGTCGTCGGTCAGGTCGACGCCGCCCGCGGGCGCGACGACGTCGCCGAACACGACGGCGATCCCGCGTTTGGCGGCGATCAGCTTGACCTCGCGGCCGATCTGGGCGACCATCTGGTCGTACAGTTGGTCGCGCTGGTGCTGCAACGCCTGCAGTTGCTTGGTGGAACCTTCTTGAGCCGCGCCGTCGACGCCGCGCATCCGTTGGAAGCGTTCGGCCAACTGCGTCCGCGTCTTCTGGAAGTCGTCGAGCGTCGTCTTGGCGTCTTTGTCGAAGTCGGCCTGATACTTCTTGTGGAGCGCTTCGAGCTTGGCGCGCATGTCCGGCGGCAGGGCGCCGGCGCCTTGCGTGCGCGCCGGCGCGAGGTTGCCGACGGTGGCCACGACTTCCTTACGCGCCTGGAGTTCGCGGGCGTTGATCTTGCCCAGCGCGGCCTTGTTCATTTGGGCGGCCTGCGCGTCGAGTTCGGATTGGGTCTGCGCGCGCAGCTTCGTCTGCAGGGCGGCGAGCGTCGCTCCGTCGCGATTCTTGAGCGCGGCCAACGCGTCCGACTCCTTGCGGTCGAGCGCCTCGATCGCTTTGCGCGCGTCCTCGCGCGCCGCGTCGTCGAGCACGAGGTTGGAGAGCTTCGCGCGCAGCGACAGCCGCTCGGCCGAGTTGTCGTTGGCCAGTTGCAAGGCGTAGTCGGCTTCCTTTTTCTGCAGGGCTTCGGCTTGGGTGCGGTAGATGCGCGCGGCCTTGTCGTTGAGCGAGCGCTGCAGCGCCTGGAGGGCCGCCTGATTTTGGGTCAAGACGTCGCGCCGGTAGCGCTGCAGGTTGGCCTCGGCGCCGGCGGTCACGGCCTGCGCCTGCTCTTGGAGCTTGCGCTCGGCGCTCCCGGCGATCGCCGCGCCTCCGCCCGCGGGCACGCTGCCGGCGGCGGCCAAGGCCTGTTGGATCGCCGCCGCCTCGCGTTTGGAATACTCGTCCTGTTTTTCTTTGAGCGCGGCGCGCGTCCGCTCCGTCGCACGGTCGAGCTCGGCTTGCAGTTCTTTCTGCTCGCGCGCTAAATCGCCGGGCGAGACGGCCGCCGCGCCGCCGACGCTCTTGAGCTGCAAGGCCGCCATGTCGTCGTCGAGCCGCGCCAATTGGCCGTAGAGCGGGTGCCGCTTGACCAAGTCGTCCATGCGCACGTAGCCCACGGCGCCGCCGGGATGCACGTTCGCGGATTCCGCGCCGCCGCCGGCGGCGTGAGAGCAACCCGACAGCAGCAGTCCCGCCAACGCGGCGGCCGCGGCCGCTCGACTACTTGAGCGCGCTCGTGACATCGGTCGTGATGTCGGTGCCGCCGTAGATCAGATCGCCGCGGTCGATGACCAGCGCCAAACCTTTGCGGCGGGCGACGTCGGCGATCGCGTTGCGGGTCTGGTCGATGACCGGGTCGACGAGCTGTTTGCGCTTGTCGAGCAGCGACTTCTGGAGGTCCTTGAAGATCTGCTGGCGGTCGGCGTCGCTTTTGGCGGAGCGCATCTTGGCCTGCGCCGCGTTCTGCTCGTCGGTTTGGATCTTGGCGAAATCGTCGTTCGCCTTCTTGATCTTGGGCAGCGCGTCGATCTGCTGTTCGTCGACGTAACCGACGCTCGAGGGCGGCGGGGTGCTCGCCGGCGGAACCGGATCGCCGACGCCGGTGAACAGATCGACGACGTCGTGGGTGACGTCCTGACCGCCGAAGATGATGATCCGCTTGTCGACGACCACCGAGAGATTCTTGCTCGAAGCCACCGAGGCGATCGCGATCTGGGCCCGGCGCAAGATCGGCCCGAGCAACTCGCGCTGCTTGTCGCTGAACTTGTTCTGATACTCTTGCGCGATGCGCGCCTGATCGTTGGGGTTCTTGACGTTGCGGATGCGCGCGCCGAACTCGCGGTCGAGGTCGGCCTTGACCTGCCCGAGCTTGCGGTTGGCATCGGCGAAGGGGCCGAGGTTGGAGAGCGCGGCCTGATCGATGTAGCCGACGTCGGTCACGTCGGAGGCGAGCGTCGCGGGCGTGAGCGCGGCGGCCGCGAGCACGAGGCCCGCCAGAGCGGCCGCGAAGCGAGGATGGAACACGTTAGAAACTCTGTCCTATGCCGAAACTGGTGTGCGTTGTGCCCTTTCCGTGCGCGAAGTCGAGCCGGATCGAGCGAAAGTTCAACTGCTTCACGTCGAAGCGAATGCCCACGCCCACGTCGCCGTGGTAGAGCCACTTGTTGTAATCGACCACCACGTTGCCGAACTGGTCGAGGATCGGCTGCGCTCCGCGGATGCGAAGCGAGCCGTAGTCACCGAAGAACGCGAGGTTGAAGCTGCGGTCCTGGGTGAGCGGATAGCGCAACTCCGACTGCAGCAAGACTTCCTCGGTGCCGTAGAAGACCTCGCTGTAGCCGCGCAACTGCTGGTCGGAGAGCACGAAGAGCTTGCTCGGCGGCACCGCGCCCGTCGTGTCCCCGATGACGGCGTGGAAGCCGAGCGTCGAGGCTTTCAAGACGGGATAGAACTTCGCGAAGTCGAGGGTCGAGATCGTGTACGTGAAGGCCGAGCCGAGCGCTTTGCCCGCGACCTCCTCGTTGAGGATCGCGTTGATGCCGCGCCTGGGGTTGAAGACGTCGTCGCGCGTGTCGCTGGCGAAGCCGAGGGTGAAACTGCGCAGGTTGAAGGCCACGCCGTTGGCCGTGTTGGCGATCGACGAAGCGGTGATGCCGAGCGAACTGCCGGTGGTCTGCTCGCCGAACGGAGTGTTCTGAATCGGACCGTTGAGGATCGAGGTCGTGCCGGCCAGATAGTACGGCGTCGGCAGCACCACGTCGGTGGCGAGGCGTTCCGCCGTCGCGCCGAGCGAGACCGTGAAGAAGTCGGTCAGCCGCCGGCCGATCGTCGCTTGCGCGCCATTCGAGCGCGTGTAGTAGTTGGCCACCACGCCGGAGATCTCGTTTTCGTTGGGCGTCAGCACGATCGGGATCGTGTTGTTGTTCGCGCCGGAGGCGCCGCCGCTGCCGCCCGGCGCCGGCGTCGAGATGACCGGGTTGGGCACGACCGCTTGCGCCGTCGAGGCCTGATAGACCTGATAGTAGTTGTTCTGGTTCTGGCTGAAGATTTGGCCGCCGAGGCTGTACTTCTCCGAGGTCGGCGTGTCGCCCAGATAGGGGATCGTGGCCGAGAGCGACGCGTCGGAGACGCGGGCGCCGCGCTCGAAGCGGACTTGCGCGCCGTTGCCCGTGCCGTTGATGTTGTTCTGCGAGAACGACAGCGTGCCGGTGAGGCCTTGCCCGTTGGGGCCGCCGGAGTAGCCGGCGCCGACTTGGGCCGTGCCCGAGCGCTGTTCCTTGACCGCCCAGTCGAGCGTGACTTGCCACGGCTTCTTGGGATCGGGACCGGGCTTCGGATTGAGCTCGACCTTTTCGAAGAAGCCGAGGTTGTTGAGCCGCTCGTAGTCGCGGCGCAGCAAGCCCTGGGTGACGATCATGCCCGGCCGCAAGCGCAGTTGGCGGCGGATGACCCGGTCTTTGGTGACCGTGTTGCCGGTGATCTGCACCGCGCCGACGACCATCACGTAGATCGTGTACTTGACGTCGGCGGTGCCCTTCTCGGCGTTGACCGTCGTCGGGTCGATGCCCGCCTCGAAGTCGCCGACCTGGAGGTCGTACTTGTCGTAGAGCTTCTTGACGTTCTCGAAATCTTTGTCGCGCGTGTCGTCGGAGTAGGGCTGGCCCTCCTTCAGCGAGAGCACGTTCTTGATCACCGCGGGGGGAAGCAAGTAGTTGCCCGCGATCTCGATGTGCGCGACCGTGAGCCCTTCGCGAATGCTCAAGGCCAGCGTGCCGTCCTTGCCGATGTTGATCGCGATGACGTGACTGGGAACTTGGCCGCCGTAGCCGATCTTGTCGTAGTACGAATTGATCTTGAGCACGTCCTGATGGAACGTGTTCGTGTTGAACACTTGCCCGACGGCGGTGTCCATCAAGGCCAGTAGCGTATCGCTCGAGACGTGATCGTTGCCGGTGATTTGGATGCGCTGGATCACCGGATTCTCGACGACCCGAAAGGTGACCGCGATGCCGTCGGGACGTTGGCGGATCAGCGGCGGCACTTGGTCGATGAAGTAGCCCAGGTCGAAGATCGCCTGAATGTCGTCGCGCACCGTCTTCTCGTCGAACGGTTGCCCGACGCGCGTCTTGACCACCGAGAGGATTCGCTCGGTGGGAACGTGGGCATTACCCGAGACGTCGACCGAGACGACCGTCGGCGCGGCGACGGGCGCGGCGGCAGGCGCGGGCGCAGGCGTGGGATCCGCTGCGAACGAGGCCACCGGTACGAACGGCGCGAGCAAACTGACGATCACGGCGAGCACGAGCGAGAGCCGGCGCGCGCGGCGAGGACCTGAGATCATACGTAGTAGCGGCTTCCTTCGGACCCCGGCGCCTCGCACCAAAGGTAACGGTGTAACGCCGCTCCGAGCGGCTCCCACGGAAAGGCTGCGTCGAGGGCGCAGGGGCGGCCAACGAGTTTCTTTACCAGGGGCCGCGGGTTCGCCCCCTCCCTCCGCGTTCCTGGCCCCGTCAACGGCGCCGTTTTCAACGGAACAACCGTTGTAGCGACACCGAGAATCCGACGGTGCCGGTGCTCGGTTGGGTCGCCGTGGCGCGCTGGTTGACGGGCTGCAACGGGTTGAAGAGATAGCCCCCGTAGCCGGTCGAGCCGAAGCTGTAGGCGCCGACGGTCTGGAAGACGGTCACCTGCGCCACCGTCGAGGCATTGGGCTTGATGTCGAAGCCGAACGTCTGCCGGTACGGATACGCGAAGCTCGTCGCATAGATGAAGTTGACGTTGCGCCCGAGGATCTTCCGGGCGCTCAACCCGACCCCGCCGCCGTAGTCGACGTTGAGCGCGAAGCTCGAGAGCCCGAGCGCGTCGCCGAAGGCGCTTTCGAACGGCGCCAGCAGCGCGCGGGTGAACTGCGCGTTGACCAGCCCGAAAGCTTCTTGACCGACGGAGAACTCGCCGTTTCGGTTGGCCGTGCTGCCCGCGGGGGCGGTGCCGGCCACGGTCAGCGGTTGACCGGGCGTCTGGGTGTCGAAGATGTTGCCGGCGCCGATCGCCGGCGCACCGAGCAAGAGGCCGAGGATCTGCTGACGGTCGTACGGCGGGTCGGAGGTCAGCTGGATGTTGAGGTTGGTCAGCGGGCCGGTGACCTCGACGCGCACGTCGGCGGTACCCGAGGGGTTGCGCAGGGCGTTGGGGTCGGAGTTGGAGACGTGGGCGGTCGCGACGGCGGCCAGGGTGGGGATCACCCCTTGGTCGGGCGTGAAGGTCACCGTCCCGCTCTGAATCCGGAACACCCGGTTGAAGTAGGCCAGCGTGCCGCCGGTGGAGACGAACTGTCCGCTCAGCTTCGGCGCGGCCGCTGTTCCCGCGATGGCCAGCGTGCCGCGTCCGCCGATGTCGACGTTGCCGCTGCGCACGCGAACGTTGTTGCCGGCCGTCACCTTCACGGCCAAGGCGACGGTGGGCTTGGCCGGCGCCGTCTCGCTCGGGATGTCGAGAGAAGGTCCGCCCCCGCCCGCGGCGCCGCCGAGCAGCAGGGCCGAAAAGGGAATGACCGCATCTTGCAGGCTCGCGTCGGCCGCGATCAGCGGCGGGGCGCCCGGTTGGTGGGTCACGTCGATGGTTCCGTCGACCTGACCGCGGCCCAGCGCCGGCAGATCGAGACGCAAGGCTTTGGCTCGCCCGTGCAGGGCGTAACTGGCGTCGGCGCCGGGATGCACGAGGTCGGGCAGCGTCGCGCTGCCCTGCGCGTCGAAGGCGCCCCCGCCCGCCTCGCCGTGGAGCGAGTCGAGCCGCACCGTGTTCCCGTTGAAACTCAGCTTGGCGCCGAGGTTGGTCAGCGGAACGGCCTCGGCCGCGGACGAGAAGGCCGCCGAGGCCACGGTCAGCGCGCCGTTGAGGCGGGGGTCGCCGGCGGTTCCGCCGATCGAGACCCGTCCGTCGAGCCGGCCGGAGAGGCTGCCGTTGTGGGGCAGGAGCGGCGCGAAGTCGCTCAACTCGATTTGGTCGGCGGTGACGTCGAGGTCCATCGGCGCCTCCGCCGGGCCGAAGGCGAACGGAGTCACCGTAAAGGGAATCGAGCCGGCCAACTGCAGCGAGCCCTTGCTGAAGTTCACCTCGGCGCCGCTGACCACCACGTTGCGGCCGTCGACGTCGAACTGGCCGAGCACCCGCGGGAAGGCGACGCCGTTGAAGGCCGCCTTCTCGATGTCGAAGCCGCCCGCGACGTGGGGCTTCGAGCGCCGCCCGTCGACTTTGAGGTCGACCTCGCCCGTCCCGGCCAGATTCCACTTCGTTTGAAAGAAGCGGCCGGCCAACTCGCCGATGTTAGGGCTGGTCGCGTGGGCCGAGAACTGCAGCGGATCCTTCTCGCCGAAGCCGATGTGTCCCGAGCCCGTGAGGACGAGCGACGAGAGGGCGAACTCGGCCGTGCGCACGTCGGCCCCCGTCAGCCCCGCATCGAAGCTGACGTGGGCGCGCTCCACCGGGAACTTGCCCAGGACGCCTCCGGTGAGCACCGCGTCGGCGCGAACGAGGGGCGCGTTCAGGGGGCCGCTCACCGAGGCGGTCGCGTCGACCCGCCCGGCGACCGGAAGCTGGTAGCCGAGCACCGGCAGCCAGGTGCCAAGGTCGAGACGTTGCAGCGTGGCGGTTCCGGTGAAGCGCGAGCGGCGGAAGAAGACGTCGAGCGGCGCGCGCCCCGGCAGCGTGAAGGTGCCCGCCGCCTTCAACTGGCCCGAGGCCCCGCCGAAAGCGACCCGCGCGTCGACCCGGCGCCCTGCGCTCGACCACTGCGCCGTCGCGTCGCCGACGTCGAAGCGGCGGAAGCGGCCGCCGGCAATGTCGGCGCCGCCGCCGGTGCGGATCGTGCCGCCGGTGCGCTCGAAGGTGCCGGCCACGCTGCCCCGTCCGGCCAGGGTGTCGCCCGTATCGAAGAGGTCGTCGAAGTCGGCCAGGTCGGCGTGCGGTGCGGCAAAGCGCAACGAGACGTCTTGGCCCTGCAGCAGTCCGCTGAAGGTCAGCGCCGTGGTGCCGACGATCGCGCTGCCGTCCCGGGCCGCCAGCCGTCCGCCACCCGCCTCGAAGCTCAGCGTGCCGTCGCGAAACGCTTGGCCCGACACCGTACCTTCGGGAACGGCGGCCGTACCGGCGAGGCGGGGAAGGGCCGAGCCGTGGCCCTGGGCGACGAGGGCGACGTCGAGCGTCCCGGCGATGTCGTGGCGCTTGGGATACAGGAGGCGGGCGAGCGGGGCCGCCGGGACGTCGCGCGCCGCGAGGCTGACCCGGTAGTCGGGCGCGCCGTGGCTGAAGCCCGTCAGGGTTCCGCCGCCGGTGCCGTAGGCCGGCCCGGCCAAGACGCCGGCCTCACTCACCTCGACGCGTTGCGGATCGGCGCCCACGGACCCGTGTGCGTCCACGTCGAGCCGCGCGACGCGCGCGCGGACGAGCGCCACCACGCCGTCGAAGTGGGGCTCGTTCCCGCGTTCGCCCACCGCGCCGATCGCGTCGATGCCGCCGCTGCGGACGGGCAGTCCGGTGGCGGTCAGCCGGCGCGCGTCGGCCCCGGCGAGCGAGACCCCGACCGTTCGGCCCGCGCCGAGGTCGCCGGCCGCGACCATCCGCCCGCCCGCGACGTCGGCTGTGGCCGCGTAGATGCGGAGGTCCTTGCCCGCCACCGCCAAGGTGCCGCGCAGCGCGTCGACCGGCACGCCGTGGACGGTCGCGCCCGGCGACGAGGCCCCGCCGCTCTGCACGACGGTGCGGTCGCGCGCGAGGATCACGGTCACTGGTCCGGCGAGCGGCCCCTTCGCGCCCAAATCGCCGGTGAAGGCAGCGAGGCGCTCGAAGCTGCCGCGGTAGTCTCCGCGCAGCGCCAGCGTCCCGCCCGCAAAGTCGCCGTCGCCGGAGAAGCCGCCCCACGGGCCGTCGGCCTGCAGCCCCGCGAGCCGGACGTCGTCGAAATTTCCGGCCAGGTGCCCGGCGAAGCGGGCGAGGTGGACGGCGCCGAAGGTCAAGCCCGCGCCCGCGACGTCGCCGGCCACCCAAAAGGCGGCGGGCGTGCCGTCGCCGGCGAGCCGGGCGTCGAGGCGGGCGGAGAACTGCGGGGGCGCGAGCGAGGGCAGGCCGGGCAGCGCGGGCGGCGGCTCGATCTTCTCAAAGCCGAAGTCGCGCGCGTCGACCCAGAAGCCGCTTTCGCTGGCCACCCGGTTGGCGTAGTAGGCGCCGGTCAGCGAGGCGCCGTCCGCGCGCCGGGCGCGCAGCGGGCCGATGATGCCGTCACCGCTGCGGTCGATGTGGAAGGTTCCGGCGAGCGAGTCGCCGCCGCCCGCGCCGTCGAAGACCCCTCTGGCCTCGAGGGCGAGATCCGGACCACCTAGGATGCCGGTGACGCGCAGCGGCGCGCCCGGGACGCTCTGGGCCAGATAGGGGACCGAAGCCGGGGGCGCGGCGGCGTCGACGACCAGCCGCGAGATCGCGACGTCACCGAGATCGACGGCTCCGCGGACGTCGGCGCTCACCGGTCCGAAGCCGAGGTGCACGGGCGCCAGCACGACCGCGCTATCGTAATACACGGCGTCGCCGCCGACGGCGTGGAAGTCGATCCGGTTGAAGCGCAACGCGGGCGCCGAGATCCGGGTGGCGACCAAGGGTTGGCCGACGGGACCCTCGACCAGGCCGCGCACGCTCACCTCGCCCGAGATGGGCAACGCGCGCGAAAACGCAAACAGCCGGCGCACCTGCTCGAGCGGCGCGGTCGCGCGCAGGCCCAGCCGGAAGTTGAGCCCGCTCCAATCGTAGAGCCCGCCCGTGACCCGCACCGGAACGTCGCCGAGGCGGCCGGTCGCCGCGGGCACCGCGATGCCCTCGTCGTACAGGTCGAGCCGTCCGTCGAGCGCGCGCAGCGGCTCGCGCAAACCCGGAATGTCGATCGCGGCGCCGGCCAGCGTGACGCCCCCGCTGAAGTGATAGCCCTGCGGATGCGCGGCATTGAGGTCGAGGGCGTAGGCGCGCACGTCGAGATCGCGCGCGTCGCCGCCGAGCACTTGGGCCGTCGGCGAATCGATGAGGTAGTTGAGCACGTCGCGCAGCGGCAGCCGCGCGGCCCGCAAGCGCGCGAGGGCGAAGCCGCGCGCGGCGTCGGCGCGCGCGTCGAACGCGAACGGAATGCCGGGCCGCGGCAGCCCCGCGGTCGACACGTCGGCGCGCAGACGAACGCGCGATTCGGACGCGGTGTCGATCGTTCCGCGCACGTCCACTCCGGCGAACTCGATGCGGCGCGAGCCGGGCAGCTTGCGAAAGGCGTCCGTCACGATCACGCGGGCGTCGTTGACCGCGAGGGTAAAGCGCATGGGCGGCGCGTTGCGGCCGGCGGAAGCACCGCCGCCCGCGTGCAGTTGCAGCGGGCCGAGATTGAACGACCCGTCGGCGTGACGCACCAGCGTGATTGCGAGCCCGCTCACCGCAAGGCTGCGCAGTCCGCCGCTCTGCGCGGCCCAGGGCAGAAAGTCGCGGAGATCGTAGCCCGCCGACAGCGACTTCGCCGTCGCGATCGGTTCCGAACCGTGCGAAACTACCAGGCCCTCGACGCGCGCCCGGTCGGGGCGCAGGTCGAGCGCGTCGAACGCGACCCGGTATCCCGTGGCAGCGTCGATGACGAACGCCGCGAGCGCACGCGAAAGCGGCCCGCGAAACGCCACGAGCAGTCCCAGGACGAGCACGATGGCCGCCGCCGTGCGGATGGGGAACCTACCGCGCGGCACTTCTCTCACTTCGCATGGTCTCTACTCGATGCCAACGCCGGCGAACCCGCCGCACGTTCCGCGCGACCCGGTTGCCGGATTAGAGATCGAGGTTCTTGACGCTGCGCGCGTAGGCTTGGATGAAGTCGCGGCGCGGTTCGACCTTGTCGCCCATCAGGGTCATGAACATCTCTTCGGCAGCGACGACGTCTTCGAGCGCGACCTGCTTGAGCCGGCGGCTGCTTTCGTCCATCGTCGTCTCGGCGAGTTGATCGGCGTCCATCTCGCCCAAGCCCTTGTATTGCTGGACGACGAACTCTTTGGGGTCCTTCTCGCCGATGATGGCCTTGAGATCGTCCTCCGTGAACGCATACTCTTGCTTCTTGCCCTTGCGCACGCCGTAGAGCGGCGGCTGGGCGATGAACACGAAGCCTTTCTCGATCAGCGCGCGCATCTGCTGGTAGAAGAAGGTGAGCAGCAGCGTGCGGATGTGCGAGCCGTCGACGTCGGCGTCGGTCATGATGATGATCTTGTGATAGCGCAACTTCTCGACGTCGAAGTCGGCGCCGATGCCGGTGCCGAGCGCCGTGATCATCGCCCGGATCTCTTCGTTGGAGAAGACCTTGTCTTCGCGCGCCTTCCACACGTTGAGGATCTTGCCGCGCAACGGCAGGATGGCTTGGGAGCGGAAGTCGCGGCCCATCTTTGCCGTTCCGCCGGCCGAGTCGCCTTCGACCAGGAAGAGTTCGCTCGCCTTGGGATCCGTGTTGGTGCAGTCGACCAGCTTGCCCGGCAGTCCGCCGCCGTCGAGCGCGTTCTTGCGCCGCGACAGGTCGCGCGCTTTCTTCGCGGCCTCGCGCGCCCGCGCGGCCTGCATGCACTTGTCGACGATCGCTCGCGCGTACTTGGGATTCTCTTCGAAGAAAAACTCGAGCCGTTCGGAGACCAAGCCGTAGACGATGCTGCGCACCCTCGCGTTGCCCAGTTTGGTTTTGGTCTGCCCTTCGAACTGCGGTTCTTCGAGCTTCACCGAGACGACCGCGGTGAGCCCTTCCATGCAGTCGTCGGTGGACAGCGAAGCGTCGGACTCCTTGAGCATGCCGCGCTTCTTGGCGTAGGTGTTGATCGCGTATCCGACGGCGGTGCGGAAGCCGAGCAGGTGCATGCCGCCTTCGGTCGTGTTGATGTTGTTGGCGAAGGCGAAGATCGTCTCGGTGTACGTGTCGGCCCACTGCATCGCGACTTCCACCGCGACCTTTTCGCGCTCGCCGTTGGTCGAGATGATCGGGTGCAGCGGATCTTTCTTCTCGTTGAGGTGTTCGACGAACGAGACGATGCCGCCGTCGTAAACGAAGGTCTTCTCCTTGGCTTCGCCCTCGCCGCGCTCGTCGCGCAAGGTGATCGAGAGGCCGCGATTGAGAAAGGCCAGTTCGCGCAACCGCTTCTGCAAGATGTCCCAGTGGAAGTCGGTCGTGTCGAACATGGTCATGTCCGGCTTGAACCACTGGTAGGTGCCGGTGCCTTCGGCCGTACCGATCTTCTTGAGCTTCTGCACCGTGATGCCGCGCTCGAAGCGGATCTCCCAGAGCTTGCCGTCGCGCTTGACCCGGGTGATCATCTCCTCGGAGAGCGCGTTGACGACCGAGATGCCGACGCCGTGCAAGCCGCCCGAGACCTTGTAGCCGCCCTTGCCGAACTTTCCGCCCGCGTGCAGGATGGTCATGACCACCTCGACGGCGGGCATCTTCTCCTCGGCGATCACGTCGATCGGAATGCCGCGGCCGTCGTCCTCGACCGAACACGAGCCGTCCTTGTAGAGCACGACCTTGATCCGGGTGGCGTAGCCGGCCAGCGCTTCGTCGACGGCGTTGTCGACGGCTTCGTACACCAGTTGGTGCAGACCCCGCTCGCTGGTGTTCCCGATGTACATGCCGGGGCGCTTGCGAACCGCCTCGAGACCCTTGAGGACCTCGATCTGTTCGCCGGTGTATTCACTCATCGAACCGTTTCGTTCGCCGCCGGCGTCCGCGAACCCGGGCCGCAGGCGAGGCGCGCCTCGATATCCGCGCCCAGGACGTTGCGGGTGACCGCCGGGGTGATCTCGTCCGGCGCCAGTCCGGACTGCAGGAGCACGTAAGAACTGGCGATGCTGCGCTCGCGGTCGGTGATCGGCCGGGTCGAGCGGCCGACCCGCTCCAGCACCCGCCACCAGCGCTGCAAGAGGCCGCGCCGCACGGCCTCCAGTTCGCCGCGATCGAGCCCCGGCACGAGCGAAGCGAGGCTCTCGAAGTCGAGCCACGGGACGTTGAAGAGCAGCCGTTCGAGATCGGTGCGCCGGCGCAAGGCCTGCTCCCCGCGGCAGGGCGCGCAATACGTCTGCTGCGCGGGGGCGGCGCACTGCGCGCAGCGCCGGCCGGCCCCCGCCGCGGCGGCGGCGATGCGACCGCGCGCCCGCGCGAAGGCGGTCGCCAAATCGGGCGCGGGCTCGAACGGCGGGGCCGCGGGTGCGGCCGCGCGACCGCGGCCCGGGGCGAGCGCGCCGCGGCCGGCGGATTTGACCGCGCGCAGGCGTCCGCTGCGGAAGCGCAGTTGGGTGACGCCCGCGACGCCGCTCTCGCGCAATTGGGCCAGCACCTGCGGTTCGAGAAACTGCAACTGCTGGCTCCAGGCGCTCGAGCGCGTGGCCACGAGCAAGACCTTGTCCTGCAATTCGAGCGGCTGCGAATGTTGGGCCACGCGCGGTCCGACGATGCGCGGCCAAGCCAAGACGATTGCGTCGATCGGTTCCAGCGGGCCGCCTTCGGGCGGACGCCACCCGCTCACGAGCATTTGCAGCGGGCGCAGCGTGCTGCGCGTGCGCCGCTGGGGCGGGCGTTCGTTCATGCCACGGCCTCGAGGCGCGCGGCGTTGACGCGGTACGTCGCGGCCACCGGGATGTCGACCTCGTTCGTGGTGGTGATGAAGGCTTGTTCGACGCCGGCGACGCCGTGCAGAAACGCGCGCTGCCGTTCGAGATCGAGTTCGGAGAGCACGTCGTCGAGCAACAGCAGCGGCGCCTCGCCGCTGCGCGCTTCGAGCGTTCCGTACTCGGCAACTTTGAGCGCCAGCACCGCGGTGCGCTGCTGACCCTGCGAACCGAAGGCCGCGAGCGGCCGCGAACCCAAACGAAACTCGAGATCGTCGCGATGCGGGCCGACCAGCGACGTGCGCCGCGTCAGTTCGGCGTCGCGCCGCTGCGCGAGCGCGTCCGCGAACGCGGCGGCCACCGCGTCGGCGGTCGGCGTCGACACGTCGACGTTGCAGACGTAGGCCAGTTCGAGCGCGCCGTCGGCGAGTCCGACCCAGGTGCGATAGGTCGCACCGGCGCGTTCGCCCAGGGCGGCGACGAACGAGCGCCGGGCCAAGATCAGCCGCGTGCCCGCGGCGATCAGTCGCTCGTTGTAGGCCGCCAGCAGCGTGGCGTCGGGCGCGATCGCGCCGCGCAGCACCGCGTTCTTTTGCGCCAACTGGCGGTCGTATTCGGCCAACGCGGCGTAGTAGCCGCGGCTTTCTTGGGCCAGCGCCGCGTTGATCAACGCGCGGCGCAAGGCCGGCGGTCCGCTGACCAACTGCAGGTGTGCCGGCACGAACGTGACCACGCGCAGGTTGCCGATGTAGCCGGCGTAGCGCGCCGCGTGTCCGTTGACCGTGAAACGTTTGCGCAATCCGGTCGCGCCCAGCGCGAGCGTGCAGGAGAGCCGGACGTCGCCGGCCGCGACGCGGGCTTCGCCGGCGACGGTGGCGCTGGGCAGGCCTTCGCGTACGATCTCCGCGTCGCGCGAGGTACGAAACGACTTGCCCGTTCCGAGCAAGGCCACGGCTTCGAGCAAATTGCTCTTCCCTTGGGCGTTGGCGCCGAGCAACACGTTGAGGCCCGGCGCCGGTTCGAACTCCAGCGACGCGTAGTTGCGCACGTTGGCCAGCGTGAGCCGGGTCAGGATCACCGCGGCGCCCGCGGTCGCACGCGGACTACTGCCGGAGGGGCATGAGAACGTACATTTGGCGCACGCCCTCGGTTTCGATCGACGGCCGGATCGCCGCCGGAGAGAGCGGCCCGAGAAATTCCAGTTTGACCTGCGGCGAGTCGATGTGGTTGAGAATTTCGACCAGATACCGCGCG
>Ga0326727_10014642_pt1 | contig 17030 bp, 17 predicted proteins | sample MB2enrmetagenome_FD_207643 | JGI IMG/M metagenome (GOLD analysis project Ga0326727, IMG submission 207643) | Lab enriched peat soil microbial communities from McLean, Ithaca, NY, United States - MB29MY | ecosystem: Environmental > Terrestrial > Soil > Wetlands > Peat | place: USA: New York...
CGGCAGGAATCCATGCGGCTGGGCCATCAAGTTTGGCTGGAACGACGCCGGATTTAGCGCAGGCGTTTTCATATAGGACGCGTGCCGCATCACGAGTTGCGATGGCCTGATGAATCAGTTCGACAAGACGCTCGGGATCAAAGTTGACATTCGTAAGCGTTGCGAAGATGGCCCGAATAGTGAAGCTGTCGATTTCGGGATCGGCTGCGCCCAACTGGCGTGCCCGATGCGCGTACATGGAGACGCCCTTAACGGAATGGATTAGAAGATCTTGAAGAGTCGCGGTGGCCTCGTCTTTTCCGCATACGCCGAGCGTCTGGCAGCCTTCGCCCTTGGAGGTCTGCTCGCATTGATAACAGAACATCGTGTGAACCTTCCTTAATGATTTCGATTACTACACGAGGATACGAACGTGCGAAGAACGTCACAGCGACTTAAGTCACAGCTACGGAGAGTCACATTTCTCTCTGTCACGGAGTGACAAAAGTCGCTGTGGCCGAACGCGGCGATTCTCTAAGTTGTGTCTCAAGGAGATTGCCATGACTGCCACATCAAAGACCGTTCGCGAAATCGCACTGGAACAGCCGTCCTCGATACGAGTGTTTGAACATTACGGGATCGACTACTGCTGCGGTGGTCGCAAGGCTCTCGCCGAGGCATGCGCCGCCCGGAACCTGGAAGTTGATACGGTGATTGCTGCGCTGGAAGCTGCCGCAAGAACTTCTGCACCCGTCGCCGAGAGCTGGTCGCAGTCGTCGCTTGAGAGCCTTATTGGACATATCATCGTCACTCATCATGCGTACGTGAAGAGTGAGCTGCCGCGACTGGCAGAACTCGCCCTGAAGGTCGTAGATCGTCACGGTGCAACGACGCAGGAGTTGCCGGTAATTCAGACAACGCTGGCACGGCTTGACGAGGAACTGATCCAGCATCTGGCAAAGGAAGAAGCGATCCTGTTTCCCTATCTCGTCAAGATGGAGCGTGCGATCATTAACGGAAGCGCAAAACCTCATGGGTGCTTTGGTACGGTTGCCAATCCGATCGCCATGATGACCCAGGAGCACGATGCCGCAGGAGGGCTCATCGCAGAAATCCGTCGTTTAAGCCACAACTTCGTCGCACCCGCGGATGCCTGCGCTAGCTATCATGCGTTCTACGAGGGGCTGAAGGAATTTGAACAAGATCTTCACCAGCACATACATCTGGAGAACAACATCCTCTTTCCCCGCGCCCTCGATATGGAGGCCGCAACGATCTCGGCAAACCAGTGACGTTTCGAAATCTTGTGAGATGCAGAGAGAAGCTCATCCACGTGTTTGGATGCTGTGCGAGACGGTATGCGAGCCATTGCCCCTGGCCGATAAAGCGCCGCCGTCGCTCGCGACGCCGCCAGCGTCTTGCTGAGCTCCGAGCAGTCCTATCAGCAGGCGGTGATCAATCTTGCGCAGGCGCGGGCCATCCGTTTTGCCGATACCGCAGCTCTCTTCCAGGCCCTTGGCGGAGGATGGTGGAATCGCGTCGAACTGCCGAAGCAATAGGATTGCCCGGGCAATCCGGCGGTTCTACCGATGAGTCGGACCGCGCGGCTAGAACTCGAAGTGCAAACGCGTACCGAAAACAGAGACCGGGCCCCGATCCTTGTTAAACGCGGGATTGGCGATGAACTGGTAATCCAGCGCGCCATGCAGGTGCTTGGTGATTCTGCAATCGTAGTACGTCTCCAGAACCTTCTCCATGGCGTAGTTCAAGTTGCCGTCGCCGTCGAGGATGCCCGTGCCGCCGGCTTCCAGGAACTTCTGGCTGGCCTTGGAGGTGCCACTCAGGATGCCGGCCAGGCCGATCGTATCTTCGGAGCGATGCCAGTACGCACCCTTAACGCTTGCGCCAAACGTGGCCGTGCTATTGATATCGGTGAACATCCAGGCCTCGTTGTGGCCGTCATTCTTACCCAGGCGTGAGAAGACTCCGATATTCTTCGTGATCTCCTGTTCGATGTTGATCCCGGTGCCATATGAATGGCGCAGGGCGTGGGTCAGGTCGATATCTGTCCCCGGAGCGGAGAGTGCCGCTCGATAGCTGCCCATGTTCGCTTGGTTGAGATAACTCAGAATGCGAACCGTGCCAGGGTGAGCGTTGATGCTGTAGCGGCGCTCAGCTTCCAGCGCCATTGCCCAGTTGTGCCAGAAGCGGCCATCGCCTGCGGAGTCGTCACCCGGCCACATCAGATATTGGCCGTCGGCGGTAAAACCATTCCTTTGATTCGGCACCTGGAAGAAGCCGTAACGCGCGGTCCATTTCGGCTGGTTCAATTCAACCGTCAAGCCGGTCGTATAGCCCAGGCTGTCTGCCGGATAATCCCATGTGCCGTTTGCGACCAATGTCCAGTTCATGAACTGTGTGCGCGGGTCGTTGGCGTAGGCATTCGTGTCAAAAATGTCCTTGGCACTGAAGCGGCCGATGGTAAAGGTCAGCCGCGAGATGTCTTGCCTGCCGGACAGGGTTAGCGGATCGTCGACCAAATCCTCTTTCTCGCCGCCCAGTCCGATGGTTTGGCGAATGAAGAAGCGCGCAATGTTCGAATGGGGAGGATGCGTGCCCACCTTGTAAGCTTCCCCACTTGGAAAGTCATCGATACCCAGGGCGCTGTTCAGGCCATAGCCCTGCCAGGTCAAAATATCGAGATGAAATTCTGCGCCGTTCCACAATCTGTAGCCGGCATACATATCCATCGAGAGCGTTTCGCGGCCTTCGACGCTGGTGGGAAGGCTGTTCGTGCCCGAATACTTGGCCGAAAAAGGGGCGTTGATCTGCTCGACCGCGGTGCCTTGCATGTGGAAGTTCCAGCTCTGCACCTGGGGTGTTCCCTCGGCGGGCTTTGAAGGGAGCTCGGCCGGCGTTGATACACCTTTCCCCCTGGTCGAATCCATAGCGTCATCTGCGTTCGGATCGTTGCTCCGCATATCATCTGCGCTCGGATTGTTGCTCCCCGCAGCGTCGGCTCTCAGATTGATGTCTGGCAGATCCGTCTGTGCCGACGCGAACGTGCAGAAGAAACATATGAGAGCGCAGAGAATAGGCTTGTGCGCAGCTTTGAGCATTACAGTCTTTCCGAACGTTCGAGCCCATGCCGGGGATGATGGCGAGATGAAGAAACACAACAAAAACATGCCAGACTCCGATCTCATTCTAAATTGCGAGTGAATCATCCAACGACAAAAGTGCCCTCATGCGCAGGGTAACTGCGCAACAATTCACGAAAAATTAGCTTTTGTTTTTTTGATCAGCGCGGCAGGGTGTGCGAGGAAGGGGTAAGAAGTAAGGTTGATACACTATCCTCTTTCTTAGCAATCCCTGACTCGCGCTGGTCCAGCGTCGTCGTTTTCGGCGATCTGCTCCATTCAGTAGTCTCTCTCTCTTTCGACATTGCTTTCGATCTCTTCCACCCAGCGAGCGCGCATGATGCTGTGGCCGTCGGGATCGGTCTCGTGCACCCAACGCATCCGGAGCGGTTGGTGTTCGCTTACCTCGTACTGCAGCGGCTCGCGAACCATCACTTCGATCTTCGGCTTCGCGGGGCCAATTCCTTCAAAAACGTTGTAGGCGATTGCGCTCAAGGTCGCCATTGTCCTTTCTTCTTTCTGTTCGCCGGCGAACAGAACCGGCGAACCGCTGAGCCTGGACGGAAGGACGACGCAATCACTTACTGACTACCTCTCCTCCGCCGCGCCAGGCGAGTTATGGCAATGACTCAGAGGTTGCGAATCTATTTTGTTCATATCTCCTTCGCTTCGCCTGAATTAGCTCTTCCCAAAGAGTCCGGCCAGATCCAGGCAGTGATAGAACACCAGTAGCACCATCAGAATCAGATAGCCGCGCAGGGCCATGAGAGACAGCCTAACGCTGGTGGTCATCGGCATAGGACCGAGGTTCTCCGTGTCCACCTTCTCCTCAGGACGATCGTGCAAGGGATGGACGACCACAAAGTGGTTCTCGGGAATCTCGTCGCAGTTGATATTCATCGTTACCGGAAACATGCTCATTGTCGGCCCCTTTGTCTAGTTGCTCGGGAATAGATTCGGTACTACGACCTGCGCCGCCAGCACCAGCGAGAGGGCAAAGAGGACGATGATGATGGTCCAGTTCACCCAGTTGTTCCATGGACGATTCACGTACTGCTCACCGAGCAGCTCTTTGTCGTTCAGAAGAAGTTGCAAAAAGATGATGGCGGAGGGCAGCATCACGCCGGCCAGCACCTGTACGCTGAGAATAATCAACTGCAGCGGAGCCTTCGGAATCAGGACGATTGCCGCCGCCACGGCTACGCAAGCCACATAAGTTGCGTAAAATCCTTTTGCCTTGCGAACCGGCATCTGCAGGCTGTGCGGCCAGCCCTTCACCTCACCGTACGCCCAGGCGCTGGAGAGCGAGATTGCCGTGCTGCCCAGAATTGCGGCATTGATCATCAGAAGCAGAATCGCAATCCGGACGGCCTGGCCGGTGTAGGAGTACATATCGTTGGCCATCTGCGCCGGATCGTCGAAGTGAATTCCATGCGTCAGTGCGGCGTTGCCGGCGATCATCATGCAGCCTGCGACCAGGATGGTGATGCATGCTCCCAGGAAAGTGTCCAGCCGCGCCCACTTCACATCGGCAAAGCGAAGACGCTTGTCCGCAATGCAGCTCTGCTGAAAGAAGAGCTGCCAGGGAGCGATCGTGGTTCCCACGATGGCAATCACAAGAAATACCAGGTTCGAGGTCAGCCCGCAGGAGGGAATGCCCGGAACCACAGAGTCATGCACAAGCTGGCCGGTCGCCGGGCGAAGCGCGAAGGCAATCACCAGCCAGGCAAGGTCGAGCACGCAGAGCACCTTCACCGTGCGCTCCCAGCGCGTGTAGCTGCCCGTCAGCACGATGGCGATCAATCCAGCGGCGCCCACCGGCACACCCAGCCACGGCGAGATTCCCATGTGCTCGACGGCCAGCGCGATGGCGGCGAACTCCGTCACTAGAGTGAGGAAATTCACCAACTGAAGGTCGCACAGCGAGAAGAGCCCCCACCAGTGGCCGAAGCGCTGATAGATCATCGCCGCATGGCCCTTGCCGGTGGCAATGCCGAGCCTGACCACCATCTCCTGGATGAAATAACACATCGGCCACAGCAGCAACAGCACCCACAGGAGCCGCGTACCGTACTGCGCTCCCGCCTGCACATAGGTGGAGACGGCGCCGGCGTCGTTGTCGGCCACCATCACGATCAGGCCCGGCCCGAAGACGACGAGAAAAGAGAGCAGGTCGCGCATCCACTTCGAGCGCACAACCATTCCGCGCACCTCGGGCGCGCTCTCCACCGTCGTCGAGATTGCCACTACTTCATCCTGCATCACTTCAACCTTTCGCGCCCGTGCGCAGGCGTAGCACGCTCTCTTCCTCTGAAGGCGAGAGAACACGGCTCCGCGCGCCACTCTGGGCGTTCGTAAACTGATTGTCGTGAAGGCGAGGTGCCTCACCTTCCGCTTACTTCGGTTCGAACCGCTCGAAGAAGAAGCAGAAGCGAGGCGACAGGCAGGATCTGTCTATCGAATCACTGGAGCTTCTTCCACACTAGATCGCCGCCATTACTCGGAGGTCGATCGTCGGACTGCTCAAGCAAAGTTGTGTCCATAAACTCCAAACGCCGAACTGAAGGGGGAGAAAATCTCCAGGAGAGGAGGAAGGTCGTGCGCTATCATGAAGCCGCTGTGGTTGCGACTCCATATCCCCTCTCGTCCAAGCTTCAGCACCGCGCACCGTAAGAGATCTTTCGATCTCAGCCACGTTGGGAAAACCCTTAAGCCGGGAGTTCCTGTTCTACCGCTCAGGCAAACTTCTTTCGAAGTCGTCGGGCAGTGGCATATGTGTTGCGCGGGAGCCTCGCCTACCGAGGATCCCGAGAGGCGTTCCTGCGAGAGGACCGCCACCCACAGCCGACTATACCCATGCTGGTATGCGATGTCAATAAAATTGCTGCCTTGAAATCTATTTTCGTTTACCGCAGTATGGACGGAATCCCTGGTAAGTTGGAGCGGGGTAGTGGTAGGGGTACCAGAAGGGTAATCATGGCCGATCCATTGAGCAGCAAAGAGAAACTGATCTGGCGCGTACGGCGTATCCGCGGGCAGGTCGAGGCCGTCGAGCGCGCGCTGAACGAGGAGCAGGACTGCTCCGATCTGCTGCAACTGATCACCGCCGCGCGCGGAGCGATGAGCAGCCTCATCGTCGAGATTCTGGAGGGCCATGTCCGCGAGCATGTGCTCGACCCGAAGCAGGCGCCCGGATCTCCGCACGTCGTAGCCGCCGAGGAGCTGATCGAGGTCCTTCGCTCCTACCTCAAGTGAGCCGCTCGCCTCACGCCCGCCAGAGGTGGTAGAGCAGGTAGTAGATCACCACGCCGGTCACAGAGACATAGAGCCAGAGCCAGTAGGTCAGCGGAGCGATCCGGAGATGCCGCACATCGTCTCGGCGCAGCCCGCGCAGCAGCGTAAGCAGGATCAGCGGAACGATGACGATGGCCAGAACGGTGTGGCTGGTGAGCAGGGAAAAGTACACGGGTCGCCGCCAGCCAACTCCGGCAAAGTGCAGCACTCCGGCATGTGCGTGGTAGTAGAGATAGCAGACCAGAAAGACGACCGAGGTGCAGAAGGCCGCCAGCATCGTGCGTTTATGGGCCTCGATGCGGTGCTGGCCGATCATGCGCCGCGCGGCGACCAGCAGCGCGGCAGCGGCTCCATTCAGGGTTGCGTTGATCGCCGGGAAATAGGAGAGCGTTGTGGCTTGCATCGTGGCTCCTCAGGCCGCCGGACGGGTGCTGCGCCGGTTGGCCACGCAAAATGCCAGGGTAAACAAAATCACGGTGAAGACTAGCAGCACAGCCAGGCAGCGGCCCAGCGGAAACTCAGGTGAGGCCGTCGCCGGGAAGAGCAGTCCGCGCAGCGCCTCGGTGCCGTAGGTCAGCGGATTCAGCCGCATCAGCGCTCCCATCCACGGCGAGGCCGAGTTGACCGGAAACAGCGATCCGGAGAGCAGCCAGAGCGGAATCAGAAAGAGATTGATGATGGCGTGAAAGCCCGAGGTCGAATCCATCGGCCAGGCAATGATGAAGCCCAGCGCGGTCAGCGAGAACGAGACCAGGAAGATATCCAGCACCACCAGAACAAGCTGCGGCAGGCCTATGTGAACTCCAAGCAGCGGCGCGAGCACCAGAAAGATCACGCCCTGCATGGTCGCCAGCGTCGTCCCGCCCAGAACCTTGCCCAGCACGATCACCGAGCGGTGCACCGGCGCAACCAGCACCGAGAGCAGAAATCCCTCGTTGCGGTCCTCAATCAGCGACATCATCGCGAAGATCGAGGTGAAGAGAACGATCATCATCAGCGCGCCGGGAAAGAAGAAATCGAGGTAATTCTGTCCCGAACCGGTGACCGGATTGCGGAAGGAGTTGCCGAATCCCGCACCGATCACAATCCAGAAGAGCAGCGGTGAGGCGATGACGCCGATGACGCGGCTGAGGTTGCGATAGAAGCGCACCACCTCGCGCCGCCACAGTGAAGCGGCAGGCATAAAGCCGAAGGTGTGTCCCAGTTCCATCGCCGGATGTGAGCTCGTCTGCGTAGCCAATTTCTACCTCGCTCCCTTTTTCTTCGTGCTGCTCGCGGCGGCGCGCTCTTCCAATCCCTGCGCGTCCTCGTTCCAGAAGCGATGCCCGGTGCGGCGGATGAAGACATCTTCCAGCGTCGGCTTGGCGACGCTGACGGCGTCGATCTCGCCCGGGAAGGCTTCGACCAGCTCGGTGACGAAGCGATGCCCGGCCTGGCGCTCGATGCGCACGCGGCCGTCGTCGAGCACCGTGGCCTCCACGCCGAAGCGCGCGGCGATCTCCAGGGCCAGCCGCTGTGGCTCATGTGCGTCCAGCAAGATCACGTCGCCGCCGATCTCGCTCTTCAATTGCGCCGGTGTGCCCAGTCCAACCAGGTTTCCGTGGCTGAGGATCGCCAGCCGGTCGCATTTTTCGGCCTCTTCCATCAGGTGCGTGGTCACGAGGATGCTCACGCCCTCCTGGTCGCGCAGCAGTTGGAGGTACTGCCAGAGGTCGCGCCGCGCGCCAGGATCGAGTCCGGTCGTCGGTTCGTCGAGCAGCAGAAGCTGCGGACGGTGGAGCAGTCCCTTGGCGAGCTCGAGGCGCCGCTGCATGCCTCCGGAAAATGTCTCGGCGCGCTCCGAGGCGCGGTCGCGCAGCGAGACTCGCTCCAGCATCTCGTTGACCCGCCGCTGCAAGGCCGCCCCGCGGATGCCGTAAAGATGGCCGACATGAATCAGGTTCTCCTCGGCCGTGAGCTTGATGTCGATGCTGCGCGACTGGAAGACCACGCCAATTTGTCTCCGCACGCCGGCGGGATCGAGTGCGACGTCATGGCCGAGGATCAGCGCCCGTCCGGCGCTGGGCAGCATCAGCGTCGAAAGAATGCGGAACATTGTCGTCTTGCCGCTGCCGTTGGGGCCGAGCAGGCCGAAGATCTCGGCCCGCTTCACGCCGAACGAGACGCCGTTCAGCGCAGTGCGTTCGCCGTACTGGTGGCGCAGCCCGTCGATCTCAACCACCGTCTCGGCGGCGGCTGTAGTGGCAGGCATCTCTTCCTGGATTCGAGTCTGCAATTGCATTTGTCCCCTATCGGCGCGTTCTTAAGCCGCGCTGTTTAGCATCATGAGCGCAAAGAGCAGGGGCAGGTACGTGACTGTGGCCTTGAGCAGAATGCGGGCAAGCATTCGCGATCCCGGCGACGAGGGCGGCAGGCACTCCCTCCAGATGCGCGCGCAGTAGTAAAAGAGGCCGAGCCCCAGCACCGAAGCTCCGATGAAATACGTAAGCCCAGCCATCCCCAGCATGGTGGGAGCAAGCGTCGTCGGCAGCAGCGCCGCGCCGTACATCAGAATCTGGCGGACGGTCGAGCGGCCGTCGCTCTCCACCACCGGCAGCATACGGATTCCCGCCCGCGCGTAATCGTCGCGATAGAGCAGCGCGATGGCGTGGAAGTGCGGAAACTGCCAGAAGAAGACGATGGCGAAGAGCACCAGCGCCTCAACTTCCAGGCGTCCGCGCGCCGCCACCCATCCCAGCACGCCGGGCATCGCTCCCGGAAAAGCTCCCACGAAGGTACAGAGCGGACTGACCTTCTTCAGCGGAGTGTAGAGCAGCAGGTAGGTAGCCGCGGTCAGCAGGCTCAGCAGCGCGGTCAGCAGATTGAGCTTCATTGTCAGCAACGCAGCGCCGCCGCCGGTGAGCAACGCCCAGAGGGCGATGGCATGGCTGAGCCGGATGCTGTGCGTCACCAGTGGACGCATTGCCGTACGGCGCATCAGCGCGTCGCTCTTGCGCTCGATGATCTCGTTCATGCAGGCGGTTCCGGCTGAGACCATCCCGATACCGGCCAGCGCCCAGAGCAGCTTCAGGGTATACACAGGCATCCCGGACCTGTGCTGGCCGAAGTAGAAGCCGCACCAGGCGGTGATCACCACCAGCGTAGTCACGCGGCTCTTGATCAGGATTGCGTATTCGCGCAGCAGCGTCATGGGGCCGCGCACGGCCTGTACCACGGGAAGCGAAGGCGCAGGAGCAGTCGTCATGCTTGTACCGTCGAGGCGCTCGGAAGCGTCTCCGGATGTGAAACGGTTTGAGGCGCGGTTTGGCGAGGCATGTGGCGGAAGATCTGGATTGCCAGGATCACCGTCGTCACCAGCACCAGCGCTCCGCAGGCAACATGGGCCACAGTGGAGACGACCATACTGACCAGCGGCACGGCGAAGTGCGGACTCCAGAGGCGGGTCACATAGCTGGCCAGACCGAGCGCGATCTGCACCCCCAGCAGCACCATCAGCGTTCGCGCCGGTGAGGCAAGCTGCGGAACCGCGCGATGCCGCCTGAGCGTGGCGATCGCCAGCCAGTTCACACAGACGAAGACGACGCCCGCGCCGATCAGATGCGGCAGCAGCCGGATTCCGGAGTGACGAAACGCCGCTCCCATGATGAGCTGCAGCCAGACGGCGATCACCGCCAGCGTCGCCGGCGTGGTGAGTCGCGGCCGCGCGTCAGCCAGTGCGATCGGGGCCTCCACCCAGCTACGGCTGGTGAAGAAGGCGATGCTGACCATGATGCAGAAGAACGTCTGCGCCAGCGTGGCATGGGCCGTCGAGATCGCCGGCGGCAGCGAGAAGAGAACCGTCAGTCCGCCGAGGATTCCCTGTGCGATCACCGTTCCCAGCGCGCACCATCCCAGCACGCGCATCCAGCGGCGGCGATCGACGCGCTCGGTCCAGACGGCCACGCCGATCGTCAGCAGCCCCACCAGTTCGGCCAGCATCCGATGACCGTGCTCGAACTTCACCCCTCCCACCATCGGCGGGATGCGGTAGAGCGAGCCGAACGAGGTCGGCCAGTCGGGAACGGAGAGTCCGGCATCGTGGCTGGTCACCAGCGCTCCGGCGACGATGAGTAGGAAGACGCATCCGGCCGCCATCGCGGTGAAGCGGTGATGGGCGGGGTTGTAGGGTGTGCTCTGTAAATTTCGTGATTCCGTCATGAGTTGATTGCAGTTGGAGCTCCGGCAGCCGGCGAAGCTCTCATCTCACACAGAGAAGATGAGAGAACTGGCCTTAACGATGCAGCTAAAGCGTGTCGAGAGGCCGATTTAAGAAAGAAAGCTCTGAATGGGCGGGAAGATAGGCAGGATGGACTCCCGCAGCTCCTAGAGGATTCCAAGCCTATGGCGCAGATTCCGATTGATGGGCTCGGAGAAAGAGCGGGCGACCAGCGCGCCCAGCGCTCCGGCCAGCGCCAGCCAAAGCAGATAGGCGAATGGCGACCAGCCCACCGTCCAATGGCCAGCGATGAAGAACTGAATCCCCCAGCTAGCGACGAACATATGCGTCAGGTAAACCTCATAGCTGTTGCGGCCAAACCAGCAGAGCGGAGCCGACGGCCAGCCCAGCCGACCAGCATTGGCAGTCAGCCAGGGCAGCAGGAGGGCGACGCCAAGCGGGAAGGTAGAGTCGTCTAAACCCAGACGCAAGAACCAGCGAAGCTCTTCGGGCAAATGCCACCAACGGATGACAACCAGGCTGAAGAGCATCAGCGCCAGCCCGAGGCCGGCCAAGTTTCGCAGCAGCCGCGCGCGCGTGATGAGTCGGGGCGCTGCAATGGCCGCCAGGCAGCCGAAGCTGATCGCATCCATGCGGCAAAGATAGCCGTACTCGGCCCAGAGCGAGTTGCCGTAATGCACCCGCGCCAGAGGAGCAACGGCCACGAGCATCAGCAGGGCGGCGACGATCCATCTTTGGCGGCGCAGGAGAAGGCAGGCCAGGGGCAGCCCGAGATAGAAGACCTCCTCGACGGCCAGCGACCAGAGGACATCCCAGTTCGCTGGCAGATAGCCGACCGCGGATTCCAGCGCATTGACATGGAAGACTAGTGCCGCCACTACCGCCCGCGTCAGCGAGCACTGACTGGGAGTGATTACGAAGTCTCGTGCGCCAGCTAAATGCAAGGCGCTTAGCACGGCCAGCACCACCAGCAGCAAGGGCAGGATGCGAACGGCGCGCAGCAGGTAGAACTCACGCAGGCGCGGCCGTTCCAGCGAGCCCCAGCGCCGCCGCGCATTCGTTGTAATCAGAAAGCCGGAGACGGCGAAGAAGATCAGCACCCCATTCTGCCCGTTCCAGAAGAGAATGCGCGCCCACGGCTTGGGCAGCCAGCCCGCGAAGGAGAGATTTGCAAAAGCCATGTGCAGATTCACATGGTGCAGCACTACGAGAACTATGGAAACGCCGCGCAGCAGGTCGATGCCATCGACGCGACGCGGGGCGGAATCGGGCAAGGTCGGGCTCACTAAACCGGATTGGTCTCCCGCTCGGCCTGTTCGCGCCAGGCCTCGCCCTCCATGGCGGCGATGACGGCCTCGGTAAAGCTGCCGGTGGAAGCCGTTCCGCCCATGTCGTGCGTGAGCTGCTTGCCCTCGCGGAAGACCGAGTGCACGGCGTACTTCACCTTGTTCGCGGCCTCCTGTTCGCCCAGATGGCGCAGCATCAGGATTCCCGAGCGGACGAGCGCCGTGGGGTTGGCGACGCCGCGTCCGGCGATATCGGGAGCCGAGCCGTGAACGGCCTCGAAGATGGCGCATTCGGCGCCAATATTCGCCCCCGGAACCAATCCCAGCCCGCCGACAAATGCGGCGCAGAGGTCGCTGACGATGTCTCCGTAGAGGTTTTCCAGCAGCAGCATGTCGAACTGGTAGGGATCGAGGACAAGCTGCATGCATGCATTATCGACGATCTGTTCGCCGTAGCCGATCTCCGGATATTCCGTCGAGACGGCGCCCGCGCAGCGGATGAACATGCCATCGGTCAACTTCATGATGTTGGCTTTGTGGATGGCGTGAATCTGCTTGCGCCCGAAGTTGCGGGCGTACTCGAAGGCCCAGCGGGAGATGCGCGTCGAGGCCTTCTCGGTGATCACCTTGATGCTCTCGACCACCCCGGGAACGACCTCGTGCTCGATACCGGAGTATAGCCCCTCCGTGTTCTCGCGGATGATGATCAGATCGACGCCGGGATAGTGCGTGGGCACGCCGGGAAGGTTGCGGATGGGACGGAAGTTGCAAAAGAGCTCGAATTGCTGGCGCAGTTGCACGTTGATGCTGCTGAAGCCGCCGCCGATCGGAGTCGTCACCGGCCCCTTCAGCGCGACGCGCGTGCGCTCGATCGATTCGGTCAGCTCCCTGGGGATGTACTCGTGATACTTGGCGAAGGCGTCTGCGCCCGCCGCATAGCTCTCCCACTCGAACTTCACTCCGGTCGCTTCGAGAATGCTGACCGCCGCGGCCGTGACCTCGGGACCGATTCCATCGCCTGGGATCAACGTAACTTTATGTGCCATCGTGAACTCCGCCGGTGATCGCCGGCCATTGTCAGGATTTGTTCTTGGAAGCCTGCGGATCGCGATCAGCGGCCAGCGCCGCCCTCGCCTCGCGCACATCCTTCGAGCGCAGCAGATCCTGCAGCTCGCTGAGAAACTCGTGCGCGTCCTTAAAGTCCAGGTAGACGCTGGCAAAGCGGACGTAGGCGACTTTGTCCAGGTTGCGCAGCCGATGCATGATCAACTCGCCGATCTCGGCGGTTTTGCGCTCGCGCTCGGGACTGTCGATCACGAAGCTCTCGGCCTCGTTGACGATCTGCTCCAGCTTGCCGATCGGCACCGGACGTTTTTCGCAGGCGCGCAGCAGGCCGCTGAGAACCTTCTGCCGCTCGAATTTTTCGCGCCGGCCGTCCTTCTTCACCACCATGTACGGAATCTCGTCGATGCGCTCGTAGGTGGTGTAGCGCTTTTCGCAGCGCAGACACTCGCGCCGGCGGCGAATCGACTCGCCTTCCTTGCTCTCGCGAGAGTCCACTACCTTGTCTTGTTCAAAGCCACAAAAAGGACATTTCATGCTGGCGTCGCATCAGGCCGTCACATCGGGCCGTAAAACGATTCATTGTACCAGTGTCGTCAACCGCGTCTGAGTTCGGCTGCCTCGGCCTCTTCTTCTTCGTGAGCGCTCTCCTCGGTGAGCCGCAGGAAGGAGATCTTCTCGAAGCGAGCCAGCAGAATGCCCGCGGGAATGACCGACATGAACGTCACCAGCCAGAGCATGATGCCGCAGCTTACCGCCAGTTCCCGGCTGATGTTGTAAGGCTCATGGCTGAAGAGATCCGATTGCAGAACGCCGATCACCGCCAGCTGCGAGCCACCCACTCCGCCGGGCAGTTGCACCACCGAGCCCAGCATACTGGAGCCCATCACCAGCAGCACGTCCTGGAGCTTCATCGCATTCATGCGGGCGGTGTGCTGCGCGCCGTCGGCCGCCGAGGTCACAGGAACCTGCGGATAAGAGTGCAGCACCTCGATGTAGGCTCCGGCGATCATCAGCCACATCACCAGCGAGCACACCACCAGCTGCACCAGCGAGCCGAAATCGTGAATTGTGTTGAAGCCTTCCTTGAACGCAATCAGCTTGGCCCGCACGGCGGCGGCAGCGCGTCCGGAGGCCTTCCAGACGGCGAGCAGCAGCAGGCCCAGCACCGCGGCGGCGGCAAGCATCATCGGCAGCTTGTGCCCCGCGCTCGCCAGCGCCGAGGCGGCTCCATGACGGAGCGCCTGCATCAACACCTGCGCCAGCGTGCCGCCCTTCAGCACCAGGAAGACGACCATCAGCACAAAGACCGAACCAAGATCGAAGAAGCGCTCCACGGTCCAGACCGCCAACTGCGAGGTAAAGGTCAGCTTCTCTTTTCGCGCGATCAGGTAGGGACGGGCGAACTCACCGGCCCGGCCGAACAATCCCAGCGCGGCAAAGCCGATGATCTGCGGAGCGAGCAGCCGGCGCACGCGGGTCGGCGCCGTAGGGCGCAGAAAGATCATCCAGCGAGTTGCCCGCAGCAGGTATCCCAGGTAGATCAGGCCGATCCCGGCGCCGATGTGCAACAGGCTCACGCCTCCGGTGTACTGCCGGAACTTCGCCCAGTCGAAGGCGCGCCAAGAGCGGAATTGCAGATAGACCAGCACCGCCAGGATGGCCGTGATCACAAGGAGAGAGACAAGCTGTTTCTTTTTCATAGATTAGAAGAGAGCGAGCCGGGTGAAATTCGCAAAAGCCTTTCACTTCAGAATCGAGAATGCGGATCAGGGCCGATCTTGATTTTACTAGACATCCCGCCCGGATTGCCGGGAAAGCTAGGGTCTGTTAACGCTAACTGGGGCGGTGGCGCGGCCGGCGTCCGGGTCTTGCGGCTTTGCTTCCTGCTGTTCCTTGCTCTTGTTGTAATCCCGCACTACCCGCATCACGTAAAGTCGCGTCTCGCGATACGGAGGGACGCCGTGGTATCGGTCCACCGCCTCAGGGCCGGCGTTATAAGCAGCCAATGCCTTGATCGCGTCGCCGTGGTAGCGCTCCAGCAGCTCGCGGAGGTATCGGGTGCCGCCGTGGACGTTCTGCTCCGGGCTGAAGCTGTCCGCCACGCCGAGCTGCGCCGCCGTCTGCGGCATAAGCTGCATCAGGCCGCGAGCGCCCGCCCGCGAGACCGCGTGCGCGTTGCCGTCGCTCTCCTGCCGGATCACGCTGCGGATGAAGTCGGAGTCCACGCCGTGCGCCGTTGCCGCATCCTCGACGATCTGGCTGGTGCTCCTTGCCGCCGCGGGCGCGGCCTCAGCTTTTGCCTCGGGATCGGCCTCGTGGCTGTAGCGCTCGATCTCCTCGACCGGAACATCGACAAAGTTCTGTTTCGCCTCGTCGAGATAGAGCCGCATCTGTCCCTCGCGCGCCTCGCGCGACTGGTGGCGGATGGTGAAGCCGTTGCGCAATTCTGCGACCTCCGCCGCAAACGCGGTCGCCGCCAGCAGCAACAGCACGGCCATCAGACGCGGAGCTCTCATCGCGGCTATTCCAGGCCTTCCAGAGCTGATTCCACCGCCTCGGCGACGCCGTTTTCGTCATTGCCGAGCGTGCTCTTCCATCCCCGGTTGCGGAGCTCTTCCGTGGCGTTGTCCATGATGTAGGGGTGACCGGCGAACTCCAGCATCTCGATGTCGTTGTAGTTATCGCCGATGGCCATCACCTCGCCGGGCGCGTAGCCGCGCTTCAGTGCCCAGCGCTTCAGCGCCGCGCCCTTGCTGCAACCGCGGTTGAGGATGTCCAGCATGCAGAGGTCGCGCTGGTCGTACTGCGTCTTCAGCGCGGTCACGTGCGAGAGCACCGAGGCGCTCTTCTTGAGTTGCGCCTGCGCCGCTTTCATTCGCTCCACCGTTCCGCAGAACATCGCCTGGATCGGGTCGCAGGTCAATCCGCTCTCGATGGGACGCACAAAGCGCAGATACTGCCGGTTCGACTCCAGCCAGCGCTTGATCGAGTCGTTTAGCTCGTCCAGCGTCTCCAGCAGCAGCGAGCCGGCCTCGTCGCCGTCGAAGGTGATCACCAGGTTGTGGCGAAAGTCGCTCATGTGCGAGACAAGCTCCAGCGTCGCGGCCAGCGGCAGCGGATCGCGATGAAAGAGCTCGCCCCCGCTGCTCCGCGTCACCGCGCCGTTCGAACTGATCAGCGCCAGATCGAATCCCAGCGCCTGCGCCACCGGCAGCGCAAAGGTATGGCGCCTTCCGGTGGCCAGCACGATTTCTACTCCCTGCGAGTGTGCGCGGCGCAGCGTGGCAAGGTTCCGCGCACTCACCTGGAACCTGGAGTCCAGCAAAGTTCCATCAATATCGATTGCGATCAGGCGGACCGGAGACATGCAATTCGATTTTACAACTTTCGCCCGCCAACTCCGGATGCTACGATGCTTGCGTGATTGCACGCTTTTTTTCATGGGGAATTTTCGGCATCGCATTGATGGCGATGGCCGTGGTGCACTACGTGCGCCGCCAGCCGAGTTTTTACTGGATTTACCTGATCCTCTTCCTTGGACCGCTGGGCGCGGCGATCTACCTCGCCGTCGAGGCGCTCCCCGAGCTCTTCGATCCCGGCAGCATGCGCTTCTTCGAGCGCGGACGGCGCATTCGCGAGGTCGAGGCCTCCATCCGCCAGAATCCTTCCGCCGGCAACTACGAGGAACTTGGACTGCTTCGCCTCGACAAACGCGACTGGGCTTCGGCGAAGTTCTGCTTCGATAAAGCCCTCGCGCAGCGCACCGACTCGCTCGATCCCTTCTATCGCCGCAGCCTCGCTGAGGTCGCGCTTGGAGACTTTGCCGCCGCGCGCGCTGATCTTGAGCGCGTCGTCACCCGCGACGCCGGATACGACTTCCAGCGCGCCGCCGGCCTGCTGGCCTACGCCGACTGGAAGACCGGAGACACCGAGCGCGCCGCACGGCTCTTTCCCGAGGTGCTGCGCACCTCGACGCTCACCGAGACGCAGTTGCACTACGCCGAATTCCTCGCCGAGACCGGCCGCCGCGACGAGGCGCGCCAGCTCGCG
>Ga0326727_10014643_pt1 | contig 17029 bp, 18 predicted proteins | sample MB2enrmetagenome_FD_207643 | JGI IMG/M metagenome (GOLD analysis project Ga0326727, IMG submission 207643) | Lab enriched peat soil microbial communities from McLean, Ithaca, NY, United States - MB29MY | ecosystem: Environmental > Terrestrial > Soil > Wetlands > Peat | place: USA: New York...
GCGCAAATCCCCCAGGACCATTCCCCCGAGGCCAGTTTCGGCAGGATTTCTTTCTTGGTTTCCTCGTTGCCGTAGAGGGCGATGAATTCGCCGCCCCAGCCGATGGTTAACAGCGTATAAACCGGCAAGGACATACTTAGTTCCGCTCTGGCCAGCTCATGGATGGCGGTCATTGCATACTGTGTCTCTTCTCCCGGCATGGCGCAGCCGCCGTACTTCTCCGGGACGGTACAACCGAAGACGCCGATTTCGGCCAGGCCTTTAATAATATCATCCGGAATGCCGTTTTCCTTTTCGTCTATCTCCCTGGAACGCGGTGCGACATTCTTCTCGCAGTACTCCCGCACCGACCGTTTGAACATCTCATGTTCCTTGGATAATCTGAATTCCATATTGGCCTCCTGATATTTTTTATTTTATGCCGGGATAAACTTAACGCCTTTATGTTACCCAATTTTCAGATAATCCACCAGATAACCACGCATAAGCTTTTTGGCGTAGATTGCGGAAACGATAAGCATTTGGTTGAATGAAACCGATAATCGCTACTAAACCCATTCACTTAGATGACCGATAAATCGGGCGGTCGAGTTTGGAACTCGACCCTAAAGAAAAAGATACAAAAAATAACCCTCTGATTCAGCTTTGACAAGCGGCGTGAATAGTTCCTATACTGAAATTAACAGACCTGACCTTTCCCGGATTTTTAAAAATAAAATTGGACTTGCCCGTTTAGACACCGAACCCGCAGCCCAAGGGGAGCTTCAAGATGAATCAAACCGGCAAAAATCCCGTGAAAATCACCGACGTGACATTCCGCGATGGGCACCAATCAATCTTTGCCACCCGCATGACCACGGCGGACATGGCCGCGATTGCGCCGGAAATGAACCGCATCGGTTTCCATTCGATGGAAGTCTGGGGCGGCGCAACTTTTGATGTGGCCACCCGTTTCCTGAACGAAGACCCCTGGGAAAGACCAAAAATCCTGAAGAAATTAATGCCGGACACTCCCCTGCAAATGCTGCTGCGTGGACAGAACCTGGTGGGCTACCGCCATTACGCCGACGATGTCGTCGAAGAGTTCGTCAAACATTCCGCGGCAGTGGGGATTGATATTTTCCGGGTGTTCGACGCGCTGAATGACGAACGCAATATGATAACCAGCCTCCGCGCCATCAAAAAAGCCGGCAAACACGCGCAATTAGCCATCAGCTATTCACTGACCGAGCGTAAAATGGGCGGGCCGGTCTTCAACCTTGAATATTATGTAAACAAAGCCAAAATCCTGGAAAACATGGGCGCCGACAGCATCGCCATTAAGGATATGGCGGGCCTGATTGCGCCGGACGATGCTTTTAAACTGATTTCGGCGCTGAAAAAAGCTGTCAGTGTGCCGCTGCAGCTGCACACCCATTATTCCAGCGGTATGGCCTCGATGTCCTGCCTGAAAGCGATCGAAGCCGGCGTGGACGGCATCGATACCTGCGTAGCGCCGTTCGCCCTGCGTTCTTCCCATCCGGCCATCGAACCGATACTGGTAGCGCTGGAAGGGACGGACAGGGATACCGGGCTGGATTTGGCACAAATTTTGAAAGTGGGCGATTATCTGGAATCGATTGCGCCGAAATACCTGCAATTTATGAATCAGACCACATTATCCGTGATCGATGCAGGAGTGCTGGTGCACCAGATTCCCGGCGGGATGATTTCCAACCTGGTGGCCCAACTCAAACAGTCGAACGCCTTGAACCGCATCAAAGAAGTATATGAAGAAATGCCGCGGGTGAGAAAAGAACTGGGGTATCCACCGCTGGTCACCCCGACCAGCCAGATTGTGGGCACGCAGGCGGTGCAGAACGTGCTGGTGGGCAGATATAAACTGATTTCCAAACAGGTGATGGAATACTGCTGCGGATTATACGGCAAGCCGCCGGCGCCCATCGACCCCAGGGTGATGGAACTGGTATTCAAGTATTACCGCAAGACCGCTAACGTCATCGAATGCCGCCCGGCTGATTTACTGAAGCCGGAGATGGAAGCGGCCAGGGATTCCGTGAAAGACTTCACGACGGATATGGGGGATATTTTAGTTGCAGCGATTTACCCGATTACGGGAGCGGCTTTCCTGAAGAAGAAATACGGAATAGAGACACCGGCGGCGCAATAAACAGGTGAAACACTAAATCCGAATTACGAAATCCTAAACAAATTCGAAATATAAATGTCAAAAAAGGGCGGGGATAAATATCCCCGTTTCTTTGTTTATATCAAGCCTGTTTTGTTATTGCAATACATCTTGTTTGTTATTTTCCTATATGATACGATAAGCAACGGCAGTAAGGATAAAAACAAATTTGTTGTTGACGTATGGTGTCGCCCGTGATACCATTATTAAGGAATTCCGCCGTGAGCAAACAAGATAAAAAGGAGCAGCAGATCAGGCAGAACCCATCGAATGTCTCATTGCACGATTTTGAAAACCTGATCAATCGATACGGGCGGATAATAACCAGCGGCAATCATTTTAAAGCCTTAATAGGTGATTATGGTTTACCATATAAAAGAGAAAATCCTGTGAAACTCGTATATGTTAGAAATCTGTTGAAGTTAATCAATCGCTTACAGGAGAATAAACATGAATAAGCTTACAAAAGATTTGGAATATTATGCCAAGTTACCTTACACCATCATTCTGGAAAAATATAATGACCATGGCGGGTACTGGGTAGCAAGAATAGTAGAATTGCCCTTTTGTTTGATAGATGGCAATACACCGGAAGAAGCATTGAAAGAGATAGAAGAGGTTAAGCTTGAATGGCTCCAATCCAATCTGGAAGACGGACGGCCGATACCTGAACCCGTAGACCATGATTATAGCGGAGAGATTCGGGTGAGAATGCCGCCTACATTGCATAAGGCGCTGACATATCGAGCAGCGGCGGAAGAAGTCAGCCTGAATCAATTTATGGTGATGGCGCTAGCCCGGGCGGTGGGTTATCCGGAATCTGAAAAGAAAAGCGTTGAAAAAGAATCAAAGCAGGAATTCCTGACAGTTAAGGAAACGAAGAGGAAATATACCAAGAAGTAGCGGTTTGAAGATTCAAGATGTTATTAAATTATAAGCTATTATTCATTGGTTTTTAAAGAAGTTGCTTTTTTTGTAGAGTATATACCAATTAATATAACGTGAAACATTATTAAAATAACAGCCCCAATGATAATCCAGCCTGCGAGCCAATAACCTTTTTCAAAAGATACCATTGCCGAAGAAATAATCCAAAAAAAAGTAAAACTAAATGGTATCGCCCAAGAATGGGGTACGGAGATTTTTAGTGAGCCGCCAGCTACTGCAAAAGGATTTCCGCTTGCACTCCAGCAACTGCCACTAAATTCTGACACAAAACTGAAAATACCTAACTTGTCGTTTTCAGCTTTCTCCATAAGGTTTGTTACAACACCGGGATGCGGCACATTTCCGGCTTCAATATCCTGTATCATATCCCACAATTTCCGAATAGTTCGATCATTTACATAATTTGATATTGTAAATAATATACTTAGCCCCAAACCAACTGAAGTCAATAAATATGCAAAAACTACTAATGGTTCAGAATCTGCAAAATTCTTAGCAATAACCAGCGATACTAAAGCTGCAATTAAAAAGGCTGTGCCGATAAGAAAGAAGTTAACTCGTTGAAAAAGACGGTCTACTTCACCATCTCGTAATTGAAGAGCTGTTTTGTAAATCTCGTTAGAGTCATTTATATTTATCATTTGTTAAAATGATAGTGCTTTCTATATGAATATGTCAAGCATTTCCCATCCCACTCAATAGATTCCTGCCTACGCAGGAATGACAAGGCGAATTGGGGCTGGATTCCGTACATTTGTCACGAAACGTAACTGCGGGTTTCCAACGAACTCTCCTTGCAAATGAGAGCGCATAGCACAATAAAAAAAGAGGGAGTTATCATCCCTCTTTTTCTTGATTATTGTTTATTGAATCTTGATTATTAGAGATTTCTATTTGAAGCCGCTTTCTTTGTGTTTCCGGGCGATGGTTTCGGCCAGGTTTTCGAGAGCCTGATAGTCCGCTTCGCGCGGCTGGCCTTTGCAAATAACCGGCGGAATGATTTCCACTTTCAAGTTCGGAATCAGGCCGGCGAGGGTGTCCACCGCTTTGGTGCCCCAGCCGTATGAGCCGATAATCGAAGCGTATTTTGCCTTCGGTTTGAGAGCGTTAGCCAGCACGGCGGCATAAGCCATCAGCGGGTGCGGGCCGATGAGCACGGTCGGGGTGCCGAGGACAATCGTGCCGGCATCCACCAGCGCCATCGCCAGTTTGCCGGAATCAACGGCCGCCATATCAAACTGCTGTACGATAACCCCCTTGAGCGCCAGCGAACTGACCAGATAATCCACCATTTTTTTAGTGCTGCCGTGCATCGAAACATAAGGGATGACAACAATATTTTTCGGTTCGTCGAACGCCCATGCGTGATAGGCATTAAGCATAAATTCCGGTTTGCCGTACATCTGGCCGTGACTGGGGGCGATGATTTTGAATTCATAGCCTTTGATTTTCTCCAGGTTCTTCTGAATCTGGGCCCGGAAAGGCATCATGATTTCGGCGTAATAGCGCTTGGCGGCTTCATAAACCCGACCTTCATCGGTGACAAAAAGGTCGGAAGCAGCGATGTGCGAGCCGAAGAAATCGCATGAGAAAAGGATTTTCTCTTCCCGCAGATAAGTCAGCATCGTTTCCGGCCAGTGCACCCACGGCGCATGGATAAACTCCAGCGTGCGATTGCCCAGCGAGATTGATTCCAGGTCATTGACCGTCTTGAATTTTTCCGGCGGCAGATGAAAAAGGTCGATCAGCAAATCCTTACAGCGCGGCGTACAAACAATCTGCGCTTCCGGGTATTTCGCAATAACATGCGGGATGGCGCCGGAATGGTCCGGTTCGGCGTGATTGGCAATAACATAGTCCAGCCGCTTGATGCCCAGTAGATCCAGGTTATCCAGCAGGATATCCGGCATTTTACGGTCCACAGTGTCTATCAGAGCAGTTTTTTCACTGCCTTTGATGAGATAGGCGTTATAACTGGTGCCGTCAGGCAGGGGAATGAGCGAATCGAAGAGACGGCGGTCCCAATCAATAGCACCGACGGAATAAATCCCCGGCAAAAATTCTCTCGGTTTCATTTTCGGACGGCTCCTTGTTAACTTTTCTTGAACTCGCTTTTGGCCGCGCCGCAGACCGGGCAAACCCAATCATCGGGCAGCTTTTCAAAAGGAGTCCCCGGCGGGATTTTGCCATCGGGGTCACCGACGGCCGGGTCGTAGATATAACCGCAAACTGAGCATTCATATTTATCCATGGCAGGTTTTTCCTCCTTCTTAATATCGACAAAACTGGGCGCGGACTTTGGGGTAGTACCGCCTTTAATTTGATGGTAATAAGCATAAGTCATCGGCTCGCCTTCTTTGACGACTTCAGCCGCCACGACCTGACCGATAAAAACGGTGTGTGTCACAGAATCAGTCCGTCCGATTACTTTGGCTTCCAGGTAAGCTACGGTATTATCGGTGACAATCGGCGCGCCGGTGACGCCGGTGGTGTAATCAATGCCCTGAAATTTATCGGTTTCCCGGCCCGATTTGAACCCGAAATTACCGATAAAAGACAGCGGCGTATCCTGAGCGAGAATAGAGACGGTAAAAACTTTGCTTTTATCAATATATTCGTGAGTTAAATTCTTTTTGTTAATCGCCACCGCAATAATCGCCGGCTCCGAAGCAACCTGGATGACAGTATTGGCAATCTGCCCGTTCACTTTATCCCCGTCTTTGCTGCAAACGACAAACATGCCGTAGCTCATTTTAAAAAATGCTTTCGGGTTCATTTTTGTACCTCCCTGGAACTAAAATCGTTATGTAACCCCTCTCTCCAACTCTCTCTCCCTCGCAGACTCGGGACTTCGCCACGCCGAGGCGAGAGGGCTAACCGAGAATAATTATTTCACGAAGTTTATTTTATTACCATTCAACTAATGAACTTACTACCGGAGAATAACTCATATTACATGAAATCTTTTTCATCGGTCTTGACCGCACGCTGCAATTCGTCGTTGAGCATCGGCGGCAATCCGTCAATATCTACCCGGAGGAAACCCCGGACGATGGTAGCGGTAGCTTCTTCCCGGGTAATGCCGCGCGCCATTAAATATTCCACTTCTTCTTCGGCAATTTTACCGACGGCGGCTTCATGGTAAAGGTCAATGCCGGCCAGATTACCTTTGAGCTCAGGAATCGCGTGAATTGTGCCTTTGGCGCCGAGAATCAAACCACGGCATTCCAGATGGCCTTTGACTTCCGGCTCATTGCCTTCGATGTAGCCGCGGCTAACGATGTTGCCGCCCATGGTAATGGCACGGGTGATGATTTCAGTTTTCGCGCCCCGGGCATTGAGATATACCCTGGAACCGACGTCCATATTCGAACCGGGCCGCGCCACAAGGATACTGTTAAAACGGGCGGTGGCGTTTTTGCCGTTGCAGCGGGCGATTGGGTTCATTTGAATGGTATTGACCGGTTTCATCAAAACGTAATTACTGAGAAACAGGCCGTCCTCTTCGATGATTGCGGCGGTCCGGGGACGCACCGCGAATTCGCGGTTCCAGCTGTGAATCATGGTGAAAGTAACTTTAGCGCCTTTTTTAATGTAAAATTCGGAGACGCCGAGGTGCATGCCAGGCTCATTACCCAACGATGTAGTGCAACCGGTGATGATATGCAGTTCCGAATTTTCTTCGGCGATGATGATATTGTGCACATTCTGCGCAAATTTCGGCCTGGAGAGATAAAGGCAGGCCTGCACCGGCAGGCTGGTTTTTACACCCGGCAGTGTGCGGATAAAGTAGCCGTCATTCTGCCCCATTTCCACGCTGGCGGTATATTTATCCGTATCCACGGCCACGGCTTTCCAGTAATAATCACTTAACCAGTCATGCTGCTTCAAAGCCTGACTGACCGGCATCACTTCGACGCCCTCTTCTTTGACGGAGCTGTGAACCGGGGTATTATCCATCTGGATAAAAGTCCCGACGCGTTGGTCAGGGTTGTCAAGCATCAGACCGGCTTCCAGCATCTTACTCTTGGTGGCGGGCGCTAGCCTGGAAGGGTCTTTTTGATAGGGATGCTCTTCCGCCGACCGGGTAAATTGAGTCAGGTCGACATCTTCCCCCATCGCGGCTTTTTTATTAACGGCCGCCAGTGCTTTTTCTTTGCGGCTTCCCGATGAATTATTGTTCACAGACATTCTGACCGCTCCTGAAAATACATTTGGCGCATTCTTCGTAACCCTTTTCCTTAATTTCTTTCAGGATTTCATGAGGGTCGCCCATGCAGCCGATTTTACCGTCCAGCATAATATAGCCGTTCCGGGCATTGACATAGTCCAGGATATGGCCGGTATGGGTAATAATCAGGCCCATGGAGTTCCGTGTGCGCATCGTGCTTTCTTTTTCCAGCAATTCGTTAATCAGCCTGCCGATAAGGGCGATATTTTCGAGGTCCACGCCGGATTCCGGCTCATCCAGTAATATCAGGTCGGGTCTTTGCGCCAGCAATTGCATCAATTCGCTGCGTTTGATTTCTCCGCCGGAAAAACCATAGTTAATATCCCGGTCGAGAAAATCCATCAGGTCGGTGCGGCCGGCCAGGGTGGTCACCAGTTCCGGGTTATTTTTATCTTTCATCGAAGCTAAGACCATATCCCGGGTTTTCACACCTCTGACCACGGGAGGACGCTGGAATGACATTCCGATGCCCAATCTGGCCCTTTCATCAACCGGCATCCGGGTGATATCCACGCCGCGGAAAACGATGCTCCCGCCGGTGACCTGATATTTTGGGAAACCCATGATGGTCATTAAAAGGGTGGTTTTCCCGCTGCCGTTAGGGCCGAAAAGCACGTGTGTTTCACCGGTGCGGATGGTCAGATTGACGCCGTGCAGGATTTCTTTCCCTTCGACCTGAACGACTAAGTCTTTTATTTCGAGCATAATTTACCTCATTTTTTCACGATTAATTTCAGCCGTCCAGGGAAGGGTGTTCGGCTTTAACGTACCACCCGCCCGGGTCTTTCATGTACTCATAATAATCCAGGAGAATCATTTTATGTCCTCTTTCTTCCCCGGCAATTTTTTCATAAAAATCTTTTTCGGGTCCTTTGGCCGCCTGTTCAAACCGCTGGTTGTATAAATCATAGGATTTATCTTCCATCTGCATCGCTTTTTCGATGGCTTCCAGTTCGGTTCTGGCCGCTTTGGCCTGAGTGGCAGAATCTGCCGTTACCTCAGCAAAAATGGTTTTTAAAACCTTGCCGGCATCCGGCTGGAAATTAACTACCGGCCATTTGTTTGATTTACTGATTTTGGCATAAATCTGTTCGAATTTCTGACGGTGAAAATCTTCCTGCTTGGCTAATGACTCCAGCAACTTTTTCCCCAATTCGTTCGTGCTATCTTTGCATGCTTTCAGATAAAATTCTTTACCGTCAATTTCCATCTGAATACAATATTTAAGCGCCTGGGTGGTTTTTTCCTGTCCGCTCGTCATTTTGTCCTCCGTTCGAAGCCGCTAAAGCTGCAGGTATCTAATTATACTGCCTGATTGCCCGTTTTGAACATCGCAAAATAAATTTAGCTCAGATGGCAATGAAGTGATGTGACCTAGGTCGCAAACGAAGCTGACGGCTTTTTGACCGCAATGCGAAACCCTAAACTCGCAACAATATCAAATACAAACAGCATACAAGACAATGAAGGTTTGTATCTAGCTGCCCGACAAAACATATACCCAAAATAGCAATGCGGCAGTTTGAAAACAGCCCGAAAACAGTATAGAATTACAACTACTCAAACAAAATCAGACAAAGGAGAAACCAATTTATGGCGGGACCGCTGGCGATTGAACCGAAGAAGACAGCCGTTTTAATCATGGATTACCAGATACGTATCTTTAATTTTTTCCCGCAAGAAATCCAGGACGGACTGATGGCGCGCGCGAACAAAGTGCTGACCGCCGCCCGGCAGCAAAAAATGCCCGTGTTTTATATTGAAGTAGTACGCGGGGAAAGGACGCCGGAACACGCCATTCTGGCCCAGGTAACGCCGCAGCCCGGAGATGTGGTGCTGACCAAGCACCGGGTGGGACCGTTTTCCACGACCGATTTGAACGAAAGGCTGAAAAAGCAGGGGATTGAGACACTGGTGCTGATGGGCGTGGCCTCGGGCGGGTGCGTATTATCCGCAGTGCGCTGGGCGGCGGATATCGATTATAAATTAATCGTCCTTTCCGACTGCTGCGCCGACCGCGACGATGAAGTACAAAGAGTGTTAATGGAGAAGATATTTCCGGGTCAGGCAACCGTAACGACCTCGAAAGAATTCCTGGAAGCCGCGGCCAAGTCATGACGTTCTTTCGTCTACAGCTTATCATATTGAAATTAAGGCCTTGCAGTTGATAGTATAGGTATCAAAGGCAGGTGATGCTAATGCCGAAATGTACCGTGGATTTTTTTGGTCTGCCCGCAAACATCAAACCATTAAAAGTTGAAATCGAACTGCAAGAAGAAGCAAAATTACAGGATATTATCGCGGAACTAAGAGTTAAAATGCCGGCGCTGGAAGGGCCGGTAATCATACCGGGCAAGGACCGCATGATTGACGGTTTTACCTTCAACATCCAGGGACGCTTTTATGTTGACGGTTTCGACGGCGACAAAAGCCTGCACATTAAAGACGGCGACCACATCGCGCTGCTGACGATGCCGACCGGCGGATAACCAAAAAACTCTAAATCCGAAATACTAAATCCTAAACAATATCAAAATATAAAATCCCAATTTTTCAGGACGACAATATCTATTCCCGGCAATTATTTCTGCATAGCGGTATTTGCTGGAATTTGAATTGAACCCGTAACACTTGCCGCGAGCCAGGATAATAAGCTGTTATTTTCCGGTTGGCAGCATCTTTACCCATTTGCAATCGGAGGAAGCACTGGTAAGCGCCGTTTCCACAAAAGCCATGCCGGTAACGCCGTCAATAACATCAGGGAAATCATAGGCTGTCTTCCGGCGTTTTGCGGCGCTGTCCCGGATTGCCCGGAAAGCTTCCAGATAGATGTTCGCGAGGGCTTCGATAATGCCTTCGGGATGGCCGGGCGGCAGACGCGCGGCATTTTGCGCCGCCGTACAAAGTATTTTGTTACCCTTGGAATAAATAGCTGTATAACCTTCTCCGTTCCTGATGGTGAGGTAATTGGGATTTTCCTGATTCCAGTAAAGCCCGTTTTTAGCGCCATAAACACGGATATTGAGGCCATTTTCTTCGCCGGTGGAAATCTGTGAGGCGGTAATTACCCCTTTGACCCCACCCTGATAATGCACCAGGATATTGGCATCGTCATCCAATTGATTGCCGGGAATAAAGTGAGAAATATCCGCGCAGACTGCTTCTACTTTCAGACCGGTGATATAACGCCCCAGATTTTCGGCGTGGATGCCGATATCACCCAGACACAAAGAAATACCGGCTTTTTGCGGGTCGGTGCGCCACATCGTGGCGGCAGTAACGCCGCTTTCCAGAAAGCCGGCCAGCCAGCCCTGGGGATATTCCACCACAATTTTATTGATTTTACCCAGTGTCCCCTGCTGCACCAGGTACCGCGCCTGTTTTACCATGGGGTAACCGGTGTAGGTATGGGTCAGCGCAAAAATCTTGTGCGTTTTATCCACAATTGCCTTCAATGCTTTTGCCTCTGCCAGGTTGCAGGTCATCGGTTTATCGCAAATGACATGGAAACCGGCTTCCAGGCATAGTTTCGCCGCTTCAAAGTGGTAAACGTTAGGTGTGACAATGGAAACGAAATCGATTCTTTTCTCCGGCGGCAAAGCGGATTCTCTTGCTACCATTTCCCGGTAATCCCGGTAAACCCGTTCCGGCGCGAGATACAATGCCTGACCCGACCGGCGGGATTTGTCGGGGTCGGATGAAAAAGCGCCGCAGACATATTCCGCCTGCCCGTCCAGTGTGGCGGCCATGCGGTGCACCGGCCCGAAAAACGACCCGATACCGCCGCCAATCATGCCGCCGCGCAGTTTTCTTTGTTCCATTATGTTAACTCCGGTTTGAAGTATTTTAGATTGGATATCATCACTGCTATTTCAAGTGACGGCTGTCACAGAAGGGTTTCCGGCCTCCTGAAAAATCTATAGATAAGGCAGGGAGCGATGACTGATTGGAATGTACTCCATAAAGCGGAAGAATGTCAATGTCGAGAAGCATTTTTAGCGAATTCTAAAATGCAGTTGTAAGTGAATTGTTTACCCTTCCGGCGGGACATAGTTAGGGATATGCTGTGAAGTTTGGAGCGGCTTGCAGATAATTTCCGTAATATGAAGGTCCGGCAGGTTCCGTGAAGAGGCCGCAATCGCCACAACGGCGGTATCGGCGCCGCGCCCGCTCCCGGCAATCGCGATAACCTGCTCGCCACTGGCGACAAAACCGCCGTCCACCGCCATCAGAATCATTTCGACACAAACCTTCATCCCCTGGGAGAAAGTCCGTAAAAGAAAAGCCATGACCCGCGGGACGGGGCTGCCGTAGAGATTTTCCGTGGCGAATAAAGACGTGGCAAAATGGACGTGATGACCCTGTTTTTCAAGCGACTCTTTTAAATCCAGCGGGAACCGCTGTTCGCGACCGGCGCTGTACTGGTGCGGGATTACCGTCAGGGTAATGCCGGTGCCGGTCAGGCGTTCCGCGGCCAAGCGTGCCGTATCCCCCCGGGTAGAGGCAATGACCATCTTCTTAATGCCGCGGGCATTGGCCCTTTCAACCGCAAGGCGTAATGTCTCTTCCGTATTGATAACTCCGGCTTTCTCGAAATAGACGATTTTCTCTTCCACTACCGGCCTCCTGTCAGCGGCGGTTAATTGATATAAAGCTCTTCAACTTTTTCCGGCAGCGGCACCCCGTTAGTGTCCCAGCCCATCAACGTGTAGTAGTATTTCCGGACCATTTCGATTTTAGCATGGTCAAGCTGTGTTTTCGACACCGCGCCATCGAGCTTGGGGGTAAAGAAACGTTCCGGCAAAGTGTCGTCAGCGGAAGAAAGGCCTTCCCGCATGTTGAACAGCCGCATCGTGGTGAGAATCCGTTCGCCGATGCGCAGCAGTTCCCCGATACCGGTATCCCAGCCGGTAACCGCTTTCAATAACTCGGCATTACCTTCAGGACCGTAACCGACAAACATGCATAAGACCAGCGAATCGATTGTGGCGTAGTTGCAGGCATCCATTTTATAGAAGCTGACTTTACGGGCGCTGATTTCGTTGGAAACAAAGCCCGAATGCCAGCCCAGTGTATGGTATGCGGTCAAACCTTTATCTGTCGAAATCGCGCCGTCGGTCGCGGAACCGCAATGGTCGGCCCCGGCCGGTGCAAACATAAAGCCGTAGGCCATGTTGGCTTTAATTCTGGGTTCGTGCATGGAAGTTTCCTGTCCCTTGACCTGCATCGCAAAGGCAATTGAATTATGTCCGATTTTACGGGCCATCCGGGCCGTTCCCTCGGCTAAAAAGTTGCCGAAACCTTCACGGCGGGCAATTAATTCAACCGCTTTCAGCATCGCCTCGGCGTTGCCCCATTTCAATTCCAGACCGCCGGTATCTTCCAGAGTGAGAAAACCCTTTTCAAAACATTCCATGGCAAAAGCGATGGTCGAGCCGCAGGAAATCGTATCCAGGGAATAGGCGTTGCACCGTTCGTTGGCTTTGACGATAGATTTAACGTCATTGATGCCGCAGTCAGAACCGAAAGCCGCCAGCGTTTCGTATTCCGGGCCGCCGTACTCGGGGTCCACTTTAAAAGGTTCGTCAATTTTACAGACTTTCTTACAGCGGATGGGGCAGGCAAAGCAGCCGTCCATCCGGCCGCCCATGGTGTCTTTGATGACGCCGCCGTGAATCTTCTGCACGTCGGGGAAAACGCCGGCCTGGAAATTACGGACCGGCAAATTGCCGGAAGCTTCATGGAAAACCATATCGGGGCCGCCGGTGCCGAAGTTGGAAAGCGGGTGTTTGTTCGCCACCATGCGCGCTCTGATTTCTTTAACTTTATCCGGATTCGCGACCGCCGGCAGGTTATGCCCGCGCACAGCAATCGCTTTCAGGTTCTTGGAACCCATCACTGCGCCTAAACCGCCTCTGCCCGCCGCGTCTTTGCAGCCTTCCATGATACAAGCATAGCGTACCATATGCTCGCCGGCCGGGCCGATCATCGCCAGATGGATTTTCGCATCGCCCAGTTCGGTACGGACCGCGGCCTCGGTTTCCAGGGTATCTTTTCCCCAGAGCTGAGTAGCGTCCCGGATGCTGACCTCGCCGTCATGCACCCAGAGATAGACCGGTTTTTCCGCCTTACCTTCAACAATAATTGCGTCAAAGCCGGCGCGCTTCAGTTCCGCCCCCCAGTAACCGCCGCATTCACATTTAGCAATACCGCCCGTTAGTGGCGACTTCGCCCCTACGCAATTACGGGCCGCGCCGGGCAGCAGCAAACCGGATATGGGACCGATGGCAAAGACCAGTTTGTTATCCGGGCTGAGCGCATCAATACCGGGTTTCAATTCTTTCCAGAGAAAATAAGCCACAAATCCGGCGCCGCCCAGCCATTTACGGCAGAACTGCTCGGTTAATGGCTCGGTCGAAGTCGTGCCGGCCGATAAATTAACGCGTAATATTTTTCCGTTGTACCCGCCGGGAAAAGCCGGCACCACCGGTGCAGCCGCTGCTGCGGGTGCAGGCGCGGGCGCCGGCCCAGTTGGTGCCGCCGTGGGTCCGGGGGTTGTAATATTGTCAGCCATTTGAGGAACCTCCTTGAGAACTACCTTTCTATTTAACCTTAATCACCGCTAATCAAATCTTCCGCTGCAGGTAGTTTTCTGATGCAAAGCCGGAAAGCAGGTTTAAATTGAGGAACAGGCACATAATTTGACTTTATGTCCCTAGTTAAATGATATGAAAAGCAGACCTGTATGTCAAACGAACACCAAGCACCGTTTTACTAAGTGTTGGAAATTCGACAGACAGCATTTGACGGATTTAAATATTATTGCGTTTCAATCCGATCCATTTCTCGATATGCGGGGCATGATATAGAGTCATTTTAGTTAATAGCACTTCAGGAGACTGTTCCACTAAAATCATGTCCCTGTGTTCCGGCCGGATAAATTCCTGGGTCACGGAATAATCCAGAAAACCCAGCAGGCGGTCGTAGTACCCGTTGACATTCAGGATGCCGCACGGCTTCCGGTGCAACCCGAGCTGCGTCCAGGTAAGCTGCTCAAAAATTTCTTCCAGCGTGCCTAAACCGCCCGGCAGCGCGATAAAGCCGTCCGATAAATCGAAAATCATCTGTTTTCGGGCATGCATCGAATCGACCACATGCAACTCCGTTAAGCCCTGATGTAAAACTTGTTGCGCAAAAAACTTCGGGATAACCCCAATTGCTGCACCGCCGGAACCCATCACGGCATCTGCGACAGCTCCCATCAGACCGACATCGCCGCCGCCGAAAACCAGCGTGATATTCTTTGTGGCGAGCAGCCGGCCCAAAATTTGAGCCGCCCGCAGATATTCCGGGCTGACTCCCGGACTGGAGGCGCAATAAACACAAATCCGTTTGATGCTCATGTTTTCTTCATCAATAATGTTGACCGCTGTCTGAAATAAGCGGGCAACGGCTAATTTTTCCGCCAATAATCAATAATAATATATCATGTCAGGCGACAAAAAATCGCAGTTGCGAAAAACTTAAAAGAGGGATACAATATCAGATAAATATTTTTACTGAGCAGATGGTCAAGTATCTAAAAAGGGTGTAATCAGCTTGAGTTATCTGCTCTTTGTTGTTGTTATTTCGGCAGGATGACGGTATAATAGCTTAACCGTGAAGGCTTAAGGCAGCAGCGGCAGGTTGGAACTTCGCAGGAAGACAGGAGAAAGCATAATGACCGACCTCAAAAAAATCAGGGCCCTTCTGGAAAGTGAGAAGAAGCGGTTGCTTGGTGAATTAGAGCAGTTGAATGCAGAAGGCCGTCCTTCTGAGGAAAGGCGCGATGGCAGTCCTTTTGGCAAACGCGAAGAAGAAGCTACCGAAAGTCTGGAACTGGAAAAACGTCTGGCGATGGAACGCCGCATCAAAGACCAGCTGGGTGATATCGAAATCGCGATGACTAAATTTGAAACCGGCAAATACGGCCTTTGTGAAACATGCGGCAAACCGATTGAATCGGCCAGACTGGAACTACTACCCGCGGCAAGACAGTGCATGAACTGTAAAGCGCTTCAGGCTAAGAATGCAAAAAACAGGTAAAACCCGAACATCCAAACTTAATCTGATTATTCCCATCACTATTCTCCTGATAGTCGTTGCTGATATTTTAACCAAAAATTGGATACGTTCTTTCCCACCGGACGGCCGGACAATCTATAAGATCTGGTTCTTCAGCATTATTCACATCACGAATACCGGTTCCGCTTTCGGCGCATTTCAGGCTTATTCGGTGGTCCTGACGGCGGTGGCAATAATCGGCTTGTTTGCCATTTCCGGTCTCGGAGTCTATATTTACCGGAAATATCCCCAATTCGTCAACATCCCGAACAGGATTGCACTCGGCTTACTGCTGGGCGGCGACCTCGGCAACCTGATCGACCGCCTGCGGTTTTCCGGCCATGTCACCGATTTCATCAACCCCGGATTTTTCTACGTCTTCAACGTCGCCGATGCGGCGATTACCATCGGCGTCATCCTGATTATTTTTTCCGTACTGCGTGAGACTATCCGCGAGAATAAGTAGGGTTTGCCATGAAACAAAACCCGGATTCTTATGTATTTACCGCGGACAAAGCGGGCATCCGCCTGGATAAATTCGTCAGCGAAAACTGTCCGGGGCTGTCCCGTTCGCAGGCGCAGAAATTAATCGATGACGGCGATGTTCTGGTCAACGGCACCGTGGAGAAATCGAGCCACAAGACGGAAGCCGGCGAAAAAATAGAAATCACTGTTCCCCCGCCGGCGCCCACCAGCCTGCTGCCGGAAGCCATCCCGGTGAAAATCATTTATGAAGACGACGACCTGCTGGTCATTGATAAACCGGCCGGCCTGACGGTGCATCCGGCGCCGGGGCACCCCAGCCACACGCTGGTCAACGCCGTCCTTTCCCACCTTAACGAAATCGAAGATGAGGGTGAAGTTACCCGACCGGGAATCGTGCACCGTCTGGACAAAGACACCTCCGGGGTTATGCTGGTGGCGAAAAACAACGTTGCCCTGGCTAACCTGGCGGACCAGTTCAAAGCACGCACCGTGAAAAAAACATACATTACGCTGGTCAAAGGGATTCTCCGCCCGGATAAAGGCGTAATTGACGCCCCCATCGGGCGGGATTCCGGCGATAGGAAAAAAATGGCGGTGACCGGAGAAAGCCGTGGCCGGGCCGCCCGCACCAATTACCGCGTCATCCGCTATGTCGGCAAAAACACCCTGCTGGAAATCATGCCGGAAACAGGGCGCACCCACCAGATACGCGTCCACCTGGCGGCCATCGGCTATCCGGTTTTCGGCGATATCACTTACGGCAAGAAATCCGCCTTTTTAAACCGGCAATTTTTACACGCGCAGAAAATCGGCTTTAACTTGCCGGCTACCCGTAAATGGGTGGAATTTGAATCGCCGCTGCCTGAAGATTTAGAGCAGGCTTTGAAAGAACTGGATAAATAAATTTGTCTAATCAGGCGCATATGCTTTATAATGAGCACAGCAATATAAAAAATTAATGGAAAATTAAGATGACCGATAAATTAGCGCTTTACGAAAACCAGTTGAATACTTTGATTGACCTGGCGCTGGAGGAGGATATCGGCGGCGGCGATATTACCAGTGAATCCCTC
>Ga0326727_10014644_pt1 | contig 17029 bp, 15 predicted proteins | sample MB2enrmetagenome_FD_207643 | JGI IMG/M metagenome (GOLD analysis project Ga0326727, IMG submission 207643) | Lab enriched peat soil microbial communities from McLean, Ithaca, NY, United States - MB29MY | ecosystem: Environmental > Terrestrial > Soil > Wetlands > Peat | place: USA: New York...
AGAAAGCGCTTGGGGATTGTCATCCTCAATTACACCGCTACTTCCAACCATATACATCTTCTCATTTATGACAGGGATGGCGGTGAGGTCGTTCCGAAAAGAATTCAGTTTTCGGCAGGTCGTACCGTGGGTTGGGGTGACTGTGGATTGAGGTCGGGCCGAACGAACTAATTGAAGGCACTGGGATAGTTCGGTTGCCAGCTTTGGTAAGTGCTTGAATTTACTAAACCAGTATTTCAAGAAGGGCCGCTTTTTTTGCTGCTTTAAGTCAGCATTTATCTACAGGGAGTGCGATGCAATTGCGGGGTGCTTTTGCGAAAATCACCGCTTTTTCCTACGCCGCCACGGGGTTCCCGTGCTTCGGCGGCGCAGTTGCTGTTCCTTCTGTACGGCCGCCGGCGGCACTCAGCCTTCGAGCGAGTAAAACAGGGTCAGCCCTTGAAAAAGGAAAATTAACAGATGGCAGTCTTTGGGCCGCATTCTTTACACGGGTGCATGAAAACTAAGGTAAGCCTTTAACAAGTCGGGTCCGGACCATGAGGATCAATTCCATGTGCGTGAAAGTCCCAGCGAATAAAATCGGGAGGCCTTCGATGCGAATTGCGTTTGCCGTTCTGTTATTGCTGTTTGCCGCCCCTTCAATTGCATTTGCAGATGACGCCTCAATCTGCGCGCACGTGAAGATGGAGATAGATCAGCAGATGACGCTGGAGCGGCAGGCCTTCGATGCGCACCTGCAGATAACCGACGGTCTGACCAATATTTCGCTTACCAATGTCAATGTGACCATCTCTTTTACCGACGCCAACGGCAAATCCGTTTTCGGGACGACCGACCTTGCGGCATCGGCTCGGCGAAGTCAAGTTGCCAAATTTACATACGAACTCTCGAAAACAGTGGCATTCTGAGCGCTTAGAGCAACCATTTTGCTTACGAAATCACCATTCCAAGGAGGGGATGAAAGGAAGATGCCAAGGGCAAGCAGGCATTACATTCCTGGTCATGTGCGGCATATAACCCAATTAAGGAAGCGGCAATTGCCAATAAACCATGATAAGATGCTGTAGAGACCGAATTTCTGTTCCCCTGCGGCATGTTCCGTTCATATCCATTGAGAGAAGGAGAATAATCCATGTTTAAGAGACCGTTGGGAGTGGGAGAATCAGGGTGCTGATTACAAAGGCACCACTTCGGTACGCTTCACTGACGATATGTTGCCAGAAGGTGGAATTTGGCCGGAGGCACTTCCTACTGGGCAGGTGGCGTGAAAGCTTCACGGGCGGCAGAAATGCCGTTGAGCGCCGCCGGAAATCCTGCATAGACTGCCATCTGGTCCATAATCTCAATGATCTGTTCTTTCGTGAGACCCACGTTAAGCCCTGACTCGATGTGCACTATGAGTTGGGGACGCTGGGTACCGGCAGCACACATGCCGGCGATCGCCACAAGCTCAGTCTCTTCCGGCGAGAGAACCCGCCGGGAAAACACGTCAGCGTATGAGAACTCAAGAATGAAGTCCGCCATTTCCGGGGCAATGTCTTTCAGACTGTTGATAACTCTCTCTCCCGCACCCTTGCTTGTTGCATCCATCGTTTTAATGCCCAATGCTCGCTTGTCGGCGATTCGCTCCCGCTTTACGGGAGTGAATTTAATGTTCTTTTCCTGGAACACTTCCCGTGCTGCGGCGATGCCGTTCAGCGCTGCCGGAAATCCATGATAGACAGTGGACACATACATGATGTCTATGACCTGCGCCGGTGTGACGCCGATGTTCAAGGCCGCGCCGATGTGCCACTTGAGCTGGGGTGCGGCGTTGCCCAGCGCCGTCAAAGCGGAGATAGCCGCTATTTCCCTGGATTTAGGGTCCAATGCCTGACGAGAGAATACGTCGCCATATGCGAATTCAACGACGAAGTCGGCCATTTCCGGCGCGATGTCTTGCAAGCCCTTAATCACCTTGTCCGCCCCCTCGGCATTAAGCATCTGTAGCGCATGATACCCTTTTTCGTACCGTTCTCCTTTTTTATCCATAGCGAATAAGTCTCCTGCCTTCAGAGCAAAAATCGATGCAAACAACGAACATAGGGTCACTCTGATCCAATCATTGAATCGCCTGTTGTATATCCTGCCCTTCATGGTAACCCTCTTCAGTTTTGGCGTCGTGGTATTCAGTTGGATTGTGGGTATCCAACAACCGCCGAACGTATTCGCCGGCCAGATCCCCGGCCATTCTTTGTCCCGTCCTTAGAAGCTCTGTGGCTTAAAAGGTCCCGGTGTCCAGTTGACCCCAGTTTAGCCTCACCAAGATCTGGCTTGCATCCGAAAAGGAGTCATTTTATTCTCAATAACGGACATTTTTTTGCGGAGAGCTCCTCAAAATGGGGCGTGACATGATCGACAAACACATCAGAATCAATATCCCACGCACCGGCCAGTTGGCGTTAACGCTGAGCGGGCGCTTAGAATCCTATTCCACCAGGCGAATGCATACCCACGCCTATCACCAGATGCTCACAATTCAAAACGGGGTCTCTCTCCTGGTGGACCACATCAGAAAACAGCCTCTTTTCGGGTCCATGACTGCACTTATTCCGGCCGGTCTGCCGCATCGCTCGACTGTGGTAGGTGAGTGCGTCACCTACAAGTCCCTTTATTTTGCGCAGGAGCTATTTCAAACCGAAATATCCGAAATCATTATTTTCGATATGAGCAACCTGGGTGCGGCCTTGTTTAATAGGATTATGATTCGGAACCCGTCAGACCTTGGGTCATGCCTGAACCGGGAGTGCCTGGATTTGCTGTTGAAAGTTCTGGATGAAGAGATACGCCGGCCGGTGAATCTCGCTCGGCTGCCTCAGCCGAATCATCCGCAAAACCAGCGCGTTATTGATTTCATTGAACGGAATTACGCACTCAGACTGACCATGTCAGATTTTGTGGCAGCTTTTCCATATTCGGAGCGTCACCTCGCGAGGCTCTTCAAAGCGGATATCAAGATCGGCATTTTCGACTACCTTCGGCTCTACCGGACATTGATGGCATCCGTCGGATTGAGCGTTTCGCCTCGAACCATTACCGAGATTGCTTATGACTGCGGGTATGAGTCGATTTCCTCATTTTATCGCGATTTCAATCTGATCTTTGCCCTCACGCCCGGGGCTTTCCGGGTTCGAATGACAAAGAAGCCTTAATTCAGATAATATTCGTATGTAGATCCTGATCGAGTCGAACGGAAATCTTTGGGCTTCTATCTTGATAGGGTTCATTCGTATTTGTTCCAGATCTTGCTGCAATAAAACACTATAACCAATTACCGCTTCAACCCCGCGTGTCCCGCCACGAATCGGTCAACGGACCCCCGAGGAACCGGGTCGCAAGACCGCGTCAATGCCCCTCCGGTCATCATCACGAAAAAAACCTTCCGCGGCATCCGTTCCCGGAAAATGTGGAAAACGACTGAGAAGCAGTTGCCGAAAAAGTTCGACTGGAACCGGATGCCAGGAGATCGAGACAATCGTGCAGGCGCTGCCTTCATTATGCGGACTCCAGGTCCGGAGATAAAGATCGCCTGTGGCCAAGAATGAAAGACCGTCCCGATTAGCAATGCAATGCTGTGCACCTCGTGCCCCATGCCATGGACCGCGAGTAGTATCACAAGTTAGGAAGCGCCAGCCGGTAAACACCTCAAGGCCATCTTTCCAATGCTTGAAGGCGAGCCTCGCCGGGATGGCCGGGACCAGAATATGCAGATTGCCGCATCAGGATGCTTCGGACCATATCTCGATGTGCTTGGAGTTCAGGGTTCCGGCAAACTGCGTTTTTTCTATGGAAATTATTTTCTACATCGATATTTCCTATTAGACATATTGGAAATATTGATTTAGACTGGCTCGTAAAGTTCGCGTGTACGCGTGTGCGCCACCAATGCAATGAGGCAGGAAGGATGCTAATCATCTGGCACGCCGACTGCCGCCAAGTCCTCCGGGAGCGAACTTGACATAAGAATTATGCGCTGAGGCAACTAAAGATCCCGTCTATGGAATTTAATGTTTTTCCCATTAACATTCACACGGCTTCCCCTTCGGGAGAGGCCATTTTTCGCAAGGAGAAGCGTTATGGCGAGAGAGAGGGAGGATATCCTCAAGGATTTGTCGGACTCGGTCCTAAACATGAATCTGGGCCTTGCCGTTTCAACGGCTCGGGAGGCTATCGAATCAGGGTTGGATGCGTTTGATGCTATCACTAATGGGCTGGTCGTAGGGATGAATAAAGCCGGCGTGCTCTACGAGGAGGAGGAATATTTCGTTCCCGAGCTGCTCATTTGCTCAGACGCCCTGTACGCTGCTCTTGAGATTCTCAACCCATATCTGAAAAGGGAAGACGGGCAGGCAAAGATCGGTTGTGTGATCGGCGTGGTCGAAGGGGATACCCATGACATCGGCAAAAATCTTGTCAAAATAATGCTCGATGTCGCCGGCTTTGAAATTCACGACCTTGGTCGAAATGTTCCCCTGGCCAATTTCGTCGAAAAAGCCAAGGAGGTCGATGCTCAACTTATCTGCCTTTCGACTCTGATGACGACAACCATGGACGAAATGGCCACCGTTATTGAAATGCTCAAGGAAGAGGGAATCCGCGACCGTTTCAAGGTGCTGTTGGGAGGCGGGCCTATTTCCCAGGCATTTGCCGATCGGATCGGAGCTGACGGCTATGCGGACAATGCGGCCGATGCCGTGAGAGTCGCCAAGGAACTTATCGCCCGAAAACCAGTAACCGCCGCCCGAACCTAAAAACCGGAAAGGATAAGTGAAAATGCGAATTCCAGAAGATACTCAGACACCCCTTGAAAGAGTTGGAAGTTATCTGCAGGGAGTAAATCCGCAACGGATCGCATGTTTCCCTTTTATTCTAAACCATGCGGCCAAAGTTATCGATGTGCCCGTCGCCAAATGCATCCGGAACGCCGAACTCCTCGGCAAATCCCAGGTTGCCGCCTATCGCCGCTACGGGAACGATATGGTATGTATTTTTTCCACCACATCTACCCTTGCTGAAGCAATGGGGCAAAAATTGAACTTTATCGAGAACGACGCCCCGCAACTAGCCGATCCTTTGATCAAGGAACTCGAAGATATAGATCGGGTGAAAATCCCCGATTTTTCAAGAGACGGACGCCTGCCGGTCTACCTGGGAGCGACTGAGTACGCAGTGGCGGAAGTTGGCCGGGAGGTTGGCGTATGCACCGTTTTGGCCGGGCCATTCACTACTGCTGCGGCGTTGCGCGGCACGGAGGTTTTTGTAAGAGACCTGTATCACAACAAGGAATGGGTGCACAAGCTGCTGGAGATTTGCTTTCAAGCCGGCCTGAAATTTGTCAACGAGATACTTAAAAGAAGGTCACTTCCAGACATTGTCGAGCCAATCGGGTCGGCAAGTCTAATAAGCCCGCGAATGTTCAGTGAATTCGTTTCCCCTTACATGAAGCGAATGGCTGATCACATTCACCTCAACGGGGGAGGGGTTCCAGCAGTAATGCATATATGCGGTAAGACCAAGCCGAATTGGAAACCGATGCTCGAAGCCGATTTCGATATCTGGAGCCTGGACGTTGTCGACATGGGGGAGGCCAGAGCATTTGCGGGCGATAGGGTGACCCTGGTTGGGAATGTGACCCCGGCCAACCTTTTGAAAAACACTCCCGAGGAAATCGACGCTGAGGCAAAAGTTATCTGCGAGAAAGCCATCGGCAACCCGCGGGGCTTTATCCTTGCATCGGGCTGTGAAATTCCGATCAACACCCCGCCGCAGAATATCGACGCCCTGATAAATGCCGCCCGTCGTTACGGCCAACTCGAGGTTGATGACGTACCCGGCCCCAAGGGGAAATCATGTTGCTGACTGGAGCCGCTCTTCTTTACGAGCGGGTCAAAGGATAAAGTTTGGATGTGAGTGCAGGAAAAGAATGGTCTATTCCGGCGGCCCTGCTGGTTTGCGGTTTTCTGGGGGCCGGCAAGACCACCTTCATAATGGAGCAGCTCAGAAGTTCCAGGGGCAGGACGGCGGTCCTGGTGAACGAGTTCGGGGACCTCGGTATTGACGGATCTCTAATTCGTTCCAGGGGCGGGATCCATGTGGTCGAGATGCCCGGCGGATGCATCTGCTGCAGCCAGCGGGAAAGCCTGGTAGAGAGTGTCCGGACTATTGCCGGGGAAATCCGGCCGGATATGCTGTTAATCGAACCAAGTGGCGTTGCCGAGGCATCGGAAGTTATCAAGGTGCTGACGGACGAACCCTTGTTGGGCGTGATCCGGCTCGATGCCGTTATAACCATTATCGATGCTTCCACGTTCCTGGAATTTTCGGAACCCGACTCGTTCGGCTCTTTTTTTCTCGACCAAGTGACCAACGCTGACCTGGTTATCGTCAACAAGACCGACCTCGTCTCCCCTTCGGAGCGCGAACGAGTAGCCAGGCGACTTTTCGACCTGAACCCAATAGCTTTGCCGGTGGAAACGGCGTTTTGCCAACTGGAGACTTCCCTGCCTTCGGGAAGACAAAGGCAAGTCCTTTCCTCAGGTCATTTTGGACTTGGAATGGAATGCGTCAGCATAGTTCCCGAGCTGCCGATTTTCGAAAATCAATTGGAAAAATTCACCCATGCGCTATCAAGGGGAGAGTTCGGGCAGGTCTTCCGGTCCAAAGGCTTGCTGAGGGTTGAGGGTGGCAGGTGGGTGAATCTTCAGTTCGCCGGTGGACCTCCGACTCTGACCCCGTTCCATGAAGAGGGCCGGTCGCGCATCACCCTGATCGGTTTCAATCTGGATCGGAAACGGATCAGCGAATTTTTTAAGCAAAACCAGGGAACGATATGACACAGAAAGAGCGCTTGCTTAAGGCAATCCGGGCCGAGGCTGTCGACCGGGCGCCCTTCATATGCCCGGGAGGGATGATGACCATGGTCGTGACCGAAGTCATGGATGCCGTGGGATGTTCCTGGCCGGGAGCGCATATTGATCCGGAAAAAATGGCCGCGCTCACTATCGGCGCCAACCGGCTTGCCGGAATTGAAAATTTCGGCCTGCCCTTCTGCATGACTGTGGAGGCAGAGGCCATGGGCGCTCAAGTGGATCTCGGCCACAAGGAGTGTGAACCTCGGGTTACCCGCTATGCCATGGATGCGATGACGGACATTGACCGTCTCACCTCAGTCGATGTGACCGGAGGGCGAGCCCGGGTCTGCGTGGATGCTGTCCGCATTCTCAAAGACCAGTCCGGAGAGGTCCCGATTATTGCCAGCTTAACTGGTCCTGTCAGCCTGGCGACCTCCCTGGTCGACCCTCTTCTCTATTACCGCGCGCTGCGCCTGAATAAGGAAGCTGCTCATAATCTGAACAGACTTGCGGTGGAGAATGCCATCGCTTTTGGAGACGCGCTCGTTGAAGCCGGGGCCGATGTGGTGTGCATCGCCGACCCGAGCGCCACCGGCGATTTGATCGGGCGCGCCGCCTTCGAGGAATTCGTCCTTCCCTGCATAAACGAAATGACGGAGCATTTCCGAAGTCGTTATGGGAAGCCTTCCATTGTGCATATTTGCGGGGATGCCAAGTGTCTTGGCGATGTCTTGCGGGGCCTGTCAGCCGAGGTCGTGAGCGTCGATTCGATCGTCGGCATCGAGCATTTGCGAAGTATGGTTCCGGGCAAAGTCACGATGGGGAATATCAGCACTTATGTCCTGGAGCGGGGGGAACCAGCTAAGCTGGCAAGGGGGGCCGAACAGTGTTTGAGACATGGCGTAAATATTCTTGCGCCCGCCTGCGGCATTAGCCCTAAGACGCCGATGAAAAATATTCTGGCCGTAGCCGAGGCGGCCCTTAAACGCCCCAAAGCGGTATAGCCTCGGAGAAGAGCTAATGGCGATAGTCAGTTTTTACCCGGACCGCCGGTCGATCGAAGTCCCACGGGGCGCCACTATTCTGCAGGCTGCCCGGAAGGCGGGAATAATGCTCGAGACCCCCTGCAACTGCGTGGGGATTTGCGCCAAATGCGCGGTTCGACTCGATGCCGATTCCCTGAAAAACATCGCTGTGACGACCCCCGGTCCCCGGGAGGGGATCGATCTTGAACATGCATGGGTCCTCTCCTGCCAGACGGAGATCCTGGGGGATATTGCGGTCGAGGTGCCAGGCACGGAACAGTCCGAAACGATCAAGATTCTGTGCTACGGCCGGATGCGGGCCGTCGAGCTTGATCCGTGTATCAGAAAGACCTATTCGAAGGAGGAAGACAAAACCAGTGTTTCTGCCCTGGACAGGCTTCTAGCCAGGGAGCCGGGGGACACCCGCGGGACCAATCTCGGCATTGTGGTCGATATTGGAACCACAACCCTCGTGGCATCCCTTGTCGATCTAACCAATGGGGAGGAGGTCTGCGTTGCTTCGGCGCTAAATCCTCAAAGCCTGCACGCCCAGGATGTGCTTTCCCGTATTCGCTATGCGTCTGAAGAGGCCGGTCTTAAAACCATGCACATGGCGGTGATAGAGGAGATAAACCGGCTGACGGGAGAGCTTGCCGCCAAGTCCGGCATTGCAGGCGAATCCATATATGAAATGGTGTTCAGCGGCAACACCTGTATGCTCCACCTGGCCACCGACAGTAATCCCTCATCGCTTGGAAAGTTTCCATACATTCCTGCCATAACGGGCGGCAATCACGTGAGCGCCAACCGGCAGGGACTTAACATAGCAGAATCGGGACTGGTTTATCTGCCGCCGATCATCTCCGGCTTTGTCGGGGCGGATATTACCTCCGGCATCCTGGCGACAAGGCTACACCAGAGCGCGGGGACCACTCTGCTGGTCGATGTCGGTACAAACGGGGAGATGGTCCTGGCTGGAAATGGCCGCCTCAGTGCCGCTTCCACCGCAGCCGGTCCCGCCTTCGAAGGGATGAACATCTCCTGCGGCATGCGCGCCGGACGGGGAGCGATAGAGGCTTTCGACATTGACGAGGACGGCGCGATTATTGTCAAAACCATAGAAAACGCCAAAGCTGCCGGGATTTGCGGAAGCGGTCTGCTCGACATCGTTGGCGAGCTTGTCGCACATGGGGTGATCGCGGGAAGCGGCCGCTTCGTGGATCGGCAGAAATCGGACCTCCCGGCCATGGTTAAAACGAGATTGATCGAGCGCGAGGGAAAAACAGTCTTTCAAGCAGCAGAGGACATCCTGCTAACCCAGAAGGACATCCGTCAGGTGCAGTTGGCCAAGGCGGCGGTCCGGACCGGCATCGAATTTTTGCTTCAGGATGCCGGGATCGGACCCGAAGAGGTGGACAGGATACTGATCGCCGGGTCCTTCGGTTACCACTTGCAGGAAAAAAGCCTCATCAACGTGGGACTCCTCCCGGAAGAATTTGCCGGGAAGATTGAATTTGTCGGCAATACATCCAAATCCGGGGGGCAGGCCTTTCTTCTGAACCGTGGGACCCGCGATGAAATGGCCGCCCTGGTGAAGGCAATCCAAGTCATTGAATTGGTCGGGGTTCCGGACTTTGACAAGGTCTTCGTCCGTTGCCTGGGTTTTTAAGGGATATCAGCGGCAGGACGATTGAATATGAACCTCGGTTTAGGCATCGATACAGGCGGAACTTTCACAGACGCTGTTATCATCGAAATTGATTCCGGCCGGATATTGACCAAGGCAAAGGCGGCCACTACCCGTCAGGATTTGCGGATAGGAATCGGCAACTCGTTAAGGGCTTTAGATGGATCTCTATTTCCTCAGGTGAAGCTTGTCTCCCTTTCCACCACCCTGGCCACCAACAGCATTGTCGAGGGAAAGGGCGCCAGGGTGGGATTGATCGCTGCGGTTCCCAAGCCCGAGAGCTTTTCCTCCTTCACGAATATCCCGGCCGAGGAGACGGTTGTCATCGCCGGCGCACACGATCGCCGGGGCCAGGTCGTCGCCGAACTCGATACCGGCGCCGCTCGATCCGCCGTCGTCCGTATGGCGGAAAAGGTCGACGCCTTCGCGGTCTCCGCTTATTTCAGCATCTACAATGCGCGTCACGAACTCCAAATCAAAGAGATCGCCTCAAAGCACTGTTCTCATCCCGTCGTTTGCGGTCACGAACTTTCGGCCTCGGTCGGCATGGTGGAAAGGGCGGTCACTGCGATCCTCAACGCCAGACTTTTGCCGGTCATCCGGGAACTTCTCGAAGCCGTGCGTCATATGCTGTGGGAAAACCGCATCGACGCTCCCCTCATGGTCGTTAAGGGAGACGGTTCGCTGATTTGCGCCGAGGTCGCAAAAGAGAGGCCTGTTGAGACGATTCTCTCCGGACCTGCGGCGAGCGTCGCCGGGGCCTGCCGATTGAGCGGCCACAATGATGCCGTCGTTGTGGATATGGGAGGGACCACTACCGACATTGCCATCGTTGTCAACGGCAGCGCGCCTTTGGACAATGATGGGGCGGTGGTTGGCGGATGGAAGACCCGGGTTCGGGCGGTGGATATGTGGACGGTGGGCCTGGGGGGAGACAGCCGGGTCGATGTGCGGCCGGAAGGCCGGCTCCTTATCGGCCCTCGAAGGGCTTTGCCTCTTTGCGCCGCGAGCAGGATATCCCCTCAGTTTTTGCTAACGCTTCGTGAGTTCTATAACCGGCATGCGAAAAAATTAAAGACGGATCTCAATTTCTTTTCTCTTGTGAGGAAACCCCAATTCGCGCTCTCCCGGTACGAGAAGGCGCTCCTTGACGCTCTCGACGGCAATATTCTGCACTGTGACCGGATCGCCGAAATAGCCGGCCCATTTGTCTCTCTAGATCGTTTCGTGGCGCTCGGTTTTCTCTCTGAGGTGGCGTTTACTCCCACGGACCTTCTCCATGCCGGGGGCGCTCTCGATCTTTTTGACAAAGAGGCTTCAATTATCGGTGCGGACATCCTGGCGCAACGCATGGGAATGGACCGGGCAAAATTTCTGAATCGACTGGCGGATGAAATTACTTCCGCCCTTTACCTGCAGATTACGGCAAAGGCGCTCCAGGACAATAAACGCCTCCGCCGCGTCTGGTCCTCGGCTAATTTTGATTTTCTCGGCCTGCTGTTGCAATTGCCGGCTGAATCGGGAGTCGCTTTGGATGTTCGCCTCGGTCGTCCATTGATAGGAGTCGGGGCGCCGGTCGGGGCCTTTCTTCCTGAAGCGGCCTCCAAACTGTCGTGCCGCTTGATTGTCCCTGAACATGCCGAGGTCGCCAATGCCTTCGGCGCCATCACCGGACGTGTCGTCGAGCGCACGGAAGTGACCATCCGTCCACATAGACTGGATGGATTTAATCTGCTGGCCACTGACGTGCAGTATCGATTCGAGACCCTGGCGGAAGCCCTGGCTGCCGGTGAAGAACATTCTCGGAAAAATGCGAAGAGACGTGCCGAGGAAAGGGGAGGCAGGGAAATCGAGGTGAGCGTAACCAGGGAGGAGCTTTTGATGCCGATGGCCGGCACGCGAGGGGATCAGGTTTTTCTTGAAATCAAACTGACGGCCACGGCAACGGGTCTGCCGGCCTACTGAAGGAGAATATGAGTCATGCGTCTTGGAGTAATAGCCTGCACCGTTTTGAAACCCGAACTCGACCTTCTCCTGGGCTCCGTTCCGGAGGTTGCCGAGGTGGTCTATCTCGATGCTGCCCTGCATGTGTATCCACAGAAAATGCTGGAGCGGCTTCTGGAGGAGATACCCACAATGGGGCAGAAGGTTGACGCCGTCTTTCTCGGCTATGGCTACTGTCAGTCCCTGAGGGGAATAGACGAAAAATTCGACTTCCCGGTCATTCTGCCCCAGGTCGATGACTGCATAAGCTTGCTGCTGACCCCCCAGCGCTACGCCGAAGAAGTCCGCCGAGAGGTGGGAACCTGGTTCATGACCCCGGGGTGGGCCGAAATAGGCGCCCAGTTGCTGATCAAGGAACTCAAGCTGGAGAGGGCAGCCCGCTACGGCCGGGACCCTATGGAGATGGCGCGCCGCCTGTTCACCCACTACAGGCGAGGGATCTTTATCGATACCGGGGTGGAAGGACGGGAAGCTTATATGGAAAAGGCTCTGGCCTTCTGCGAGGACTTTAACCTCACCATGGAAACCACCACTGCCGACACCTCGCTGCTCGCTAACTGGCTGGAGAAGGCTCGGCTGTGACAAACCAGGGTGTGAAGCGGGAAGCTCGAATCACTTTGTGAAGAACGCCCGATTATATTCATTGGTCGACAGGGAGCGCCAATTTCGATAGGACGGAAGCAATAATTGGAGGAGTACGCATGCGGCCTGCAACGATGAAGATTTTGGACGATTTTACCGAGCACAATATCTTGGCACTTGAGCACGCTAAGCGGGAGGGCCGTAAGATCATAGGCTTCTACTGCGGGTTTGCCCCTTTGGAACTTATTTCGGCGGCCGGCGCGATACCGGTTGGCCTCTGTGGAACGAAAGAAGCACCCATTCCCGTTGCGGAAACCATTCTGCCGCGTAACCTGTGCCCGCTCATCAAGTCGAGCTTTGGCTTTGCAATGACCGATACCTGTCCCTTCTTTCGCATCTCCGATATGCTTGTGGCCGAAACAACCTGCGACGGCAAGAAGAAGATGTTCGAACTGCTCGGGAAATACAAGCCCTTGCACGTGATGCATCTTCCGCCTGGATCGGGTCGCCCATCCTCAAAAACGTTGTGGATGGAAGAGGTTCGCTTATTCCAAAAGATTTTGGAGAATTTTTGCGGAGTCGAGATCACACGGGAAATGATCTGGGAAGCCATCAAGATGTATAACTTGGAACGAAAGACGATGAAAACGCTCCATGAGCTGAATAAAGCCGATCCGGCGCCGCTTTGCGGTTTAGATACACTCAAGGCCCTGTTACTTCTCTTCTTCAACGCAGACAAGGAACATGGGATAGAGGTCGTTCAACAGTTGATCTCGGAGGTTGAAAGTGCGCCCGATGCATTTTCTCCGTTTTCTCCAGGCACTCCGCGCATCTTGCTCACGGGCTGTCCCGTGTCCCTGGGATCGGAGAAGGTGGTAATCATAGCTGAAGAATGCGGTGCAAGCGTGGTTTGCTTCGAGATGTGCACGGGTTGCAGAGGGTTTACCCTTGTCGATGAGGATAAGGGAAAAGACCCTATCGAGGCTATAGTCGAGCGCCATTTGAGCATACCCTGCGCGTGCATGTCACCCAACCCGGGACGTCCCAGGCTTATCGGGGAACTGATAAAGGAATACCGCATTGATGGCATTATTGACCTGACCTGGCAAGCGTGCCACACATTCGCCATTGAGGACGCAGTCTTGCAGCAACACAACCGATCCGATTGGAAACTGCCCTTCCTTCACGTAGAAACAGACTACTCTTCAGCCGACGTCGAGCAGCTCAAGACCAGGATTGCTGCATTTATCGAGATCATGCAGGGTAAGAGAAGGTAATCTTATCGACATTTGGAAAGTTAAGGTTCTGCAGGAAATAACTTTGAAAATCCGGCAGGATAGAAAGTTCTTTTATTGTCAATTTCCTGAAAATTGAGAATCGATCTCATCGGCCAAGAAAAAATTCGAACAGACGTCAGAACAATCGATCAGCCCACTCGACGGAATCGGAATAGATCTGCGGCACCTCTGATTCCTCTATCCCCAACTGTGAGGCCAAGTTGGGGAAGTCTATCCAGTCTGCCTTTTCGTAAGCGATGCCAAGATCAAGAACGGTTTTGAAAAGATTGGTCTTACCAAGCAAGGCTTCCTTGATGGAGGTTTGAATAGGGAGGTCCTCAAGAATCTCTTCCATCGGTCTGCCCAGGAGAACGTCCATGCACGAGAATAATCCCATGAAGAAAAATTCGGACTTCTGCCGTTTATGTCCGGCGTTCGAAGCCAGATTCTCGCTAAATCGTGCTCTGAGCAAACAGAGCCTGAGCAATTCCTGAGGCCGGTCATTTCCGAGTTCCATGATGACCGCAAGGGATACCCATCTTTTGATCTCCGCCTCGCCGAGGATCTGCAGAGCATGCATTATGGATGAGATCTCGCGACGCAAGCCGAAGAAGGCGGAGTTGACATAATTGAGAAGCTTGTAAGCAAGGGAAGGGTTATGCTCGATGATTTTCTTGATCGTATCGAAGCTAGGATTATCTGCGCTAACTTCTTTCAGAATGCGAAGATAGTGTATTTTGTGGGCGGAGATATCACGTCTTGCAAGAATTACGGGCTTACAGAAGAAATAACCCTGAAAATAGCTGTATCCCATCTCCAGAGCATTATCGAATTCCTCTCGTGTCTCGGTCTTTTCCGCAAGGAGTTTTACGCTGCCCGTACTGGGAAATCTTTTTGCTATGGCCTCCCTCTCCTGTTCATCAGTCAGGCGTAAGTCAACCTTGATTATGTCCACCAACTCCAAAAAAGGATTATTCTCATTCCCACGGAGAACAAAATCGTCCAGAGCCAATATGTAGCCTTGAGAGCGGATCGTTTTTATAGCTTCGATCAACTCATCGTCAGGCTCTACATCTTCCAGGATCTCAACGACACCGATTTTCTTCGGGAGATAGGTAGCAGCACCATCGAGAAGAAGTTTTCGAGTAAAATTCACGAAAATCCTTTTGCCTTCGGAAATTTGCTTTGCGCCGATGACCAAAAGGGTATTTCCGATGACGGAGAGGGATGCCTTGTCCCCATCAGCCTCTGAATACACATTTTCCAAGCCTGAGCGGTACAGAAGCTCATAGCCGTATACTCCCTGCTTAGCGTCGAAGATTGGCTGCCTGGCAATGAAGACGTCCATCCCACTTCCTCCATCAAAACCTATTCAGGGAATCCAATGGTCTTCCGGCACGGGTGCTCGAAACCATGGTCAGCATGAGTAGGAACGAACAAAAGATACAAACGGTACAGGGGCAGGTAGCTGCCCCGGACAAACATTCGATTTACAACTTTATAATCGGACGCCATATTCGACGGCTTTACACAAAAACAGGGTGACGCCCGCAATTGTCTGCCAGGTGGGACTGCAAGCCGTTCTACCAAGGGCCTTTTCCTGGTAACTCCGTATAAAAGGGTTCGTGGAAAGGAAATATCGCGATTGCGATGATGCCTGGAAGCAGTGAGTTCGTGCGGTCCTTGGTCGGGGGTCGGGTCGGAAGCCGGAGGGGAGTGGTAGAGGGTTGAGCGCGGAAATTTGAGAATCGCTCGAATAGACTGATATTTGTGCGGTAAAAGATGGCGAGCGGAAGATGGCCGCCACAATGCTCTGGTTTCGAGAGATCTGCGGCCGCGCGCTTTCAAAAATGCATGCCTCGAGCGGTGCGCGGTCCATAAATTCTATTACGATACGATTTCTTCGCTCCACCTATCCAACGCGCTTCTCAGATTGAAGCCAGCGGAGAAAAGGGCAGGACCCTTTTGGGGGCCTTGCCCACCGTAAACGCTACTCCTTTTCGTGCCTTTGGGGCCTGCAGGCCTCCTTGCATGGTAACTTGTGCACCACAATCTGGTCGACGTTAGAGACCCACCGGCCCGCCGCAGTGTCGTTGGGGAGGATGAGGCGTGCAAGGCCGCTGTCAGAGGACGTGGTCCCGTTGATCGAGCCGTCTGATGCTTTGATCGCCAGCAGGGCATACTGAGCGCCGGTCATATGGGTCGCCTCGTACATGGAGATAACTGTGGCGTAACCGTCGGTTGCCGAAACGACGAGGAAGCTATTCATGTCTCTCGTGTCAATGCCTGAGGCCTCGAGTACACTAAGCAGCGTGGGTCCCGTCCAGACCCCTTTGGTGTTGGTGGTCGATGAAGAGGCATCGAAGGTTTCTTGCGTCATGCCCTCCAGGTCAGTGAAATTATAGGTCCGTGGAGTGATCCCCTCACCGGAAACAATGAGCAAGGTCGAGAATGGGTGTACCGTATCGACGCCTTTTCCGATAGGGACGGCCTTGACGACATCGATGTTGCACACATTTTGGACCGTTCTGCCCTCGCCGGCCAGGTCATACCCACCTTTCTTGTCCAACGTGAGAGTTGCCCCCGTACCGGCCGGGGCGAACTTCGTGTCCAATTCGCCCACTGAAAAGAGGGCCTTGGAACCGTGCTTGCCGGTGACGAGCACATAATCGCCTTCGATCCAGTTATGGTTGGTCGGATTCATAGGGGGTGAAGTCTGACTGATGCCGCCACAGGTGTCTTCCAGCAGGGTCCACAGGTCTCCTCCTGTGCTCGGGGTGACGGTGCAGGGGACAGTATTGAAATCTCCGGTAATACTGAAATCTCCGTTGACCCCATGAGCGAAGACCGGGCCGCTCGACGAAAGAAGCATAACCAATGCTGAAATTGCCACGATAAGAGCGAAATTCTTTCTCATAGTTCTTTTCCTCCTGGATTCAAGTGGGGCGCGTTATAACTCTTAATAATGAAGGACCCGCACTATGCCGCTTCCCCTGACCAGTTCGGCCCACCTGACCGGGGCAGGTATTTTCCGGGTCTCATATCGAGTGGGCCTCCTGTCGTCTAAAAGTGTGTGTACTCGCGACCACCTCCTTTCCCGGTGACTCCTTCCGCCTCTCCTTGAACATTTCGCAACCTGGAATGGCGGTGAAAATCCCGGTGCGAACCGCCGGGGCATCATCATCGAATGATCGCTGCGGACCGCTCTGCCGTTCCCCCCTGGCAAATACCCTTGCCGCTCGGCGCCCCCCTTGGACCGGCACAGATGAGCATGTTGAAAATCGGCTTGGCGAGGCGGGCTTCAGGATGAGAAAAAGCGGTTCAAGATCTGTCATGATGCCGGCCATTGATTTCCGCAAAGCCGAACCCATCTTGTGCAATTTATAAGTGAAAAGTGTAGTTTGCAGACTACATGCGTAATTTATCAACGTCAATCAATTTTTTGAATGACATCAACCGGGAACCGGACCTGATAACCGGAAATTATCAGAGGGATTGAGGAATTGAGGGATTGAGGGATTGAGGGATTGAGGGATTGAGGGATTGAGGGATTGAGGGATTGAG
>Ga0326727_10014646_pt1 | contig 17028 bp, 16 predicted proteins | sample MB2enrmetagenome_FD_207643 | JGI IMG/M metagenome (GOLD analysis project Ga0326727, IMG submission 207643) | Lab enriched peat soil microbial communities from McLean, Ithaca, NY, United States - MB29MY | ecosystem: Environmental > Terrestrial > Soil > Wetlands > Peat | place: USA: New York...
CGCGAGCAGGTGGGTACCAATAGGGTATCAAAACGAAAAAGGGCCTACGGTGTTTCCACTGTAAGCCCTTGATTTTTTTGGTTGCGGGGACAGGATTTGAACCTGTGATCTTCGGGTTATGAGCCCGATGAGCTACCGTGCTGCTCCACCCCGCGACACGAAAAGATGTAGTTATGCCCCTGGCGGAAGCTTGTCAAGACAAATCGCGGCCAAGATCGATTTGTTTTGTTCAAAAGGCCCGCTGCGCGAACAAAGGGAGCCTGGGCGGCCATTGCCGGTTGAACTTTGCCCCGATCACAGGCATCATGAGTCCATGTCCAGGCCGGGTTTTTCCTTTCTTGTCTGTCCGGATGCGGAAATGGTGCGCGAAAAGGCCGACAGCCTGCTTTCGAGCGCCTCGCCCGCCTTTGTCCGCCGCGTTTATTGGGGCGACGAGGACTTGGCCCCCGGATTTTGGGAGGACCTCACCGTCCAAAGCCTGATGGCCCAGCCCAAGGCGGTGGTTTTGCGCCGCGCCCACAACTGCCCGGCCGGGTTCTGGGGCAAGCTCGCCAGTCCCTTGCGGGGATTTAACAGTCTGATCTGGCCCATCCTGTGCCTCGAAGGGCCGTTTGAGCGCAAAAAAGCCGCCATTCCCAAGGAACTCGCCGCCGCGCCTTTCTGGAAAGTAGCCAAGCAAAAAGGCTGGGTTTGGGAATCGGAGGGCCTGACCCCCGAGACGCTGCGCGCCTCGCTCATCGATTGGGCCGGCGGAAGGGGCCTTTCCTTCGCCCCCAGGGTCCTCGACGAGTTGTGCTCGGCCCTGCCCATGGACTTCGCCGTGATCCGGCGCGAGCTGGAGAAACTGGAACTCGCCGTTCCGCCGGGCTCGCAAGTCACCAAAGAGCATCTGGGCCTGGTCAGCCCGCACGCGGCCATGGACCCGTTCGCTTTTCTGCGCTCCTTCACCAATCCCAAGGCCGCTTTCGAAGTCTGGCGCAAGATCATCGACGACCAGTTGCTGACCGGCGACGGCGTGGTCTTCCAGTTCCTGGGGCTTCTCGCAAGCGACGCCAGGCAGATGTGGAATCTGGTCTACGGCGATCCGGACTCGGTGCGCCTGCCGCCGTTTGTGGCCAAAAACAAGGCCGAGTTGGGACGCCGGTTAGGGCCAAAAGGCCTGGAGCGTGTTTGGGAACTGTGCTTTGAAGCCGAAGCCGGGGTCAAGACCGGCCGGCGGGACCCGGATCAAGCTATGGAAATCCTGGCGGCCGGGCTTTTTGAGCTCTTTGCGCGGCGCGCCTAGGCCCCTTGGCGCGCCGTACTCCGTTTTTCTCCTTGAATTGCCGCCGGATTTTGGTATATTGGCTCTGAATGGACGATTTTTTTGCCGTTTTTGGCCCAAACCCCGGCAAAAGATTCTCTGGGAGCTTGCGCAAGGCCGGTATCATGCTTAAAGAGAAACAGCCGCCGCATTACCTGGGCCACCGCAAACGGCTCAAGGAGCGCCTCGTGGCCGACCCGAGAGCTCTGGCGGATTACGAGGTGCTGGAACTCTTGCTCAGCTACGCGAATTTCCGGCGTGACGCCAAGCCTCTGGCCAAGGCGCTGCTCGCGCGCTTCGGCGGGATCGAGGCCGTGTTCGCGGCCAGACCCGGGGAACTCACCGAGGTCGAGGGCTTCGGCCGGGGCTACGAGGAATTTTGGATCCTGTGGCGGGAATTCTTCGCCCGGATCGGCGAAGCCCCGCTACGCAAACGCGAGACCTTAAGCAGCCCCGAGATCGTGGCGTCTCTCGCCATGGCGCGTCTTGGCTGCGCGGCCAAGGAAGAATTCTGGTTGGCCTTGGTGGACCACAAAAACCGTTTCATCGGTTGGGAGCGGTTAAGCAGTGGCACCGTGGACCAAGCCGCGGTCTATCCGCGCGAAGTGCTGGCCGCGGCCTTAAAGCGCGACGCCACGGGCGTGATTTTGGTGCACAACCATCCCGGCGGTGATCCCGCGCCATCGGCCCAGGACAAGGACATCACCCGGAGGATCAAAAAGGCCGCCGGTGAAATCGGACTGCGGGTGCTCGACCACCTGGTCGTGGCTCAGGACCGGTATTATAGTTTCCAGATGGAAGGCGAGCTGTAGCCGGGCGCGGCGACGGCTTGTCCACGGTCCGCGGGAAATGCGCCGCGGGCCGCTCAGTGCAACTTGGATTGACCGCAACACACCAACTCCCGAGGAGAAAGTCATGGCCAAAAGTTTGCATTGCATCGTTTCCGGCAAGGTCCAAGGCGTCTTTTTCAGATCCTGGATTTTCGACCAGGCGAACAACCTGGGCTTGACCGGCTGGGTGCGCAACATCGGCGACGGCAAGGTCGAGGTCTTGGCCCAGGGGAGCGAGGAGAACATGCAGATTCTCAAAGATCACCTGGTGCAGGGCTCGCCCCTGTCCCGGGTGGACAACGTGGAAGCCAACTGGACCGATTACGAAAAAGAATACTCGGATTTTCAAATCCGGGGCTAACAAGCGGCCACGGACTTTGTGGGAGCAACCCGCGGCGCCCGGCGGCTTTGCCCGGGCGTTTTCGCCGGGCCGGCCGGCGATGGATTCGTGTTCCGTGGTTGCAAGGAGTCGCTCGTGAGCGAGAAAAAGGGACCGGGCGAAAAGCCCGAGGAAATTATCGAAATCGCCGTCCCGGCCGGCCTGACGGCGAGCACCGCCGCTCCTGGACCGATGGAAGGCGGCGGCGAAGACAAATCTTCCCCGGACATACCGCTGATTTTGCCGGTATTGCCCGTGCGGGACATTGTGGTTTTCAACTATATGATCCTGCCGCTGTTCGTGGGCAGGGAAAAGTCCGTGGCCGCCGTGGATGCGGCCATCAACAACAGCCGCTACATCCTCATCCTCACCCAGAAAGATGAAAAGGTCGATGAGCCGGGCCAGGCGGACCTGTACGAGACCGGCACGGTCGGGGTGATCATGCGCATGCTCAAGATGCCCGACGGCCGGCTCAAGGTGCTGGTCCAGGGGCTCACCCGGGCGCGCGTGACCGAATTCACCCAGGAATCGCCCTACCAGATGGCCAAAATCGAGGTCATCGAGGAAAAAGAAGTCAAAGAGGTCACCAGCGAGCAGGAAGCCATGATGCGCGCCGCGCGCGAGCAAAGCGAAAAGATTCTCGCTTTGCGCGGCGTCTCGGCCGCGGACATCATGAGCGTGCTCAATTCGGTCAACGATCCGGGACGCCTGGCCGACCTGATCGCCTCCAACCTGCGCATGCGCGTGGAGGAGGCTCAGAGCATCCTGGAATGCACCGACCCCATCGAGCGGCTTGGCCGGGTCAACCGCCAGCTGGTCAAGGAGGCCGAGGTGGCCTCCATGCAGGCCAAGATCCAGAATATGGCCAAGGAGGGCATGGACAAGGCCCAAAAAGACTTCTTCCTGCGCGAGCAGATGAAGGCCATCCGCCGCGAACTGGGCGAGGGAAGCGAGGAATCCGAGGAAATCGACGAACTCGCCCAGGCCCTGGACAAGGCGGGACTCCCCAAGGACGTCAAGAAAGAGGCCGAAAAGCAGCTCAAGCGCCTGGCCTCCATGCACCCGGAATCTTCCGAAGCCACGGTGATCAGGACCTATCTCGACTGGATGGTGGAGCTGCCCTGGAAAAAGCTCTCCAAGGACCGCCTTGACATCAAGCAGGCCAAGACCATTCTCGACGAGGACCACTACGACCTGGAAAAGGTCAAGGACCGCATCCTGGAATACTTGAGCGTGCGCAAGCTCAACGCCAAGATGAAGGGGCCGATTTTGTGCTTCGTCGGGCCGCCGGGGGTGGGCAAGACCTCGCTCGGCCGCTCGATTGCCAGGTCGCTGGGCCGCAAATTCGTGCGTATGTCGCTGGGCGGCATGCGCGACGAGGCCGAGATCCGCGGGCACCGGCGCACGTATATCGGCTCCATGCCCGGACGCATCATCCAAAGCATCAAGAGCGCCGGGACCAGAAATCCGGTCATCATGCTCGATGAAATCGACAAGCTGGGCAGCGATTTTAGGGGCGATCCCTCCAGCGCCCTGCTTGAGGTGCTCGATCCGGAACAGAATTTCTCCTTCTCGGACCATTACCTGAACGTGCCCTTCGACCTGTCCAAGGTCATGTTCATCTGCACCGCCAACATGCTCGACACCATCCCGCCGCCGCTGCTCGACCGCATGGAGACGATACGGCTGCCGGGCTATACCGAGCAGGAAAAGATTAAGATTTGCAAGCGGTTCATCATGCCTCGCCAGATCAAAGAGAACGGGCTGGCGGCAAAAGACGTGGAGATTTCTGACCAGGTGATGGCGGCGCTTATCCGGGGCTACACGCGCGAGGCCGGGCTGCGCAACCTGGAGCGCGAATTCGGCGGCGTCTGCCGCAAGCTGGCCAGGCGCAAGGCCGAGGGCGAGAAACCGCCGTTTCGGGTCACGGCCAAGTCGCTTTCCAAGCTGCTCGGTCCGCCGCACCACCTGGGCGAGGAGCACGAACTTTCGCTGCCGCCGGGCGTGGCCGTGGGGCTCGCCTGGACTCCGGTCGGCGGCGAGATCCTGCACATCGAGGTGAGCACCATGCCGGGCAACGGCAAGCTCATCTTGACCGGCAAGCTCGGCGAAGTGATGAAGGAGTCGGCCCAGGCGGCCCTGTCCTTCGCCCGGTCGCGGGCGGACAAGCTGGGTCTGAAACCCGATTTCAGCGACAAGCTCGACATCCACATCCACGTTCCGGCCGGAGCCACGCCCAAGGACGGACCGAGCGCCGGCGTGACCCTGGTCACGGCCTTGATCAGCGCCCTGACCAACACCCCGGTCTGCCACGACGTGGCCATGACCGGCGAGATCACCTTGCGCGGCCGGGTTTTGCCGGTCGGCGGCATCAAAGAGAAGTTCCTGGCCGCCGTGGCCGCGGGCATGACGCGGGTGATCATTCCGGCCCAGAACAAGAAGGACCTGGCCGATATTCCGGCCGATCTGCGCCACCGGATCAAGGTGCAGACCGTGGAGATGATCGACGAGATCTGGCCCATGGCCTGTGCGGTCAAAACGCCGGGCGCTAATGCCGGTCCGGGCGAAGCGAACGGGGATGGAGGCGAGGCCGAAGCCAACCGGAAAGCCGGAAATAAGGCCAAAACCGTGAAAAAACCGGTGTCCAAGCCGGCTGCGGCCAAGGCCGGAAGTAAAATCAAGAAATAAAGTCGCTTTTGCGCGATGCTGCAAAATGAAACGCCCGGGGGCAGCTCCCCGGGCGTTTTTTGTTGTGATGCGGTGCGTGATTATTCGGCGCCGCTTTCCTGGGGCGTTTCAAGGCGCTTCCAGGATATCTCCAGCTCGATCTTTTCCTTGCGTTTTTTCTGGGACATCGAGGCTTCGAGAAAGACCACGTTCGGCGGGGTCAGGGTGATCGATTCCATGCCCTGCTTCATGGTCACGCTGCCGCTTCGAAATCCCATGGCCAAATCATCGAAAAATTTCGCCAACTGTTCACTGCTGACGTGTTCTTCCTTGGTGACATCGACCTTGTCCATGACTATTTCTCCTTTTGTTTTATAGATCGCGAAAGCCTTGGCAAAGGATTTGTAATCGCCGGAGAGGAGGCGGTCGCTTAAGGCGCGGCGCGCCGGATCCGAGGCGACGGCGGCCAGCAGGGTATTGCAGACCACGCGCATCAGGTCGCCCGAGTCGAACGGCTTGGACAGGTAATCGGTGGCCCCGGCGTCCAGGAAGCGTTTCCGGTCGCCGGCCAGCGCGTAGGCCGTGACCGCGATAATGGGCGTGGCCCGGTTGCAGCCCGCCTGGGCCCTGACGCCGGCGATGACTTCGTCGCCGTAGATGTCGGGCAGTCTGATGTCCATCAGCACCACATCGTAACGCGAGGTTTTGAGCCTTTCCAAGGCGTCCGCGCCGGTGCGGGCGATGTCGTGGAAAATCTCGTTCTTTTTCAGAATATGCACGATGTATTTGAGGTTTAAATGATCGTCTTCGACGATGAGGGCTTTCATGAATGCGCCGCCGCTTTGGGCAAGCGCACCAGGCGCGGAAATCGGCCCTGGCCCGGACTCTGGTCCGGCGCCCGGTCCTGAAAGTAACCGGCGAGGTCCGTGGCCGGCGCGGGCAAGCCTGCGGGCGCGGCCCGGCCGGGCCGCACGGGGTCCGGCATCTCGCGCCCCCCGGAGAGTTCGCCGGGTTCCCTGCCCATGCCCGGTTGCAGGATGGGCATGTCCGGCCTGATGATGCGTATGATGCGGACCAGACCGGAGCTGGCCGCCGAACCGTCATCCGGGATGACGACGCAGTCGAAGTGGGTGGTATTGACCAGGCGCAGGGCGTCGTCTTCCCCCGAGATGGTGGCGCACAGCGCCGTGGCGGGGGTTCCCGGCAACGGAAAAACGGGCTTGCCCCGGGATTTTTCCGGCGAGACGATCAACACCGAGGTTTTGGGTTTCATGCCTTCTCCATCCTGCGGCCGGATAGGCCTTAGGGCGAGATGGGCTATAAGAAGACTTTGTTGCCGTTGAGAATACGACGGCGTGACGATTTGGTGACGGGCAGGGTGGGCGGCGGCTGCGCCGGTTACAAAGGCTTGCCGCCCCGGACGGCCGCTTGCACCGCCTTCTCGGTCAAGGACTCCATGGTCGGTACAAAGGATGAGGCTAAGACAATATCAAAGCCAAGCCCCAAAGTAATAGAATTGATGACTCCCTAGCTGTTTTATTGACATTATATACACAGATATGTATTAAGTTACAAATTACATTATTTATATATATTTGAATGAATTCATACTAATTTGATACACCTTTAATGTTGGAGGGTGTTATGACTGGTGCAGAAATTATTGCAGCAATGAAAATATTGCAAAAACCGTTAAATGATCTCTATGAATATTTGAAGGATGTAGCGAATACGGAAAAAGATAAGATATTAAATACAAAAAATACTAAGAAACTGGCACGGCATATTGAAAGTCTTGGAAAGGTCAAAACATTTTGGCAACTTGAAAAAGAAGTTAATATCAATGATTTTTATTATCCTTCAAAAATCATCAACCCCCATGATCAAGATAATATTATAGGTGTAAATAGCCTTAATGACATCTCTAAAGATAACAATTTCGTAATTGAAGGGACTGTCGGACAGGGTAAGTCAATTTTTTTAAGATATGTATGTATTCAGGAATTACGAGAAAAATCATCCGGGAGGATTCCTATATTTATTGAACTCAGAAAGATAGACGCTAGTAATATGTTGTCTGATGCAACAAATAAAGAGCTTGACCTGTTGGGTCTTAAGGTTAATGAAAGTATATTCAAGTGTTATGCTGAATCAGGAAAGTTTGTTTTATTGCTAGATGCGTTTGATGAGTTGGACGAAACACAAGTTAATTCTGTTATGAGGCAAATCGAATTTTGGTGTGATCAGTATCCACTTATGCAGATAATTGTCACGTCTAGGCCAGATACAGAAATTCGAAAATTAGCTCATTTTAGAATATTAAAAATGGCACCACTAGATGTAACTGATCACAAACATTTTTTTCAAAAAATTGGTGTAAAAGGTTCTGATCTTTCAGAGTTGCTAAAAGCCATTGAAAATAGTCCACAACAAATCTCTGGTTTGTTGACAACGCCTCTTCTTCTGACATTACTTGTCCTGGTTTATGGCTTTAATAAACAAATACCCGAAGATTTGCCTGAATTTTTTGAAGCATTATTCTCAACTGTTTTCATGAGGCATGATAGGAGTAAACCTTATTTTAAAAGAAAAAATATGACGGGGTTTAATGAACGCAAGCTTGAGAAGCTTTTTAAAGTGTTCTGTTTTTATGTTTTTTTTAATAAGTTTGGAGTTAGCCTAAATAAGAATGATTTTTCAAAAGCATTCGATAAAGCAATTAACTTTTTTGGGGAAAAATGTGATGAAGAAAATTTCAGAAATGATATAATTAAAATTGCCTGTTTGATGCAAAATGAAGGTCTCCAGACAACTTTTATACACAAAAGTATTTTAGAGTATTTTACTGCAGCATTTATATCGGAGCTTAATGATGAGCAAGCAAATAAAGTATATGAGACTATACTAAGCGATTTTCATGATAGTATTGGTTTTGAATCTATTGTTATATTTTTAAATAAAATTGATAAGTATAGATTCACAAAGTTATTTTATGTTCCAGGCCTTGATAAGGCATTTGCCAATTATGGAGTTGAAAGTTTGTATAATTTCAATGGTGATTTCGATCATTTAATGGAAGCTATTTTACATGATTTCGGTGTATATTATATGACCGACCAAAAAAATGGTGAAATAATAAAATTATACTGTAGAAGTGAACGAATGTCTCCATATTATTTTTTTAGAAAATTTTATGGAGAATTTGGATTTACAATTCTAAACGAATCGCAAATTTTTACTGATTTTAATTCATTAAGTAGGGCATATCCAAGTGCAAAATATATAGAAGGAGGAGAGATTCGCGTTCAAGGTGATGATATTATCCAAGGTGATAAATTGGTTAATTTAAAACAAAGATGTAGAGTTAGATTTAATTTGTTTATTGAAGAAATAAATGAATCAAAAAAATATATTGAAAAAGAAGATGCAAAGATTACTTTACTTGTAGATCCGTTCATCTAATATTCACTTTTTTATCCTCCGCACCGCCTTCTCGGTCAAGGACTCCATAACCTCTCCGTGGTCGAAGCCGGCCAGGTGGAGCAGGCCGTGGGCGAGAAGGCGGGCCAGGTGCGCGGCCGGGTCCTGGCCGTAGAGCACCGCCTCGCGGTACGCCGTGCGCGCGGCCAGCGCGATTTCCCCGACATACTCCGGATCGTCCGGGCGCGAGCCCGGAAAGCTCAACACGTTGGTCGGCCCGTCCACGCCTAAAAAATTCCGGTTGAGTTCGGCGATCGACTCGTCGTCCACCACCGAGAGCTCAAAGGCGGCCTGGCCGAGCTGAAGGGCTTCGGCCAAACGCGCACACAGCTCGGAAAGCTCAAAGCGCGACAACGGCAGGGCCGGGCACAGGGCAGCCTTGGTCTGGACGTAGAAGTTCGCTGGTTGCATGGCGTGAGCCCCGCGCTTGGGGCGGCTAGCCCGTGGCGGCCTTGGGTTTGGTCAAGGGCAGGGCGGCGAGGGGCGCCTTGGCCGGCGTATCCGGCACGATGCCCCTGGCTGGTTCGTCCATGGGAGCGGCGGGAGCGGCGGGCGGGGCGCCCTCGGGCGTGGTGTCCGCCGGGCCGGCGTCCTTTTGGGGAACGGCCTTGGCTTCTTTGACGTCCTTGATTTCTTTTGGCTTGCTGTTTTTGGCCTGTTCCTTGGGATATTCGATGCGGTGATGGAAGATGCCGGTCAGGATGCGGTGGAAGGTGTCCGAGAGCTGGTTGAGATCCTTGAGCGTGAGCTCGGATTCGTCGAGCTCGCCCTCGGTGAACACCTTGCGGATGATGTTCTCGATATGGCCCTTGATGCGGCTGGGCGTGGGCTCGACAAGCGTGCGCGCCGAGGCCTCGATGGCGTCGGCGATCAGGATCAGGCCGGCCTCCTTGGTCTGGGGCTTAGGGCCGGGATAGCGGAATTCACTCTCGGCGACCGGGTCTTCGCCCTTGGCCTCGGCCTGTTCCTGGGCCTTGTGGTAGAAATAGGCGATGAGCGTGGTGCCGTGGTGCTGGCGGATGAGGTCGGCGATCTCGGGGCCGAGTTTGTATTCCCGGGCCATCTCCATGCCTTTTTTGGCGTGGGAGATCAGGATGAGCGCGCTCATGGTCGGAGCCAGCTTGTCGTGCTTGTTTTCCCGGCCGATCTGGTTTTCGATGAAGTACTGAGGATTTTTGAGCTTGCCGATGTCGTGGTACAGGGCGGCGACCTTGGCCAAAAGCGCGTTGGCGCCGATGGCGCGCGCTCCGGCCTCGACCATGTTGGAGACGATCAGGGAATGGTGGTAGGTGCCCGGGGCCTCGACCATCAGGCGCTGGAGCAGGGGCTGTTCCAGGTTGAGCAGCTCCATGAGCCGGAAGCGCGAGGTGTAGCCGAAGATGATTTCGAGCATGGGGGAGAGTCCCAGCCCGCACAGCTGACAGAACAGGGCGTTGGCCAAAGCCATGGCCAGGCCGCCGCCCAGGGCCTCGACGCCCCGGTAGTCGATCATGTGCAAGGCGATGGTCAGGACCACGAAAATGGCCGCCAGCGGGAAAATGGAGTTCATGAATTCGGCGCGCGTTTCCGAGCGCTTGATCAGGAAGGTGTAGCTCATGCCCCCGATGAAGTAGAAGCAAAAAAGCGGCAACCCGCCGCCGCCGATGTAGGCGGCCGCGAAGGAAAGCAGCATGGTCATGAAAAAACAGACTGTTTTGGGGAAGAACAGGGCGAGGACGCCGGCCGCGCCGGCCACCGGCAACATGAAGGAAGGGTAGCCCGCCATGCGCAAAGCCGGGTATTCCCACAGCGAATGCCTGGCCATGTCCAGGGTCTTGGCGCCCACGGCGAAAATGAGCAGCACGGTGCCGAGGAACAGCCAGTCGCGGTCGGACAGCCACCACAGCCCGCGTTTTTTGATGAAGGCCAGATGCAGGCCGAATAAAAACAGGACCTCCACGCCGAAGATGCCGAGCGCCCTCACGTATTGCAGATGCTTGCCCGAGGTATTGGAGAGCATTTGCAGCTCGCGCTGTTGTTCCGGGCCGACCCGCTCGCCCTGGCGCACGATGATCTCGCCTTTTTTGATCTGATGCAGGATCGGCTCCACCGAGGCCACGGCCTCGGCCCGGCGGCTTTGGCTGAGCGTTTGGTTTAGCGTCAAATTCGGTTCGATGAACGCGCCCACGAGGGTGTTGACCGCCTTGCGGGTGCGTAGGTTCTTTTTCAGGTCGCTTTTGAGCAGTTGCTCCAGGCCTTCCTTGAGGGATTCGACGTCGCTTACGCTTTCGAAGTTGGCCCGGGTGATTTCCATGCCCGAGCCGAGGTCGCGCACGACCATGCCGTTTTTCAGCGAACCAAGCGCGCTCTTGCGCGCCACCAGGCCGTTCGCGTAGCCGGTCTTGAGCCAGGGCATGGCCTGGTCCATGAGCTGGTCGACGAAGTCCGTCTGCCGCCAGACGGCCACGGTGTCTTTGGATATTTCCGTGTTGAGTTCCTCGGATATTTCCCATCGCAGCCGTTCCAGGTCGCCGGAGTCGGAGCGCGCGTGGTCCAGGACTTCGAGCACGTTTTTGCGCAGCGTCTCGAACACGGCCGGATTGAGGTCGTATACCGGCGGCTGGTTTTCGGCCACTTGTTCGCGGCGGCGCAGGGTCGCCTCCATGTCCTCGATGCGCAGGTCCTGGGTGGCGGCTACGTCCTGGGTGGCGATTTCGCCCTCGAAGAAGAGTTTGACCTGGGATTCCAGATCGACCCCGGCCAGAAAGCCGAGCACGAGCAGCACGGTCAAAATGAAGCAGATGCCCAGCCAAGCCCGGCCCGGCGTGTCCTTGGAAGTTTGGGAAGCCGGGGACGCCTGGGCCAGGGTCGGGAGCAGCTTGCGTATTTTAGCGATCAGAGCCGTTATGGCGTTCATATGCTTGTACGATCCGCCCCACCAGAGGGTGGCGGATAACGTCCTCTTCTTGAAAATGAATGAAGCTCAGGCCGGCGACGCCGGAAAGTATTTTGTGGGCCTCGACCAGCCCGGAGGGGGAACGCGACGGCAAATCGATCTGGGTGACGTCGCCGGTGACCACGGCCTTGGAGCCGAAACCCAGGCGGGTGAGGAACATTTTCATCTGTTCCGGGGTCGTGTTTTGGGCCTCGTCGAGGATGATGAAGGCGTCGTTGATGGTGCGCCCGCGCATGAAAGCCAGCGGGGCGATCTCGATGACGTCGGTTTCGAGCATTTCGCGCACCTTGCGGAAGTCGAGCAGGTCATGCAGGGCGTCGTAGAGCGGGCGCAGGTAGGGGTTGATTTTTTCGGCCATGTCGCCGGGCAGAAATCCGAGCTTTTCGCCGGCCTCCACGGCCGGCCGGGTGAGCACCAGCCGTTTGACCTGGCGCTTGGTCAGGGCGGCCACGGCCATGGCCACGGCCAGATAGGTCTTGCCGGTTCCGGCCGGGCCGATGCCGAAGACCATGTCGGAATTGCGGATGGCCTCGACATAGGCTCGTTGGCCCAGGGTCTTGGGGGTGACGGTCTTGCGCGGCGAGGCGGCGAAGACCTCGTCGGCGAAAATGTCGTCCAGTTTGGCCCCCGGCTCCCTGGCCAGGATGGATACCGCCTGGGAGACGTCCTCGGGGTGGATGGGCAGGCCTTTTTTGAGCAGCGCGTATAGCTGCGTGAGCGCGCTTGCGGCCAAGTCTGCGTCGCCCGCGTTTTTGGCACGCAAGACGGCGGTTGCACCCCGGGTGTCGATGTCGACGCCACTTTTCTCGGCGATCAGGCAGACGTTGCCGCCTTGGGGACCGAAGAGATCCCGGGCCAGTCCGCTGTCGTCAAATTCGAGACGGCGTTCGAAAAGCTTATTTGCGCGCATACACTCCAGGCCGATCGGCGGCAGATTTGAGTCCTCATACACCCAACGCCATCCGCCCACAAGGGGGTCAAAGCGTTGGCATACGGGGGTTTTCGCTTCCAGCCCGCCCCGGGCGTCCACATATATAAGCACGATTTGCAAATCGTCTTGCCTGGGCGCGCAAAGCATGAAAAATAGAGCCGCTGCCGGCGCGGAAAATCGGTTTTGTAAAAGGGATTCCAACGGGGCCCGCATCGATCGGTCCCCTTGGCCGCCGGAGGCATTCTTCAGCCCATACCGGGGGGCGCGTCATGACATTGTCGGAGAAGATCAGCGAAACGAAAAAAGTCCTCGCCCAGGCACTTGACCGTTGCGGCGCGGCCAAAACCGCCGTGGCCTGGACCGGGGGCAAGGATTCCACCGTGGCCCTGCATCTGTATCTGGAAGTCCTGCGCGAGCGGGGCGTTGCAGGGCGGGCGGTGGCCCTGTCCCTGGATACCGGCCGCAAATTCGCCGCCACCATCGCCTTCCGCGATCGTCTCGCGATCGCCTGGGACATCGACCTGCGCCTGATCCGGCCGACGCCCGAGGCGTTTGATGCGGCCGACCCGAGCGACAAAACGGCCTGCTGCCTGAGGCTCAAGATCACGCCGCTGCGCCTGGCCTTGGCCGAGCAGGGCATCGCCTGCCTGATCACCGGGATTCGGGCCGACGAACACGCGAGCCGGGCGGGCAGGCCGGTCTTCGAAGAGCGCCATGATCCGGATTACACCGGCGTCAACGCGCTTTTGCCCTGGACGCTGCTGGATGTCTGGGCCTACGTCGCGGACCGGGGCTTGCCCTACTGCGAGCTCTACGACCAGGGCTACACCTCGCTCGGTTGCGAGCCGTGTACGCTCAAACCCGGCCCTGGCGCGGGCGAGCGGGGCGGACGCGATCCGGACAAGGAAGCGGTTTTGCCGGTCCTGCATAGCCTGGGTTATTTTTGATCGCCTCCTGACTTGACTTTGCTTCGCAACCAGTCCAAATTGGAAAACATAGGAAAACTTGTTTGTCGATCATGGCTTCCCAGCATAACGCCGGGAAAAATTCCCGGCCGCAACACAGGAGGGTTTATGCAGTCCGACACGACGTCACCTAACCTGTCCCGGCGCGAATTCGTCGCCGCCACGGCTGCCGCCGGACTTTTGTCCATGGCCGGCAGCCTCGGCTTCGCCAAAGAGACCCTGGCGGCGGAGGCCTTTGCCATGCCGCCCCTGCCTTACCCGGATAATGCCCTGGAACCGGTCATTTCGGCCAATACCATCAGTTTTCATTACGGCAAACACACCAAGTTCTACTATGACAACACGAATAAGATCCTGGAAGCCAAGCCCACGAACGGCATGACCCTGGAAAAGGTTTTCCTGGATGCGGCCAAGGACGCCGCGGCCATGGCCCTGTTCAACAACGCCGCCCAGGCCTGGAACCATACCTTCTACTGGAACGGCCTGAAGGCCGGTGGTGGCGGAATGCCCAAGGGCAAACTGGCCGAAATGATCCAGACTTCCTTCGGCGGTTATGAAAACTGCGTCAAAGCGCTCACCGAGGCCGGCGTGACCCAGTTCGGCAGCGGCTGGGCCTGGCTGGTCTCCGAGGGCGGGGAGCTCAAGGCGGTCAAAACCGGCAATGCGGGCAATCCCATGACCAACGGCCAAAAACCGCTTTTAGCCATTGACGTTTGGGAGCACGCCTATTACCTCGACTACCAAAATCGCCGCGCGGATTACATCAAGGGCGTTCTGGACAAACTGGTCAACTGGGAATTCGTGGCCAAGAATCTGGAAGGCTAAATCGTTTCGGGCGGATGGCAAAGCCATCCGCCCGAGCTTCCCTCAAACCGCCCCGCGCGGCCAAATCAGCGAGCCGCCACCCCATGATGCAATCAATGACGCGATCACTGCGAACGCTTCCAGTCCTTCTGTTGTGCACGGCACTCAGCCTCTGCCTTTATGCCTGCGCCGGCGCGGCCAAGCAAAAACCGGCGGCGGATGACAACGGCTACCTGGACCAGATCCAGGAATTCGTCGAACGCGGCCGCTACGCCGCCGCCCTGGCGCTGGTCGACGAACGCATCCAGCGCGAACCGGACAACTACGAGCAGTACCTGCTGCGGGCCACCGTGTTCACGACCATGCACCAGGACGACAAGGCCCTGGCCGACCTGGACTATGCCCTGGCTGTTTTCGACCGGACACACCGCAACTACCCCCCCAAGGAACAGAACCCGCGCCTGGCCGGAATCCACAAGGATTACGCCCTGGCCTGCTATCTGGCCGAACGCCGCGCCGAGGGGCAGGCCGCACAAAAATACCGCGACCTCTTCACCATCCACGCCGGCCTGGTCAAAAGCCTCGACGCGCCCACCTACCTGGATCTCACGACCATGATCGGCAAGGCGTTGGATAACCAACCGGCGGCCCAGCCCCGAGTCGAACCGGGCGCCGCGCCGGGCGCGACCCCGGCCGAATGAATCTGCCCTGGGGCACCCTGGTCAACGCGGCGTCCGTGATCGCCGGCAGCCTGGCCGGACTGGCGCTACGCGGGCGTTTCCCGGACCGGGTGCGCGCCGTGGTCATGACCGCCCTGGGCCTGGCCACCCTGGTTATCGGCCTGCAGATGGCCCTGAAGATGGACAACCCCCTGATCGTCATCTTCAGCCTGATCCTCGGCGGCGCGGCCGGGACGCTGTGCGACCTGGAAGGCCGCTTCGAACGCCTGGGCGAGACGGCCAAGAAACTCATGCGCTCGCGCGACGGTCTGTTCACCGAAGGCCTGGTCACCGCCTCGCTTATCTACTGCGTCGGCTCCATGGCCATCCTGGGCTCGATCGAGGACGGCCTGCGCGGCGACCCGACCATCCTGTATACCAAATCCGTGCTCGACGGCTTCGCCTCCGTGGCCATGGCCTCGACCTTCGGCGTGGGCGCGCTGTTCGCCTTCGTGCCGGTGGCCCTCTACCAGGGAGCCATGACCATGGCCGCCTTCGCGGTCAAAGATTACGCCACCGTCCACGTCATGACCGAACTGTCCGCCGTGGGCGGGACGCTCATCGCCGGCATCGGCATCAACCTGCTCGGCCTGGCCAAGCTGCCGATCTCCAATCTGCTGCCCGCCTTGGCCGCGGCCGTGGTCCTGGCGCGATTCGTCGCGGGGTAGGGGAGCGGAGCGGGGGCCGGGGGCGGCTGCCCCCTGGAAAGATAACAGTGGTTTTGGTGTTGGGTCTTTGCGAAGCAGCGGAATTCGCTCCGCGCTTTACCATCCGGGCCAAATCAAGTACCACCACTGCCCATGCACGAACTCTCCATCGTCCAAAGCCTGCTCGATCTGGCCGAAAAAGAAATGGCCGAGAACAAGCTGACCAAACTCCTGCGTATCAAGGTCAAATACGGGGGGCTGACGGCCGTTGTCCCGGAAGCCTTGGAACTGGGTTTCGAAGCCCTGACCGCCGGCACGCCCCAGGCCGGAGCCGTGCTCGAACTCGAAGAAACGCCCGTGATCCTGCGCTGCGGCGCTTGCGCCCGGGAATTCTCGCCGCGCGAAGCCTCGGGCCGGTACGGCGTCTTCGCCCCATGCCCGGCTTGCGGCGAAGAAATCGGCCACGCCGTGGCCGGGGGCAAGGAACTTTTCATCGAATTCATCGAGGCCGAATAAGAATTCCGGAAAACGCCGGACGCCTCGCCAAGGAGACACCATGCGAATCCCCGTCGTGCGCAAAATCCTGGAGGCCAACGACCGCATCGCGGCCGACCTCAAAGACCTCTTCGCCGCCAAAGGCATTCTGGTCCTCAACCTCATGAGCTCGCCCGGCGCGGGCAAGACCTCGCTCCTGGAAAAAACCCTGGGCGACCTGCGCGGCGAATTCAAAATGGCCGTCATCGAAGGCGACCTGCAAACCGACAACGACGCCCGCCGCGTGGCCGCCACCGGCGCCCAGGCGGTGCAAATCAATACCGAGGGCGGCTGCCATCTGAACTCCTCCATGATCGCCGAAGCGCTCAAAAATCTCGACATCGACGGCCTGGACATCCTGTTCATCGAAAACGTCGGCAACCTGGTCTGCCCGGCCGAATTCGACGTGGGCGAAGATTTCAAAATCACCCTGCTCTCGACCACCGAGGGCGACGATAAACCCGAAAAATACCCACTCATGTTCAATCTATCCAAAGCCATGGTGCTCAACAAAATCGACCTGCTGCCGCACGTGGACTTCAATATGGAACGGGCCACGAGATTCGCCCGCGCCCTGAACAAAGACCTGCCCGTGTTCGCGGTCTCCTGCCGCACCGGCGAGGGACTTACCGCCTGGTACGACTGGCTCCGCGCCGCCCGCGCGGCCAAGGCGTAGACGGGGCTCCGCCCCGGACCCCGCCCGAGGGGGCGCTGCCCCCTCGGGGCTCCCCCGCCGGGGGGCATGATGCCCCCCGGACCCCCTCGACAGGGGGGGTTTCGATTCGAGACAATGTGCCTGGTTTAGTGAATAACGGATAAAGTTTTTGGGAGGAG
>Ga0326727_10014647_pt1 | contig 17028 bp, 11 predicted proteins | sample MB2enrmetagenome_FD_207643 | JGI IMG/M metagenome (GOLD analysis project Ga0326727, IMG submission 207643) | Lab enriched peat soil microbial communities from McLean, Ithaca, NY, United States - MB29MY | ecosystem: Environmental > Terrestrial > Soil > Wetlands > Peat | place: USA: New York...
TTACCAGCATGGCGGACATTCCAGCCCTTCGCGCCGAAGGCGCAAACGCCGGCGATTAGCGCTATCCTGATCGAGCGCGCCAGCGAGATCGCGTGCAAGACAAGAAAGGATCTCCCGTGACAACCGTCTCCACCAACGCGGTGTACCAACGTATAGCCGCGGCAGGTTTGCTCCTCTTTGCCTTCGCCTCCAGCGGGGCCGCCCAGTCTATCGACGTCACACAGAAGCTCGATGGTTTCGATGCCTACATGGCCAAGACCCTCAAGGACTGGAATGCGCCCGGCGTCGGCGTCGGCATCGTCGTCAACGACAAACTGGTTTTCGCCAAGGGCTATGGCTTTCGGGACTATGAAAAGAAACTCCCCTTCACCCCCGCCACCATGAGCCCCATCGCGTCCAACACCAAGCTGTTCACCGCCATCGCCGCGGGCATGCTGGTCGAGGAAGGAAAGCTGTCATGGGATAAGCCGGTGCGCGATTCGGTCCCGGCCATCCGCTTTTACAATGACCAGCTCAACAACACTGTGACCCTGCGCGACATGCTGTCGCACCGTACCGGGATCACCCGCCACGACACCATCTGGTACAAGTCCGACTTCACGCGCAAGCAACTATTCGAAAAGCTGGTTTACCTCGAGCCGCAGGAACCGATGCGCCAGACGTTCCTCTACAACAACCTCATGTTCGCGGCGGTCGGGTATCTCATCGAACTGCAGTCCGGGAAAACCTGGGAGGAGTTCGTCAAGGAGAGGATCCTCGTTCCCCTCGCGATGAATTCCACCAGTTACAGCATTGCCGACATGTTGAAACGCCCGGAATTCGGCGTCGGGTTCACTGAGAGACGCGACTCCTTCGAGATCTATCGCATTCCTTACTACGAAGACATATCGGGTGTAGCCCCTTGCGGAGCCATCGTTTCCAACATTGAAGATATGTCTCATTGGTTGATCGCCCTCATGAACCAGGGTAAGTACGATGGCAGGCAGGTGCTGCCCGCCGAAGTCTTGAAGGCCACTCTACAGCCCGCCATCGCCCTGCCCAACACCACCCTCGAAACCAGGGGTTGGTCTGAGGTCCTCAACGCCGCCTACGGCATGGGACGGCAAACCGCTTCCTACCGCGGCCACTTGATCACCCTTCACGGCGGAGATCTGCCGGGCTTCCATACCCAGATTTCGTTCATGCCGCAGGACCATATCGGGGTCATCGTTTTTGAAATTGGGAACCATAGCCAGCCGCTTTACAACATCGTCAGCTACAACCTGTACGAGAGATTACTCGGTATGGACCAGACGCCCTGGAGCGATCGCCACCTGGAGATTCGCCTGAAGAACAAGAAGGCGGACACCGAAGCGCGAACCAAAGCCAACCTGGGCCAGGTTTCCGGCACCAAGCCTTCCCACAACCTCGCCGACTACGCCGGCGTCTACGAGAACCCCGCTTACGGCGCCATGACCATCGGCCTGAAAGACAATCAGCTTCAGTTCGACTTTCATAAGATGCGCTTCCCCATGACTCATTTTCACTACGACCGCTTCGACACCCCCGATGACGAGCAGGATGGCAAGTGGTCGGTCAATTTCCGCAGCGATCCGCAAGGCGATATCGATCAGGCCGTCATGTCGCTGGATGAAGCCGAGGCGGTATTCGTCCGTAAGCCCGATACCATCGATCCGAAGCTCATGTCCCAGCTCCCTGGCAGTTACGAAACGCCCGGCGGCATAAAGTGCCAGGTCGCCCTGGCCGCGGACGGCAAGCTGTCGCTCGTGTTGCCCGGTCAGCCTGCCATTCCGTTGAGCCAAATGAAAGGCCTGACGTTCCGCACCCCGCAGTTTTCCGACCTCACCTTCGAATTTGTCCTGCAAGAAGGCAAGGTCGCGGGACTCAAGCAAAAGGACCCTTCAGGCGAGCTGACGCTCCCAAGAAAGTAGCGGATGGCAGGTGGAGGCCTGGCTCCCCGGAATCGGGTCGTTCAAGATTGGACACTTAACGGACCGCCCAGGATCGCCCAGACTCTCTGTCGGAGGGTCTTCCCGTTGAACGGCTTGGGCAGGAATGCCAGATTGACATTTTGCCTGACAATTTCGCTCATGTCCGCCCCGGACATTACCAGCACCTTGATTCCTGGCCTCTCTTCGAGCAGATGACCGCAAAGATCGGTGCCGTTCATCCGGGGCATTTCCACGTCCGTGATCACCAAGTCTATTGTGCCGGGGTACTGACGTGAGAGATCCAGCCCTTCGTGACCATCGGCGGCGGAAAGAACGAGATGCCCCTCTCGCTGCATCATTAACGTGACCAGATTACGGACCAGGGCGTTGTCATCGGCGACCAGGATGACAAAAACCCCCGGAAGCCGGACTTCAGGGAGATCGACAGGTTCAGTCCACGGCTGTTCTGAATGCCTGGCATCGTTTTGCGCCATCCGTTTGAATCCCGGCACCCCGCAACACGGGCGTACCCTCCGTCCTTTCTCTGAAAAGCAAGGACAGTCACGCCCATGCGGGGGCCTGCAAAACCAAACCCCTCGCCCCAAAGCGACGGTACACGAGCTACCCCATCAGGCCAGTCCGCTCCGTTCGTTGGAGCTGTCTTGGCTTTGCACGACCACGCTAGCAGATTAACGGCTGGTCGTATGTTCACAATTGCACACGCGGACCGAGTTGATCGAGCACCGCGTCAGCGTGAAAAAACACAGATGAATACCTGTGAGAGTGGTACGCTCGGCGGCAAAGTCAGGCAAACGGCGCCCGTCCCCGGCTGAATTCAATCCGGCAGGCGGAGAATGCCCGCTTCTATAGCTGTTTCGCCATCCCAATGGCCTGAAACATCGTCCGCACCATCTCCTCTTCGCCTATCAGCGCCTTCAGGAAGACGCAGAATTGCACCGGGCGGAACGCCAAAAGCTCCATAATCTTGGCGAAATCTTCCGTCGTCAACGTTTGCCTATCGGCGCTGACGCTGAGATCGTCAACATGAGCGAAGCCCCACTCCAACACCGACGCCACCCGCCAAACATAGCGTTTGTCAAGGGGCAACTGGCGGATCACTTCCAGTTCCGCCGTAGGGTTGGCGTTCCGCATCACCGCCATCACGAAATTCAAGTACGGCCTCATGCCCGATGTTGACGGGTGTGGTTCCAAGGACCGGAGGTCCGGGAAGTCGGCTGCCTGACTAGACCCGTCACGCTTCAGTCTGCCAGGGGTATCCAAAATCACCTTGCGCCACCTGTTGATCTGTGGCCCTTAAGCATGGGCGTGCCCCGGTTCGTTGGTCTCCTGGAGTAAGTGCATCACGCCCATGCCGGACCATGCAAAATCACTTTCCTTGCCCCGAAGCGACGGTACACGAACTGACCCGTTACTCTAGCCCGCTCCGTTCACTGGCGCTGTGTTGGTTTTGCACCATCACGATAGCAGGTCAACCTCTCGGCGTCTGCTCAAAACTGCACACCCGGCCAGCCCGGCACCAACGAAAACGCTGGCGTAACAGCACTTGCAATAAGTGTCCAATCGGGCTACTTTTTGAAATGGAAAGTCTGAGGTGGAACATGGCGCCAAGAACCACGACCAAGCCGCCTTTCGATCTGAAGCTCTTTCTTACCAGGGCTAACGGCGGAAGGACGAACGTTGCGTACCGCACCAACGAGAGCATTTTTGTCCAAGGCGACCCGGCAGACGCCATCTTCTATATCAAGAAAGGCAACGTCAAACTCTCCGTCGTCTCGAAACAGGGGAAGGAAGCAGTCGTCGCCATTTTGAAAGATGGCGATTTCTTTGGCGAAGGGTGCCTGGCGGGGCAACAATTGCGAATGGCAACCGCCACCGCAATCTCGGAGTGTTCGGTCATGAAACTGGACAAGGCGGCAGTGGTTCGGCTCCTCCACGAAGAACCGTCGTTCGCGGAACTGTTCCTGACTCACCTTCTTTCCCGCAACATCAAGTTCGAAGAGGATTTGGTGGACCAGTTGTTTAACTCCAGCGAAAAGCGATTGGCGCGAGTGCTGCTGCTGCTGGCGAACTTCGGAAAGGAACGCCAACCGGATTTGGTCATTCCAAAGATCAGTCAAGAAACGCTGGCTGGCATTGTTGGCACCACACGCTCAAGAGTCAGCTTCTTCATGAACCGATTCCGTAAGCTCGGATTCATTGACTACAACGGCGGCCTGAAGATCCACAGTTCATTGCTGAATGTCGTCCTGCACGATTGAGTTGGCATCGGCCGACGCAGGAACGTAGCCGGCGCCCGAGCAATTGTGAGCAGACCACCACCCCGGCAGGCTGTAGAGTGGCAGAGGGGTATTTGTGGTTGAGTACAGTGAACACCGGCGGATCACCGATGCCGGATGGACGTACCGCACAAAAGACCGGGGTTGGGTGATCTACCAGGATCCGAGAACCGGGACTTGGCATACGCAGTCGGAAGCGATCTTCATTGTTCAGGCACGGGTTACTGGCTTTGTACTCGAAGCCGCCAGAGCAAATACCCGCTGAGACGCTTCCCCGCCAAAGCTTGGAAACCGGGCAAAATGCAGGCCTATCGCTCGTCCCGTCCACAGGCATATTTCCGCCATGGCCATGGGGCCGGGACAAGGCACGACCAGGTAGGTCGCCCGGACGTATCACGCCCAGACCGTTCATCAACCGCGCCACAGGCACTTTTCGACAGATTAGGAACGAGCCCCCAACTCCCTACCTATCCCCGCCCGCCGGAATCGCCACCCTTCTAATCCACGCCGCTATCTTCTCCAGCGCTTCCGGCGCGAACGTCTCTTCAATCTGCGCGTACTCCGAAAACGCCCCCGTCTTGGCATGCTGGAACAGATGATTCAGCCCCGGCAGTTCATCCGCCTCGAAGTTCTTATTCCCGCCCTCCTCGAGCGCCTTGCGAATCGCCGGCAGATTCAACTTTGGCGGCACCTGGGTATCTTTCTCCCCATTGAGAGCCAGCACCGGGCAAGTGACTTTGCGCAGCGCCGGCCTCGGATCGTAAGTCAGAAAATAGCGATACCACGGCGACGTCAACTGCTTGTATGCGGTGCCGAACTGCGCCTCCGGAACGTCCTTCAGTTCCGCCCGCAGCTTTTCCTTCAAAACCGCTTCGTCCTTCTCCTGTTCCACCAGGTCGAGGATCCGCTTCTGCCGCACGCCCGCCGCCACCGCCGCTTCATGACTCATGCCCTCGGCCTCCGCCCCAGCCACCACCTGCGCCGCGATGATCTGGTCGCCGGGAACACCCGACCCGGCCAACATTACGATGAACGCAATATCGCGATTCCGCGCCGCTACCATGGGAGCAATCACGCCGCCTTCGCTGTGTCCCGCGAGGCCAATACGGTGTGGGTCCACCTCCTGCCGCGTCTTCAGATACGCCACCGCCGCTTCCACGTCGGTAGCAAAATCCGCCGTCGTGGCAACCGCGAAGTTGCCGCCCGATCCACCCGCGCCCCGGTCGTCCGACCGCAGCACCGCGATGCCCTTTCGCGTCAGGTAATCCGAGATCACCAGGAATGGCTTGTGCCCCAGCAGAGTCTCGTCGCGGTCCTGCTGCCCCGACCCGGTGATCAGCACCACCGCCGGAAACGGGCCCTTGCCCGTCGGTATCGTCAGCGTCGCAGCCAGTTGAATCCCCGCGGCCGTATTCGGATAGGTGAGATCTTCCGCGCGGTACGGATACGGCTTCACCGGATTCTGGGGGCGCTTCGGCTCCTCTTTTTTGGTGTCCGGCGCCGCGCGCTTCAAGTTCAACGGGAACTCGCCCCCGCCTTGCGAAAACGTCCCCTCGATCGACGAATAGTCCTTGGCGATCGTGCCCTGATACTTGGCTCCGATATTCGCCATCTCCACCGCGAGCGAGGAGCCGTCGCGCTTCACCGCCGTCGCCCCTATGCCCTGCGCGCCCTGATCGGGACTGTCCAGCGTCGCCGCCAGCCCATCCTTTGTAGTAGTAAGGTGCAGAACCAGCCGTAGTTTCTGGCCGACGTCCAGCACACCCTCCCACGCCCCATCGATGTCCGACGGTTTCACCGCGCGCCTCCACGCCAGCGGCATGGGCGTACCCTGCGTCCACGTGCCGTCTACCGCGCTCCCGTCAGCATTCATTTTGCCCTCGTACGTGCCGTGAATCGCGTCGGAAGCGAATGTCAGCGCCCCGTTCTTAAATGCGATCGTCGAAATAGGGATCCCCATGGCGCTCTGGTCCAAACTGTCCAGACTGCCCTTCAGGCTCCCGTCGTTGGCTTTGGAGATATGCAACAGAAGATGCAATTCGGCGCCGGGCGCCGGTTTCAAAGTGCCCTGCCAGTCTCCGCTAATATCCTGGGCTCGCGCCCCCAGCAGCGTGGCCGCCGCGAGAACGGTGAGTGAAAATATGGTCTTCATTGCAATATGCAATTACTATATTGCAATGTGCAATTAGTGTCAAGGGCTATGCCCCAAAAAAACGGTTTCCCGGTTTTCAGTTTTCCCGGCGGGTGGAATTGAAGAGATTGGCCGTGGCAAGAGCCAGCCACGCCTGCTATCGAGGAAGTCCTCGGCCTGGATCCGTTAAACCTGAACGACTCGGTTGCCCTGCCGATGACCGACGTGTTCGACGTGAACCCGTCCATATGGAGCTACACCGCCAGTCCGTCCGCAATGCTCTACAACACCACGCTGCCTTGGCGGCGAAAAGCGCTGCTGTCAGGATTCCGAAACCAACCCACAATGCCGCCTGTTGGGCGCGCGTCGCCAAGGGACTGGATTTTTCGAAGGAAGACCTGGTCGATCCCGTGGCCTACAATCGCCTTCTCTGGGCAGGCCTGAAGGGGGATCGCGTCTATCCCGGCGATGCCAGTCTCGCGCAAACGCGCTCCTTTTACAAGAAGGCGCTGAAGGCCGCCTCGGGAGTGGAACGCGACAGCGACGAATAGCGGCTTCCGGCGGTCTCCAAAACCAGGAGGGGAGGTGCGGGCCTGCCGCGGGCCCAGGCCGCGCCTCCAACCGCTTCGTGGTTTTCCTTTACCTTTGTGGGGCGGACCCCCTGGTCCGCGCGGGGTCCCCCCGGACCCGCTCTGCACCAAGGGCACAAATTCTCCATTACCGAACAGGCCGACGGGGGCATCGGCCGCGGACCAGGGGTCCGCCCCACCCAAGTCGCAAGCCCAACCTGGGGCTTGATGCCGGTAGTCGCTTAGCTGTCGATCGTCCCCATCCGGGCGTTGACGCGCTCGCGAATGCGCTCCAGCGCGAGGTCTTCGCACGTCCGTGCCTTATCGGGGAGTTCGGGGAGCGGCTCGGGCTCCTGGTACACCTCCGGAAAGCCGATGGACGCGGCGATCCGGCATGCCAGTTGGACCAGCGAGACCGGGTCTCCCGGCTGTTCCAGATCCCGGTCGTGATGGCCCACCATGCATGCTTGCAAGATCCCTGGAAACCTCCACTTGTCACCCACCAGCAACGCCGCTTCGCAATGATTCATGCCGAAGCGGGCCCGCTCCATCTGGTTCGACTCCTCGATGTTCGACACCTCCGCCGAGACCCACTTCTCGTAAGTCTGGCCCACGGTAAGCAGCAGCCCGAGTCGGCCGAGATCGTGCACCAGACCGGCAGTGTACAGGTCGGGTGAGCGATAGAGCTTACCCAGGATTTCCGCCACCGTCGCGGTAGCCAGGCTGTGCGCCCAAATGTGGCGGACGAAGGCGGTGCGCGGTTGATTGCGCACGAAGAAGCTGAGGGCGACGGTGGTGGCAAGCGACCGTACGCGCTCGAGACCCAGATGGGTGAGAGCGTGGCGGATGGATGCGATGGCTGCCCGGGTACCGAACAGCGGCGAATTGGCCACCAGCAGCAGGTCGGCGGTGAGCGCCGGGTCGCTCTTGAAGATCGCCTCGAATTCCTCCATGCCGGTTTCACTATCGCTCGCGATATTCAGGAGTTTCAATGCCGCCGGATGAAACGGGGGCAGTTTTGAGAGACAGATCACGGTTTGCGTGTGGCGCGCAGCTAACTCGGCGTCGTGTTCTGGGGGCGGGCTAAGTAGGGTGGCCGGCAACGGTTACGTCCTCACCGCTACACATCGGCTGCCGTGGTGGAGTTTTCGACACAATTTATACAGATGGCCGGAATGACGTTATCGGGAAGTAACAGCCGCCTAGCAACTTTCGGTAGCTGACCGGGCTTGAAGGCGTTTCGGGGGGCGGCCGAATTCCAATCTCTCACAGAGTCACAGCGCGGCACAGCCGCAACCAAAAGAACTTTCACCACAGAGCCACGGAGACACTGAGAAAAAACAGAGTCAAAAACAAAATGGGAGCACAATGAGGCGGTGGAGGCCACGGAGGCACGGGGGGCCCGGAGGTCCCGGCGTCATGCGGCGTCAGTTCGGGAAAATCGCCGTGGCGAACGAAAGCAATTAGCTCGCGAGAAGCCCGACTCGGCGGCGGTGCGCATAATGACCGCGGAAGCACTTGACGAAACATAAATGCAATATCGCGTCTTTGACCGAACTGCCGCCAGTCGGATATATGGTGGTGATGTCTGCTACGGTGACACCGGTATGATAAAACGCCTTGCATCTTCATTACAGGAGGTGGCAACCTCCCTATCTGATTTCCTCGCCCGATTCATGAGCCGGATTCCTGTGCTTTTGCTCGGCCTGGCATCTGCTTTCGCCGTCCATGGCCAGCAGCAGGCGACTGCTGAGGCCGGTTATATGAATCCGGCGTTGCCGCTGGAACAGCGTGTCAACGACCTGATCGGGCGCATGACGCTGGAGGAGAAGGTCTCGCAGATGCGGGACCATGCGGCCGCTATCCCGCGGTTAGGTGTTCCCAAGTACGACTGGTGGAACGAAGGTCTGCATGGTGTCGCCTTTGCCGGCTACGCGACGAACTTTCCTCAAGTGATTGGCATGGCTGCCACCTGGGACACCGGCCTCGTCCACAGGATGGGCGAGACGGTCTCCACCGAGGCGCGCGCCAAGTACAACCAAGCCATGCGCAACCAGCACCAGGAAATGTTCTTCGGGCTTACGTTTTGGGCGCCGAACATCAACATCTTTCGCGACCCGCGTTGGGGGCGGGGCCAGGAGACCTATGGCGAAGACCCGTTCCTGACGGGCCGCATGGGGGTGGCCTTCGTCACCGGCATGCAGGGAAACGATCCGCGATATTTCCGCGTGGTCTCCACTCCGAAGCACTACGCGGTGCACAGCGGCCCCGAGCCGCTGCGGCACGGCTTCAACGTAGATGTCTCGCCGCACGATCTCGAGGACACCTACCTGCCCGCGTTTCGCGCTACGGTAAGCGAGGCGCACGCGCAGTCCGTGATGTGCGCCTATAACGCCATCGATGGAGCACCTGCCTGCGCCAGCACGATGCTGCTCCGCGATCATCTGCGCGAGGCCTGGAAGTTCGACGGCTACGTGGTAAGCGACTGTGCCGCGGTCGCGGATGTGAGTACGGGACACCACTACGCCCCCGATATGGCCCACGCGGCGGCCGCTGCGGTCAAAGCCGGCACCGATCTCGAATGCGAATACGCGGAGGGGCAGGCGTACCCCTCGCTGGTGGATGCGGTTCATCAGGGCTTGATCCGGGAATCGGAGCTGGATAACGCCTTGCGCCGGCTCTTTCGCGCGCGATTCAAGCTCGGTATGTTCGACGCGCCGTCCAGTTTTCCGTATGGGCGAATTGCCATGAGCGAGGTCAACTCGGCGGAGCATCGGCAACTCGCGCTGCGCGCGGCGCGGGAATCCATGGTGCTGCTGAAAAACCAGGATCGCACGCTTCCGCTGAAGGCGGGGATCGCTCGCATCGCGGTGGTCGGTCCCACGGCGGAGCTGGTGCAGTCCCTCCAGGGCAATTACAACGGACCGCCGCCTTCGCCGGTGTATCCACTCGAGGGAATTGAAAAACGGTTCTCCTCCGCCAAGGTGGCTTACGCGCAGGGATCGACGCTGGTCGAGGGTTTGGCGATACCGATCGAGCATACGGCGCTTCATCCCGCCAGCGGTTCGGGCTATGGGCTCACCGGGGAGTACTTCGCCTCGCCTGATCTGAGCGGCGCGCCGGCCGTCACGCGTACCGACCGGAACATCAATTTCAACTGGGACAAGGTCGTGCCGGTAAACGGGCTGCAGCGCGACAAGTATTCGGTGCGTTGGAGCGGCAGCTTCCAACCGCCGGCGCCAGGCACGTACAAACTGGGTGTGCTGGTGAACTACTGCTATGCCTGCGAGAACGCCGAAGGCTTCCGGCTGTACCTGGACGGGAAGCTGCTGGTGGAAAGTCGCGGCGAGGCCACCGGCGAGCCAGGCGGCGGCAGCGAAGCATCCGTGGCGTTCAGCGACTCGCAACCACACCCGATCCGTCTGGAGTACCTGCACGGAACAGGGACTGCCGGCATCGATCTTGTCTGGCAGGCTCCGGCGGCTGTCCTGCGCGGCGAGGCAGTCGAGGCGGCGAAACAGTCGGACGTCACCGTCGCGTTCCTCGGGCTCTCCCCGTCCCTGGAGGGCGAGGAGATGCCTGTCAAGCTGGAGGGGTTCAGCGGCGGCGATCGCACCTCCATCGATTTGCCCGTCACCCAGGAAGATCTGTTGAAAGCGCTCTCCGCCACTGGCAAGCCGTTGGTTGTCGTCCTGCAGAACGGCAGCGCGCTGGCCGTCAACTGGGCGCAGAAGAATGCCGGCGCGATTCTCGAAGCCTGGTATCCCGGAGAGGAGGGTGGTACGGCAATCGCCGAGACACTGGCCGGCGATCACAATCCCGCCGGCCGCCTTCCGCTGACGTTCTATTCGTCGCTGAGCCAGCTCCCGCCATTTGAGGAGTATTCCATGCGCGGGCGGACCTATCGTTATTTCGCCGGCAAACCGCTCTATGGATTCGGCTTCGGCCTCAGCTACACGAGTTTTGCGTACAGCGGCCTGAAGATTGCGCCACTCACGCTCAAATCTGGCGATTCCGTCACGGTGGAAGGCGATGTTAAGAACACCGGCGCCATGGCGGGGGATGAAGTCGTGGAGATCTACCTCACGCAGCCCAAGGCCTTCGAGACTCCTCTGCGTGTGCTGGCGGGATTCCAGCGCGTGCATTTGGGTCCCGGCGAGTCAACTCACGTCAGCCTGAAAATCGACCCGCGCTCTCTGGGCCAGGTCGATGAGAAGGGCAATCGCGTGATCGTGCCCGGTGAATACGCCGTCTCACTGGCTGGTGCGCAGCCGCAGGAGGCAGCCTCGGTGCAGACCGGGAAGTTCCAGGTAGCGGACAAAACCGAACTGCCGAAATAAGCCCAGCCGGCCGGAGAAATCCTCCGCATTCGCCTCGGCCGCTCATGGCCTTCGAGCCATTGCATGTGCGCGCTGTAAACCATTGGAGACAAAGGATACCTGACCGATCAGCTCCCGGATCGACGGCGCGCACGTGGCCTGACCGGCCGGAACATGCATCCTGGAACCTGGACGCGGCCCATAGACGAGTCCGAATCCACTGCGTACGTTGCATGTCTCTCTCGATGGCTCCGGGCAGCGATTCCGGCACGGTCCGGTAAGCGGCGTGTCGGTCCCACAACGGAGAAGAACGCACATCGCGTACTCTCGGCCCGGATGGCGCGGCCGCGGGCTTCGGCGGCTCCGCCCGGACCGCCGCCTGCGGGCTCGAACTCCGCAAAGTAAGACCGAGAGGACCGCTATAATAAGCGCTCGGATGAATCTGCGTTATCGGGGCCATTTCATCACCTCTGCCGGGGAACTCAGCGTCAGACGTGCTGCCAAGGTAGTCCTTAGTCCCCATCCTTCGCCCGCCGCCCGATGCTTTCGAGTTTGCTATTCTCCTAAACGCTCTGAATTCGAAAACTGGAGTCTATCCGCATGAAACGCTATCGAACAGAGTTCCGGGCTGCCTTACTGGCAGTCACCTTTATTTCCGCATTAGTCCTTCACGGCCAGCAGGCAGGAACTGCCGCTGGTTCGGGATCGGGCCCCGCCACCAGGACCATCGCCGAGGCCGATTGCACGGCTGCCAGGCTGGGCGCCGGGATCCCGGTCAACGCCATCGGCGAGCCGGTTTCGGCGGTTACCGTGAACGCACCGCAGTGGCACGCGGAAGCCAACGGCACGCCGGCGTATTGCAGCGTTGAAGGGAGCCTCGCGCCGGTGGACAAGAACGCTCCGCCGATTCGCTTCGGAGTCGCCCTTCCCGGCTCCTGGGCGCTGCGCGGTGCGCAACTCGGAGGCGGCGGGATGAACGGCATGATTCCTCGCCTGACCGGCGGAGCCGGCCGCGGCGGCCCCACGCTTCTGCAGCTGGGCTTCGCCACTTATGGCAGCGACTCCGGCCACCAAATGGCCGCGTTTGGCATGCCCGGTAGAGGAATGGGGATGCCGGGAGGCGCACCCCGCGGCGCCGCACCCGGACCGGGCGCGCCGCCGGTGGGCGATGGACCTGGACGCGCCATGCCCGCCGGCTTCGGTGTCCCGAACCCCGAAGCGGACCGCTGGGCACTGAACGACGAAGCCGTCGCGAATCTCGGCTACATGCAACTCAAGAAGACGCACGACGCTGCCATGGTTCTGATCGAGAGGGCCTACGGCGTCCGGCCCCGGTACAACTATTTCATCGGGAGTTCTCAAGGGGGCCGCGAGTCGCTCACCGTGGCGCAGCGCTACCCCGCCGATTACGACGGCATCGCCGCCGAGGTTCCGATCGTCAACTTCTCGACGCTCATGCTGGCGCCGGAACTGATCCGAATCCAGGAAAAGCCCGCGGCGAATTGGGTACCCCCGGCCAAGGTGAATGCCATTCGCGGGGAGTTCATGCGCCAGTGCGACAAGCTGGATGGCCTGGTCGACGGCGTAATCAACAACTACATGGCATGCCGCGCCATCTTCGATGTGAAGCAGGGCGACCCCGATCGCAACCCCTGGGCGGCGAAGCGCTGCCCGAATAATGTGGATCCGAACCCGCAGGAGACCAGCGCGGCGGCCTGCCTCACCGACGGCCAGATCTCCACTTTGAAAATGGTCTACTCGCCGTACCTGTTTGCCACTCCGTTGGCGAACGGCGTGAAGAGCTTTGGCATGTGGGTTCCGAATACCGATCCGTCGGGCAGCGGCCTGATGGTCAACACCCGCTATCGCGGCCAGGAGGGCGCGGCGGAGAACGCCCCGATGCACGGCCATCTGGGCGTTCTGGGGGTGACCGGATTCCTCATGCGGGACCTGACCGCGAACCCTCTGGACTACGTGGAAGGTGGTCCGCTGAACCAACGCCGTGTGGAACTCTCCGCCATCCTCGATTCCACCAATCCGGATTTGAGCGCGTTCCGGAAACGGGGCGGGAAGTTGATCGTAGTGATCGGCACCAACGACACTCTGGCATCGCCGGGCGCTCAGTTGGCGTATTATCAGTCGGTGCTGGACAAGATGGGCCGCGCGGCGGTGGACTCGTTCGCCCGTTTCTTTGTGCTGCCGCAAACCGACCACGGGCTCGCGGGGGCGAACTACAGCCTCGATGGCGACGGCAAAGAGATAGCGGTCCAGCCGATTCCGGGCACTTACAACCGGCTGGGCCTGATCGTGGATTGGGTCGAGAACGGCAAGGCGCCCGGAAAGTCGGTCACCGTTTCCGCGGGGGAGCGCAGTCTGCCGATGTGCTCGTATCCGGAGTACCCGAAGTATTGGAAAGGCCCGGCCGGGTCCGAAAGTTCGTACACTTGCGCGGCCAAGTAACTTGCACGAGGCGATGCGCTTGTTCGGCCGGGCCGAGGCATCGCAACGGTGCGGTCCAGGTCGTGCATACGCACAGTGGGTGGCGTCCCGAAGGGCACATCGGCTTTGGCCCCGTGACCAACCACGTTCGAATCAGGGAGCGAACGCCATACCCAAGCAGGAGACCCCGCTGCCGAACAGCGGCGCGCTGGACGACCAGGTATTAAAGATCCTTGACACACGGAATCAGAAGTGGATCATCAGGCGCCAGACGGGCTACGTCGATACGTTTACTTTGGCGATGTCTGCGCGCTAGCATCAGACTGCCGGTAAACCGCGACGTGGTGTGCCGGCGTTGCGACCGGCGCCGCTTGCGGCGGCTGGAGTAGCGGAAGAGCGTTCGAGAAAGGAGTGATCTGGAAATGAAGCGTGAAACCGGCGGCTTCGACCGGAGAAAGTTTGTTGCGGGCGGCGCCGGTCTGCTGGCGGCCGCCAAAACCGCATGGAGCCAGCAGGGTGCTTACCCTGACGGCAATTTTGCCGGCGGTCCGATCGCGGGTCCGTTTCGGCCCAATTGGGAGTCGCTGAAGTCTTACCGGTTCCCCGGCTGGTTTCGCGATGCGAAGTTCGGAATCTGGGCTCATTGGAGCCCTCAGTGCGTTCCGGAGCAGGGAGACTGGTACGCCCGCGGCATGTACATACAAGGCAGTTCGCAGTACAACTACCACGTCAAGACATACGGGCATCCATCGCAATTCGGATACAAAGACGTCTGTCATATCTGGCGGGCGGAGAACTGGAATCCCGAGGAACTGATTCGGCTCTATGCCAAGGCCGGCGCCAGGTACTTCGTCGCCCTTGCCAATCACCATGGAAACTTCGATTGCTGGGACTCGAAGTACCAGCCCTGGAACTGCGTGAATGTGGGACCGAACAAAGACATCGTGGGGACCTGGGGGAAAATCGCCCGTGCCCACGGGCTCAGGTTCGGGATCACCGTTCATGGCACGCCGGGGCGAGTTTGGAAGGAGTTCATGCCGGTCCGGTACGGCAGCGACGAGACCGGCCCTCTGAAAGGCGTGCCCTACGATGGCGTTCTGACGAAAGCCGATGGCAAAGGCAAGTGGTGGGAGGGCATGGACCCGCAGGACCTGAATGGACGTCCGCACGACAAAAACGACCCTTGCCCGGAGTTCGTCGAGAATTTCATGTTGCGCGTTCAGGATCTGATCGACAAATATAGCCCCGATCTCCTGTACTTTGACGATAACTGCGATTGGGACTTCGACAAGGGAGCGCCCGCCGGCAGGGAGCTGAATGTCTGGCTCGGCATGCCGGAACTCACGCCCCACATCATGGCGTACTACTACAACGCCAACATCCGCCGGAACCAAGGCAAGCTGGATGCGGTGTTCAATATCAAGAATGTTCCCACCGCGGTGTTAAGCACTCTGGTTCGTGACTTCGAAATGAGGCAGGCGGACGTGCTGGAAGCGAATCCGTGGCAAACGGACGCCTGTATTGGAGGGTGGCATTACAGCCGGTCGATTTTGGAGAATCACCGGTACCGGACGGCTCAGTCGATGGTTCACCTCCTGGTCGAGGTCGTCAGCAAGAACGGCAATCTGCTGCTGAATATTCCGCTGCCTGGCCATGGCAGGCCGGATGACGATGAATTTGCTTTCCTCGAGAAGTTCGGCGCTTGGATGGCAGTCAACAGCGAAGCGATTTACTCCACGCGGCCTTGGAAAATCCCCGGGGAGGGACCGACCAAGGGCGGCGGTGAGCTGTACGGCGGCGCGGCCCCGAAGTTCGTCCCTGGCGATTTCCGATTTACGGCGAAGGGGGACACGCTGTACGCGATAGCGCTGGCTTGGCCTGGAGACGGAAGACTAACGATTCGGTCGCTGGCCTTGAATTCTCCCCACTATCGCGGCGAAATCGCCAGAATCGGACTGCTGGGGTCGGAGTCCAATCTCGCGTGGTCGCGTAACGCGGACGGAGTCACGATAACCTTGCCGGAAAAACCGCCGTGCGATTACGCGCACGTATTCAAGATCGACCCTCAGGGAGCGTGACCTGTATTCGACCGACACGCTCATTCACGGCGAACGCGTGGCCGTCGGCTGGGGGGTCGAGCCTGAACTGACACGCAAGACTTTTTATGTGCCTGCAATGGTCTTTGCTAGTCGTGCAGCACGACATTTAACAGCGAACTGTGCACCTCCGGGCCACCGTATTCATGAAAAAACTGACTCCGGAGATCTGGTGGGGCCGACCTCGCCAGCTTGAAGTGCAGGTTGAGCGACGCGGAGCCACTCGGCGGTCCGTCCGCAATACTGCTCGCCGACTTGGTAGGTGGCACACAATTGCACCATCAATATCACTCCGGAATCACTGGGCCGCGGCGAGTCTGTCCATTGGGAAGAAATTGCGTGCAGAAACGACCGGCGGGGCACGGGCGGCAAGCGCTCGCACGCTTTCAAGGTGAAGAAATCAAGGCTAGTTCCGATTGGCAACTTCCTTGCCAGTAACCACGCCGGGAGGCAGCCGATTGCCCGCGTTACTAACGCAAGTGATCGCCGAAGTCGAGGACCGTATCCAATCCATAACTTCTGTCTCCCTGTTCCTGGATTTTGACGGTACATTGGTGCCGATCGTGACCGATCTCGAGGAACCGCGCCTGGACCCGGACGTCCTCGAAACGCTGAAACTGCTTGCGAGCCAGGAATTCCTGACGACGACCATGATCAGCGGCAGGGCTGTCGAGGATTTGTATGGCCGCATCCGCTTGCAAAATCTGATCTACGCGGGAAATCACGGGCTGGAAATCTTCGGCCGGGATCTTCGCTTCGTGGAACCGCTGGCGTGGTCGCGGCGCGAGCAGATGAAAACGCTCTTCGACGAATTGACCGGCCAACTGCGGGCCATCCGCGGTGTCTTGCCGGAGTACAAGGGATTGACTGCGAGTGTCCATTACCGCCTGGCTGCGGATGCGGATGTGGCGGAGATTCAAGCTATCGTCTATGCGGCGGTGGCTCGCCATGGCGGGCTTTTTCGGGTCAATCCGGGCAGGAGGGTTCTGGAGATCGTACCCCGTACAGACTGGCACAAGGGAGCAGCCGTGCGCTGGATCAACAGCCATCTGGCCGGGACGCCGATGTTGTCCATCTACTTGGGTGACGACACCAGCGACGAGGACGCCTTCAGCGTATTGCCCGATGCGGTCACCATCAAAGTGGGGCTTGCCGGGCCCACCTGCGCCCGATATCGATTGCCCGATCCCGCCGCGGTGCATGAGTTCCTTCTGTGGCTGGCAACTCAGCAGCGCGGCTGCGCCGG
>Ga0326727_10014648_pt1 | contig 17028 bp, 12 predicted proteins | sample MB2enrmetagenome_FD_207643 | JGI IMG/M metagenome (GOLD analysis project Ga0326727, IMG submission 207643) | Lab enriched peat soil microbial communities from McLean, Ithaca, NY, United States - MB29MY | ecosystem: Environmental > Terrestrial > Soil > Wetlands > Peat | place: USA: New York...
GCCCGAGCGCACCGCCGTTCCCATCACCGCGTAGCCCATGCCGGCCATGGTGGTCTTCACGTCGGCAAAGTCGCGGTTGATGATGCCGGGAATGGCGATAATGTCGCTGATGCCCTGCACGCCTTGGCGCAGCACGTCGTCGGCGATGCGGAAGCTCTCGAAAAAACCGGCGTCCTTGGCCACGGCCAGCAGTTTTTCGTTGGGGATCACGATCATCGTGTCCACGCTTTCGAGCAGCTCTTTCAAGCCGCGCTCGGCCTGCTGCAGGCGGCGCTTGCCCTCGAAGCCAAAGGGGCGGGTGACGACGGCCACGGTCAGAATGCCCATTTCGCTGGCCAGCGAGGCGATGACCGGCGCGGCGCCGGTGCCCGTGCCGCCGCCCAGGCCAGCGGTGACGAAGACCATGTCCGCGCCCTCCAAGGCCTCGATGATTTTTTCCGAGTCTTCCAGGGCCGCGCGGCGGCCCACGTCAGGGTTGGCCCCGGCGCCCAGCCCGGAGGTGAGCCGGACGCCCAGCTGCAACTTGACCGGGGCCTGCGAGGCCTTGAGCGCCTGCACGTCGGTGTTGGCGGCGATAAACTCGACGCCCTCCATGCGAGCTTGGATCATGCGGTTGACGGCGTTGCCGCCGCCGCCGCCCACGCCGATGACCTTGATGCGGGCGCCGCGCACGCCCTCGTCGTGGTACTGAATGCGCATTTCCCCAGCTTCATTTCTTTGCTCTTCCATTTGGGCTCCGGCCTCCTGATTCTCTGCCTCGAACAAATTCTGTCTCGAACAAAAACGTTAAAAACTCGATGCGAAGATGGCGTGCAACCTCGAGCGTAGTGTGTCGCCCTCCGCCGCGCGGCTCACCCTGGTGCGGTGGGCATACAAGAGCATACCGATGGCGGCGGAAAAGCCAGGATGAGCCAGCTCGGCGGGCATCTGCGAGAGGCGAACGGGGACTCCGGTTCGCGCCGGAACCCGCAACTGGCTCTCGGTAACGTCGAGCATGCCGGGCAGCATCGCTCCGCCGCCTGTGAGTACGCAGCCGGCGCCCAGGGCATTTACAACACCCCCATGGCGTAGGCTTTCTTTCACAAAATAAAGCAGTTCGCAAGCGCGTGGCTCAAGGATTTCGGCAACCGTGCGCAACTGCAGCATCCGCGGCTGGGGGGTGGCGATCTCAATCTCCGCCAGTTGCGGAACGGCCGTCACCACGGTGTGGCCGTACTGGCGCTTTAACTCCTCGGCCTGGGCCACGGGCATTTGCAGGCCCACCGACAAGTCGTTGGTAAAGTGCTGACCGCCAATTGGAATCGAGGCGGTGTGCGCCACCGCGCCCTCGAAAAAAACCACCACGTCGCTGGAGTGGGCGCCGATGTCGACCAGGCAGACGCCCAGCTCCCGCTCGTCGGCCGAGAGTGTGGCCTCGGCGGCGGCAATCGACTCCAGCACCGCCTCGGTCACTTCGAGGCCGGCCCGGTTGGCACAGGTCACCGTGCTTTGCAGCACCGAGCTCGAGCAGGTGGCGATGTGTAGGTCAACCTCCAGCTTTTTGCCCACCATACCCACCGGGTCGAAGATGCCCGGCTGACCGTCGAGGATGAACTGGCGCGGCAGCAGGTGCAGAATCTCGCGATCGGGAGGGCGTTCGACGGCCCGCGCCCGTTCGACGGCGTTGCGCACGTCTTCCTTGTCGATCTCGCGCAGGCGGCTGCCCAGCTCAATTCCGCCGTTGGTGTTCAGGCCGCGAATGTGCGGCCCGCCCACGCCCACCACGCAATCGCCGATAATGGCTTGCGCTGCCTGCTCGGCCTGCTCGCTGGCCGCCTTCACCGCCTTGGCCGCCGGGCCAAGGTCGGAGATCAGCCCCTTACGCATCCCCGCCGACGCCACGCATCCGTGCCCGCAATAACGTAGCGCGCCTTCATTCAGGTCCGCCGCCAGCATACGGGTCCATGTGCTGCCGATGTCCAGCACTACGATCAGGTTGTCCTGCTTCTGGCTCATCGCGCTCACTGGCCTTCTCCGGCAGAGGCGACCGGATGGGCGGTTTGGGGGGGCTTCCGCTTGTTCGTGTTCGGCGCGGCGCGGTTGAACTCCGCCGCGCGCATGGTTTCCTTCACCTTGACTTTACTGCTCCTGGCCCCCTTTTCAGGGGCGGTCTTCGGCTTCGCGGAGGTCTTTCCATCCGCCTTGCCGCCTTTTTTTGCGGATTTAGACTGGGTTGCCTCCCTGCCCGCCGCTGCTTCGCCACTCACGGCGCTGGCAGTCCGGCCCGGTTTGGCCCCAACCTTCCGAGCTGCGGACGAAGACCTGACTGCGGTAACCCCGGTGCTCTTCCTCACGGAGGAAGACTTGTCCGTCGGGTTCCCCGCCGTCTCATTGTCCGCAGGCTTATCCTGTCCGGCGCTGGCCGCGTTCTGTTGATCGGCCGCCGCCTGCGCGACGTCGGTTCCGGGAGCCATCTCGAGCACCGCTTGCCGGTCGTAGCGCAAATCCACTGCTTCCAGTTTAGGATACTGCTGGCGCCACTCGCTGATGTGGGCCTTGTAGCGCTGGTAGCGCTCCAGAAAGTGATCTTCGCCGAAGTGGGCCAGGACATCGGCGCCCTGCTCGGGAATCAGCACGCGCGCATCCTCGGGATCGGTCAGGTCAATTTCCGAAATCTGCGTGGAGAGTTTCTGGCCGTTCGCATCCAGTTCGGCCAGAAGGCGCTGGAAGACCTTCATGCGCGTCTTGCGGCTGTCGATTGAGTCGCCGGCGTTGATGCCCGTCACCACCGGGAACGAGTAGTGCCGCTGGGCCATCATCGCCGCCGGCATGGAGAGCAGAGTCCCATCGGCGTCCACCAGCCCAATCTGCTGCCCCTGGCGCGCGAAGGCCACCGGCTGCCGCTCCACCACCGAGACGCGAATCCGGTTCGGCAGCAGGCGCATGACCGTAGCCCGTTCGATCCAGGGAATCTCTTCCAGTTGCCGGCGCCGCTCGCCCAGCGGAACAAAGAAAATGTTGCGCCCGATGTCCTCGCCGAAGACTGGCAGCATCTGGTCGCGGCTGACATCGGTCAGGCCGGAGGCCTCGATGTTGTCGGCGCCGTTGATGCGGAAGCGCCCATCGCGGCCCAGCCAGGTCTTCAGAAGGTAGGCCGAGGCAGCCAGCCCGCCCAGCACAATCAGCGTGGAAAGCAGCAGAAAAACACGCCCCGTCCTGCTCGCCGGACGCCACCAGCGGCCGCGCGGTCCGTCAAAGCGGCTCCCGCCAAGGCGAGAGCCGCTTTGACGGGGCAGCTCGCTGTCCTCGGGGTCTTCCATCTCTAGCGGCATGCCGGGCAGCGCGCGGCCCGTCTGGGACGCACTCTGCTGCACACGCCGGAAGCGCGACTCCGCGGGCGCGGCCTCTTCCCACGCTAAGGGACGGTTTTGGATGGTGTTTTCCGTTGTCACGCCTGAGCAAGGTCGTGAGATTCGCCACACCTCACTATAGACCAGCGGCCAGACCAGCGCCCACCGTCTTTTCCCGCAAGCGGGCCAAAAGGAATCCGCACCGTTACGGTCTGTATCGTTTTGGGTGGCCGGTGGAGATACTCTCCCGGGAAGCTCTGCGCCGCCGCATTAGTTTCAAGTCCCCGGGGGAGGTTGCATAATGGCCGGAAAATCCTCCTCTGGCGCGCGAATCCAGCCGTGCATTGACTGTGGTAGGATGTTGCTACTTTGCACCTGTTCGCACCTGGAAGAGAGGTTTTTCACCATGCCCAAGTTCGTCATCGAGAGAGAAATTCCCGGAGCCGGCAAGCTGACCGCGGAGCAATTGCATGGAATTTCGCAGACCTCATGCGGCGTTCTGCGAGAGATGGGCCCTGAGATTCAGTGGGTTCACAGCTACGTCACCGACGACAAGATTTACTGCGTCTACATTGCTCCCAACGAAGAGGCAGTGCGCACTCACGCCAAAAAAGGTGGTTTCCCGGCCAACCGCATCTCGCAAGTCCGGTCGGTGATCGACCCCACCACCGCGGAGTAGCCACGGAGAGCACCACTCTCATGACTGCATGATCCGGCAATTTCGCTCCTGACGGTATGGGTGCGCCAGGTTCCGTATTTGGGACCTGGAAGATTACGAATTCATGCTGTCGCGGTGAACTCTCTGGCGCAAAGCGTTAGCGGACAGACCCCAGGATAATCGCTTTAGCGTGCGGCCCGCGCCGCCAGCGATTATCCTAGTGTGTGGAGCCTCACAGACAACCAGACCGTCCATCGCCCAGCCATTTGGCCGCGGCGGCGGTTACGCTGTGCGGCGTCTGCGCTTTTTTAGAACTTTATTGCACCCAGCCGCTGCTGCCCATGCTCACCCGCCTCTTCCACGCCTCGAAGACCGGGGTGGGCTTGACGGTCTCGGCCGCGACGCTGGGCGTGGCCCTGTCGTCCCCCATCTTCGGCGCGCTGGCCGAGCGGCTTCCCCGCAAACGGGTCATCGTCGGTTCGCTGATCGGGGTCTCGGTGCCCACGCTGCTGGCGGCTACCTCGACTTCGTTGGCGCAACTCATCTTCTGGCGCTTTCTTGAAGGCCTCGCCATTCCCGGCATCATCGCCATCGTCGTCACTTACATTGGCGAGGAGTGGCCGCCGGACCGCATGGCGCTCATCATGAGCTTTTACGTCAGCGGAACCGCGCTGGGCGGCTTCATCGGCCGGGTTTCGGCCGGCATTCTAGCCGATTGGTTCAGTTGGCGGGTGAGCTTTCTCGTTCTCGGCACGTTTGCCCTGGCTGGCGCGGGAGCCGTGGCCCTCTGGCTGCCGCGTGGACGCCGCCGCCCACCTTCTTCCGGTGCGCCGCTCTCGTTTCTTAGCCAGGTCTGGACCCTGTTTCACCGCCGCCGCCTGGTGGCCACCTTCGCCGTGGGCTTCAATGTCCTGTTTTCGCTGGTGGGCGTCTTCACCTGGATCACCTTCCACCTAGCTGCCGCGCCTTTCCGGCTCTCGACGGCCGCTCTCAGCTCGCTGTTTTTCGTCTACCTCGTCAGCTTGGTGGTCACCCCTGCCGCCGGCTTCCTGATTACCCGCGTAGGATTGCGCGCGGGCATCGGCGGAGCCATTCTTTGCTCGATGGCCGGTGTGCTGCTCACCCTCGTTCCCTCGCTGTATGTGGTTATTCTGGGGCTCGCCTTGGTCTGCTGCGGCGTCTTCATTGCGCAGACCGCCTCGCAAAGCCACCTGCGCGTAGCCGCGCCCGCAGGGTCGCGCGTCACCGCGGCTGGGCTCTACTTCACCTGCTACTACCTCGGCGGCACGGCTGCCGGGGTTCTTCCCGGAGCCTTCTGGGCGCTGGGCAAGTGGCCGGCCTGCGCGGCCTTCATCGTCGCCATGCAGGCTGCGGCGCTGGTTGTCGCGCTGGTGGGCTGGCGCGAGCCGAAGACCGCGCCGGGCGAAGAGTCGCCGGCGCAGGAACTCCAGGTTGCGCCACAGCCGTAGCCCCCACAACCGCGGATAGCCTCTCACCGCCGCAGTTTGATGAACACCGGTGGTGGGCAAGCGAATCAATTTGAAAAGCAGCTCAGGCGGCGGTCCTGTCCGGAGGCGGTCCCCGGTCCGTCCGCCGGAGGTTCTTGGAAAAATCAACCAGGAGACCTGAGAGAGTGCGGAGGGAAGCCTTGCGCCGCCGACTCCCCGGTTTTCATCAGTCCATGAAGCGTCGCAGTGGCTCGGTCTGCCAGAATTAGAAGTGCGCCGCCGTGGAAGCCGAGGAATAAAGCAAAAGCAGGTGAAGAGTACAGAGCAGCCAAGGAATTCAGCAGTAAAGGAGTAGATTTTTGTCCGATCTCGAGCCCGCACCGTCTGGCCAGGCCAGCCTCGCCAGAGCGCCCAACTCAGTGGAAACTGAGCAGCATGGCCCCGGCGCGCTCTGGAAGCCCAGGGTCAACCCCTGGCTGATCGCCATGACCGTGGCGCTGGCCGCGTTCATGGAGGTGCTCGACACCTCGATCGCCAACGTCGCTCTGCCCCATATCGCCGGCTCGCTCGGCTCCAGCACCAACGAGGGCACCTGGGTGCTGACCAGCTATTTGGTCGCGAACGCCATCGTCCTGCCCATCGGCGCCTGGGCCTCGAGCGTGATGGGGCGGCGAAATTTCTTCGCGTTGTGCATTGTGATTTTTACCGTCTCCAGCTTTCTGTGCGGGGCGGCGCTGTCGCTGCCCATGCTGCTTGTTTTCCGCGTTCTTCAGGGCGCCGGAGGCGGCGGAATGCAGCCCATGGCGCAGGCCATCATGGCCGACAGCTTTGAACCGCAAAAACGCGGCCAAGCCTTTGCGCTTTACGGCCTGGTGGTTGTCCTCGCTCCCTCCATCGGCCCCACCCTGGGCGGCTGGATCACCGACAACTTCTCCTGGCGCTGGATCTTCTTCATCAACATTCCGGTGGGCATTCTGGCCTTTGTGCTGGTCAACCGGCTGGTGGACGATCCGCCCTGGATTAAGGCCGACCGCTCCAAACTGCGGCAGATGGACTACCTCGGCCTGAGCCTGCTGACCCTCGCCATGGGCGGTCTGCAGATCATGCTCGACAAGGGCGAAGAAAATGCCTGGTTCGCCTCTGGCTTTATCCGCTTCTTCGCCTTCTTGTTTGTTGGCGGCATGATCGCGCTGGTCTGGTGGGAGTGGCGGCACAAGAATCCGCTCATCAACATCAAGCTCTTCCGCTTCAAGAACTTCGCCATCTGCTGTTTCTTGATGGCGCTGGTGGGGGGAGTGCTGAACGCCAACACTGTCCTGCAGCCGCAGTTTATGCAACTGCTGCTGGGCTGGACCGCGACCACTGCGGGGCTGGCCTTGACCGCCGGCGGTGTCGCACTGCTGTTCGTCATGCCCCTGGCCGGCTACGCCACCGGCAAGGTTTCGGCGCGCACGCTGACCGTCATCGGCTTTATTCTCTTCATTCTTTCCTTCCACTATGCGGCGGTCGTGACCACGCTGGAGATGAGCTTCGCCCGCGCGTCGTGGCTGCGGGTCATCCAGTTGATCCCCATTCCCTTCTGTTTTATCTCCATCACCACGGCCGCTTACGTGGGTATGCCCAAGGAGGAGAGCAACCAGGTTGCCGGCATCATCAACTTTGCCCGCAACATTGGCGGCAGCATTCTGATCGCTGTCACCAACTCCCAGGTGACCCGGAGGGCCATGTGGCACCAGCAGCACCTGCAGAACGCGATGACCTCCGGCTCCATCGCCTTCCAGCAGCACACCCAGGCGCTCACCGGCTTCTTCGGCTCGAAATTCGGCGGGGCCAACGGCCAGCCGATGGCCCTGGCCTCCATCTACGGCCAGCTCAACCAGCAGGCGCAGATGCAGGGCTACCAGGACGTGTACATGGAGCTGGCGTGGATGTCGTTGGGGCTGGTGGCGCTGGCCTTCCTGCTGAGCGGGAACAAGCCGGGCGTGGCAGCCGACGCGGAGGAGGCGACGCACTGAGCATTTTCACCGCTAATGCAGCCTGTGAATCGGCCTAAAAAGGCTTTTTCACCGGGGCGGGCGCTGCGCAATTCGGTTCACCAGCCAGTCGAGGGCGGCGCTTTCATTTTCGATCTCGATGCTCAGACTGGCCGCGACCAGCGGCAGGGAATCCGGGAAAATGGACGCCAGTTTTCCCAGACGGACCAGGTCTTTGCCGGTGGTGACGATGGCCGCGCACTTTTTTCCCTCTGCCTCGGCCAGCAACTCTTCCAGGACTTCGCGGGTGTAGGTGAAGTGGTCCGGGAAGGCGAGCCGGAGAGCGACTTCGAGACCAGCGGCTTCCAGGCCGGCGAAGAACTGCTCCGGGCGGGCGATGCCGCAGAAGGCAGCGACAGGGCTTTTGACGAAAGGGATTTCCATCTTGCGGTGCAGCCGCCAGACCGGCCCCTGCCAGCCCCAGGCGCACAGCGCGGCCTCCAGTTCCGGCTGGTTGGCCGGAAGGGCGACGACGCTGGCGCGGCGAATGGCCGCCCGCGGTTCGCGCAGATTTCCCGCTGGCAACAGCCAGTCCTTCCAGTCCTGCTGACTGAGCAGCAAAATCTCCACGTCGCGGTCGAGTTGGCGGTGCTGAAAGCCGTCGTCGAGCAGATGAACGTGGCGGATCGACGGTTGCGCCGCAGCCTGGCGGGCTACCGAAGGCGAGCCGTCCGAAGCGGATTCCGGCGCGGGGCTTGCTCCGGGGGCGGAAGAAGCGGTTTGAGGCTCATCAAGGCGCGTCTCGGTTTCCGCATCGGTCTCGGCCAGCAGGCCGGCCTCGTAGCGTCGCGGAGCCACGTAGACGGGAATCTTCGCCTCGCGCGCAATCAGCAGCGGTTCGTCGCCAAATTCCTCGGCGCTGCCTCCAGGCTGGACGCGAGCCGCGAGCAGACTCTGGCGGCCGTAGCCCCTGGAGAGGACATCGACGCGCAAGCCGCTCCGTTTGAGGGCCTTGGCCAATGCGATGGTGAGCGGCGTCTTGCCTGCGCCGCCGGTTGAGAGATTGCCGATGCTGACCACGGGAAAACGCAGCCGCCGCACCGGCTCCAGCCCCACCAGGAGCCGGAGTTCGCGGAAGGCGAGCGCCAGCCGGTAGAGCGGAATCAGCGGAACCAGCAGGCGGCGCGCGCTGGAGGGCAGTTTCATGCGGACGGCTCCGTTTTTCCCCGCGACGAGAGCAGATTCTGAATCGCCTCGACCGCGCGGCCGGTTGCTCCGGCCTGGCTGGCGAAAACCTGCCGGGCGCGCTCGCCCATAACTTCCGCTCCGGCTGGGTTTCCGAGCAGGCCGGTCAAGGTTGCGGCCAGCTCTTCTTTGGCGGCGATGCAGAGGGCCTGATGAGTCAGTAAATCCTCGGTGATCGAGCGGAAGTTGGCGTAGTGGGGGCCCATCACGATGGGAACCCCAAACTGGGCCGGCTCCAGCGGATTGTGCCCCCCGGCCGGGATCAGGCTGCCGCCGACAAAGGCCACCGAGGCCAGCGAGTAGACCGAGGCCAGTTCGCCAATGCTGTCCAGCAGGACAATCTGGCCGGGCTGAAGCTGTTTTTGGTTAGGCTGGAGCGGCTTCGCCTTGCCAAACTGGAGCGATTTTGCCTCGCCAAGCTGGAGCGGTTTTGACCTTTCGGCGGGTTCAAGCCTTCCGGCCGCCCCGGAGCTTGGCTCCGCCGCCCGCCAATTCGACCGCCGCACCCACGCGAGGCCCGAGCGGTCCAGCAGCGCCGCCACCGCGCCAAACCGCTCTGGATGGCGGGGCGCAAGGAGCAGCACCAGTCGCGCGTCGGCCGCCAGCAGCCGCGGCCAGGCTTCCAGCAGAGCGGCCTCCTCGCCTTCCAGCGTGCTGCCGGCCACCACCAGCCGCAGACCACCGGCCCGCCGCTTCAACTCGCGGGTCGCCTCGGCCTCAACGGCGGCGCGCACGTCGAATTTCAGGTTGCCGGCCACCGTAACCCGCTCCGGACGGCAGCCGATGGTCCTGAGCCGCTCGGCATCGGTCTCACTCTGCGCCAGCACGCGGCTGAGCGGTTCCAAAAAAGGCCGCCACAGCCAGCGCAGCCGCCGGTAGCGCGGCCAGGAACGGTCGGAGATGCGGGCATTCACCACGGCCACCGGAATCCGCCGCCGGTAGCAGCCGCGGAGCAGGTTGGGCCAGAACTCCGTTTCGACCAGAACCAGCAGCCGGGGCTGAAAAGCCTCCAGGCAGGAGCGGATCGCCCAGGGCAGGTCGAGCGGGCAATAAAAAACGCGCTCCGTGCCGAATCTCTCCCGCGCCAGCTCCTGGCCGGTGCGGGTGGTGGTGGAGACTACGACAAAAAATTCTGGCAGCGCAGCGTCGAGGGTTTTGATGAGGCGGCTGACGGCCAGCACCTCGCCAACCGAGACGGCGTGAACCCAGATCAGGGGCGGCTTCGCGCCCGGCGTGGGCTGCGCGGGCGAACTTGTGCTTCCGCCGCGCCTCGACTGGGCAGAATCCGGCGGGACAGGACCCGGCTGAATCAGGGCTGGCCAACTCAGCTTCGGCCGAATCAGGCCCAGCCGCTCGGGCAGACCCTCACGGTACTTTCGCGTGGTGGCCATGCGAAAGAGCCACCAGGGGGCACTGACCGCCAGGACCACGAGCAGCGCGAGATTGTAGAAAAACAGAATCATGCGCGACGGATTTTCCCGATTCCCGGTCAGAATTGACAAAATTTTCCGGTTCCGGCCTGATTTTCAAATGATACAGGCGGACCTGGAACGATACCGTCGAGCAGAATGAGAACTTTGCGGGCGCAACGCCATTCAGGCAGCCTACTCGTAGTAAGTAGCCGTGGTCGTATCCGTCTCCCAGATGGTCGCTTCCTTTACGCGCACGCGGCCCTTGGTCATCGCGGTGACCTGTTCGCGGGTTTGTTCATAGAAGTACCGGGCCAGATTCTCGGCCGTGGGGTTGGGCACAAGGAACGGCTCCAGCTCGTTGAGCATTCGGTGGTCGAGCACTTCGATAATCGGGCGCAGCACCTGCTTGAGCCGCTTGAAGTCCACGAGCAGCCCGGCCTCGTCCAACTCCGTTCCGGCCAGGGTCACGCGGACCTTGTAGTTGTGCCCGTGCGGGTTCTCGCACTTGCCCTTGTAGTTGCGGAGGTAATGTCCGGAGGAAAAATCCGCCTCCACGGCGATTTCATACATCAGTGTCTGCTCGATTCTAAGCGGGGAATTTACCTGCCGCTATTCCTATTTTACCGTCTGCCTGGAGCCACTGCGCGCCGCCAGCCGATGCAGCTTCTGCCTCCTGCAAGGCCGCCGGCCGTTCATCTGGGGCTTGCTGCCAGGAATCCAGGACTGCGACTGAAAAGTCTCTTCGATGGAATCCTGTCCAGCCACCCTACCCGGCCAGCGCCTTTTTGACCATCTCGCTGACCAGGCGGCCCTCGGCGCGCAGGCTGGCGGCCAGCAGTTTGGCCTGGACGGCCTTGATGACCTGGCCCATCTCCTTGGAAGTGGGCGCTTTGCCAGAGGCCGAGGCGACTTCGGCAATGGCTTCGGCGACCAGGGCCTCCAGACCGGCTTCGTCCAGGGCTTTGGGCAAAAACTCCTCGATGACGGCGATCTCGCCAGCCTCTTTGGCAGCCAACTCGGGCCGGTTGCCCTTGGTGAACTGCTCGATCGAGTCGCGGCGCTGCTTGATCATGGTGGCCAGCGCCTGCTGCTCCTCGGTCAAGGTGGGCATGGCGCGCTTTTCGATGGCCTTGTTCTTGAGGGCGTTCTTGATAAGGCGCAGCGTGGTGGTGCGCTCGGCGTCGTGCGCCTTCATGGCGGCAATAATCTGCTGGTTTACCTGGAGTTCGAGTGCGCCTGCTTCGCTCATAATTTTTTGCCTTTCGTGATGCCCGTTTTTGCTTTTAGAGCATTTTCGGAAATTGTGTAGACCTGGATTGCATTGGTATCCCATCCATTTCCGCAACAAACGCGGAAATGGATGGGGCACGGGAGTCTACAGTAAAAGCGAAAATGCTCTAGTTTTCTGGGCTGGGGTGCGGCCCCTATGAGAAAGTGTATCGCCTTGAAGGGGATAGAGGTAAACTCTCTGGGGAGAGAAGAAGATCGCCGCCGGGGAACCATAAAACCTGGGTGGGCGGCTGAATCTTCTCATTTATCACCGCACACGACTCGACTGACCGGCCTTTTGGCCGCAAGAGAAACTTTTTCGGGGATTTCGCATTAATAAGAATGAGGTATACGGCGATGAGGTACTGGTGGAAGATGATTGCGCTACTCGGCATAGGAGTGCTATGCGCGCCGGCCTTTGGCGCCAATCCAGCCCGCCCCGGTGCCTTGAACTACATCGAGGGCGTGGCTCATCTGCAAGATAAACAGTTGAATGTAAAGGACGTGGGTAGTACCGAGCTGAATGCGGGCGATGTTCTTGCCACAGACGAGGGTAAGGCGGAGATTTTGCTGACTCCGGGCGTCTTCCTGCGCATCGACGATCACAGCGCCGTGAAGATGATCTCGCCCGGCCTCACGCTGACCCAGGTAGAGCTGGTGCGCGGCCGCGCAGGGGTGGAAGTGGATGAGATTTACCCGGCAAACGATCTGGAGATCATCGACGGCGGCGTGGCGACGCAGTTGATGAAGACCGGCTATTACGAGTTCAGCGCCGCTCCGGCGGTCGCCATGGTCTTCAAGGGCAAAGCCGAGGTCAAGACCGCTGAGGGGAAGTACATAGAGGTGAAGGGCCACCGCGAACTCGCGCTCGTGGCGCCGGTGAGCGGAGAGCCTGCCAAATTCGACACCCGCAAGGCCGAGGACGAGTTCTACGGTTGGAGCAGGCTGCGCTCGCAGTACCTGGCCGAAGCCAACAATCAGATTGCCGGTGAGTACGTTGGCGTGGCGGGCTTCTATCCGGGCTGGTACTGGGATCCGTACATGTGGGATTACACCTTCATTGGAATGTACCCCTACTGGAGCCCCTTCGGCTTTGGCTTCTATCCGCCCTGGTGGGGCGGCTATTGGGGCGGCGGCTACTACTATGGCGGACACGGCTATGGAGGCCGCGGCTTTAGCGGTGGCGGTCCCCACGGCGTGGGCGGCGGTGGTGGACACCGTTAACCTACTGTTTTTGCAGTAGTTCAGCTCATGATCGCATCAAAGTCCAGCTCTCCGCGCGCAGTGCCGTGGAGAGCTGAGCTTTGATGTAAGCGGGTTAAGTCAGGACGCAGCCGGTTGGTGAGGGAATGCAGGCTCGGATAGAGCATTTCCTCGCAACGGAAAGTAATAAAGTTCTTTTTTACCTAAATTTTCTCTGTACTCAGCCCAAAATCCATCTTCTTCCGCAAAATCCTCCGGCGTTGGAATGAACTGGAGCAAGGCGATTTCATTTTGGCCGTTATAGGAATCTCTGCAAATAATTATTCACATAAACCACAGAAGTGTGTATTCTGTGGCTAACGGATGGCCGTGGGGAGACTGAGCCGCTTCCATGCTGCGAAGAACCTGTCCAGCAAGGCTCCAGTCCTCCCCACAGGCCCCGGCGAGAAACGAGGAGAAATCAATGATTCACAAGACGCGCTTGTTCACACCCGGCCCGACTCCGCTGCTGCCCGCGGCCCAGTTCGCCATGGCGGCGGCCGACATTCATCACCGTACGCCGGAGTTTCGCGCCCTCTTTCAGAAGGTACTGGCGCAGTTGAAGGTTTTTGTCGGCACGCAGAACGATGTGCTGCTGCTGTCGTGCTCTGGCACGGGCGCCATGGAGGCTTCGGTCTCGAATCTGACCTCGCCGGGCGATAAGGTGCTGGTGCTGACGGCGGGCAAGTTTGGCGAGCGCTGGGTGGATCTGACCAAGGCCTTTGGCTGCCAGGTGGACGTGGTGGAGAAGCCCTACGGGGAGACCTTCGACCTGGCCGAGGTGAAGGCGGCGCTGAAGCCGGAGCACAAGGCCGTTTATATGCAGGCCTCGGAGACCTCGACGGCGGTCACGCACGATGTGGAAGGGGTGGCCAAGCTGGTCAAAGGAACCGCGACGCTGCTGGTCGTGGACGGCATCACCGGCCTAGGCACGCAGACCTTCGACGCGGACGGCTGGGGCATCGATGTGCTGATCGGCGGCTCGCAGAAGGCGCTGATGATTCCGCCGGGCCTGGCCTATCTGAGCGTGAGCGAGAAGGCGTGGGCGGCGATGGAAACCGCAAAGAATCCGCGCTACTACTTCGACCTGCGCAAGGAGCGGAAGAACCAGGCCAAGGGCGAGACGGCGTACACTCCCGCCGTGGCGCTGGTTGCCGCTCTGGGCGCGTCGCTCGATTACATTGCCGGGCAGGCGGGCGGAGACCTGGAAAAAGGCCGCATAGCGCTGATCGACAATGCGCAGGTGAATGCGGCGGCGACGCGGGCCGGCCTGGTGGCGCTTGGCTTCAAGCTCTTCGCGCCCACTTCTCCCTCGGCGGCGGCGACTGCCGTGCTGGTGCCGGAGGGGAAGGATTCGAGCGACGTCGTCAAGGAGTTGAAGGCGCGTTTCCGCCTGGTGGTCGCCAATGGGCAGGGCACGATGAAGGGCAAGATCTTCCGCGTGGCGCACCTGGGCTTCTTCGACGCTCTGGACACGGTGGCCTTCCTGGGCGCCATCGAGCAGATTGCCAAGGATGTGCTGGGGCTGCCGGTGGTTTATGGGCAGGCGGTGGCGGCGGCGCAGAAAGTTTTTGCGAAGGCTGCGAAGAAGTAAGTTGGTGGACTCCCACCCTAGCCGCAAAGACAAAAACGCGGCGAGGGTGGGGCACCCGGCGAAGAAGTAGGAAAGCGCGGTTGGCGTTGTTAGCGGGGCTAGCGGTGCTAGTCCCGCTGCTTTTGTTAACTCCGCTAACCCCGCTAGCTCCGCTCAAAGAGTCTTGCATTGATGATCGGAAGTAACAGATGGCCGAACTGAGTTTTGGAGAAAAGCTGCTGATCGCGCGCAAGCAGCTTGACCTCTATCAATACGAGATGGCCGAGCGGCTCGGGGTTCATGCCAATTCGCTCGCCAAGTACGAGCGGGGCGAGGGCAAGCCGCACGCGGCGGTGGTGCGGATGTTCGAGATTCTGTGCGAGCAGCACGGCATTCGCTTTGACGATTATGAGTCTGCGCGCCAAGGCAAGGGGGACGCAATGAAGATCGTTCTGGCAGAGAAGGTTTCTCCGGCGACGCTGGCTGTGTTTGCGGCCGAGCCGGGGTGGGAAGTTCTGACGCACGACCAGTTGCCGAATGGATTGCCGGCAGCGCTGGCCGACGCGGATGCTTTGGTAGTCCGCAGCGCCGTGCAGGTGGACGATGCGCTGATGGCCAGTGCGCCCAAGCTGCGCGTGATTGGCCGGGCTGGCGTGGGCGTGGACAATATCGACGCCGAGGCGGCCACGCGGCGGGGCATTGTGGTGATGAATACGCCGGGCGCGAATGCCGTGGCCGTGGCCGAGCTGACCTTGGGGCTGATGCTGGCCTTGGCGCGCAAGGTGCCCGCGGCCAACGCCAGTATGCACGCCGGCAAGTGGGAAAAGAAGAGCCTGCAAGGGGCGGAGTTGCGCGGCAAGACGCTGGGCATTCTGGGACTGGGCCGGATTGGGCTGGAGGTCGCCAGGCGCGCCAAGGGCTTTGGGATGGAGGTTATCTGCAGCGACCCGTTTGTTTCGGCCGCCGTGGCCAGGGAGAACGGCATCAAGCTGGTCTCGCTGGCGGAGCTGATCGCCAACTCGGATTACATTACGCTGCACGTGGGGCTGACGCCGCAGACCACTGGCGTGATCAACGCGAAAACGCTGGCGGTGATGAAGAAAGGCGTGCGCATCATCAACTGCGCGCGCGGCGAGCTGATCGACGACGCGGCTCTGGTCGAGGCGCTGAAGAGCGGCCAGGTGGCTGGCGCGGCGCTGGACGTTTTTGCCTCCGAGCCGCTGAAGGACTCGCCCTACGCGGCGCTGGACAACGTGATTCTGACTCCGCACATTGCTGGCTCGACGGCCGAGGCGCAGGAGGCGGTGGGAATTCAGATCGCCATGCAGGTGCGCGAATACCTGAAGCTGGGCGTGGTGCAGAACGCCATCAACCTGCCGTCGCTGAGCCACGAAGAGTACGTGCAACTGGCGCCCTACATCGACCTGGCCGGGCGGCTGGGCAGCTTCCTGGCGCAGGCGGGCAAGGGCGGCGGCAAGGTGGGCTTCGAGGCGATCAACCTGGTCTACGGCGGCACACTGGCCGAGGCCAAGACCGAACTGGTGCGCAACGCGGCCATCGCCGGGCTGCTCCAGGGCTCGGAGAACGTGAACCTCATCAACGCGGCGGCAGTAGCCCAGGAGCGCGGCATTCGCCTCCACGAGGAGAAGCAGGAGAGCCATCGCGGCGGCGCGGCCACCGTGCTGACAATTGAACTGCACACGGCGGCGGGCACCAGCCAGGCCTCGGCCACGGTGATTCGCGATGAACAGCCGCGCCTGCTGGCTTTTGACGGCATCGACATCGAGACGCCGCTCGAAGGCTACCTGCTGGTCTGCCGCAACCTGGACGTTCCGGGCGTGATCGGCAAGATCGGCACGATCCTGGGCGAGCACGGCGTCAACATTGCCAACTTCGCCCTGGGCCGCGAACGCACGGGCCCCAAGCCGGTGAAGGCGCTGGCTCTGGTGCAGGTGGACGCGCCGGTCTCTGACCAGGTGCTGGAGGCGCTCTCGACCATCGAGGCGCTGATTGAAGCCAAACTGGTTAAATTGCCTGAGGCGGGCGTCTAGTGCAATTTCGGAATTGGTGTAGACCGAAAGCACACACTCAAGTGGCTTTTCTCTCAAGAAAAAGCCACCCTTTACGGCTCTCAAAAAGTCTATATGTATTCCGAAAATGCTCTAGCTTCCGGCGCAGATGCTATCCCAGGTCCCAAAATCGGGACCTGGGGCACCCAGCCCCGGTCAAAACGAAAAACCACCGCCAACTAGCGGTGGTTTTTCGTTTGCAGGGCAGAGCAGATTCGCTCTTTGTGGGGCCGATGCGTTTACGCCCGGCTCTGGTAGGTGCCTTCGCTGGTGTCGACGCGGATCTTCTCGCCCTCGTTGATGAAGGCGGGCACCTGAACGACGAGGCCGGTTTCGGTCTTGGCGGGCTTGGTGACGCTGGAGGCGGTGGCCGACTTCAGCCCCGGCTCGGTCTCGACGACGGTCAGCTCGACTGACGGAGGAAGATCGATGCCCACAGCGTTGCCGTCATGGTAGCTGACCTTGATCTGCAGATTCGGCGTCAGGTACTCAACCGCATCGCCCAGCGTGGAGCCCTTGAGCACGGTCTGCTCGAAGTCCACCGGGTTCATGAAGTAGTAGTCGTCGCCGTCATTGTAGAGAAAATCCATCGAAACCTCGTCCACCACCACCTTTTCAATGGAGTCGGCGGAGCGGAAGCGGTGCTCGAACATGGCGCCCGACTTGAGGTTGCGCAGCTTGGCCTGGATGAAGGCGCGCAGGTTGCCCGGCGTGCGGTGCTCGACCTTGAAGACCAGGTGCAGTTGGTCGTTGTGCTTGATGATCATGCCGGGACGCAAATGAGTGGCGGGAATCGCCATAAGATTTGAA
>Ga0326727_10014653_pt1 | contig 17023 bp, 14 predicted proteins | sample MB2enrmetagenome_FD_207643 | JGI IMG/M metagenome (GOLD analysis project Ga0326727, IMG submission 207643) | Lab enriched peat soil microbial communities from McLean, Ithaca, NY, United States - MB29MY | ecosystem: Environmental > Terrestrial > Soil > Wetlands > Peat | place: USA: New York...
GCCCGGCGGGATGACGTTCTTTGATAATGCAAAATACCAACGTGCGGGTATCCGCCTGACATTTCTCAGGCCGCGGCTTAGACCGTACGACCAAAGACGCGACCGTTTTGAGAGCGGTTTGTCAATTATTGACGTAATGATGTTCAATGAGCCCGGTGCGGTCCGGGGTCTTTTGGACGAGATCGATCTCGTGCCGGGCGCCATCGCCAAACAGCTCGTTGGGAGGGGGGTTTAGAATGGATGAGGTTTACTTGCGAAGCTTTGGTCGAGAGGATCTCTCAAGAATTCACGGCTGGCATAACGACTCGAGCTTGTTCGAAAGTCTGGGTGGCGCGTTCAGGTTTGTAAGCATCGCAGCCGAAGAGGCTTGGCTAGAGAGAGCCATGTCTTACTCTTCCGATCAGATTTCTCTAGCTATCTGCCTACGGAGCTCAGGCGAGCACATCGGCAACGTCTACCTGAAGAAACTCGACTGGACGGCTCGAAATGCAGAAATCAGTATTTTCATCGGATCTGGCGCACACCGCGAAAGGGGGTTTGGGACTGCAGCAATCAGGCTGGCGGCTGAACACGCCTTTCGGGATTTAGGTATCTCCCGGCTTTATTGCTTCATATTGGCAGACAATAAGCGTTCCGTGAGCGCGTTTCGCAAGTGTGGATTCGTGTTAGAAGGCGAGCTGATCAAGCACGCCTTTAAAGCCGGCAAATTCGAGAATGTTATTGTAATGGGTCTTTGCCACCAATGAACATCGTATGTTCGGATAGTGCAACATACGGGGTTTCCACTAATCCATGCCGCAGGTAGTTCAAATTTCGGTCACGTTGCGCTGGAAATGTAGCCTATGCCGCAAATTCAAATCGAATGGTCGGACAGCGCCCAGCTTGTGAAGAATCCAGTAGTGAGCGTCGTGATGATCACGTACAACCACGAGCGTTATCTGGCCGAGGCGATTGAAGGCGTTATTCGACAAGAGACTGACTTCCCCATTGAACTGCTGATCGGGGAGGACTGTTCGACCGACGGAACGAGGAACATCGCTCTTGGCTATCAGCAGCGGTTTCCGGAGAAGATTCGGGTGATAACTTTCGAGCGAAACGTGGGCGGACACAAGAACGCAGCGCGACTCATAGCGGCTGTGCGAGGACAATACATCGCCTTTTGCGAGGGGGACGATTACTGGCACAGAGCCGACAAATTGCAACGTCAGATTGCAGTTCTTCAGGGTGACCCGAACGTTATCCTGGTGTGCAGCAGCTGGCGAGAAGTGTCGCCAGAGGGCGCGGTTGTTGAAGAGGACGCGCTTGCGAATAAGCAATTTCAAACGAGCGACATTGCCAGTAATGACGTACTATTCACCGGCGTTGTCCTGACCCTTACTGTATGTGCCCAACGCTATTATGTTCAGAAGGCACTTCGCGAATCGCCCTTATGCACGAATCATACTTATCCATTTGGCGATACGCCGCTTTGGTTAGAACTTACGCGCTACGGTAGATGCTGCTGCGATCCCGAGGTGCTTGCCACCCATGTGCTGTCAGAGAATTCTGCCAAGCGAAAGCCGGATCCGCTTCACACTTATCGCTTTTATTCAAAGTCGTTGGAATTCAGGAATGACGTTCTAGATTTGTACCCGCTGGCGCAGGGTGAAAGTGCAACCACGGCAGAAAAGATAAGTGCGACCAGGGCACGGCTTCGCACGGTTGCCATTTTGGGGGAAGCCACGACCGCGCGCGAGCAGTTGACGCGCCTGAGGAGTCTAAACATTACACCGACTCTAAGAGATTGGGTCTTGTGCCTTTTGGCGTACATCCCCTTTCCCCGAGCCCCTCTTCTACCGGCCATGAGAAAAAGCGTTCAACTCTGGCGTTCAGTACGGAAGGTGATGCAGGTATAAAAGCAACGCCTTCCTGAGTCCACGAATTCGACTAACTGTCGTGTTTTTTAGGCGACAGCTATGGTTAGTTTCATTTCGAAGCCATCTAGCAAGACGACTGATAGAAGCTTCGCTCTTACGTGGTGCCTACATCATGAATGCTCAGGCGACTCAGCCTTCACAATGCTCTGAACCGTGCGTTCACATCCTTGGTTCCCGTGTGCACCTCGTCTCGGCGCAACGTACGGTCGATCATATCGAGCGCTGGATATCGATGAGCGATGGCCGGTGCCGCCAGGTAATCGTGACCGGTTTTCACGGATTGATGGAAGCGCACAAGAACCCAAGCATCCGGTCAATCTTGAACCGGGCAGAGCTTTGGGTGCCAGACGGAATCGCGCCAGTCTGGTTGGCCCGGATGCGTGGTCATCGCAATGTCGTCCGCGCACCGGGCACCGAGATCATGCTGGAGTTCCTGGAGCGCTCACAGGCAAAGGGCTATAGCAGCTACTTCTACGGCGATACGGAACTGACGCTTGCTGCGCTGTGCAAGACGGTCGCGCTCAAGTATCCCGGCCACAGGATTGCCGGCGCCTATTCCCCGCCCTTCCGCTCACTTACTTTTTCCGAGGAGATCGCTATCGTGGAGCGGATCAATGCCGCGCGGCCGGATGTACTTTGGGTAGCTCTGGGAATGCCGAAACAGGATATCTGGATTCACGACAGGCTGAAGGATCTCGATGTGCCGGCTGCCATTGGCGTCGGCGCCGCCTTCGCATTTGTTGCCGGCACCGTTCCCCGCTGCCCCGAGTGGATGGGGCGCGCAGGCTTTGAATGGATCTACCGCTTTCTGAAGGAACCTCGGAAGCTTTTGCGCAGGGACCTGCTGGATGGGCCCCGGTTCCTCTATCACGCCGGAATGGAATTGATTCGTAGTGAGGCCTCGAATATCAGAACAGGAACCAACTCAGAGTGATTGCAAACGCCGAACTGCAAACGGATTCGTCCGAAGGTCCTAACCTCAGCAATATGCGTATTGTCAGCCTTCTTGTCCCAGTCCCATCAGGCATGTACGTGGCTCACTGCAGTTTGTCGCGCAGCCTAGCTCAACGTGGATGCTCGACCACTTGGCTCTGCTCAGGCCTTTCAAACGCTCAGCAGGTTGCGGCCAGTGGCATATTTCCCGCCGATGGTGAGATTGTCTCGCCGGAGACGGACAACCTGAATGTCAGAACGAGAGCACTGATTAAACGCATAAGTGAGATTTCCCCGGACGTGCTCATGTGCCATGCTCTAGGCGATCCCAGCGAGCTCAATGCGGTTCGATATCTGCCGGATTCTATCCATAGGATTCTGGTCGTCCATAGCACCTCAATAGCGACCTATCGTGGCGCCAGCGCAGTTCGCGAGTACGTAGACGCTGCTGTTGCGATCAGCCCCAGGATTAAAGAGGATCTCATCTATGCCTACGGATTTCGTGAAGAGTCGATACACCTGATACCGAATGGTATCAACGAGTCGGCCTATTCCAATTGCGCATCGAGCAAGAGTCGTACGAGTCGCCTGAGAATACTTAGTCATGGCCGTATCGCCAAGGATAAGGGCGTATTCTTAATTCCCGAGATACTCTCCCGGCTTGATCGTCACTCAGATCAATGGGAGTGCACCATAAGTGGCGACGGCCCGGTTCGCGAAGAACTCGTGCGGCGACTCGTACGCTTCGGATTATCCAAACGAGTTCGTTTTATTGGTTGGACCGCATCAGCAGATGTACCTGAGCTGATGAGTCAACACGACGTGCTGCTCTTTCCCACAGTGCATGAGGGATTTGGCACAGTGCTGGTTGAAGCAATGGCCGGGGGATGTGTGCCCATCGCCTCTCGGCTGCCCGGCGTCACTGACTGGATCATCGAAGACGGCAGGACTGGGCTGCTATTCCCAGTTCGGAATGTCGGTCGCGCAGTTCAACACCTTTTGGGTTTGCTTTCCAACCGGCGCCAGCTAGCGGAACTTCGTCAACGGGTATTGGAAACCGCAGGCAGATTCAGCATGGGCGAAATAGCGGAACAGTATCATCGGCTGTTGAGTGTGGTCCAAACTCTTCCCCGACAGACTCGGTCAGCAGAATACCTGGATACGTGCGAGCTTGCGGACGGATTGAGGCCAGCATGGTGGTACGGGCTTCCTGAACCAATCAAGGATCAGCTTCGCCTCATTCGAGAGACGATTCGGACTTTTGTCAGGATTCCCTGAATTGCCTGGTGGCGAGATTTGTCCAGCAAGAATTGGCAAAACTTTAACGGGAATTGAAGTCGAGACGAAGTATATGCGCGTAGTTATCGGCCATTCTATGATCAGTTTTGGCGGCTCTGAGTCCATCCTGATGTGGCTGATCGAGGCGCTGAAGCAGGACTTCGATGTGACAGTCGTGACGACCGGAGGCTGGGATTTGGCGGCTCTGAACGACTATTACGGGACTCGTATAGGGCAAGGCGATGTTAAAGTTCGCATCGCTCCGGTTCCATATCTGGCGAAGAGTCTAAGCGCAGCGGCTCTGCGGGGAGCCTGCTATCAGCGCTTCGCGCGTCAAATTGCGGGAGAATACGACGTTCGGATTAGTGCGTACAATACAACGGATTGGGGCTCACCCGCAGTTCACTTCATTGCCGACTTCAGTTGGAATCGGGAACTTCGCGAGCGGCTGGACCCTCCAACGCCGGGCTTCATTTACCGGGAATCTCTGCTGCGCAGGGCCTATCTGGGAATTGCGGCGGCTTACGGCAGGCCATCCGGCCGAAATGTGCTGCGGGACGATCTGGTGATTGCTAATTCCAGATGGACCGCCGCCCTCATGAAGCAGCACTGTGGCGTGGACTGCGCGGCGGTCATCTACCCATCCGCCTGGACAGAATTCCCCGATGTCCCATGGGAGGAAAAGGAACAAGCGTTTGTGATGATCGGCCGTATTGCACCGGAGAAACAAATAGAGCGAGCGATCCAAATTCTGGAGGCTGTGCGGCAGCGCGGGCATGCAATTAGGCTTCACCTGTGCGGAAAAACTGAGAACGATCTCTACGGCAGGCGCATCTTGCAGCTCTGCCGGGAGCGCGCCGATTGGATCGTTCCGGAGGGGCGGGTGACCGGCGCTAACAAAGCTCAGATCCTTGCACGATGCCGGTTCGGAATCCAGACGCGCGCTGCAGAGCCCTTCGGCATCTCGGTCGCAGAAATGGTCAAGGCGGGCGCCATCGTGTTTGCTCCTGGGGACGGCGGTCAAGCGGAGATCCTTGGGCATCCCGATCTGCTGTTTTCGAATACCGATGAAGCCGTTGAGAAGATAATCGCTGCACTGGAAAAGCCGTCACTACAGTCGGCATTGCGAACCCACTTGACACGTAGGGCAAAACTATTCAGTACGCAGAGCTTTGTGCACGAAGTGCAGACCTTCATCGCAGATGTACTAACCGCCGATCAAACAAGCAGTTGTAAAGCCGCAAGCCAAACATTATGACGCACAGGATTTCCCTGATCGTTGCAACCAAAGACAGACCGGACGACCTGAAAAGGTTGCTGGACAGCTTGCGCGACCAAACAGCTGGACCAGCCGAGATTGTGGTTGTCGACGCCAGCAGCGAACCCGTCGGGCAGGTAATAGCCGAGTTTCCTGAACTCACTGTCCTCCATCTGAGGCATTGGCCGCCGTCGGCAGCCGCTCAGCGAAACGCAGGTATCCGGGCCTGCGATCCTGCTTCCACGCTCATAGGATTTGCGGATGACGACACCACGTTTGAGCCGCAGGCGTTTGCAAACATGCTTAACTTCTGGGAACATGCCGAACCGGATGTTCTCGGCGCGGCCTTCAATTTTCGGAATCTGCCTCGGCGAGGCAACTCTATTCTGAAGCACAGCGCTCTGGCTGAACGGCTCGGTCTTTACTCAGCCAGACCTGGCAGCGTATCCCTGAGCGGCTGGCAAACAGTTGTCGGGGAAATTACTGAGACGCAATTTGTGGAATGGCTCCCATCAGGAGCCTCCATTTTTCGGCGCGAAGTGTTCGGCAAGGATGTTTTCGACGAGTTTTTCCAAAGTTACAGCTATCTCGAGGATCTCGATTTTAGCTACACCATCAGCCGGGCAGGACGATTGGCTATCGTCGCGGATGCCGGCTTCTCTCATTTTCCGTCACCGGTGGGCCGCGTATCGGGGCGGCAGTTTGGACGATGCGAAGTCCGCAATCGCCTTTACTTCGTCCGAAAACATCGCCTTTCACTCGCGCGGTGCTATCTCGGCCTGGGCATACGATTTGGAATGTCAGCTTGCAGCGCACTGTTGCACTGGGACTCGAACATGCTCAGCCGAGCCCTTGGCAATATTGAAGAGTTAGTCGTTCAGAGCGCTGCGCAACCGACTAATGCTCCAACGGTTTTCTCCCGATAACACCGAAATCAGATGGCTATTTCTCGCTCCGCTTCAACTCGATCTTCACGGTTCTGGCAAGCGCCGACGTCCGCCCTGATATTGTGGGGGTGCCTCTGGTGCAACCTGAACACGGGATTCTGGAATATCCACTCGCCGAATGGTATCGGCGAATTGCTGGACTTGATCCGCGCCGTTCTTCCGTATGCGGTGCTTCCGGCAGCTGCCTTTCTCTTGCTGCGCCACGGAAAGCTCCATCTGCCGAGGATAGCCGCATCGCGCCTGCTCATGGTGTATGGCGCCTTCGCGGCGTTCGCAACTATCTTTTCCCCGTTGCCTACGTCGTCCATATATTGGTCGATTTCATTTCTCGCTTCGATACTCGCAGCGTGGTCGTTCGTTGATCGAGTTCATCCAATGGAGTCCGCCAGGCAGTTGCTTCTGGTCACATGGGTAGCAACATTTATAGTTGCTGCGATCATTGGGTATCAAGCTCGTAACTCTGTGTTTGGTAGCGCAGTTACGGGATATGGCGTTGTAGAAGGTGAATTGAGAGGGCTATCCCGGTCATCCGGGGTAGCCCGATGGGCGGCAGTTCCCGGATTGGTGTGCCTGGTCAGGGCGTACCACACCCGTCGCCCCGGCCTAATCGCGTTCTTCCTGGGTGCTGCTGCAGCCTCCTTCTATATTGTTTATCGGATGCAGTCGCGCGGCGCAGTTTTCGGCGCAGCGGCGGCGCTGCTTTTTGTTTTGCTCGTCTCGTCCCGTATGCGCCGCTATGCGCTTCCATTTGCAGCTGTAGCTTTTGTCGTGATTCTTCTCCTGGATCCTTCCGGTTTAGTGTCGAATCGTGTCAGCAAATACCTGCAGCGAGGGGAGAGCAGAGAGGAGTTCCTCAGCATGACCGGGCGAACGCGTGCGTACGAGCATGGCGTCGCCGCCTTTCAAGATGCCCCGTTCTTCGGATACGGCCAATGGGCGGATCGTCTGACTATTGGCGAGCATGTCCATAATTCATTCCTTCAAGCGCTGCTCAATGGCGGCATCTTCGGCGGCATTCCCTATTTTGCCTCCTGGATTGCCGGGTGGATGCTTTTTTATAGACTCCAGAAAAGGAGCGAACGATTGAGACCGGATGATCGTGTTCACGTACTGGAGTGCGGCACCGTGATGATGTTTTTCACAGTCCGTGCCATACCGGAAACTACCACGGCGAGCTTTGCGGTCGATCTGTTGGTCATGGTTGCCGTGTATGTGTATCTTGAATCGCTCTCTCTTTCCATAGCACGCAGACCACTTAGACACCAAGCGCTCATGCTACCCCGCGCATTTTCAAGGGAAGGGGTTGCAAGGCTTTAGCCGACCCGCTGATCAGGACTTGCGGTGCGCTCTGAGATAGGACAAATTCTGTCGATCATAGTGCCTGCTTCTCCCTCTAAACAAATGGCGGAGTGCGGTTCGATAAATTGTATGGAAACTGCCTATATGCCGAGCCGCCCCCGACTCAAGGTTCTGGTCGGCGCCTACGCCTGTAGCCCTTCCCGAGGGTCGGAATACGGAGTTGGATGGGGCTGGGTGGAGGCTATATCGAAATACCACGACCTCTGGGTGCTTACGGCAGCTCACTGCAAGGATGAGATCGAAGCGGAGTTACTGCGGAGGCCTGAACTTCAGAGCAGGATGCGGTTTCACTACATACCTAAAGGACGATTCTTCTTTGCTGAAGTGCACGGGTCTCCAACACACCTCTACAACTACAAGAATCACTGGCAGTGGCCTGCGTATGAACTGGGCAAGAAGCTCCATGAGGAAATCAGGTTTGATATCGTCCATCAGCTTACGTATGTTGGATTCCGCGTGCCCGGTTTTCTTTGGCAACTCGACGTGCCTTTCGTCTGGGGCCCGATCGGAGGACTTGAACAGACCACATGGGCGCTTATCCCTGGGCTTGGAGTGCGCGGGGGGGTGCGCTTCCTGACAAGGAATCTGCTCAATGATCTGGACAGGCGGTTCTCACGAGCACCCAAGCAGGCGTTCGCCAAGGCCGAGGGAGGAATCATTGCAGCCACCACGGGAATCCGGAAAGAGATCGGCAGATTCTACGGTCATGACTCCATTGTCATCAGTGAGATCGGATTGCCCCCTGCCACCCAGCAAACACCAGTTCACAGACTCCCTGCCGAGCCTCTCGCTCTCCTTTGGTGCGGCCTCCTCCTTCCCAGGAAGGCTCTCCCGTTCTTGCTGACAGCGCTGAAAATGCTTCCTGCTCATTTGAACTGGAGATTGACCATCATCGGGGACGGACCGTGTTCTGCAAAGTGGCGGAGGCTAGCCCGAACCAATGACATCGCCGGCCGCTGTGACTGGCTTGGTCAAGTGCCTCGCGAAACCGTTCTGCGTAAAATGCAGACAGCGCACATACTAATCATCACCAGCGTTTACGATCTAACTTCTACGGTCCTTGTGGAGGCGTTGGCCAATGGTCTTCCTGTGATCTGCCCGGACCATTGCGGATTCACCGACGCGATTACACCTGATTGCGGGATCAAGGTTCCTGCAGTCTCGAGGCGAGAACTGGTTGCAGGTATTCGCGATGGAATCGTCCGGCTGAATGATGAGAATGTTCGGCTTCGTCTTGCAGAAGGCGCCCTTCAACAAAGCGCGAAATACGAATGGGATCTGAAGGCCAAGACCGTGAGCAATATTTATTACAAAAAGTGGGCCTCTTCACGGAACTGCATTTCGGAGACAACCCTAACAACGAACGGAAGTAATTAAGTGGCTACAAGACTGACCGTTATTCTTCCTGTTTACAATGGAATGCCATACTTACCCAATGCAGTAGAGAGCATTCTCGGTCAGAGTTTCACTGACTTTACACTCATTATTGTTAACGATGGCTCCACGGACGGCTCGCGAAAGTATCTCGACACACTTAGGGACCCGAGAATCGTAGTCCTCAACCAGGACAATGCGGGTCAAGGCGCGGCACGCAACGCCGCTTTACAGCGATGCCAATCCGAATATGTTGCGGTAATGGACCAAGACGACGTTTCGATCACCGACCGTCTCGCTTCCCAGTTAAGTTATCTAGACGCTCATCCTGAGGTCGTAATCTTGGGAACGCAGATCGAGTTTCTCATTGGGAATATCTCTCAACGGGCGTTGAGCATCCCTGTTGATCACGATGCCATCGAGGCCCGGCTGTTGAAGGGTAGAGCCGGACTATGCCATCCGAGTACAATGTTCCGCACCGCGGCCTCAATCGCCTGCGGAGGCTATCCGACCGGAGTCTTTGGAGAGGATATCGACTTTTGTCTCCGCATGTGTGAACAGGGACGCGCTGCAAACCTCGACCGAGTTCTATTTCAATACAGGCTTCACGCTGGACAAGCCAGTTTAGCCAGATGTACCGAAGTGGTAAGCGCAAACCGCTACGCGGCATTTAACGCAACTTGCCGACGCAAGGGTTTACCGGAAACTACTTTGAGCGCGTTTCTCCTTAATGCGTCCAAACTTGGCCGCTGGCTCTGGTCTCTAGAGGCATGGGAACTCATTCAGTATCGAACTGGAAGAATACGGATAGCTAGCGGGCAGCCCATTGAGGGGATACTCCGGCTAGCTGCATCGGGAATTATCAGGCCTTTTTCCGCCATTGCCAGAGTCGCCCATGCGATTGGTATGTCGCACAGAGAGCGCACTGTCTAGATGAGGGCAGATGACCGCCTCAAGATGTCAATTGCATTTAGACGAAAGGTTGTTGCAGCCTCTGCAAAATGATCGGAAGGTTATCTTTCGCTAAATCGAACAGGACGGTGTATTTCCCAGTCAAGCACTGTAGTACCAATCATCTTCCTTCGAGCAAACGGAGTTTTCAGTTTGGTTTGATTGCCTTGTACAGCATCCTGCAGTAGGAAATGAGGATGACCCAATGTATTCCCTCTTATTCCTAGGTCTCGTATCGTTCGCCTTGTCGCTGCTCCTGACGCCATTGGTCAGGAACGTGGCGTGGCACTTTGGAATTGTTGACCAACCTGACCAGCAGCGCAAAATACACAGCTCCCCGATTCCGCGTATGGGAGGGGTGGCTATATTTGCGGCGGTCGTAGGCGCATATGGCCTGCTTCTCATCGTCCGACTAAGCTCGGGCGCAATTGTCTCGGCAGATCTTCCTCTGGTCCTCCGTCTTCTTCCAGCCCTTGCGATCGTATTTGGCATCGGCATCATTGATGACATTATCAGTGTTCGCCCATGGATCAGGCTCGCAGTTGAGACCGTTGCAGCGACTTTTGCGTGGATTGGCGGTATCCACATTACAGCTATTGCCGGGTACTCGTTTTCCGGCGCCGTCGTCAGCTTTATAGTCACGGTCTTGTGGATCGTCACCTGCACAAATGCGATCAATCTTATCGACGGTGTCGATGGACTTGCCTCCGGTGTCAGCCTGTTTGCCGCAGTCACCATGCTTATCGCTGCCCTGCTCGATCACAATTATCCTATGGCCCTGGCGGTCGTGCCGTTAGCCGGCGCCTTGCTGGGCTTCCTCCGTTTCAATTTCTTCCCGGCGAGTATCTTTCTCGGGGACTGTGGCAGCCTGACCCTTGGATTCCTGCTGGGATGTTTCGGCGCAGTGTGGACCGAAAAATCCACCACACTGCTCGGCTTGACCGCGCCACTGATGGTTCTTGCGGTTCCACTTCTTGATGTAGGCCTTGCCGTAGTGCGCCGTTTGCTCCGTGGACAGCCACTTTTTGTCGCCGACAACGCGCACATCCATCACAAACTCTTATCGCTAGGCCTCAGTCCCAGGCATCTTCTGCTTGTTATCTACGGCATTTGCGCATTTGGCTCCGCAGCTTCTCTTCTGCTAACGATTAACCACAATCAAGACCGTGATTTCGTGCTCATACTGGTTTGCCTGGCTGCCTGGCTGGGTCTGCAGCACCTCGGATACACCGAGTTCAGTGTAGCTAAAAAGATGGTCTTCGGCGGAACGATCCGCAGCGTGCTTAGCGCTCAGCTCGCTCTGGAAGCATTTGAACAAGAGGTCAACGCGTACTTGACACTCACGCAATGCTGGGAAGTGATTTGCCGAACCTGTCCTCAGTTTGGATTCTCAGGAATTGTTTTCGACATCGACGATGTGAATCGCCAATGGGGAATCAAAACAGGATGGCAGGCGCGCATAGACTTCCCAGGCCATGGCCACATCAGCGTTTGGCGTGAGTCCGGCGTCGTGAATCACGCTGCAGCCGCTGTGCTTTTCATCGACTGTGTCTCACGTACGTTTAGTCAAAAACTGAACAGCCTGGAATTAGTCAACCGCGACTGAGGGTGAATACCATGATAAGAATCAATCGATTAGTTTATCTATGGTGTCTCTTGATCGGTGGCATCTTCCTGATTTCGATCCTGCGCGGCAGTAATTGGAACTACCACTCGATTGCGGTCTGGGACTCAAGCCGCTGGGCGCACTTCCTTGTTTACGTGTTGGTTGCTGCCATCCCTGTTGCCGCATGGAGGTATCGAAGAGACGTGGCGTTCTGTCTTGTTCCAGTAATGATGAATATTGCTTTTGAGTTTCTACTGGCGCATATTCCCGGGTCCGTTATCCGCACGCAGAATATTAGCGCTGACTTATATGGAACTGCTGCCGGCATTCTGCTTGGCTTGAACATCCGGGTGATGCGCAATTCGGCGAAGTCACTCAACAATTCGGGGCCTGATGTCTTCCGTCCTCTCTTTTGACTTTCCGCCAAGGGCAAATCTAGCTGATGGCCATATCCAGGCGAGGGCCTAGGCGCCGTGTTTGTGCTGACTCTTGTGATGTAGATCCTATTTTGTAGGTTTACGTGGAAATGGGTGGAGCAGTTTTTCATTCACTTAAGCAAGAAGTGGATTGCATACCAGCAACGAAGTGTACTTATAAGACCCGATTCGCAATTTTATTGACGAGGGCCAACGGTGAGGCTAGCTAATACGGTGAGAACCAAAGGTGATATAGAGGACTCGCGGCGCTACCCTGTGGGGCTAGGAGCACTGGCCGTTATTGTCTCGACGCTGTTCTTCTTCCTGCTGTTCTGGAATCGTTTCCTTGGAATTCGCTCCGGGGATGGGGAATACGGTGGAGGAATGGCATTTCTTGCCGGCCTCATGCCTTATCGGGACTACTTCACTGCGTCTACGCCACTTAACATTTTCAAGTCGGCGGCTATTCTCTCTCTCTTTGGCCAAACTCTCATCGCGGTTCGCGCCTTTGCGGTTTTTGAGCGAGCTCTGATGGCGCTGGTTCTCTGCTTCTGGCTGCGCCGCCTCTTCCGAACGCCTCACGCAGTCCTCGGGGCGGTTGTCGCAATCATACTTTCAGCGGGAGACATTGCCGATCCGCTCTGCTCCTATAATCATGACGCTATCTTCCTCGCGATGCTCAGCGGCTTCTTAGCCAGCTTTGCGCTTGACCAGTTTCGAGGACTGCGCCCGGTCGCGTTCCTCGCGATGACTTCCGGAATCTTCGCCTGCCTTAGCTTCCTCACCAAACAAACGATTGGCCTCGGCGCGAGCGCGGTGACGCCTGTCGTCGTTGCCGCTGTTCTATTGCGACTCGATGGGCGGCGCAGAGCCGCCATCTGGGCCGGTGCTTTCTTGCTGGGATGGGCGGTACCCGCCGGTGTCTTTCTGCTCTGGCTTTCTCATCTCGGTATCCTTGACAATTTTCTCAGCATGGTCTTTGTCAAGGGTCCCGCTGCCAAAGCCGCGCACCCCGGCGACTTCCTGCTTCGCACTCTCTTTGTTCTCCGCAGCATATATCTGAGAAACGCATTCCTGGGTCTTTTGGCACTGATCCTCTCCTGGACGGCCTTGAGGAGATCCGGGGCCAAAGAGCATGAACAGTTGCGCAGTGAAGAGACAGAGAGTGGAGTTACGAGAGACACGCTCGCGGTTTTTGCTATTACCCTGGGAGCCATCCTGCTCGGTATTCTCGCCTCCTATTCCTTTCATCTGAGCGCGGGAAACATGGACAAGCTATGGGTCTACTATGTCGAGTTTGGCCTGTTTGCGCTGCTGATGGAGTATTCGATTCGCTGCTTCCGCGGTAATCTGACGAGAAGGCAAGGGCAGTTCGCGTTGCTCGCCACTGTTTCCTTGGTCCTTGCCTTGATGCTTTCGCTCTCCTGGCCTATCTTCGAGGCAATGCTAATTCCCGGCCTAGGTTTTCTGACAGCGGCTTCGCTGGACGGAACGCGGCCACGCTTTCGACTTCTTATCTATGCGGTAGCCGTTCTGGCCATCGCCGCTGAAACAAGATACAAGTTGGAGGTGCCTTTCGGTTTTGGCACTTTATACGACCCACCGGTGCGAATCGCGCACTCAACTTCCACATTGCCCCAGCTGCGCGGTCTTCTTCTTCCCCAGTCCACTGTCGATTTTGTCGATGGAACGGTCAACATCATTAGCGCACACTCCACTGCGCAAGATACGATCTTCACCTATCCTGAAATTGGCGTACTCTACAGCCTTTCCGCCCGGACCTCTCCTACTCTCGCCGGCTCCCACAACATCGATGTTATAAACGATCAATTTGCCCGCGAAGAGGCCATGCGGCTTCTCAACGCCAGGCCGGCCGTCATTATCTACAGACACCAAGAAGAAAGTGAACTCCTCTCCGATGAGCTGGTGTGGCGCCATGGAAACCGGAGTGGGCAACGCGATATAATCGCGGCGATAGAATCCCTGATCAAGGATTACAAACTCGTCGCTTCCTACAAAATAGGAGATAGCCCTGTGCCGATTTTAGTTTATGTGCGCAAGTAGAATCTATTTACATCGCACCGGCGTAGCCTGCGACGCACAATTCATCCTCGAATGACGGAGATGGTGTCGGTTTAGCTTCATCCGTGGCTTCGTGACCCTGGACCGGGTCCCAGTACGATAGGAGCACTTTGGCTTATAACTTGACGATTCAGGACGTCCTGGGAATCCTGCTGGTCCTTCCATTCTTTTCGCTTGTCCTGGTTGCCCCTGGTTACCTGCTCGGGTTAGCTTCGAATGTCCTTGATTTCAGGCGAAGGGGCCTTTCCGAGCGCGTGCTGCTGGCCCTCGCGATTTCGGCCGCGGTGTCACCTTATGCTATCAACCTATTATGCCGCTTTTTCTCTGTCAGGACCGTGTCGGTTCTTTACCTTTTGCTTGGGTTTGCGTTCCTAACGAGACTGCTGTTTGAATGGAGGCGCAGCCAATACACATTTCGCACTGGAATGCACTGGACCACGAAGACAGCACTATGCCTGATTTTTGCATGGGTTTTGGTGTGCCTCCTCTCGCTGCCGGATATGCAGTTGGGGCAGAGGATTTACTCTACTGTGGCTACCTACGATCACTCAGTGCGCAGCGCCTTTATAGCTTCGGCACTGCGCACCGGCGCTCCGCCCGCAAATCCATTCTTCTATGCCGGAGAGCTCGTCCACGCGCGCTATTACTACTACTGGAACGTATTGTGCGCATTGCCGGCATTTCTGTCGGGAGGCAACACCCGGGTCATAATATAGGCCAGTTGCATATGGAGCGGCCTGCTCCTGGCTGCCATAATTCCGATCTATCTGAAGCATTTTCTCGAACAACGGTCCAATTTGCGTATCGCATCGCTTATCGGGATGACATTGATTGCGGTAACGGGATTGGATCTCATTGCCACGTACGTCGAAATGGCCTCAAGACATACTCCGCCCCATGGCGACATGGAATGGTGGGATCCTTGTCAGATAACTTCGTGGCTGGATTCACTGCTTTGGGTACCTCATCACGTGGCGGCGCTGGTGGCCTGCCTGGCGGGGTATTTGTTTCTCTGGAAGGCCACATGCAAAGGAGAGGCGCCGACACGGATTTGGTTGATTGTGCTCGCGGCGCTTGGGTTTTCCAGTGCCGCCGGGCTTTCAGTTTACGTCACGTTCACGTTCGGATTGTTTATTCTCGCATGGGTGGCATACCTGCTGTTGAGGGGCAAGATCGTCGCGGCGGTTCTCCATGGAGCTGCCGGCGTCCTCGCCCTCTTGCTCTCCATCGGTTACATCGGAGATCTTCTTGGCCCTGGAATGAGCGAAAGTGGAGGCAGCAGTCATTTTTTTGCGCTTGCCCCACGGGAACTCCCTTTTAGCGTTCTTCCACACAGGCTGGATTTCCACATCAGCCTAAAGTACTTTGGCGTTTGGATTCTGATTGCACTCTTTGTTTTATTTATTGAACTTGGAATATATATGTTTGTGGGCCTGATTCAGGCAGGTCACGACTGGCGTCGGTGGCGGACACTTTCCGAAGCACAGAAGTCATTATGGTTTATGGCCGGTTCTTCCCTTGTGGTCATAATGTGCTTTCGGTCAACCGTGATCACAACCAATGATCTCGCCTTTCGAGCCGCCATGGTGCTGCAGTTTGTACTCCTGCTTTGGGCTGCCGTCTATCTGGCGAACCGAATTACAGTTCATCGCGAATCCCAAGCCAGGGGCGTCTCGGGCCAAAGGCTTTTGGACGCGAGTCTTATCGCGCTTCTGGCAGTTGGGGGTGTGTCGTCTTTATATCAGTTGTTTATGCTGCGAGTTTACACACTTTTAGACGATAGGTATAAGTGGACGAACCCTCTGCAGATGGCAAACGGGCATGATGCCTTTTTCATTCGCAGCGCATACGCAGAGTTAGATCGCGTCGTACCCGCCGCTGCGATTGTCCAATACAACCCCGCGACCAAGCTGGCCGCGCACATGTTGGTCTATTCTCGCTATCAACAGGTCGATGCAGGCGGTTCTGACTGCTCGACCGAATTTGGCGGGTCCCTGGCCCAGTGCGCAACGGTGCAAGCTGGTTTGCAAGCTATCTTCGATCCCCATACAGGTGAAAACTCCTCGAAGGCCAAGATAGATAAGGTTTGCCGGACGCTGCACGTGAATGTGTTAGTAATTAACGCTCTCGACCCTGTATGGAAGAGAGGGGATAGCTGGGTGTGGCAAGATACTCCTGTTATCCAGAATGAATTTGTTCGGATGTACAGGTGTGGTGGCGGTCTCTAATCGGGATGCGCGGCAGGAGGCTACGTTAACAAGCGCCGTTGGTACTCGGCGATCTGGCTCAGAGTGAAGGCCTGCATATTCTCGCCCTGCCGCCAGGCATGGAACCACTCCACGACCCAGCGCAGGGCGTGCTCGAGGGGCAGCCTTGGATGCCAATCGAGAAGTGAGCGCGCCTTGCCGGCATCGAGTTTTAAATATCCGGCCTCATGCGGGTTCTCTGCCGTATCGCAGACCCAGCCGGCGCCGGCGCCCCACAATGCAGTCATTGCGTCGGCGACGCGGGCAACCGGCCAGGCATCATCGTCCGCGGGGCCGAAATTCCATGCACCGGCGAATGCCGATCCATCCCGAAGCAGATGCTCAGCCAGCGCGATGTATCCGGCCAGCGGCTCCAGTACATGTTGCCAGGGGCGAATCGCCCGCGGATAGCGGATGTGTACCGGTTGGCCCGCAATGAATCCGCGGATCATATCCGGGATCAGCCGATCCTGAGACCAATCTCCGCCGCCGATGACGTTGCCCGCGCGCGCCGAGGCAAGCGCGACCTTGTGTTCCGCAAGGCCGGCCGGCGAAAAATACGAATCACGGTACGACGCTGTCACCAGTTCCGCACAGGCCTTGCTGTTGCTGTAGGGATCGAATCCGCCGAGCCGGTCTTCTTCGCGATATCCCAAC
>Ga0326727_10014655_pt1 | contig 17021 bp, 11 predicted proteins | sample MB2enrmetagenome_FD_207643 | JGI IMG/M metagenome (GOLD analysis project Ga0326727, IMG submission 207643) | Lab enriched peat soil microbial communities from McLean, Ithaca, NY, United States - MB29MY | ecosystem: Environmental > Terrestrial > Soil > Wetlands > Peat | place: USA: New York...
GGTTGACGCCCGCAGCGCCGATTCCAGGAAGTGGAGAGAGTCAAACCGGACTATGAAAATCGCAAAGGATGTGACGGAACTGATCGGCCACACGCCACTGGTGCGTCTGAACCGGGTTACGCAGGGCGCGGCCGCCGAAGTCGTGGCGAAATTGGAAAGCCAGAATCCCCTGGCCAGTGTAAAGGACCGCATTGGTGTGAGCATGATTGCCGATGCCGAGCGTGCCGGCCGGATTCATCCCGAAAAAACCGTTTTGATCGAGCCGACCAGCGGCAACACCGGAATCGCCCTCGCCTTTGTCGCCGCCGTCAAAGGCTACAAACTGATCCTCACCATGCCCGAGACCATGAGCCTGGAGCGGCGCGTGCTGCTGCTTGCCTTTGGCGCCGAGATCGTTCTTACGCCGGGTCCGAGGGGGATGAAGGGAGCGGTTCTGAAGGCCGAGGAACTGCTTGCCAGCACTCCAAACGGATTCATGCTCCAGCAATTTGACAACCTGGCAAATCCGAAGATTCACTTCGAGACTACCGGTCCGGAGATTTGGGAAGATACGGACGGGCGCGTCGATTTTCTGATCTCCGGTGTCGGTACCGGCGGAACTATCACCGGCGTCTCTGAATACATCAAACCGAAGAAACCATCGTTCAAGGCCATTGCGGTTGAGCCGATCGACAGTCCGGTCCTATCCGGCGGAAAGCCAGGGCCGCACAAGATCCAGGGAATCGGCGCCGGTTTTGTTCCGAGCATTTTGCGCCGGGACTACATTGACGAGGTCGTCACCGTATCGAACGACGATTCCATTAATATGGCGCGGCGGCTTCCGCTGGAAGAAGGCCTGTTGGTGGGCATCTCTTCGGGAGCGGCGGTGGTCGCGGCATTGCAGGTGGCGCGCCGTCCGGAAAACGCCGGGAAGTTGATCGTTGTGATTCTGCCGTCGTTCGGCGAGCGTTACCTGAGTAGTATTCTCTTCGAAGGGCTCCGGAACCAGGCGTTGCAGATTCCGACGACGCAACTTCCGGCCTGATCTTCTGATCTTGGGCTCATGCCGCATCTGTTGGCGCTAATCCGCGAGGACGTTGCCACCGTGCTGGAGCGCGATCCGGCGGCGAAGTCGCGCCTGGAGGTTTATCTCTGTTACTCGGGACTTCATGCGGTGTGGTTTTATCGCATGAACCACTGGCTGTGGAACCACAATTTCCTTCTGCTGGCGCGCTGGTTGTCGCAGGTGGCGCGCCTGCTCACGGCCATCGAAATCCATCCCGGAGCGAAAATTGGCCGCCGGCTTTTTATCGATCACGGCATGGGAGTGGTGATTGGAGAGACCGCCATTGTCGGGGAAGACGTCACGCTCTACCAGGGTGTGACGCTCGGTGGAACTGGCAAGGAACACGGGAAGCGGCATCCGACGCTTCTCGATAATGTGGTGGTCGGCGGAGGCGCGAAAATTCTTGGCAACATCACGGTGGGGCGCAACTGCAGGATTGGCGCGGGGTCAGTCGTGCTGCGAAACGTGCCTGACGATTCCACTGTGGTGGGGGTTCCGGGACACATCATTTTTCGAGAAGGCAAGCGCGTGGTGATTACCGATCCCAAACTGATCAACGACCCGCTTTCCGAGGCCTTGGCCGCGGTTGCGACTGAGGTGAACAAGTTGGCGGAGCGAGTGCATCAACTGGAAGGCAGGGGCGGACACGAACCGCTTTCCGAATCCCTGCAACGGATCATGGAAGATGTCGATTACCAGATCTAAAGGTTTTGTTTTTTTTGGCTTGCGCTTCAACAGAGAATCTAAAGTCCAGTGTTTATGCGGCTCGTGGCGGCACGGCTGAGCAGGCTGTGGAAAGACTCAAGGTTAGGCGCCCCTAAAGTGTGTGCGTGAGAACTGGGTCGTCCCTCCGGGACTTGAGTCGTTTGTTCCACTTTTCCCAGCGCTGAAGCGCTGGGCTAAGCTCGGTCGCCCCTCTGGGGCTGGATTCTCGAACATCAGTCCACCAAGTTTCCCGAAAAAGAGTTCTCACGCACACACCAAAGGGGCGATCGATTTCGAAGGACTTGCGGTATCGCTCAAGCGATACCCTGATACGAAGCGGAGTTTTTCCGGCAAACGGCTTTTCCGGCACCGGCGGGCCACGGGTCATGTCCGGGAGTAACTTTCCGGTATCTGGGGGAGCAGCCTAGAATCCGGCGAGTCGAATGCCGCATTTCCGGGTTTACTATAGGGCAGTTCCATTTCGCCGAAAGGCTATCAGAGGAGACTATGAAAATTGCACGACATTGTGCCGTAATCGTACTTTTTGTTGCCGTCTGCGCCGCGCTGAGCTTCGCCGATGAACCGGGAAGACATCCGGCATACCTGCACGCCCTCACCGACCTGCGCCACGCGCGCGCTCACCTGGAACGCCAGACATGGTCCCATCGGATGGATAGAGAAGAAGATCACGCCATTGCCGAGATCGACAAAGCCATCGATGAGATCAAGAGAGCTGCGATTGACGATGGCAAGAATTTGAACGACCATCCGCCGGTCGATAATCACCTCGGACACAGAGGCCGCTATCACAGAGCGCTCGAACTGCTTGACAGTGCGCATCACGACGTCGCGGAAAAAGAAGACGACCAGTTTGCCCATGGATTGAAGCATCGCGCCCTCGAGCACATTGACGCAGCGCACCGCATCGTCGAACACCTGATCGAGCAGGCGAACGACTAGAACGGCTCGGTTGCCAGCCGCTTCGTGCCCATATCGGCGGACGGGCGACCAGGCAAGTCCGCTCATATTGATTCACAAATGCTCCCGTCCAAGTTGGGCTTGGACGGGAGCGCTCTGTAGATGGACGCATTTCGGAGTCAGCCAGAAGAAAAGTGCCCCGATGTTCTCGCGCTGTTTTGCAAGCCGGTTCAAGAACAGCACTGCTCTTTCGAGCGCATCCAAGTATGATTGATTGTTCCGTGCCGAGAATTCTCGCGGATGAAATACGGCTTCGTAATCGATAACCGCAAGTGCATCGGATGTCACGCCTGCACCGTGGCGTGCAAAACCGAGAACCAGGTGCCGGTGGGCGTGAACCGCACCTGGGTGAAGTACGTCGAGAAGGGCGTTTACCCCAACACGCGCCGCGTATTTCAGGTCACGCGCTGCAATCATTGCGAGAAGCCTCCTTGCGTCACCATCTGTCCTGTGACCGCGATGTACCAGCGCAAGGACGGGATTGTCGATTTCAATTCCGAGCGCTGCATTGGCTGTAAAGCTTGCATGCAGGCCTGTCCGTACGATTCGATTTACATCGATCCGGATGATGGCACAGCCACCAAGTGCCATTTCTGCGCGCATCGCACCGAAGTCGGACTGGAACCCGCTTGCGTAATCGTGTGCCCGGAGCATGCCATCATTGCCGGAGATCTGAGCGATCCTGCAAGCGAGGTGGCGCAACTGGCGGCGCGCGAGCCGGTGCGAGTGCGCAAGCCCGAGCAGGGAACTCAGCCCAAGCTTTACTACATCGATGCCGATGAGAGCGCGATCGTTCCAACGGCGGCGCGCCATGAATCGATCTACATGTGGTCGCAGCGGAATGCGGCTGTGCACGGTGGCGGCGCCGTCTATCCGCTGGATAGCCCCTTGCTGCAAAAGGACGCTCTGGCAGCGTATGACGTTTCCCATGCGCGTCCGTGGGGATGGCAGGTGCCGGCTTATTGTTGGACCAAGTCGCTCGCGTCCGGCGCGTTGGCGGTGCCGGCCATTGCCATGGCGCTCGGCAGATTGTCGGGCGACCGGGTCCGCGACATCGCGCTCGCGACCGTTGCGCTCCTGTTCACGGCGCTCACCACGGTGCTGCTGATTTGCGATCTCGATCACAAAGAACGATTCCTGCGGGTAGTGTTCACGCCGCAGAGTAAATCGTGGCTGGCGCGGGGCGCGTTCATTCTGATCGCATACAGCGGGTTGTGTGGCGTGTTCTGGTTGGCCGCGGTGGCGGGATTTCCTGTCGCTACGTCGCTTTTGTTGTGGCCCACGGTGCTGGCTGGATTTTGCGCGGCGGCCTACACCGCGTTTCTTTTCGGACAGTGCGAAGGGCGCGACCTGTGGCAAACGCCGCTGCTGCCGGCACATTTGATCGTTCAAGCATTGCTCTGTGGATCGGCGGTGCTGGCGTTGCTTCCGGACGCAATCGGCGGCTCGACGCAGGCCATATCCGTCGCCATCCCAATACTGATCATCAGTTTAGGATTGCACTTGCTCATGCTGCTCGGCGAGGTTGCGATGCCGCACACTACCGACAATGCGCGCTACGGGGCTCGACTGATGACCCACGGGCCGTTCGCACGCGCATTCTGGAGTGGCGCGGTTGTGCTGGGCGGAGTTGTTCCGATGGCGCTTCTGTTGGTTGGTGGGAGCGATCGCATCACGGCGGGGTTAGCTAGCGTCCTCGCTCTTGCGGGACTTTTGATTTTTGAATGGTGCTTCGTGATGGCCGGACAGAGCGTGCCGAACAGCTAGCTGGGCGTGATGGATCATTGGGTGGAGCGTCTCGCCCGTCCCGCCGGGCGCGGGGACGCCCGGCGCTCCACCGACAAGGTCGGAGTATGGAGATGCAGCGATGACCGAATTCAAGCGCGACGGCAGCCACCTTTCGTATTGTCCGCCGGTCGAGAAGTGGGACGACTGGGTCGAGTACGATCCCGCAGCCTGGCCTCGCCGTGTCCAGAAGCATTACCAGCTTGTGCCCACCATCTGCTTCAACTGCGAGTCGGCTTGCGGGCTTCTCGCCTATATCGATAAGGCAACCGGACAAGTCGCGAAGTTTGAAGGTAACCCGAAACATCCAGCCAGCCGCGGGCGCCTTTGCGCTAAAGGACCGGCGACGATCAATCAGATTCACGATCCCGATCGCATCCTTTATCCGATGAAGCGGTCCGGGCCGCGCGGCGGTGGGAAGTGGACGCGGACTTCGTGGGACGAGGTGCTGGAAACTTTCGGCGCGCGCATCCGGAAGGCGTTCCAGGAAAATCGCGGCGAAGAAGTCATGTATCACGTGGGCCGGCCGGGATACGACTTCACGATGGAGCGCACCTTGCAGGCGTGGGGCATCGATGGCCACAACTCGCACACGAATGTGTGCTCATCTTCGGCGCGGCTTGGTTATCTGCTCTGGCATTACGCCGATCGTCCTTCGCCCGACCACGCCAACGCGCGGTTTATTCTGCTGCTCTCCGCACATCTTGAGTCCGGCCACTATTTCAATCCTCATGCCCAGCGCATCATTGAAGGAAAAATGGCGGGAGCGAAACTTGCCGTCATGGACCCGCGGCTTTCGAACACGGCGAGCATGGCGGATTACTGGATGCCGAGCTATCCGGGGACCGAAGCAGCGGTTCTACTGGCGATGGCGATGGTTATCCTCAAAGAAAATCGCTTCGACGCCAAGTTCGTGAAGAGTTGGACCAACTGGGAAGAACTCGAAGTCGACGGATTTCGCGCGAAAGGCCAAAGTTTCGAAGCTCTGATCGAGGCGCTGAAGCGGCACTACGCGCGATTCACGCCGGAGTTTGCGGAAAAAGAAAGTGGAGTGAAAGCGGACGTCATCGTCAAGACGGCGCGCGAGATCGCGACTGCTGGAAGCCGCTTCGCATCGCATCTATGGCGGGGCAGCGCGTCGGGCAATCTGGGCGGATGGCAACCCGCACGCGCCTTGATGCTGCTTCATGTATTGACCGGTTCGGTTGGAACTCCGGGCGGACACAATCTGAATGCGTGGAACAAGTTTGTGCCGCGCCCGTTCAAGAATCCGCCGCCGCAGAAACACTGGAACGAACTGCTCTACCCTCCCGAGTGGCCGCTGTGCACGCATGAAATGTCGTTCCTGCTGCCGCACTTTCTCAAGGAAAGACGCGGCCGCCTCGAGGCCTATTTCACGCGCGTCTTCAATCCGGTCTGGACTTATCCTGACGGATTTTCGTGGATCGAGATGTTGCGCGACGAAGAGAAGGTCGGCTTGCATGCCGCGCTGACGCCGACCTGGAGCGAGACGGCGTGGTTCGCGGATTATGTTTTGCCGATGGGCTTCAGTTCCGAGCGTCACGACCTGATGAGCCAGGAGTCGTACGCAGGGAAGTGGATCGGCTTTCGCCAGCCTGTGCTGCGCGTGCTGCAGGAAAGGGAAGGAAAGAAATTCGATTACACGTATCAAGCGAATCCGGGAGAAGTTTGGGAAGAAGATGAGTTCTGGATCAACCTGTCGTGGGCGATCGATCCCGACGGTTCGATGGGAATTCGGCAGTGGTTCGAATCTCCGTATCGTCCCGGACAGAAATTGACGGTCGACGAATACTACGGATGGATTTTTGAGAATTCAGTTCCGGGCCTGCCCGAAGCCGCCGCGAAAGAGGGATTGAAGCCGCTGGAATACATGCGCAAGTATGGCGCCTATGAGGTGACCACCGACGTTTATAAGCTGAACGAGAAGCCGGTGGCTCCCGCCGATCTCTCCGGGTCGAAAGTCGAAGCGAACGGCGTGGTCACCAAAGCGGGCAAAGCGGTGGGCGTGATGGTCGATGACGAAGCGGTCGTTGGCTACAACACGCCGTCGCGGAAACTGGAGTTATTTTCGAAAACCCTGGCGGACTGGAAGTGGCCTGAATTCGCGCTTCCGGAGTACTATCGCAGCCACATTCATAGATCGGCGCAAGCGGCGTCGATGAGGAAGCCGGGGGAGGATTTCGATCCGGACTTCGACCAACGATACATGCCGCTGGTGGAATGGCCGAAGGACTCTAACGGCGATGTGTATACACTGCTGCCGATTTTCCGTTTGCCGCATCTGATCCACACGCGATCGGGGAATTCGAAATTTCTTTATGAGATCGCGCACAAGAATCCGCTGTGGGTGAATCCGGTGGACGCCAAGAAACTCGGCGGCATTCGCACCGGCGATTTGCTCAAAGTCCACACTGAAATTGGCTTCTTCGTGTTGCATGCGTGGGTCACCGAGGGGCTGACTCCGGGCGTGGTTGCTTGTTCTCACCATCTCGGACGCTGGCGCATCAATAAAGAAGATAAAGTCGAACGCATGTCGAGCGCGTGGGTCGATCTGCAAGAAGTTGGCAAAGGACAATGGAAAATGCGCCAGATTTCGGGAGTGGAGCGCTACGAAACATCCGATCCCGATACGAAGCGCGTCTGGTGGAGCGATGCGGGCGTGCACCAGGACATTACCTTCCCGGTGCATCCCGACCCGATCAGCGGCATGCACTGCTGGCACCAGATGGTGCGCGTGGAGCGGGCGGGCGCCGATGACCGCTACGGCGATATCTTCGTCGATACCAATCTTTCCTTCGCGGTTTATCAACGGTGGAAGGCGCTTACGCGTCCTGCTCCGGGGCCTGGGGGGCTTCGCCGTCCGCTGTGGATGCCTCGGGTTGTGCGTCCCGAGGAAGCGGCGTTCTTTATCTCTGCCTCTACGAAGAAAGCCTGATCGGTCGGCTCGACGTTGTAGAATGACTAGATGTCGTTACAGACGGGAAATCCCAACTTTGGCAAGAAGCGCATTCCTCCTCCAGACGAGACTTTTGAAGAAGCGGCGTATCTGAAAGCGCTGGGGGAAAAACAGAGAATTGTGAGCCTGAAACTGGCCGACGGGGAAGTGGTCCACGGCTGGATCGAGTACTACGACAAGAACATGGTGCGCGTGACGCGCCAGGATGGTCCGAATCTTTTCATCTTCAAGCACGAGATTGTTTACATCGCGGAAGACGGGAAGAAGAAGTAGCCAGTCGCCAGTACCCAGTACCCAGCATTCAATCCTGAAATGAAAGCCTAGAAGTCGCATGACATCCAATCAATCCTTGGACCTGATTTCTCCGATGCAGGCGATGGCCCGTGAGGCGGGCAGCTTGCTGATGGGGTATTTTCGGCAGCACGTGAAGATTGAATATAAGGGCGACGTGGATTTGGTCACGGTGGCCGATCGAAAGTCGGAGGCGCTGATTCTGGAGAGGATCCGCCACCAGTTTCCGACTCACGACGTGATGGGTGAAGAAGGAGCGCGGATTGAAACCGGCGGCGAGTACAAGTGGTACGTCGATCCGCTCGATGGCACTACGAACTTTGCGCACGGCTATCCGGTGTTTTGCGTTTCGCTCGCCGTGGAGCGGCTGGGGCAACGCATTGCGGGAGTGATTTACGATCCGACGCGCGACGAGATGTTCGCCGCCGAACTTGGAAGTGGCGCGCGGCTGAACGGCGAAGCGATCCACGTATCGGCTACGGCGAATCTGGGAGAGTGCCTGGTCGCCACCGGATTCCCCAGCCACAAGCGGCACAAGAGCCCGAATATTTATTTCTATCACCAGATCACGTTGCGAACCCACGGGGTGAGGCGGGCGGGATCGGCGGCGCTCGATCTGTGCAATGTCGCGTCAGGCCGCTTTGACGGCTTCTGGGAATTTAATCTCAATCCCTGGGACACGGCAGCGGGCGTACTGATCGTCCAAGAAGCCGGCGGGAAGGTCACGGACTTTTCCGGCGGCGCATTCCAGATTGCAAGCCGCGAGACGGTGGCGTCGAATGGGCTCGTGCACGACGCGCTCTTGCACGAATTTCAGGAAATCCTTGCAGGCCGGGGGCTGGAACCGTTGCCCAGCCCGGTCACCTACGCGAAGGATCGAAAATCCTAGTGCAGGTCCGGTGTATCGAAGCGCGCCGACGGACCTTTGGACCCGAGCGTCGTGTCCTAATTTCCAATTCAGTACAGCAACGCCGGCCTCTGTCCGTGAAAATCATCACTTCCGGCTGGTTCATGCATCACTGCATCAGCGCCTATTAAATGAGATACATGTTGGGTCATCGGTTCATCGGTCCCGATACGAATCATATCCTGTTCGTGTACAATGTACGCTAGGGTACATTCGAGCGAACGCTTCCAAACTATAGGCGCCAGAGAAACCCGCCGTCCTGGCGTTGTCGATTTTTCCTATCAGCCCAGCATCTAGCAAAGCGGCGCTTTGCGGAATCGAACGACCTCATGAAAATCCTGCTCTATAACCCCGACAACGGAGTCACGCGTAATTTCATGCCCCATCTGTGGATGTTTCTGCTCCAGGCGCTGACGCCGCCGGGTCATGAAGTAGTGCTGGTGGATGGCAACGCCCAGCCTATGGATGAAGCGGGGATCGCGCAATTTGTGCGCGACAACAAGATTGAACTGGTCGGCATCGGCGCCATGACCAGAATGATCGCCAAAGCGTATCGCATGGCGGATGCGGTTCGGGCCACGGGAGTTCCGGTGGTGATGGGCGGACCTCACGTGACCGAGATGGCCGACGAGGCACTTGGCCGCGACGGCGGCCCGCGTCATGCCGACGCCGTTGCCCTGGGAGAAGCCGATGCGACTTGGCCGCTGATTGTTGCGGATGCTGCCCATGGTCAGCTCAAGGAGATTTATGCGCCGGTGGATGCTTTTGGCCAGGAGAGCAAGCCGTCGCTGAAGGAGTATCCGGTGATTCCGTGGCAGTCGATCGATCTCAAGCAGTTCAATCTGGTACCGAAGGCCGCGAGCGGTCTGCTCCAGAAAATCGGACAAGGCTGGGGATCATTTCGCCTTATTCCGGTCGAATCCGGACGAGGGTGCCCTTACGGCTGCGAGTTCTGCACGGTGACCGGATTTTTTGGCGACTCGATTCGCTTTCGCACTAATGCGAGCGTGGTGAGTGAACTGCTGCGGTTGAAGGCCCGCGCCCGCACGGAGAAGGGCCAGATGGCGGTTTTCTTCATCGACGATAATTTCGCCATCAACATCAAGCGCACGAAGTCGCTGTTGCGCGACATCATTGCCGCCGGCGCGCAAGTGCACTGGGTGGCGCAGATCAGCGCCAATTTATTGCGCGATGAAGAACTGGTCGACCTGATCGCGGATTCTGGAGGCAAGTGGATCTTTATCGGTATGGAGTCCATCGACCCGGCGAATCTGAAAGACGTGAACAAGGGATTCAATAAGCCGGGTGAGTATGCGGCGGTGCTGGAGCGGTTGGCGTCACGCAATGTGTACGCCATCACTTCGTTTATTTTTGGCATGGACAACGACACAGTTGGAGTCGCTGAGCGAACGCTTGGGCAGGTTCGGACCTGGCCTCCGGGTCTTCCGATCTTCGGCCTGCTCACTCCTTTGCCTGCGACGCCGCTCTACAAGCGACTGGAGAAGGCTGGACGACTGACTCGTCCTAAACATTGGCAGGAGTTCATCCCGTTTGCGATGGCGCACACTCCGCTCAAGATGAGCATTGACGAGGCTCATGAGGAGGTGAATCGGGGCTGGGCCGAGGCCTATAGTCCGGAGGCGGTGGCGCAAGCGGTCGAGTCGCTGAACGACGAACCCTTGGGGTATCGCGTCAACATCTTCCTGGCACGTATCTGTTTCCGCGGCATCTATTTCCCCATGCTAGGGAAGATGGCCTGGGTGAAGGTGATTGCGCAAAATCGGCGAACTATCTTCAAACTCGTGAGGGAAGGCTTTAAGGCCGGCGCCTGGCGCGGCGCGCCGGCGAGAGTTCCCAGTCGAATTGCCGCTAACCCAGAGCCGCAGGCGGAAACGGGCGAAGCGATCGCACAAGGGGCGGAGGGATAATCGGAGCGGGAGGGCACTTGCGCATCCCGTCAATCGGAAGTCGCTTGTGCGCCTTTCAACCTTGGAAAGCTGCTGCTGAGTGGTGCTGCCTGTACCGGCAGTTGGGTTCTTGCTAGTATTATAAGTTCAGTCACTCTCCCTAGAGCCCGAGGAGCATGAAACTCTATGGCCTACGTAATTGCCGAGCCCTGTATCGGAACCAAAGACACCGCCTGTGTTGACGCCTGTCCGGTGGATTGCATCCATCCCAAGAAGGACTCCGACAAGTACGCGACCGAGGAGATGCTGTATATCGATCCCGTGGAATGCATCGACTGCGGCGCCTGTGTGCCAGTTTGCCCGGTCTCGGCCATCTTCGCACTCGACGACCTGCCGGAAAAGTGGAAAGAATACACCGAGAGGAATGCGAAGTACTTCGGGCGGTAGGGCAGCTTTCAGCCGTCAGCCATCAGCCCTCAGGAAGATCAACTACAACCGGCGGCGAACTGGGTTTCCTGACGGCTGAAAGCTGACGGCTGATCGCTCCTTCCATTACAATCATTCATTAACCTGTAGACCTTCCATGGCGCTGAAGGAGTCGGAAGCGATCGTTCTGCGCGCGTATCCATTGCGCGAGTCCGACCTGCTGGTTACGCTCTTTACCCGCATGGAAGGCAAGGTGAAAGGCGTGGCGCGCGCGGCTATGAAGTCGAGACGCCGCTTCGGGGGCGCGCTCGAACCGCTCACCTACGTGCGGGCGAGTTACGACGACCGCGAAGGGCAGGAGCTGGCGCGGCTCGATTCCTGCGAAGTGATCGAATCGCCGATGTCGAGCGAGGTCAGTTATCCGCGGGCCGCGGCGTTGGCGCACGTCGCCGAGTTGCTCGATGAGTTGATGCCCGACCGCGAGGGCAGTGACGCGGTCTTCCGGTTGAGCCTGGCGGTTTTGCAGGAACTGCGCGGCGAGAAGTTGTGGATGCCGCTCACTTACTTTGAGCTGTGGATGACCCGGCTCATGGGATTTCTGCCGGAGTTTTCGCACTGCGTTGTCTGCGGACGCGTACTCGACGGTAGCAAGGCGTTTTATCACGCGCTCGCCGACGGCTTGGTTTGTGCCGACGATAAACGCGTGGCGTCGTCGGAATTGTCGCCGGAATCGAGAAAGATCGCGGCGCAGATGTTGCGGTCGCGGGTTTCGGAGTTTGCAGAGATTGACTGGCCGAAAGCGGTGTGTGCAGATTTGCGCAAGTTTCTTCTCCAGATTCTGGAGCGTCACATCGAGAAGAAGCTGGTGACGGCGGGAATGCTGGAGAAGATCGGCAGTTAGTTTTTGGCTCTTAGCGTGGTGTCGCATGGTTTTCGCTGCACGAAAGTGAGTTGTCATCCTGAGCGAAGCGAAGGACCTGCTTTTTCTTCAGCGCGGCAGACAGCAGATCCTTCGCTTCGCTCAGGATGACAATATCTAGTGAAACGCCGGACTTATTACGTGAACTCATCCAACCCCAATTCGCTGACTTTCCAAGAGCTCATCCTCAAGCTGCAGGCTTTTTACGCGCAGCGGGGCGCTGTCATTCAGCAGCCCTACGACGTTGAAGTGGGCGCGGGCACTATGGCTCCGGAAACATTTCTGCGCGTGCTGGGGCCGAATCCTTATAAGGTTGCTTATGTGCAGCCGTCGCGGCGTCCGGCAGATGGGCGCTACGGGGAGAATCCCAACCGGCTGTTCAAGCACCTGCAGTTGCAGGTGATCCTGAAGCCGCCGCCGGAGAATGTGCAGGATCTCTATCTTGAATCGCTGGGCGCGATCGGCATCGATCTGCGGCAGCATGACATCAAGTTCGAAGAAGATAACTGGGAGTCTCCGACGCTGGGCGCATGGGGCATCGGATGGCAGGTCATGCTCGACGGGCTTGAGGTTACGCAGTTCACTTACTTCCAGCAATGTGGCGGCTTGGACCTCGATCCCATCTCCGTCGAACTCACCTACGGGCTGGAGCGGCTGTGCGCTTTTCTGCAGGACGTGGATTCGATCTACGACATCGTGTGGGCGCGCGACCCCGAAACGGGCATTGAAGTGAAGTATGGCGACGTGCGCCTGGCCGACGAGCAGCAGTTCTCGGTGTATAACTTCGAGGCGGCGGACGTGGAGAAAACGTGGAAGCATTTCGAACTCTGCGAGGCGGAGTGCAAGAAGCTGATCGATCGCTATGCTGCTTTGAGCGAGGATAAAGATAAAAGTGAAGGCGACGGCATCGATATTGCGCGCGAGAAGTCGCGCTTCCCGTTGCTCGGCGCCTACGATCTGTGCCTGAAGTGCTCGCATTACTTCAACATTCTCGATGCCCGGGGCGCGATTTCGGTGACCGAGCGGGTTGGCGTGATCGCGCGCGTGCGAGCGCTGGCCGTGGGGATCGCCAAGGCCTGGATGGACCAGCAGTTTCCGGCTGAAAAAGGCCCAAAGCTTGGAGCTAAGGGAAAGAAAAGTGAATTCGCTCCGGTGGGATGAGTGCTTTTACCACAGGGGACACAGGGATCCACGGGGGGATCACGGCCCGAAGCTCGTAGCCCTCTGTGATCCGGCTCACATTCACTGTGCTGCAATTTTGAGAGAATAAAAAGAACTGCTCGATGCCTGACTTTTTACTCGAAATCGGATGCGAGGAAATCCCGGCGAGGATGATTGACGCCGCATCCCGCGAACTGCGTGAACGTTTGAATTCACTTTTGCAGCGCGAGCGCCTCGAACCCGCGGGGGCGATTTCGTCTCTCGACACGCCGCGACGCTTGGCCGTCCTAGCTTCCGGAATTCCCGCCTCGCAGCCCGACCTTACCGAGCAGGTGAACGGGCCGTCGGCGCAGATCGCATATAAGGACGGCCAGCCGACACCAGCCGCGCATGCGTTTGCCAAGAAAGTCGGCGTGGATGTCGGCAAGCTCGAAAGGGTCAACACTCCGAAGGGCGAATATCTTTCGGCTACGGTCACGCGGAAGGGCCGCACCGCCGCAGAGATTCTCGCCGAGCATCTTTCCAAGGAAATCTCCACGCTTTACTGGCCAAAGAATATGTACTGGCGCAAGCGCGGGGAAGTGTTCGTTCGTCCGGTGCGCTGGCTGGTGGCGATGCTCGACGAGCAGGTCGTCCCGCTGGAATTGTTCGGCCTCGCAGCCAGCAAGACTTCTCGCGGACATCGCATTCTCGGAGGCGAAACTGTCGCTATCTCCAAGCCCAGCGCCTATGTCGAAGCCCTGCGCGGCGCGAAGGTTCTGGGCGCAGCCGAGCGTGAGCTGGTGATCCGCAAAGCGCTCGACGCGGCGACTCGCACCATCCCCGGAGCGCGCTGGCGCGAAGACAAGGCGCTGATCGCCACCGTCGTCAATCTCACCGAATTTCCCTCAGTCGTCCTCGGCAGCTTCGATCCCGAGTTTCTTGATCTGCCCGAAGAGGTGCTGGTCACGGTGATGCGCGACCACCAGAAGTATTTCGCCATCGGAGATGCGAATGGGAAACTGCTGCCGTACTTTCTGGCGGTGCTCAATACGGCAGGCGACTCCGATGGCTTGGGCTTAATCCGGCACGGCAACGAACGGGTTTTGCGCGCGCGCTTCAACGATGCCCGCTTTTTCTGGCAGACGGACCAGAAGCAGACTCTCCGCCAGCGCGTCGACTTGCTGCGCCAGGTTACGTTCCAGAAAGATCTGGGCAGCTACTACGACAAGACGATGCGCGTGCAACGCCTGGCCAGTTGGCTTTCCGAGACGGTGAAGCAGAGCGGCATGGCGATTCGGCCGGGCGTGATACACAAAGCCGCGCTGCTGGCGAAAGCCGATCTGACCACGGAACTGGTCAAGGAATTCACGGAACTGCAGGGGATTGTCGGCGGGCTTTATGCGCGCGTACAGCAACTCGATGAAGACATGAAGCCCGATGTGCAGCTGGCGATCTCACGGGCCATCTACGATCATTACAAACCCGAGTCGATGGAGGATGGCGCGCCTGCGACGATCGAGGGAGCGGTTCTCTCTGTCGCGGATAAGGCCGACTCAATCGCCGGAATGTTTGCTCTCGGTCTTATCCCCAGCGGATCGAAGGATCCGTTTGCGCTGCGCCGCCAGGCGAACGGCATGGTGAAGACGATCGCCGAGCATCGGCTGCCGTTGCGTCTCTCGGAGATCATGGCCGATGCGCGCGGCCGCTACAAGGGGTCTGAAGCTGAGAAAAAGTTCTCGAACGCCGCTTACTCCGATTCGGTGCGCGGATTTTTCCGCGAGCGCCTTGAGTTCTACTTGAAGGATGCGCGCGGCTACGCGTATGACGTGGTCAGCGCTGTGCTCGCGGTCGACTCCGACGACGTAGTGGATGCTGTAGCACGGGCGGAAGCGATGAGCAAGGTGCGAGGCTCGGCCGATTTCGAGTCCATCTCCAGCGCCTTCAAGCGAATGAAGAATATTCTGCGTCAAGCATCTGAAAATACTAAAGTTATTGCGATGCGCGTCGACCCCTCTGGCCTGCAGGAAGAATCCGAAAAGGAACTGGCTGCGCTGATCCCGCGAACCGTGGCGGCGGTTGAGAAATTGCGCGCGGTGCGCGACTATGAAGGGTCACTGCTTGAGATCGCGAAGCTGCGGCCCGCGATCGACAAATTTTTCGACAAAGTCATGGTGATGGTCGAAGACGACCATCTCCGCGCCAATCGCCTGGCTCTGTTGCAGACTGTGGTTAAAGAATTTTCCACGATCGCCGATTTCTCCGAGATCGTGACCGAAGGCAAGGAATCTGCGAAATAATAGATAATAGAAAGAAGAGGATCAATACATGGCAACGACGACTCTCCCCGATACCGGCATTATCGACGCGAAACCCACGACCGCAAAACCTGCGGACACAAAATATGTGTATTTCTTCGGCGGCGGCAAGGCCGACGGCAATGGCAAGATGAAAGACGTTCTCGGCGGCAAAGGCGCTGGGCTCGCCGAGATGACCAACGCCGGCTTGCCGGTGCCTCCCGGCTTCACGATCCAGACCGAGGCTTGTCGCGAATACATGCGGCACAACGCGGTGTCGAAAGCGGTGGACCAGCAGATGGAAGAAGCGCTGGCCAAGCTGGAGACACTTCAAGGACAGAAGCTCGGCAAGGGCGAGAACCCTTTGCTGGTGAGCGTGCGTTCCGGCGCGAAGTTTTCGATGCCCGGCATGATGGACACGATTCTCAACCTCGGCCTGAACGATCAAAGCGTTGAGGCGCTGGCCAAGCGTACCGGCAATCCACGCTTCGCTTACGACTCCTATCGCCGCCTGATTCAGATGTTCGGCAACGTCGTGCTCGACATCGAGAAGCCGGTATTCGACGAAATTTTCGACGCCAAGAAAAAGCAAAAGAAAACCAAGTTCGACACCGGCCTCGACGCCAAGGCGCTGCAAGAGGTCATCGCGGAGTACAAGAAAGCGGTCAAGAAGCATGCCAAGCGCGACTTCCCGCAGGACGCGAACGAACAGCTCGTCCTGGCTCGCGACGCCGTGTTCCGCTCATGGCAGAACGATCGCGCCAAGCACTATCGCCGCATCAACAATATCGATGACATGCTCGGCACCGCCGTCAACGTGCAAGCCATGGTCTTCGGCAACCTCGGCGACACCAGCGGCACCGGCGTCGGCTTCACGCGCAACCCGGCCAATGGAACCAAGGAATTCTATGGAGAATTCCTGCTGAACGCGCAGGGTGAGGATGTGGTGTCGGGCGTGCGCACTCCGGTGCCAATCCTCGAACTCGAAAAGATCATGCCCGATGTTTATAACCAGCTCCGCGACATCACGACGCGGCTGGAAAAACACTACAAAGACATGCAGGATTTCGAGTTCACCATTCAGGACGGCAAGCTCTACATGCTGCAAACGCGCAACGGCAAGCGCACCGGACTGGCTGCGGTCCGCGTCGCCTTGCAGATGGTGGACGAAGGACTCATTACGAAGGAAGAAGCCATCTTCCGGGTCGATCCCAATCAGTTGTACGACTTCCTGGTTCCAAGGCTTGACGAAAAGGGAAGCAAGGTCGAAGTGCTGGCGAAAGGCCTGCCTGCTTCTCCGGGCGCAGCGGTGGGACAGATTGTCTTCAGCGCCGACGAAGCCGTCGAAAAGGCGGGGCCCGAAAGAAAAGTCCACGTCATCCTTGTTCGCGCCGAAACCACGCCCGAAGATATTCATGGCATGGAAGTCGCGAAGGGCATTCTGACTTCGCGCGGCGGTATGACCAGCCACGCCGCAGTGGTTACGCGCGGCATGGGCAAATGCTGTGTAGCAGGCGCGGGCGATGTTGACGTTGATGAGAAAGCGGGAGAAATGCGGGTCAAAGGCCAGACCTTCAAATCTGGCGACTGGATCTCGCTCGACGGCACCACGGGCCGCGTGATCAAGGGCAAGCTGAACACTCT
>Ga0326727_10014656_pt1 | contig 17021 bp, 11 predicted proteins | sample MB2enrmetagenome_FD_207643 | JGI IMG/M metagenome (GOLD analysis project Ga0326727, IMG submission 207643) | Lab enriched peat soil microbial communities from McLean, Ithaca, NY, United States - MB29MY | ecosystem: Environmental > Terrestrial > Soil > Wetlands > Peat | place: USA: New York...
TGAGGCCACTCAAACCCAACTATTCAGCGTCTTTTTCGGCCACGGAGAGAAATCCTGCCGGAGAAACGCCGTGATCGCTTTCTGCGCGCAAAAACGCTGGCTTAATCAGAGCTTCCTTAGAAAAGCTTGCCAAGGAAAAAGCATTGACTGTAATCGTTTCGACACATTCTGTCACACTTCTCAAAAGCAGCAAAAGAAGCAAAATCACTTTCCTAGAAAAGATGGAGAATGGCAATACGGCAGTTCTTAAGAATTGTTTTCCAGCCTACGCTCTTGGTGGAATGTCCATGTCTGAGGAACGCACCCCCGATGCAGTTGTCTACGTTGAAGACGAGGCGGCGCGTACAGTTACAGAAATGCTATTGCGGCTTTGTATCAACAATAAGTATGCATTAGGTGATGCACGTCCCACTATCAGAGTGCTCCCGATAGGGGATTATAACAATGTTGTGCGTTTTCGAGACAAGAACAATGCTGTTCTTCCAGACTATGTTAAACAATGGATTCTTCTCGACAAAGATGTCGAAACTGATATTGTCAATGCCATGAATGCATCAAGTGAAAACTTGATGCGTGATGCTTTCCATCGGAACCATGATTATATTCGCTATCTTCCTTTCACGCCGGAGGTAGCATTGATGCAGTTTCTTGAAACGAGGCAGATCGACGTGCGTGATGCGCTTCGACAGAAATATATCAACCAGCAGATACAGATCCCTATATCGATGGTGAAAACCAGAAATATGGCTGGATCGCAACTGAGGAAGGAATGTAAACAGTTGCTGCGAAAAGTTGTCGAGCATATTCAAAGTGAAACAACGAATGTGACAGATGAGAGCATTACAGAGTTTCTATACGACAGATTTGCGAGTCAATTCTTTAACGACAATAAAGCGCAGACAATGCAGGCTTTTGGCCCAATCATGGGATAAATGCAGCCGCATATAGGAGAGGGCTTGTTTTCACCGACTCGGCACGAGATTGTTACAAAACAATCAACTTGTAACTGGTAATCTGCGCAGTTCTACCGATAAGTCGGCAAGCGCCCAGAGAATCTCGTATGACGCCACCATCCCGCCATCATCATCTCTCCATTCCCGAGCCCTTTTCCATCCCCGTCCGAGCACCCACCCTCCCGCCACCCGCAAGCCAGCCCATCTCCCGCATCCCCGCCGCCGCGCCAGCAGAGCACCCAACCCGCTGATTAGCCGAACGTTACGCGCTCTCGAAAAATTCTGAAAAATTCTCAAAAATAATACTTGACACCGTACACTGTATTTCATACAGTATGTGAAGTACAGTGTACGAGGTACAGCATGACCGTCACCGACAACGTTTTTGAAAACCTTCGCCTGGAATTGCGCCGCGGCTGCCTGACGCTGGCCGTGCTGGCGCAGCTTCGCCAGGAGCATTACGGATACACGCTGCGCAAGGCCCTGGCCGAACGCGGCCTGGAAATTGACGAAAGCACGCTCTATCCGCTGCTGCGCCGCCTGGAAACCCAGGGGCTGCTCGAGAGCGAATGGCGCGAGGAAGACAAGCGCAACAAGCGGTTCTACCACCTCTCCGGCGACGGCCAGCGGATCTTCGGCCAGTTGCTCGGCGAGTGGCGGGCCATCAACGCATCCATCGACAACATTCTGTGAATCCGAAGGAAAACGCCATGGAACTTCTCGATCGCTACTTGCAAGCCGTGAAGAAGCACCTGCCCTGGAAGCGGCAGGACGACATCATCGCCGAACTGCGGGCCAACCTGGAAGCGCAGCTCGAAGACAAGGAGGCCGCGCTGGGCCGGCCGCTCACACAGGGCGAAACGGAGGACTGGCTGCGGCAAATCGGGGCGCCGATTCAGGTGGCCGCGCGTTATCTGCCGCAGCAGTACCTGATTGGTCCGGCTCTGTTCCCCACCTACTGGTTCGTGCTGCGGCTGGCCTTCATGTGGTCCATGATCATCTACGCGATTGTGAGCGCGGTGCTGATCGCGACGCAGAGCCCGAACGGCACCGCATTTTTGGAAGCGGTGCTGCGCGTGCCGGGCATTCTCATCCAGGTCGCTGCGTGGGTCACGCTCATCTTTGCCGTGATCGAGTTTGCCGCCGCGCATTATCCGGAGAAGTGTCCCGAGATTGCAGGCGTCACGACCCAGTGGTCGCCGAGCACGCTGCCTCCGCTGGAAAGGGAAGACGCTGACGGAAAGAAGCCGCGCCACTTCTCCCATGCCGTTGCCGAGGTGGTTTTCGGCTACATCTTTCTGATCTGGCTGCTGCTGATCCCCCATTATCCGTACCTGCTGCTGGGGCCGGGAGCCTACTATCTGCACGGTTCGCCCTTCCAGTTGGCGCCCTTCTGGGTCACCTTCTACTGGGCAGTGGTCGGGCTGAATGTGCTGCAGTTGGGCTGGCGCTCGGTGGACCTGGCTCGCGGCGCGTGGCAGAAGCCGCCGCGCTTGCAGCATATCGTGATGAGCGCCTTCGGCCTGATTCCGCTGGGGCTGCTGCTGACCGTCCGCGATCAGGTCTATGTCACGCTCACGCATCCCGCGCTGGACCAGGCGCGCTATGGCGGGACGGTGGACTCTATGAACAAGGCGATTCATCTGGGTGTGTTGGTTGTTCTCGCCATCGCCGTTCTCAGCCTGGCCTGGGAGATTGGGCAGATGAGAATGGGTGCCTATCGCAAGCGCGCGGCGGGGATGCGGTAAGCAAGCGAGGGCGCGATTTGACGATCGAGATATGACGGGAATGGAAGCTGCTGTCATCACCGGTCCCCAGCTGCGAGGGACCGGTGGCACCCGCTCATTTGTGGTTGGCCGGACCTGAGCTCGCCTCTTTCGACAGCGCTTTGCATCGGCGAGAGACGGCCCAAACAGCTTAGCTACTTCATCGAAGCCTGCAACGGAAGCACGGAACTCAGCGCAACCTCCATCGTTCCGACTTTGCGCGATCCCTGGTCATACACGCCGGTGCGCAGCCAGTAATTGCCCTTCGGCACGGCCAGTTCGGCATGAAGCTGCACGCCCGTCTGCTGGAAGACGGCATAGACATCCGGCTTGATGGTCAGCGCCGCCACGTGATCTTCGCGGCTGATGATGTTGCCGTAGCGGTCGTAAACGATGAGGGAAACGTTCAGCGTGCCATTGTGCAGGCCCTGCGCGTCTAGATTCAGGTACAGGTCCTTGAGGTCGATGGCGAAGTCAACCGCGTAGTGACTCATGTCTTTCTTCTGGGCGGGCTTATTCTCCAGCGCCGCGGACGGCTGAATCTTGACTTCGTAGAGAATCTGCTGGCTTTGCGGCATCCCCAGGTCCATGAACGGCAGCAAGGGATCCACCGCTCCAGGATTCTGCGCGGCCAGTTTCTGAATCGCCTGGGCGCGTATCTCCATTGCGTTTCCTGGCACACCCGCATCGCGCGCGAAATAACCCCGCCGATAAGACAGCTTGAACTTGTCTCCGGCGACTTTCACCTCGATGTTTCGCGAGGCGCCATCCATCTTCGCATTCGTGGGCGTGTAAGAAACGGTGTAGAAATCGGCGCTATCGGCGCTGATCTTCGCCATCACATCGGAAAGCCCATTCGTATTCATGAATGCTTTGCCGCCGGTGTCGTCCGCAAGTTCCTTCATCATGGACTGCTGCGCATCCCTCTGGCTGGCATCTGCCATCACCGTCGATGATTGCGCGCCCGTGGGCCCAAGGATCTGCGACGCCATCGAGATCGAAGGGCTCAACACGGTGTCCGCCTGGTAAAGGCCTACGGTCGAAACTCCCCGCGCATCCACCGGATAGAGAGCCACGCGCGCGGCCGCCAGCATGTTCCTGGTTTTCTCCCACTCATGTTCCGTCTGTGGTTCCACACGCCCGCCAATCGTGGGCGACTCCGAAAACCAGATCACATTCTTGCGTCCCGGAAAACCGTTGAGAAACGTAGCCAGCCGTTGCAAGTTTTCCATGGTGAGAAGGACACGATCCGTTTCTCGCGACTGGTCGTTTTCCGTGAAAAAATTCGCCAGGGCAGCAATCATGTCGGAGGAAGCGGCTGTGGCCCCGTTTCCTTCAGCAGCGCTCATCATCCCAACCAGGTTCTGCTGAGCGTTGCTCTCTTCCTGCCCCTTCAGCATTACCGAGGATTGCACTTCGTTGTTCTTCTTGTTCTTTAGCGCCGCAAATAACAGCGCCGGATCGTCGGTGAACCCCTGCACAAAATGCAGTCCCAGGCCCATGGTGAAAATCGCCATGCGCGAACCGGGCTTCAGGTCCTTAAGAAACTTCAGCGCCTGCGCGTGAACCAAGCTCTGGCTCTCCATGCGCGTGTTCAGCGAGTCCAGCAGCAGCACGTTCACCGCGGCGGGCTGGGGAAAGGGCGAAAAGTTGCTGAAAACGCCGGGCGGCAGCTTCGGCATCTCTTTCGGCGCAGCAGCGGGCGCTCCGGCATGCTCTTCAAAAAACGAGATCGTCTGCGGCTTGCCCTGCTCCATCACCGTGAAGGCGTCCTCCTTCAGCCCGGTGACCGGCTTCCCGTTGCGATCCGTGACAATCACATCCACCAGCACGGCCCGGCTGTTGATTCTCAGCGTGGGCGCGGAAGTTTTCATATCCGGCGCCGCAGTTTGCGCCACGAGCGGCGTGGCAAGACCTATCAGGACAACACAGCAAGCAAGCGTGCGAGACATATGACATCTCCTAATCATTTAGGACTCTAAGGCTATAAATGATTCTTGTCAACTAAAACTTGAGGAGGATTTCTCCAAGCTCGAAATGCTATCACTATTCATGGCTTTAGTGCGGTACGCGTTGAATGCTCTTGTGCGATTCGACAAGCATCTAGGTTCCTGAGTCGGAAGTTCATGTGATAAATAGCAAAAAGCAACCGCAGATTCTTCGACTCACCACCCCCGACCTGAAAAGCGTTCGGGGCCCGGTTCGCTCAGAATGACAGCGGCTTTTATGACGCGAATTAATGACTCGGGATACCAGGTCTCTGACAACATAATTCTGTAACTCGGGTTCGTGCCTTCCCAGGTCCCAAAATTGGGACCTGGGGCACCCATAGTTGGTACAACTTCAAATTGTCGGAGAACTAGTGTCATGTCAGAATGAATTGGTAACTAGTGTCCTGAGCCGGAAGTTCGTTGAAGAATCAAAGGGCGAAAACGCAGGTCCCCTTCGACTTCGCTCATGGCAGGCTTTCGACTTCGTTTGCCGTAAAATGCGCGGCAAACTTCGCTCAGATGACAGTTCCTTTCATTTTTGAACTTCTGAGACATAACACTCCAGATCCGGCAAATGAATACTGTCATCGTGCTATCCCACCCTAGCCACAAAAACAAAGACGTGGCGAGGGTGTGGAACCCGAAAGTTGTTGGTGTTCATTCGCCAAAGCAATAGGCCTCTGACGACATATTCTTGTTTCATGGGATAGAGAAGCGCGGGCGGGGATGTTCGATGCGTTTGCTCTGGCGGGCCCTTCCGTCCTTCGCATCCGGCCACGCACGCGCGCTGGTTTAGACTTCAGGGTGGACGCTCGATATTTTTCGCACACAGCCTGCAAGGCATTGGCCGTGCTCCGCTCCTGGAGGAGTTTATCTTGACTCGCAGAACCGCTCTGTTGCTCTTCAGCTTAGTTGCCTTTTCCGTTGCAGCTCTTCCCCTGGCCGGCCAGGCGGCGCAGAAGCCTCTCACGGTCGAGGCGATTTTTGCCCATGGGCCGCTGATTGGGCATCCGCCCGACGAGCTGACCTGGTCGCCAGACGCAAAGCACCTCACCTATATGGATGACGACACTCTGATGGACATGGACCCCGCGACGGGCAAGGCGCATGTGGCGGTGAGCCGCGCCGCGCTGGCTGCAATGACCGAGGGGCCGGACACAGAGACGGACCGGGACCATCGCGGGCGCTACAAGGAGGCCAGCTACCAGTGGGCGCCGGACTCGGCGCATCTGCTCTTCGACAGGAACGGGTTGCTGTGGCTCTATGACCTGCGCAACGGCGCGAGCGTAGAGCTTGGCGCGACCGGCGCGGCCTCGGGCAACGATCCCAGCTTCTCGCCGGACGGCGAATCCATCGCGTTCCTGCGCCAGCACGGACTGGCGGTGATGCGGCTGAAGGAGCCGGCGCGGCCCGTGACCACGGTGGCTCCGGCGCCCAACGCGGAGACGCTCAACGGCGAGGTCGACTGGATTTACCTGGAAGAGCTGGATGCGCGGAGCAACTATGCGTGGTCGCCGGACTCGAAGAGCCTGGCCTATCTGCAAATGAACGAAGCGTCCGTGCCGCAGTATCCCATCACCGACTGGATTCCTACGCACGCGACGGCGGAGATGCAAAGCTATCCGCAGCCGGGCGATCCCAACCCCGCAGTGCGCGTGGGCGTGGTGAGCGCCGAGGGCGGAAAAACCGTGTGGGTGACGCTGCCGATTCACGCGGGCGAGGACTACATTCCGCGCTTCGGCTGGGTGGACGCTGGCACGCTGTGGATCGAGACGCTGACCCGCGACCAGAAGCATCGCGACCTCTACTTTGCCGACGCCCGGACGGGCGAGTCGCACGCGGTGCTGCACTTGGAAGACGACAAGTTCTTCGACGAAAAGTACGACGTCTTTGTGGGCGATGGCAGCATCGTGCTCACGAATTGGGCCGACGGCCACAGCCATCTCTATCTCTACGGCTACGACCCGGCAGACCCGGCTCACGCAACCGCGAAACTGGAAAAGCAACTGACCCAGGGCGACTTCGAGGTCGGCGAGGTTTTGCGCGTCGATACCGCGGGCAAATTCGTTGACTACGCCTCGAACGAGAGCATCGCGCTGGGCGAGCAGATATGGCCGGAATGGCATCCGGCGGAACTCTCCGTGAACGGTCTCATCAATAGCCGCGAGCCGGAGCAGCAGTTGTGGCAGGTCAGCTTCGACGGCTATCGGAAGCCTTTGAGCGCCAGCCTGGGTTCCTCTCATGAGGGCAACTTCGCGCCCGTTGGCACGGCATTTGTAGACAAGCAATCGTCGTTGATGACGCCGCCATCGCTTTGGCTCTGCGGGGAGGCGGAAAAGTGCAATGTCTTCTGGAAAGCGCCGACGCTGAAGTCTTACCGGCTGCACGCGCCGTTGCCGCTGAAGGTGAAGGCTCACGACGGAACGATGCTCTATGCCACGCTGCTGCTGCCCGAGAAGAGCTCCGGCGTGGCCAGCGTGCCGCTGATCGTGAATCCCTACGGCGGGCCCGGCGAGCCGACGGTCATCAACACATGGAGCAACGAGCTGCTCTTCGACGAGCTGCTCTCCCAGCACGGTTTTGCCGTGCTGCACACCGACAATCGCGGCATGGGCGGCCGCGGACGCGAGTTTGCTCAAGCGGCTTATCATGACTTCGGTCCGGTGCAGCTGGAAGATCAGTTGACCGTGATGGACGCGGCGCTGGCGCAGTATCCGCAACTGGACCCCAAGCGCCTGGGCTGGTGGGGCTGGAGCTGGGGCGGCACGTTCACGCTTTACGCCATGTCGCACTCCGACCGCTTCCGCGCCGGCGTTTCCGTCGCTCCCGTGACCGACTGGCGCGATTACGACTCGATTTATACAGAGCGTTATATGAGCGAGCCAGCAGATTTCGCCGCGGGCTACAAGGACTTCTCTGTCGTCAACTCAGCGGCCAGCCTGAAGGGGCGGTTGCTGCTGGCGCATGGAACAGGCGACGACAATGTTCACATCGAGAACACGGTGCAATATGTGCAGAAGCTGATCGAGGCGGGGATTCCGTATGACCTGCAGATTTATCCGCGCAAGACGCACTCCATCGCCGGAGCGGATGTGCGGACGCATTTGTACAATCGCATCCTGGCGCACTTTGAGGAGTATTTGAAGCCGGCAGAGGAGGCCGGAAAAGCGCGGTAAGCGCCTGCCAGGTGAGAGCCGGAGTCCTCCGGCTCTACAGCGCGTGGCGGTGGAAGAGGTCGTCCTCCTCCCGGCTGGGAGAAGTCATGCACTCCATGCCGCAGACAAACAGAAGGCCCACGCCCAACGCAACCAGAACGGCAAGAGCGTTTCCGTCGGTTTCCAGCCACTGAATCAGTCTTTCCATTTTCAATCTCCAGAAACAACAGGTTCCGGAAACCTTACGCCCAATTAGACGGGGTTTCAGCCCCTCCGAAAGCACTATTCCGGAAGGCAGCGAATTCTCTTCAAAAAAGATTATCGACAATTTGCAAAAAAACTTCTTGCCTATAAGGGAAGAAAAGGCGAAGATTATGACGCTATGGTAATGGGACCCAATTCGCCGCCGGACCCTTCCGCCTCCCAGTGGCCGGAAGAGCTCCAGAGCCTTCAGCAGCCGGAGCCCATTGCGCCGAAGCCAGCCGTAAAGCCGGAGAGCGGTCCCCATCTGAACTGGCTCTTCGTCGACATGAACTCCTTTTTCGCCTCGGTGGAGCAGGACGTGCGCCCCGAGCTGCGCGGCCGCCCGGTGGCCATTGTGCCCATGATGGCCGACACAACCTGTTGCATCGCAGCCAGTTACGAGGCCAAGGCCGTTGGCGTCAAGACCGGAACCGTGGTAGCCGACGCCAAACGGTTGTGCCCGGAAATTGTGCTGGTCGAGGCGCGGCACCAGATTTATGTCGAGTACCACCACCGCATCGTGGAAGCCGTGGAGAGCTGCCTGCCGGTGACGGCGGTGCTCTCCATCGACGAGATGGCCTGCCGGCTCATGGGCCGCGAGCGCCCTCTGCTGGCGGCCATGGAACTGGGCCGCCAGGTGAAGCGGCGCATCCTCGAGCGCGTCGGTCCGATGATTCGCAGCTCGGTTGGCCTGGCCACCAACCGCTATCTGGCCAAGGTGGCCAGCGACATGGAAAAGCCCGACGGCCTGGTCGCGCTGCCGCTGGACATTTTGCCCGACGCGTTGCGGCTGCTCACGCTGCGCGACCTGCCGGGCATCGGCGCGCGCATGGAAAAGCGGCTGAACGAAAAGGGCATACGGACGATGGAGGAGCTGCTGGCGCTCAGCTGCGAGCAGGCGGGCGAGCTGTGGGGCTCAGTGGAGGGCGAGCGGCTCTGGCACTGGCTTCAGGGCGAAGACTTCGAGATGGACGAGCCCGAGCATCTGAAGTCGCTCAGCCACCAGCACGTTCTCGCGCCGGAGATGCGCACGCCGGAAAAGGCCTGGGCGGTGGCGCACAAGCTGCTGCACAAGGCGGCTCTGCGGCTGCGGGCCGCGGAGCTTTGGGCCAGCGGCATCCGGCTGGCCATCGGCTTCGCGGTTCCGCGCGGCCAGCAGGCCCCAACTAGCCGCTTCGGCGTGCCCACCAGGGGATGGAAGGGCGAGCTGAAGCTGAGCGAGTGCCAGGACGATCAGACGCTCATTGCGGCGCTGCGCCGTCTATGGGAATCGCGCCCCTCTGGCCAGGACTTCGAGCACCCCTACTTTATCGGCGTTCAGTTGAGCGGCCTCGTGCCTGACCGGCTGCACACGCTGAACCTCTTCGACGCGACCGAGGAAGCGGAAAGCCGGGCGCGCCTGCAGGCTGCCATGGACGCGCTGAACAACAAGTACGGCCTCAGCACGCTCGCGCCTGCCACCATGCTGGAAGCCTACCGGGCCGCGCCCACCCGCATCGCTTTTCATACCATTCCGGATATGTTTTGAGCGGAAGCCTTTGACCACAGCTAAGAGCCGTTTTGTGAATAGCCTGCGAACCAGCGCCGGCCATGATTCCTGACTGCTCTGGCGCGGATCTTTGCGCCTCCAGCGGTGGCCCGCCGGATGGCTCTGAATGGCCGGCCCGGTCCGGCTCAGATTTTTCCCAGCCGGGCATCGGCAGCGTGCCCCATTTCGTCATTCACAACCGCAACGAGCGGGGTGTATCCTACGCACGAAGTTCTGCGTTCAACTCTATTTTCAGCACAGGAAAAATCATGAGAAGATTCTCTGTTCAGGCAGCATGGGCTGTGGCTCTCAGCCTGGGTCTGGCATGTTTGGCGGGCTGCGGCGGCGGTTCCGGGTCGACAACCGGTACGGGTACCGCGCCGTCGATCACCAGTTTCACGGCAAGTCCAGCAACAATTACGTCAGGAGCCAGCGCCAGCCTGACGGGTGTCTTCTCGGGCGGCACTGGCGTCATCACTCCGGGCAATCTCTCCGTTACCAGCGGAACAGCGGTCAGCGTCAGCCCCACGGCCACCACGACCTACACGCTCACTGTTACGGCTTCCAACGGAACCGTGGTCACGAAGACGGCTACGGTCACAGTGAATGCGCCCAGCTATGTGCTGACCGTTGACTCAACCGATCCGGCCAGCGGCGTGGAGATTTCCTATGGTGACTCGGTCACCAACGTGGTGACCACGGCAGCGACACCGTTCACGGCTACCTACGGTTCGGGGACGATCGTTACGCTGACGGCTCCTGCGGTCGCGGGCAATCAGTCCTTCTCCTCCTGGACAGGCTGCACCAGCGCCAGCACCGTCACCTGCAAGGTGACGATGAGCGCGAATACGACCGTTACGGCCAATTACGCGGCTCCGGTCACGCCCATCTATACGCTGACCGTCAACTCGGCCAACCCCGCCAGCGGCGTGTCTGTCGGTGCCTCTCCGGCGGACCTCAACGGCACAGCCACCGGGACGACGGCCTTCACCCTCAGTTACAGTGCAGGGACGGCTGTCACACTGACCGCGCCTGCCACATCGGGCAGCAGCGCCTTCTCGTCATGGACAGGCTGCACAAGCACCAGCACCGTCACATGCAGTGTGACGATGAATGCCAACGAGACTGTCTCTGCCACTTACATCACCGTCACCACGCCCACGGTCACGGTCACGCCGTCGCTTACGGCCATTGGCACAACGCAGCCGGTTTTGGTGACAGTCGCAGTCAGCGGTGGCAGCGGCACTGCTGAACCCACAGGCTCTGTGACGCTGACCAGCGGAAGCTACACCTCGGCGGTGACAACGCTCAATAGCAATGGCATCGCCACGATTACTGTTCCTGGCGGTTCACTGGCTACAGGCAGCGACACGCTGAAGGCCACCTACACACCGGACTCGGCCAGCTCCTCAATCTACAACACGGCTTCAGGCACCTCTGCCGCGGTTACGGTTTCCGTGGCGAGCCAGGTCGCGGTGACCACGCCGAGCACCACCCTGAAAGCGACCGACAAGATTCTGGGCATGAATCTGGCGACATGGTACGACGTGGACACCAACAAGGACGCGATTGTGTCGGCCTTTGGGAAGGCGGGCATCAAGTCCGTGCGCTGGCCGGGCGGCTCGTGGTCGGACGATTATCACTGGGGCATGAATGGTGTCCAGCCCTATATGTGCCAGACCACCACCCCCGTCACAGGTGGCTGGGGCGGCTACGCAACTTTTCCGCAATTTGTCACTTCGATCGTCCAGGGCGGCTCCTTTGACCTGGCCCTGATCGCCAACTACGGCTCCAATGAGGCCTGCACCGGTGGCGGTGATCCCGCCGAGGCCGCCGCATGGGTTGCCGCGGCAAAAACTCTCAACGCCAATGTGACGCACATGACGGTGGGCAACGAAATCTACGGAACTTGGGAGGCCGACCTGCACACCCCTGCGCATGATCCGGCGACCTACGCATCGGCAGTTTCGGGAAACAGCGGCTATTATCACCTGATCAAGGCCGCCGACTCGACGGTGAAGGTTGGCGTTGTCGTCGAACCCAATTATGCCCCGTGGGATCAGGACGTGCTCACCAACGCAAATGGCTACTATGATTTCGTGGAATATCACGACTATCCCGAGACGCCGGGACAGGAAAGCGATAGTTTCCTGGTGACTCAGGCGGCGCAGGGGCTGACCACAAACATCAACAAAATCAAGACAGAAATGGCCAAGTGGGGAACGACTGTGCCCATTTACGTTGGCGAGATCGGCGGGCCTTATAGCAACCCCGGCAAACAGAGCTGGTCGATTACCCAGGGCTTGTATGCCGGGCAGGTGTTGGGCGAAGTGATGAACGATGGAGTCGAGCGCCTGACCTGGTGGATCGGCTTCGGCAATTGCACCACCCCCGCGACCAACGGAAACGACAGCGCTTCGCTTTATGGATGGCAGGATTTCGGAGCCTACAATGTCTTCTCCGACGGACCTTCCGATACCGACTGCCAGGGCGGCGGGCCGATCGGCACCATGTCTCCCACGGCGCGCGCGTTTCAGCTCTTCAGCAACGTGGCCGTCAGCGGCGAAGAGGTGCTGACCGCGGGCGTTACCGGCGATACGACGGATGTACGCGCGTATGCGGCTACCCATGACAGCGGCGCAGCGACGGCAGTGGCAGTTTTCAATTTGAACGAAACCACCAGCGAGCCGGTTGTCATCTCGGTTCCGGCGCCAGCCACTGCTTCCAAGGTCACCGTCATCACCTACGACAAGTCCATCTATGACCTCTCCGGTTCGCCAACGGGTGTCTTCCCGGACCCGGCAGGAACGAGCACCTGGGCTGATCCGACGACAACCACCATCACTTCGCCAACCCTGCCCCTGACCTTGACCCTGACTCCGTGGAGCATGAACGTGGTCATCGTCGAGTAAGACGGCGCGCTTGCGTCACAATCTTGTTTCATCAACAAGCTGCCCCAGGTTGCACCAGACCTGGGGCAGCTTTTTTTCTGCAAGGCGGACGCATCTGAATTCCGACTTCGCGTTGTATGCAGTCTTGGATTGCAATTCGACCCAGAGCTCAGCTTTGGGAGGGAGCAGGGGTCTTCAGACCCCTGAACAGAAGCCATCCATTGAAACGCCTTCAGGCGCGGGCAGTGTTTCGGCTGCGAACAAAAGGCCCGAGGCTAAAGCATTATCACTGTCCCTGTAGGGTTGAATTCGTGGTTTCCCACCCATTTCACAAAGAACGTGAAATGGATGGGGCACGGAGCTTGCTTGCACCATCCGTAAAAATGCTATAAATCCTCTCGCTTTTGCGCCGGCTGCTCAGTGGCCTGAAGGCCAATGCTCCCTCCGAACAAACAAGCGGAGCAATGGATGCGCCTGTTTCCCGAGATAGTACTGAGAATATTGGTGGCGTTTGCCCTGCTTCTTCGCGCAACAGGCAGCAGCGAACGCGGCGCGTCTCGCTACACTGATAACAATCATGGGTGATTTCTCTTCAGCGTGTATTTCCGGTTATCGCGGGCGGCTGGCCCCCTCGCCCACAGGCTATCTGCATCTGGGCCACGCGCGCACCTTCTGGACCGCTTTCGAGCGGGCGCGCGCGGCGGGCGGAACGCTGGTGATGCGCATGGAGGACCTGGACCCCGACCGCAGCCGCGACGAGTTTGCCCAGGCGGCTCTGGAAGACCTGCGCTGGCTGGGAATTCGCTGGCAGGAAGGCCCTGACCTGGGCGGGCCGTGCGCGCCCTACGAGCAGAGCGGCCGGCAGGCGATCTACCTAGCGGCGTGGCGCAAGCTGCTGCGTGGCGGCTTTCTCTTTCCTTGCCGCTGCTCGCGCAAGGACCTGGAAGCCGCGCTCAGCGCGCCGCACGAGGGCGCTTCGGCCGCCGCGAACGGTGCGCAAGCCGGCGGCAAGCCGGAGCCTCTGGACGACGAGCCGGTTTATCCCGGCACCTGCCGCCCCGATGTCGATTTGAGTATGAGGTCTCACACCCTTGCGACAGGACTGCAAGCAGCAGATCCTTCGACTCCCCACCCCAGCGACGAAAAGCTGTCGCCGGGGACCCCGGTTCCGCTGCGCTTCGCTCAGGATGACAGAAAGGATGGGGCACGGGAAGGCATTTCCATGACCCAGGATTCCATTCCAAGCGAAATCGAAACGCCGGAGGGCTTCAACTGGCGCTTTCGCGTGCCCGACGGGGAAGCGGTCGAGTTTGAAGACGGGAATCTTGGCCCGCAGCGCTTCGTGGCCGGCCGCGACTTTGGGGATTTTATCGTGTGGCGCCGGGACGGCGGCCCAAGTTACCAGCTTGCGTGCGTGGCCGACGATGCGGCCATGAAGATCACGGAGGTCGTGCGCGGCGAGGACCTGCTCAAGTCAACCGCGCGGCAGATTCTGCTCAATCGCGCCCTGGGCTTCCAGAATCCTGCCTGGTTCCATTGCCGCCTGATGGTGGACGCGAACGGCCGCCGCCTTGCCAAGCGCCACGACGCCCTGAGCCTGCGCACACTTCGCCTTCGTGGGATGAGGCCCATGGACATCCTGTCGGGGGAGTTGCCGGAGGAGGCTTGACGGCTGGTGGCTCTCGGCCTCAGCTTTCCTGGGTGTAAAGCATATCGCGGATTGCTTTTCTGCGCGCTTCGTTGGCTTCCGGCTCAGCCTGGCGATCGAAAGCACTTACAAGACGTTGCGGCCTGGGGTCGATCTCTTCCGGCTCGCTGCACTCCGGACAGCGGTTCGCGAAACCGGGCTTATCCGGCTTCAGTTCAAACTCCTGATGACAGATGACGCAAACTTTAATGGGAAACGACATTTGCCTCCATGATAATGCAAACGCTTTCATTAAAAAACTGCTCAAACAGTCAAATAAACCGATTTAGCTCACATAGAGAGACGCACAAAACCGGCCAACGGTTTCAGACTTTTTGGGGAGTGCGCATTACCTTTTGTTTCAAGGAAATCCGCTCATCACCCTGCCGGTGGAGGAAAACCTCTCCGCGAGACGCGGCCTCACGAAGGCGATTGCGGCGAGGCTCAGAAGCGGAACAGATAAGACGCCTTGACGAAAATCTGCCGGCCATCGTTCAACATGTTCGTCGCGCGCGGCGCTACCGTATCGTCCGCATCGCATGCCCCGCCAGGAAAACCCTTGCAGAGCGCGCGGTCCAGGTTCTGCATATCGTTGTTGTAGCCGATATAAACCGCCGTGCCCGGATGCGGCAGCCATGTAAACAGCGCCTCTGTGCCAACCTGCTTGGTTCTCTTCAGCGAAGTCTCTGCCGGATTCGCCTGCGTCGAGTCGTACTCCGCAATGACGCGCGCCGAGAGCGCCCGCGTGAACTGGTAGTTGACCTTCGTGCGGAAGACCTGGCTCTCGAAGACCAGCGCGCCGTTCGCTACGGAGTGATCGCGATCCAGCAGATAGGTATTGTCCGCCGTCAGTTGACGCAGGGGCTGCAACGTAAACAGCGCCGTCACGGTTTCCTGGTTCATCAGCGAAGGCGCCTGGCCGGCCGCGGGATTGTAGTTCACGTTGCCGCTGCGAAAGGTTTGAAGACTGTAGTTGAGCTGCGGAAACGGCGCGCCCCGCGCGATTATTCCGCCGTAATTCTCGGTGAAGTTTCTGTAATCGCTGAGTGCCGGGTAATTCTGCGGGCTCAGCGTGTCAGAGCTTTCGCCTAGGATCGGCGCGAACACAATGTTGCGCGGCAGCGCAATGAAAACGTCGAAGCTCGAGTAATGAAATACGCGATTCCCCTGATGGTCGAAGGCGATGCTCTGGTTCGTTTCCACACCAACGACCTGGATGGTTTTGTGCTTCGGATACCACTGATAGTTCGAGTAGGTCTGGGAGTCGCGGAAGTTCGAGGACTGAATGAACCCCAGCTGGCTCTGAAAGCCGGTGCTGTAATCCTGAAAATTCGAATTGAAATTGAAGGCGTGGCCGGAACGCCCCACCATCACATTCCATGCCGGCCCGGCGGAATAGGTTGGTGGCGTTCCGCTGTCCACGGTGCCTTTGGTCGAGCTTTCCACCCACTGCGCCACACCGGTCCATCTGTCGTTGAAGCGCACTTTGGCGTCGACGCCCCCGATGCGATTCCATCCCTGGCCAAACTCCTCGTCGGTATAGAGCAGCCCGATGCTGGAGCCTTTGCCCACGTCCTGCGAAATGCGTCCCACGGCGATCGCGGCGTGCTTCCTGAAGAGCCGATCGCCGGGGGCAACCGTCTCGCCCGGCTCACGGTCGTCGATGGCCAGCACGCCGATATTGGTGTGGTTCAGCTTGCCCGTCATCCTCATGCCAAACTCCGGATGCACAATGTTCCGCGTGTAGAGCAGCGTGAGCGGCGAAGGCGTCGTGAAGTAGTTGGCGTTCTCCAGAAAAAACGGACGCAGCTCGGGAAAGTAGACCGGATAGCGCTGATTGACGGTGAACTGCGGCTGGTCCGACTCGATGTTGCTGAAGTCCGGGTTGACTGTGAAGTCGAAGACGATCTTGTCCTTCAGAATGGCCTTCGCCTCGCCGCCCGCCGTGCCTTCAAAGTGCCGTGAGCTGAAGTAGGGATCGAGCGGGTCCAGAGTCTCGAGCGTGCGCTCGTTCTGGCCCAGCACATAGGGATTGATCTGCACATTGTGCGAGCCGGTTACCCCTTCAATGCCCTTGAGCGTGCCCTCCTGGGTGAGCGTGCCGGAGACGTTGGCGGAGATATGCGGCCAGTTGTCCGTTTCGCTGTTGCGCGGAAAGTTGCGGCCGAAGACCACGCCCCAGTCCGAGCCGGTGGACGGAAAGCGCAGGCTGCGAAAGGGAATCGCCATCAACGCCATCCATCCCTCTCGCGTCACTTGCCCTTCCGAGTCCCAAACCTGGTCGTAGCTGTAATCCTGCCCGTTGCCCTCAGTCCAAGCTGCGTCGGCTTGCACTCCCACTGGATTTACGGTGAAAAGAATGCCCTTGCGCCGGTCCCGAAAGGGATCCAGCAGCACCGACACATTGTCGTCGTTCAGCACATTCTCGCGCCGCGCCAGGTGTCCGCGAATCAGCTCCGGATGGCGATCATGGCAAATGAACACGAAATACAGCGTGCTCTTTGTATGCCCCATCCAGACTTCGGTCTCTTCCGTCGCTTGTTGTCCGTCGCGCGGCGAATTCTGAACAAAGCCGGAGACATGCAGCAGCTTGTCTTTCAGCTCCGCCCGCGGCGTCATGCCCGCAAAGTCGGAGAGCCGCACTCCTTCAGTGAGCAGCGGAACCCTGTAGTCTCCGGCAGGCTGCGCCTTGGGCCCTTGCGCAGCCGGGAGCTGCGGCTTTCTGTTCGAAGCTGCCAAAACAGGCGCCGCAACTATCAATAGATACACAGCCACTTTCCGAGCCCAACATCCCATGCCACCATAGT
>Ga0326727_10014657_pt1 | contig 17021 bp, 16 predicted proteins | sample MB2enrmetagenome_FD_207643 | JGI IMG/M metagenome (GOLD analysis project Ga0326727, IMG submission 207643) | Lab enriched peat soil microbial communities from McLean, Ithaca, NY, United States - MB29MY | ecosystem: Environmental > Terrestrial > Soil > Wetlands > Peat | place: USA: New York...
GCGCGCTCGCGCACCTCAGGAGAAAACTTGTTCGTCGTCGGGCTCGTCAGGGCTCTACCCTATTTGGCAGTTGGAGCCTCCGGCAAACCCGGAGCGGTTCAGACCGACAGACCTTACTTCACGCTCGACGGCGTGAACCCACCGTCCCCACGGCGTGGGACCGTATGCGAGCCAAGTGGCACCATGCGCATGGCGTCACCAACGTGTGGTCCGAACCGCCAGTCCACGGAATCGAGCGGCTCAAGGCGGACAGCTCGAAGTCGGCTGTCGCTCATGCCAACCAGAAGCCGTTGAAGTTGATGGAGCGACAAATCCTGGCATCGACCGACCCTGGCAATGTCATCTGGGAACCATTTGGCGGCCTGTGCTCGGCAACCGTCGCCGCGCTGGGATTGCGGCGACGGGCGTTCGCTGCCGAAATCAACCCGGATTACTTCGGCTTGGCTTCATCCCGCGTCGAGGATGCGCTCACGAACCTCTCGTCTGCTAGGCCGGGTGTGGCGGCATGAGCGAATACTGGCTCGACGGCGAGGAACTGCCGCCATCCCCTCCGGAACTTGGCGCGTTCGACCCGCTGGCCGATGTGGGCGGTTCCGCATGGCCGCACCAGGAACTCTACAACCGGGTAAGGGAAGCGCTCCTGGCACTACCGAAGATGTTCGTCAGCCAGATCAGGGTGGCGGGCATCCCGTCGACAGACATCCACACGATGAACACCCCGCTGGGTGCGGCCATCGAGCAGAGCGTCGTCGACAGCCTCAACGACCTGCGGTCAATTTGGGACCCCGACCATCGCTATTGCGGATATAGCTTTTTCCGTAATAGTCAATCGTTCCAGGACGTTCGGTTGCAAACGACACCGCAAGGCAAACCGCTTATGGGTATTGTAATGGGGTCCAGGGGTCCACTGACCCCTTGCGAGTCCAGGGCAGCGCCCTGGCCTTGCTGCCTTACACTCAATCGCACAGTCCCCGCCCCGCGTCACGCGGCCCGGAACATCGCCACGTACCAATCCCCCGCATGCACCTGCCGCTCCGCCAGCCGGAAGCCGCAGTGCTCGGCGACCGGCGCCACCTGGCACAACGGCTTGAAGTCGATGCGCGCCGCCAGCAGCCAGCCGATCGCCACCGACCGCAGGCTGCGTTCCAGACCCGAGCGGTATTCCGGGTCGCCGATCACCAGCCAGCCGCCCGGCCGCAGCTTCGACCGCGCCGAGGTGAAATAGCGCGCCAGTTGGGCCTCATCCAAATACACCGCCACGCCGAACATCGTCACCAGGTCGAGGTCGGTGCGCGGCAGGGCATGGAACGCCGCTTCCGGAATGGCGCCCGGCACGGCGGCGGGGTCGTTCACCTCGATCACCGTGCCGATTCGTCCGCCCGGGTCGGCGGCTTGGGTGATCTGCCCTGCCCCGCCAATATCGCACACCACCGCGCCGCCCGGCGGACAGCCTACCAGCACGCGGTCGAACAGCCGGACAAGGAAACCCGCGTCCCGGCCTGGCGAGCGCGCATTCAGCGCCCAGACATTGTCCGCGCCCGGCCAGGCGGCGAACAGGCGGCGGAGGGCGTCGAGGGCGATCACGCCCAGGGCGATGGCAATGAGGGACGGCGTCATGGAGCCTCACGGTGATGTCGGCGTGCGGAGCCAGTAGCGCGTCGGACCGCGCGGCGCCACATCCGGCCCGCAGCGGCGCCAGCCGCCGGCGCCGTACGGACCGGCTACGCCGGGCGCGCTGTCGGGCCAGGATGCCCCGGCAGGCTTTACCTCATCCCATCCGGCCCCATTATCTGCGCAGGTCATTTCCCGCCCGGCGGCCGTGCCGGCCGGGCACGCGGCTCCAGGGCGAAAGGCCCCGTTCCATCCCGTGACAGCGGTCATCCTGCAGATTGTCTTCTCCAGCCTCGTCACCGCGGGGATGTGGTTGTATACGCCCGACCTGCCGCGCGATGAGCTGGAAGCCCGCTATGCCGGGCCACCTTCCGTGTTCGTCGAGGCCGATGGTGTCCGCCTGCATATGCGCGACACCGGGCCGCGAGACGCACCCGTGATCATCATGCTGCACGGCTTCGGCGCCAGCCTGCACACCTGGGAGGCCTGGGCGCAGCTGCTGTCGGCCGGGTTCCGGGTGATCCGCTTCGATCTGCCGGGTTTTGGTTTGACCGGCGCCGATCCCACCGGAGATTACTCGGACGCCCGCGCCATGGCGGTGCTCGCGGCGCTGATGGAGACGCTCCAGGTCCGGCGTGCCATCCTGGTCGGCAACTCGATGGGGGGCCGGATCGCCTGGAACTTTGCCGCCCGCTACCCGGCGCGCGTGGCCAGGCTGGTGCTGATTTCGCCGGACGGATTTGCCGGCGCGGGCATCGCCTATGGCCAGGCCAGCGGGGTGCCGCTGACCGCCCGGCTGCTGCCCTACGTGATGCCGATGCCGCTGCTGCGGGCCAGTCTCGCCCCGGCCTATGCCGATCCGCAGCGACTGACCGAGGCGGTGGTCGCCCGTTATCGCGACATGCTGCTGGCGCCGGGCGTCCGTGACGCGGTGCTCGCTCGAATGGAGCAGGTTGTGCTGGAAGATCCGGTGCCTGTGCTGCGGACGCTGCACCTGCCGGTGCTGCTGCTGTGGGGGGAACAAGACCATATGATCCCCATCGGCAACGCCGCCGATTACCTCGCGGCGCTGCCCGACGCCAGGCTGGTGGCACTGCCCGGCCTGGGACACGTGCCGCAGGAAGAATCGCCCGCCGAGGCGCTGGAACCGGTGCAGGCGTTCCTGTCGCGGTAGCTGGGGCGGACGATGATATCCTTCCCGGCGCAGATGGTGCGGATGGCTCCCCGATGCTCGTTCGGATTTTCGCGACGGCGGTTGCCCTGGCTGCGCTGGCCGGCTGCACGGCGGTTCCCGGCAGGGTGGGCGTCGTGTCCGGTGGCGAGCCGCGCTCCTACCTGTTGACGGCGGTGCCGGAAGCCGACGGGCCGCGTCCGCTGGTCATCGCCCTGCATGGATGGCTCGGCACGCCGGAACAGATGGCCAGGATGTCAGGGTTGTCTTCCGCCGGCGCCAGGCTCGGGGTTGCCGTCGTCTACCCGAAGGGCGACTGGCGGTCCTGGGGGATCGACCCGTCCAGCCGCCGGGGCGCTGCCGATGCGGCCTTCCTCGCCGACGTGGTGGCGGACGTCGCTGCCCGGATTCCCGTCGATCCCTCGCGTATCTACGTGGTCGGCTTCTCGACCGGGGGCTTCATGGCCCAGGCCTTCGCCTGCTCGGGCCGCGTGCGTCTGGCGGGCGTTGCCGTGGTCGCGTCGGGTTTGGCCGCGTCGGCGGCGGCGGCGTGCAGACAGGGCGCCGCGGTCCCGTTCCTGCTGATCCAGGGAACCGAAGACCCGGTTGTTCCTGTCAACGGCACCGTTACGCGCGAGGGAGACATCCTGCCGGCGAATCAGACGCTCGCCTTCTGGGCCGCCGAGAATCGCTGCCGCGGAGTCGATCTGGCCGGTGCCGAGTCGCGGGAACCGGGTACGGCCATCCTGCGCGCGATCGGCCGGACCTGCCGGGGCGGTGACACCGAAGCCTGGTTCGTTCAGGGGGCCGGACACGGCTGGCCCGGCAGCGATGTCGGCTACCCGGAGTTCCTCGTCGGCCGGAGCACGTCCGCGATCGATGCCACGTCGGTCGTCCTGGCGTTTCTGCTGCGCCACACCGCGTGGTCGCCGCCGCCTTTTCAGCCCGCGCCGCTGTCCTGTCGGAGCGGGGCTTTCTGCAAAAAAGCCGCCCGTGCGCCGGAATCGTCGATGTGACCGGCCACCGACCGCCACAACGCCGCCACCGACGGCGCGGGCAGGGCCCGGTTGATCAGCACCCGCGCGAGCGGGCCGATATGGCGTGCCAACTCGATCTCCAGCCGTTTCAGTTCGCCGGGCGACAGCGGGCTGTCGCCCGGCGCCGCCGTGCGGCCGGCGGCCTCGCGGCTGATCTGCCGCTGCACCCTCTCCGGCGGTGGCGGCAAAGTGGCATCGGCGACGTCATCCGGCCGGTTTTCCGGCGGCGCAGCTGTCTTTGGGTTCGGTCTGCGCTGACGCCGGATCGCACCTTCCCAGGCGCCGAGCAGCGCCTCGACCGTGGTGCGCGGGTTGTCGAGCAAAGGTTGCACGAGCGCGGCCCGCGCGGCGTTGCCGGTCTCTCCGGCGGCGGCGGCGATCTCCAGGTAGAGGCTTTCCGATATGCGACCGTCAGCGTACCACGCCCCCAGCCTGTGCAGCCGTCTCTGCGCCGAGGTTTCGGCCGGGCCGGCGCGGGCGATCACCGGGTCGCCGGCAGCCTCCTGCGCCCAGTATTGCGGCGTCTGTCCCCGCACCGTCCTGGCCAGGTGCTGGCGCAAATCCGACAAGGTCACCAGTCCGTCACGGTCATGGTCGGCCGCGCCGGTCGCGATGCCTTCGGTGATGGCGCGGGTGAACTTGCCCATCACCACACCACCCGCCTCGGTTTCAAGCTCCCGCGCCGTCTGATAGTTGGTTGAGGCCGTCAGCAGGTGCAGTCCCTGCGCCTCTCGCATCAGCGACAGCTGGTCCTCGACGGTGCCGCGGACGAACTCGCGGCCGGCGGCGCCGGAATAGCAGCAGTCCAGCAGCAGAACGACCTGACCGCAATTGCTGTTGGCGATCAGGTTGCGCAGCTCAGCAGCCGGGATCGAGGTGGAATAGAGCGCGCTGGTCCGCGTGTCCGCCACCGCCAGGCACAATCTTCCACCGTGGTCGAGCTTGCCGTGGCCGGCATAGAACAGCAGCACCAGATCGCCCGGTTCGGCGGTGCCGAGTGCCATATCCAGCGCCGGCATTACCACGCCCCGCGGCTGGTCAAGCAAGGTGGTCACCTTGAAGTCCCCGCGACCGGGGTCTTGCAGCACCGCCTCCAGCGCCGCCGCGTCGTTGCGCGGACCGGCCAGACTGCCCAGCCCGGCCTCCGGCGCGAAGCTTTCGTTGCCGATCAGAAAGGCGAGGCGGCGCGCCACTGTCTAGCCGGTGACGGTTTTGGCAGCGCTCAGGAACTCCGCCACGGCCGCGCTGCCGACATTTTTCGCGTCGATGTCGATTTTCGTGCCGTCCGGTTTGACCATGGAAATATGCAGGCTTTGTTCCCGCGTCAGATAGGCCTTCGCCACGTCCAGCACGGCGGCGGCGGTCTTGCCGCCGAGCTGGTCGATGACGAACGTGCCGACGCTGGCCATCACGCCGCGCTCGCCGGGGCCTGCGGGCGCCTCGGCCGGCTGTGCCGGCACCCCGGCCCGGCCCAGATCACGCATCAGATCGCGCGTCAGACCGTCCAGCCGGGGCGGCGCGAGCTCGGCTTCAAGGATGACGGAAATGCCTGCCATGGCGCTAATCCTCACTGTAGGATAGTACTATAGCAACCGGCGTTGGAGCGTGGATATACCGGAGGTTGTTCTGCCCGGGCGCAGGCGACCCACCCGGCGCTATTCATGTGGCCGCGTCGACCGAACGAGGAATACGCCGATGTGGCGCTGGACCATTCTGACCGCCGCACTGACGGCTTGCCACTGCGTCGCCGGCCCGCAAACGGCCTCGGCCGAAGAACATCGGCTGGCGCTGGTGATCGGCAACAGCGCGTATGCCTTTCTGCCGCCGCTGCGTACCTGCGCGGCCTCGGCCAGCGTCGTTTCCGCCGCGCTGAAGCGCGCAGGCTTCGAGGTCACCGAACGGCGAGACGCCTCCAACGCCGAGTTGGGCGCGGCCATCGCCGATTTCGGCGACGCGATCGCCCGGGAGCCGCGCGGTGCGGCCGTCGCCTATGCCTGCGGCTACGCGGTGGAATTCGACGGACGGGTGTTCCTGCTGCCGGCCTCGGCGAACCTGCAGCGGGAGACCGATGCCTTGACACAGGGCGTCGTCAGCCGGGTTCTGATCGATGCAGTGACGGCGGCCGATGCACGGGCGGGCCTGGTGCTGCTGGACAGCGTCACCCCGCCCGGTCGCGCCGCGCTGCGGCTGGAGAAAGTCGTCGCCCCGACGGCCCTGGGTGGCACGGGCTTTGTCGCCACGAACAGCACCGCGACGCCGCCCGATGGTCCCAGCCCGCTGGCTGCGGCGGTCGTTGCGGGCCTGGCGCCTGCGCAGGTGGATGCGCGGGCCCTGCTGGGTGATCTGCGCGACGAGTTGCAGCTGCAGGCGGCACCGGGCGTGACCTCGGTGGTCTACCTGCCCGCCGGTCCCGCCTGGCTGCGCGGCGCGCCGCCGCCGCCGCCCGAGCCGGCCGCGCCGCCGGCCCCGGTACCGCAGCCCGAAGCATCGGCCGCGACCCCGCCCGGCCAGCCGGTGGAGTTGAGCGAGGCCGACCGGCGCCGGGCGCAACTCGCATTGCAAAGACTGGGATATTACGACGGCAAGGTGGACGGTATCTTCGGCGCCGACACGCTGGCCGCCATCCGGAGGTTTCAGCACGAGTTGAAATCCAACATGACCGGCCGACTCACCAATGATCAGCTCGGGCGGCTCTTGCCCGATGCGCGATAAAGGCAACGGAAATGGGCCTGCGGACAAAGTTCAACTTGGTGATGCTGGCCACCTTCCTGGTCGGGCTGGGTATTGCCGGAGCGCTATCCTACCTGCTGGAAACCGGCAGCGCCCGCAGCCAGGTGCTGAAGGAGGCGGAAATCCTGCACGCCCAGGCCTCGGCCATGGGCCAATACACCATCGACGAGGTCGCCCCCTTGCTGGCCGGCCAGTTCTCCCGCCGGTTCCTGCCGCAATCGGTGGCGGCCTGGGCCACGCAGACCACGTTTCGCACCGTGCAGCAGCAACTGCCCGACTACAGCTTCCGCGCGGTTGTCACCAACCCGACCAACCCGGCCGACAGGCCGGCCGATTGGGAGGCCGAGCTCATCGAGCGCCTCAGGCACGATCCCGGACTGAAGGAACTGGTCACCGAGCGTGACACGCCGACCGGACGCATCCTGTCGGTCGCCCATCCCATCGTCATTACCAACGCGGCCTGCATGCGGTGCCACACCTCCCCGGCCGAGGCGCCGGCGACGCTGGTCGATCTGTACGGCCCGACCAACGGTTTCGGCTGGAAGTTGAACGAGGTGCTTGGCGCTCAGATCGTCAGCGTGCCGATGCGGGTGCCGTTCGAACGGGCCTACCAGACCTTTCTGCAGGTGATCGCATGGCTCACCCTGGTGTTCGTGGTGATGTCGCTCATGCTTAACCTGCTGCTGAATTATATAATCCTCCGGCCGGTCGGCTGCATCTCGGCGCTGGCGGACGAGGTCAGCCTGGGCAATATGGACGCGCCCGAACTGGTGGTTCGCGGCAAGGACGAGATCGCCTTGCTCGCGGAATCCTTCAACCGGATGCGCCGCAGCCTGGCCAAAACAATGAAAATGCTGGAGGAATAACGTCCGCGGCTTGGCTCCGTCGGACCAGGAAGCCACGTTGGGGCGCAGCCCATCGGTCCGCTTCGCGGCCCGATCCCGCCGGGGGGGCTTTGCCCCCTGGACCCCCACCAAGGGCTGGCCCTTGCAACCCTTTACGTTATACCGGCCGCTCCGCCTGCCGCTTTCGGAAACTCACCGTGGAGTCAATAGTTTCAGCGGCTGTTGTTATACACCCAGCAAACGCCGCGCGATGCCGATGACGCGATGCACCTCGCTCCACAGCGCGTAGGGCGCCAGCCCCTCCAGCGGAGCCCAAACCAGATCCGCCGCGTCGTCGCCGGGCGCCAGGATGCCGCCGGCATGCAGCCCGGCGAAGTCGATGATGGTGTAGTGGTACTGCACCCGGCCGGCGGCATCCCGATGGATGGAATCGACGTTGGCCGCCAATAGCAGATCGCCGGCAGTCAGCCCGGTTTCCTCGCGCAATTCACGACGGGCAGCTGCCTCGGCGGTCTCGCCGAGTTCCTGCGCGCCGCCGGGCAGGCCCCACGCGCCCAGCGCCGGCGCGCGCCCGCGCCGGGCCAGCAGCACCTCGCCGCCATGGCAGGGCCGCAGCAGGCAGACGCCGATGCCGACGATGGGGCGCGCCGGGTATTCGCGAGTCACGGGGAAGCGGCCGGCGCCTCGCCTGCTGCAGGCTTCTTCTCCTCGGCTGCCGCCGGGGACTTTTCCGCCGCCTTCAGATCGTCGAGCGTCGGCACGAAGGCTTTTTCCTTCCACGAGCCGATCTGATAGGCCCAGCCAGTCACCCGCGCCGCCAGCTTCTTCGCCTCGTCGGACTCGCCGCGCACGGCGAACTGCGCCCAGATATCCTTCGTGCCCGGCTCCTTCGCATCCGCCTTCGCCACGCCGGACACGGCCGCCTCCACCACCGTGCCGTCGGTCAAGGTGATCGCGGCCGTGCCGATCTTCTCCCCGGGCTGCTGCGCCGCCGGCTTCACGTCGGTCAGCGTCAGCATTTCCAGCGCGCCGAACAACGCCTCCACCCGGTAGTCATCGAGTTTGGGATGCTCGGCCGGCACCTTCAGCACCGGCTTGTCGCCGTCGCGGCCGAACTCCAGCACTGCATCGCCGCGATGCACCACCACCGAGGCCACTTTCTTGCCGTCGATATTGGCGATGTCGCGGTCGATCCAGAGCTGCGGGTCGGTGTCCGCCTGCAACTGCCCCTCGGCCAGCCAGGCCTGGTCCTGCCCGGGCCGGCGCACATAGATCGTCTCGGACAGGTTGCCCTGGGGACGCACCCGCCGGTGCCCGAGGATCAGCTCGGCCAGCACCTGACTGTTGGCGTCCAGCACCTGCACCTGGACCGCCGTCGAATTGGCGTTGGTGGGGTCGCCCAGGCCAAGCCGCTCCAGCAGCGCCGGGTCGGACGTGCGCGGCTCCGTGAGGCGCAGCTCGGTCAGCCCGGTGAGCAATTCATGCAGCTTGTCGGGCCGCACCGGATAGCCGCCTTTGTCGGTCAGGCTCCAGGCGTCGCCCGCCCTGGCGATCATCAGCGCCTGGTCCTTGCTGATGACGGCGACCTTCGCCGCCGTGGCGAGCTTCGGCGCCAGCCCGGGAAACGCCAGCGTGCCGGCGGGCGCCGACGCGGAGCCGGTGACGCCCGCCGGCGGCCCGCCGAAATACCAGACGGCGCCGATCACAATCCCGGCAATGACGGCCAGCGCAATGGCAGTAACGGTTCTCATGCATCGTTTCTCCCGGTCAGGCTCGCGCCCTGGCGCGCCGCCGGCTGCGGGCGATCCCCAGCACCACCGCCAGAACCGTCAGGATCGCCGGCACCAGCACGATGTCGGCCAGCCGCAGCGTGGTTTCCAGCCCCGAGATGTCGCGCCGCAGTTCCAGCTGCACCAGGCGGAGTTTGCCGCGCGTCTCCGCCACGTCGCGCTTCAGATCGTCGATCGCCTGACGCTGTTCCGGCGTGATCACGGCCGGCGCTGCCGCGGCGTCGGCGCCGCCGCGTCCGCTGCGCAGGTCGGTGAGCTTCTTCTGAACCTCGTCCAGATGCGCCTGCAACGCCTGCTCGGTCTGGCGGTACTGCGCCTCGGCGGCCTTCTGCATGGTATCGACCACGTCGAAGGGACGCTGCGAGGTGCCGCGGCTGCGCAGGCCGATCAGTGCGTCGCCGCCGGCCAGCGTGCCGATCAGATTGGCGACGAAGGCCCCGTTATCGCTGAACGGGGTGGCTTCCTGCTGGCCGAAAAAGTCCTGCACCCGCACCCAGAAGCGGTCGGCGAGGATATCGCTGTCCCCCACCACAACAAGGTTCGCCGGCGCGGAGCTATGGGCCAGATGGGCGGGGAAGCCCTCCGGCCGTTTCTGCCCCGCCGGCAGCGCCGGCGGTTCCTCGAATGCCGATTTCAGCGCCCCGCGCACCCGGGCCGCGATCACCCGCGCGCCGCCCTCGGGACGGAAATCGGCGAGGATCCTGGCCGGGTCGGGCAGCAGCTTCACACGCTCCACCGGCACGCTGCCGGACTGGTCGGAACTCGACAGCAGCGGGATAAACTCGATCGCCGCGCCGTCTTTCTTGCCGATCGCCCCGGCCGAGGCCACGGTCACCTGGTTGAGGTCGGCGGTGGCCGGGTCGTCGTGGTTGATGCCGTCGCGGATGTTGAACCAGGCGACGTAATCCACCGCCTGCACCCGGTCGGTCGCCGAGGCGCGCACGCGCCAGGCGCCTTTCAGGTCGCCCACCACGCTGGCCGCATCGAAGGTGACGCCCCAGGCGTCGAACAGTTTCTTCAGGTCGCTCGACGTGTTCTCGGGCGGCAGGCCGGTCTGGGACGGGGCAGCGGCCTCGGCCTCGCTGTGCGGATCCACCATCACCATCAGCCGCCCGCCGCGCATGACGAACTGGTCGATCGCGTACAGCGTGGCGTCGGACAGGTTCTGCGCCTGCGCCACCAGCAGCACCTGCACGTCCGGCTCGATCACCTGGGCGTCGGTGGGCACCGTCTTCACCGTAACGGACTGGCGCAGCTGCAGCATGGACACATAGGGCGCGCCCGGGCCGCCCATGCTGGCGCTGTTGCGCGCCATCATCATCGCCCGCGGGTCGCCATCCAGCGGCAGCGACGACATCACCCCGACCACCGGCCGCGCCGGATTGGACAGTTCGAACACCAGCCGCGTCAGGTCGTATTCCAGGAACGGCTCGCGCTCGGGCTGGAAGAAGCCGACCGTGCGCTCGTCATCCAGCAGATTGGTGCCGGCCAGGCCGAAATAGACCTGCTCGCCGGACTGGTCCACCGGCACGCCTTGCAGGCCATAGGCCATGGCCCGGTCCTCGGTGTCGCTGAACGGCTCGGGGTCGTAGAATTCCAGTTTGATCTTGCCGTGGGCGATCCGCGCATATTCCTGCAGCAATTCGGTCACCCGGTCGGCATAAGCGCCATAGGCGGGAATCCGGCTGCCCAGCGCACGCGAATAATACAGCCGCAGGGTGATCGGCTCGGCCAGCCCGGCCACCACGCTGCGGGTGCCCGCGGACAGCGTGTAGAGATGATGCTGGGTGAGGTCGATCTGCAGATTGGCCAGCCGCGTCTCGGCCAGGATGTTGATGCCGGCCAGGATGGCCGCGACGGCGACCACGCCGAGGACAGAACTCCAGGTACGGCGCATCTCAGTCAGCCTTCCGGTGTTCGACGATGACGGTGTTCAGGAACAGCCAGAACCCGATGAACGAGGCGAAGAACAGCAGGTCGCGCAACGACACCACGCCGCGGGTGAACCCCTGATAGCGCTCGGCCACCGACAGGCGGCGTGCGATATCGGCCAGCACGGGCGCGGTCTTCGACAGGAAATCGGTGACCAGCGGATAGGAGGCGACGGCGAACAGGAAGCACACGGCCACCGCCAGCACGAAGGCGATCACCTGGTTCTTGGTCAGCGCCGACAGCGCCGCGCCGACCGACAGAAACGAACCGGCGACCAGCAGGGCGCCCGCATATCCGGTCGCGATCATGCCGTTATCAGGCCGGCCGAGATAGTTCACCGTCACCACGAACGGGAAGGTCAGGGCCAGGGCGATGGCGCAGAACGCCCACGCGGCCAGGAACTTGCCCAGCACCGCCTGCGCCTGGGTGATCGGCAGCGTCAGCAGCAGTTCGATGGTGCCCAGCCGCCGCTCCTCGGCCCATAGCCGCATGGTGATGGCGGGCACCAGCAGCAGGAACACCCAAGGCAGGAAGTTGAAGAACGGCACCAGATCGGCCTGGTTGCGGTCGAAGAAACTGCCGAGATTGAAGGTCAGTACGCCCTGCAGAACCAGAAAGATGACGATGAACACCACCGCGACGGGGGTGGCGAAGTAGCCGCCAAGCTCGCGGCGGGCGATGATCAGGATGTTGCGCATGGGGTCAGGCGGCTTGGGGGTGGGTGATCTGGCGGAACACGTCGTCGAGCCTGCCGGACGGGTGCAGCTTTTCCAGCGCGCCGGGCGTGTCGTCGGCCACCACGCGGCCGGCGGCGATGATGATGGCGCGCGAACACACCGCGGCGACCTCCTCGAGAATATGGGTGGAGATGATGATCGCCTTGGCCGGCGCCATGCGGGCGATCAGGCTGCGCACCTCGTGTTTCTGGTTCGGATCCAGCCCGTCGGTCGGCTCGTCCAGCACCAGCACGGGCGGGTCGTGCAGCAGCGCCTGGGCGAGGCCGACGCGGCGCTTGAAGCCCTTGGACAGGGTTTCGATCGGCTGCAGCCGCACGCCTTCCAGCGTGGTCAGGTGCAGCGCGTGCTCGACCCTGCTGTCCAGTTCGGCGGCGCGATAGCCGCGCACGCGGGCGGCGAAGGTCAGGAAGGCGGTGACCGTCATTTCCGGGTAGTTGGGCGCGCCTTCTGGCAGGAAGCCGAGGCAGCGGCGGGCGGCGACCGGGCGGGTGCGCACGTCGTGGCCGCAAATGCGCGCGGTGCCGGCGGTGGGAGTGACGAAGCCGGCCAGCATGCGCATGGTGGTGGATTTGCCGGCACCGTTGGGGCCGAGAAAGCCCAGCACCTCACCCCGGGCCACCTGGAACGACACGTTGTCCACCGCGGTGAAGGCGCCGAAGCGCTTGGTCAGACCCTGGATCTCGATCAGGGCGGGTTCGCTGGGAACGGTCAAGGTATGGTTTCCCCTCCGTGGGTCGTGGGCGGCGGAAATACCGCATACGGCTGCCTTTGCAAGCCGTGCGGGCCGGCGGCGCGCGGGACCGGCGATTTGTTCATCGGGCTGCAACGGCCGAGCCGGCTCTGTCGCAAGGGTTTGACAACCCGGACATCCGACACTAGAACGCCGGCCCACTGTTGCTGGGGGATCGTTCAATGGTAGGACAAACGACTCTGACTCGTTTTATCTAGGTTCGAATCCTAGTCCCCCAGCCAGCCGGTCAAACTTCAAGGCTCTCCGCAGGGCGGCCTCGCCCTTTTGCAATGACACTCCGGCGGTGGCCGGTGTTTCCCCCGCAGAGTCCAGACGATGCCGCGCTCGTGGACGCCGGCCTGGCCAGCGGCTGGCGTTCAGCTCAGCGCCACCTCGAACCCGCGCCGTGTTGCCGGGCGGGCCATCATCGACTCGTACCAACGCCGCACGTTTGGGAACTCGGCCAGGTCCACCAGGTGCCGCTCGTGCCGCCACGCCCAGCCCAAAATGGCAAAATCGGCAATCGAGATGTCGCCAGCGAAAAACTCCACCTGGGCCAGCCGCCGGTCGGCCACGCCATACAGCCGACGGGTCTCGCCGCGGTAGCGGTCCAGCCCATAGCGGCGGTCCGCCTCGTTCTCCACCTGAAGGAAATGGTGGACCTGCCCCGGCATCGGTCCGAACCCGCCCACCTGCCACATCAGCCATTCCAGCACCGGCACCTGCCGCCGCAGGTCGGCGGGCCAGAACAGTCCGGTCTTGATGCCCAGGTAAATCAGGATGGCGCCCGACTCGAACACCGTGATCGGCGTGCCGTCCGGCCCGACCGGATCCTTGATGGCCGGGATGCGGTTGTTCGGGCTGAACGCGAGGAATGCCGGGTTGAACTGCTCACCTTTGGAGATGTCCACCACCGTCACGGTATAGGGCAGCCCCATCTCCTCCAGCGCCACGCTGATCTTGCGTCCGTTGGGCGTGTTCCAGGTCCATAGCTCGATCACGCGTGTCCTCCTCACTGGGCCGGCGCAGGCTACAGTCCGAACAGCCGAAGCACCACCGGCACGATGGCCGCGGTGACCACCCCGTTCAGCCCCATGGCGATGCCGGCGAAACTGCCCGCCACCGGGTCGGCCTGAAAGGCGCGCGCGGTGCCGATGCCATGCGCCGCCAGCCCCGCCGCGAAGCCGCGCGCCGCCGGATCGCGCACGCCCAGCGCCCCCAGCAGCGGCCAGGCCATCATGGCGCCCAGAATGCCGGTGCTGATCACCAGCGTCGCCGTCAGCGCCGGATCGCCGCCAAGCTGGCTCGCCACCCCCATGGCAATCGCCGCCGTCACCGATTTTGGCGCAATCGCCGCCAGCACCGGCGCCGGCGCCCCGAACGCCCAGGCGATGCCCACCGCCGAAACCACGGCCGTCACCGAGCCGGCCAGCAGCGCCGCCAGCAACGGCAGCAGCGCCTGCGCCACCTCCCGCCGGTTGCGCCACAGCGGCACCGCCAGCGCCACGGTCGCCGGGCCGAGCAGGAAATGCACGAACTGCGCGCCCTGGAAATAGGTCGGGTACGGCGTTCCGGTGGTCAGCAGTACCGCCGCCAGCAGGCCAACGGCCAGCAGCACCGGATTGGCCAGCGGATGGCGACCGCAGGCCGCCGATACCCGATCGGCCAGCACATAAGCCGCGAGCGTGGCGGTCAGCCACAGCAGCGGACTCGCCGCCAGATACACCCACAGGCCGCTCAACCCGCTCATCGCCGCACCCAGCGCGCCACCGCCATGAACACCCAGCCGGTCACCGCCAGCGTCAGCGCCGTCGAGACCAGCAGCGCCACCAGAAGCCCCGGCCCGTTTTGCAGCAGCACCGGCCCCTGCTGCACCACGCCGGTGCCGGCCGGCACGAACAGCAACGACAGATTAACCAGCAGCGCCGTCACCAGCGGGCCGAGTGCGGTTTTATCCGGTGGCGGAGCCAGTGGCCGCAGCCGCTCGCGCAGCACCAGAAGGCCGAACAGCAGGGCCATGCCCAGCACCGGCCCGGGCACCGGCAGCCCGCTGGCGCCGGCGGCGATCTCGCCGGCCAGTTGGCATCCCAGCAGCAGCAGCAGAGCGCCTAGCATCGCCGCGCTAGGACAAAAAAAGCAAGGCCAGGGCGCTGCCCTGGACCCGCAAGGGGTCGGTGGACCCCTTCTTGACCCCATTCCCTAAGCAAGGGGTCAAGGGGCTAGTCCCTGTGTGGGGGACGAGGGGGTAAAGCCTCCTGGCGTGATCGGGCCGCAAAGCGGACCGATGGGCAACGCCCCGGCCGGCCGTCACATCCCTGCCCGCTGGCAGGTTTCATCCACCGCCGGCATATCAGAGCGCAGTCCGATCCAGGCCGCCACGCGCGCCGGATCGAAACCGGCCTCGCAGCGTCCGTCCACCTGCATCAGCGGACGGCGGATCAGCAGGGGATCGGCCAGCATCAATGCCAGCGCCGCCGCCTCGTCCAGCATGTCCGGCCGCACCTCACCCGACTTCACCCGCGGCGACGTGCGGTTGAACCACTCCGCCACCGGGCGGTCGCCGAAAAATGGCCGCAGCCGCGCCGCGGTCCACGCCTCGGCGCGCAGGTCACGGGCCAGCACGGCATGCCCCGAGGCCGTCAGCAGCGCCTTCTGACGCGCATTGCCCAGGCAGCCGGGCTTCTCCCAGAACTGGATCGTCGCCATACCATTGCCCTCCGTCTCCCTCGCGGTCGTAGCACAGGAACTTGCCGGCGCAGAGATCGCCGACCTTGCCTCCGCGGCCCCCATGCGGCACAGCCCAACCCAATACCCGTGGTGCGATTCGTGGCAGGATGAGGGCAGAGGCGATGGACATGCACATCGACACGATCGCTGGGTCCGCGACCGACCGGATCGCCCCGATATCGCGCCAGATCTGGGAGGCGAAGTATCGCCTGAGAACCCCCACCGGCGCGCCGGTCGACGTGACCATCGAAGACACCTGGCGCCGCGTCGCCCGCGCGCTGGCGCAGCCCGAGTGCGACCCGGCGGAGTGGGAACAGCCATTCTATGACGCGCTGGCGGATTTCCGCTTCCTGCCGGCCGGCCGGATTCTCTCCGGCGCCGGAGCCGACCGGCGGGTGACGCTGTTCAACTGCTTCGTCATGGGCGACATCGAAGACGATCTCGGCTGCATCTTCGCCCATCTGCGGGAAGCGGCGCTGACCATGCAGCAGGGCGGCGGCATCGGCTACGATTTCTCCTCGCTGCGGCCGAACGGCGCGCCGGTCAAGGGCGTCGGCGCCGACGCCTCCGGGCCGCTGTCATTCATGGATGTGTGGGACGCGATGTGCCGCACCATCATGTCGGCCGGCGCCCGCCGCGGCGCGATGATGGCAACCCTGCGTTGCGACCACCCCGACATCGAGGCGTTCATCGAGGCCAAACGCCAGCCCGGCCGCCTGCGCAATTTCAACCTTTCTGTCCTGGTCACCGATGCCTTCATGGCGGCGGTGGAGGAAGACGCGCCCTGGCCGCTGGTGTTCGGCGGCAAGACCTACCGCGCCGTGCGGGCGCGCACGCTGTGGGACCGCATCACCCGCGCCACCTATGACTATGCCGAGCCGGGGGTGATCTTCATCGACCGGATCAATGCGCGCAACAACCTGGCCTATTGCGAGACCATCCGCTCGACCAACCCGTGCGGCGAGCAGCCGCTGCCGGCCTACGGCGCCTGCCTGCTCGGCTCGGTCAACCTGGCGCGGCTGGTGCGCGACCCGTTCACCCCGGGCGCCCGGGTCGATGCGCGCGACCTCGCCGGCCTGGTCGGCGTCGCCGTGCGGATGATGGACAACACGATCGACGTCTCCGGCTTCCCGCTCGATGCGCAGCGCCAGGAAGCCCAGGCGAAGCGCCGGATCGGCCTCGGCATGACCGGCCTGGCCGATGCGCTGATCATGTGCGGGCTGCGCTACGGTTCGGAAGCGGCGGCGGCGCAGGCCGGCGAGTGGGCCCGCCAGATCGAGCACGCCGCTTACGTGACCTCCGCCCGGCTGGCGCGCGAGAAAGGCGCCTTCCCGCTGTTCGACCGGGACGCCTATCTCGCCGGCGAAACGGTGTACGGCCTCGACCGGGAGGTGCGTGAGCTGATCGCCGAGCACGGCATCCGCAACGCCCTGCTCACCTCGGTGGCGCCGACCGGAACCATCTCGCTGGTCGCCGACAATGTCTCCAGCGGCATCGAGCCGGTATTTGCGCTGGCCTATACCCGCAAGGTGCTGCAGCCCGACGGATCGAAACGCGAGGAGGAGGTTTCCGACCACGCGCTGCGGATGTTCCGCGCGCAATTCGGCGCTGCCGCGGCGCTGCCGGATTATTTCGTAACCGTCCAGGATCTGTCGCCGGCCGAGCATGTGCGGATGCAGGCGGCGGTGCAGCGCCATGTCGACAGCGCCAT